>Ga0185299_10003237_pt1 | contig 22276 bp, 23 predicted proteins | sample PaiPotPPA55metaG_FD_128002 | JGI IMG/M metagenome (GOLD analysis project Ga0185299, IMG submission 128002) | Iron sulfur acid spring bacterial and archeal communities from Banff, Canada, to study Microbial Dark Matter (Phase II) - Paint Pots PPA... ... | reverse complement strand
GAGCGCAGTCTTTCGATCAACGCTCTGCGCGCTCCAAATTATTCCATGAATACGGGACAAGCGCTCACCAGGTGGATCTCTCACTGGCTTGGGATCTCGATTTCTGGGGAAAGTATCGCCGCGCCACCTAGTCCGCGCGGGCAAGCCTGTTAGCCAGTCAGTGGGCGCGTGAAGCGGTCATCAGCACACTGGTGAGCGATGTTGCCGCGGCTTACTTCCAGCTTCGTGAACTCGACCTGCAGCTCGAAATCTCGCGTAGGACACTAGCTTCGCGTCAGAACTCGCTACAACTGACGCAAGTGTTAGCAAAAGGTGGCGGTACGTCCATGCTCGACGTCCGGCAGGCGGAGCAGTTGGTATTCACTGCCGCCGAAACCATTCCCGATCTGGAGCGCCGCATTGAGCAGCAAGAAAACTTAATAAGCACAGTGCTGGGAAACAATCCCGGCCCCATCGCGCGTGGAACGAAGTTGACCGATCAACCGCATTCGCCGGACATTCCAGCCGGACTTCCGTCCACCTTGCTGGAGCGGCGGCCCGACATTCGCCAGGCTGAAGCACAATTGATGGCGGCCAATGCGCAAATTGGAGTAGCGAAGGCTGCGTACTTTCCGCAAATTACCTTGACCGCTGACGGCGGATTTCAGAGTTCCGCGCTTACCAGCTTGTTTACGGGCCCAGCTGGGTTGTGGAGTTTCGGAGGATCACTGGTGCAGCCCGTCTTCGCCGGCGGAAGAATTCGCTCCGGCGTGAGGTTCTCCGAAGCTCGGCAACAGGAAACGCTACTGATCTACAAGCAAACCATTCAGCAGGCTTTTCGTGGGGTTTCGGATGCGCTGGTCGAGTATCGCAAGGACCGGGAATTCCGAGAGCAGCAACAACAACTGGCACTCTCCGCTCAAGAGGCTGCACATCTTTCTGAGATGCGCTATCGAGGCGGCGCCACCAGCTACCTGGAGGTACTGACGAACGAAACTAATTATTTTGATGCTGAGTTGGGACTCGCTCAGGCTCAGTTGAACGAGCTCTTAGGTCTGGTCAGCATCTACCGAAATCTTGGTGGGGGCTGGCAAGAACAATGAGGACCGCGCCTCAAAAGCCTGCTGCCTGGGCTCATTGGGATTGCCGTACAGGTCGCCGACGAACGCGTGAACAAAGTACTTTCGGCCGCGATGAGGTGAGCCGATGATCTTCCTGCGCGAAGGCAGCGCGGCAATCGTGACTGGTGACGCTTACGCTCTCGTTGCAGTGCGCCGGCATTGCCGCGGTGATTGCTTGGGCCAGACCCAGTTTTGCGCCCGGAGCTCTCCGGTTAGGGGCGATCCGTTCCGCCACGCTGATGATGCGATTGATGACTGCGTTCATCGGTTTGCACGTATTGGAGATTCTGCTCTGGACTGCCTTTTATCGCTGGCTCTGTTTTCCAGTGTGGGAATCTGCCTTTTACTTCTCGGCTGCCAGTTATGCGACCGTCGGCTACGGTGATGTCGTTCTCCCGCAGATGTGGCGAACTTTGGGACCAGTGGAAAGCATCATCGGTGTGCTGATGTGTGGCTTGTCGGCGGGCTTTTTGTTCGCCATCGTGAGCAGGCTAGTCGACCGTGAGGCGCAGGCGTCACACACTCCCATCACACACACGGGAGGAAAGGTAATTTGCCAATTCTCGGCGGGTCGTAGCTCAACCCATGATTCGCCGTGGGGTCATTCTATAAAAAGTTAAAGAGGACATGTAAAGGAGGAAGTTAATGGGCGCAGTTGTGAAAAATACAATTACTGAATTGGCGCAGGCTTCTGCGCTAGGGCCAAGCCCGGCTCTTTTCGTCGATGAGTCACTGGCCCGAATCCCCACCATCACCTCGGAGGAAATTCGCAGCTTGTCGCGTTTCCTGCCCGTCATTGTTCTTATAAATAAATCCACCATTAAGAGACTTGCTGATGGCGAAATAACGGAGAGCAAGTCCCTCACTGAGATTTCTCAATCGAGCAAGTTGCTCGGACTGTTCGGCCAAGCGGTGGACCTCTTAAAGACCGCTGACACGAATAGCGTGGTGGTGTTTGGGGACGTGATTGCGAATTTTTCGGCGGTCGAAGTGTACCGCAAGGGACAACCGGTTGTGCTCACCGCCCTGGAATTTAAGACCTTGAAATACTTCATTCAGAATGCGCGACGGGCCGTTTCGAGAGATGAACTGCTGAACGAGGTTTGGGGATACGAGAATTATCCCTGCACCCGCACAGTGGACAATCACATTTTGAAGTTGCGGCGAAAACTGGAGCAAAACCCATCGCAGCCGGTGCATTTCCGAACGGTGCATGGGGCCGGCTACAAATTCTTACCCTAGCCCCGTCAAAGTTTGTCCGGCTTTACGCGCTTGTCGGGAAATCGCGGCTCTTTGGAACTGTTAAAGTGATCTTGAAAGCAGAGGAGGTCATGCAGCTCACCGTCGAGACTTACAATCTCCCCATTATAGATTTTTCGCAATCCGCAAGAAAGGCAGGAGGCCGGCGTCGATGTGCTTCGGGTATTTAGCGAAGCTTGTCGTGAAGAGTTGCATATTTAGTTGCTAGTCGAACCGTGAGGTGCGGGCGTCAGACACTCCCATCACACACACCTGACGAAAGGTACCTTGCCAATTAGCTCCGGGTCGTAGGTAGCCGCTACCAGGGCTGCCTGATTTGATTCACGTTCGCGCATAAAAGTGTTCATCGTCACGCATCACGGTCGAGCATCGGCGCGATTCGATGAATAATTGCGATGGATTACTATGAAGCATGCATTTCACGCCTTTACAGGTGGCGGCTGAAGCCTTCCTGCTTTTCCCGTTGATGGCGCTTGCATTTTTTGGCGAGTCATTTAGCCGGGTGTTGACTCGCTTATCCTTGTCAGCGCGTCTGGGCTTACCGGTCCTGGCGGCAGTCCCGTATTACCTGGTCGCACATTCCAGTGTAAATTTCAGATGGTTGTTTGTCGGCATCTACGCAGTGCTGCCGGTGATCCTGGTGATCCTCCTTTGGGATGCGAGCAGGCGAGATCCAGAGCAGCGCGGTGACTGGCGCGATTTTCTGGTGCTCCTTATTCTGGGCGTGGTAGTGGAGTTTCACTTGTTTGAATGGGCGTGGCCAGCGGGTATGGGTTCGTTCAATCGCCTGATTCTGCTGGACACCGCAGTGTATGGATTTCTGACGATTCGCCAGCTCACCAACGCTGGTTTCCACTTTGTGCCGCAGCTCTCGGACGTGAAGATTGGCCTGCGGGAGTTAGTTTTTTATGCGCCGATCGCCATCCCCTTAGGGCTGTGGCTGGGCTTTTTGCACTGGCACGCCATGCTCCCATCGTTTGTCCGCTTCGCTCTATCGTGGCTTGCTATTTTTGCCGTTGTTGCCGTGCTGGAGGAGACCTATTTTCGCGGACTGCTGCAGAATTTGCTGGAACGCCGCATCGGGTCACGCTGGGCGTTATTGGTGACCGCTCCCATATTTGGTCTATCGCACTTCAACAAAGGCGCGACGCACTTCAACTGGCGCTATGTTTTATTAGCCACGTTCGCGGGCATTTTCTATGGTCGCGCCTGGCGAACCGAACACCGATTGACGGCATCAGCAATCACCCATGCTTCGGTTGACACCATCTGGTCCATCTGGCTGAAGTGAGTGCGCTCCACGCGCGGCCGGTATTGGAGATAACCGAGGCCGACGCGCATTCCGTGCTGGATGTGCGCCGGAACCGTGACAGCTATACATATGCCCAGAAGGCAGTGCGCAACTCCCAGGGAGTACAGATCGCGGTAACGTAGAAACAGAATGCAGGCCGCAATGCCCCATAACAAAGTGCCTATCATAAGAACCGGGTTGGGAATGTGGGCGCTGGCGAACAGGATGGCTGCTGTCGATACTGCGACGGCTTTGCCGGGCATTAACCGTAATAGCCGAAGAAGAAAATAATCCTGCAGCATGAATTGTTGCAGCAACGACCACACTATATATCCACACACCCGCCCGATCAGAGTGCTGATAGAAAATCCGTGGAGGGTATGGAGCTGAGACGCCATCCAAACAGATAGGGCGCCAAGAAGCACTACGGCCGGAACGATCCAGACTGAACGCGCATTCGAAGGCCGAAGACCAAGCGTTCGTGCATTCGGCCTGGCTAGAATGGTCGTAACAATCACCCAACCTAGCGTGAACCAAAACAGAAAGCGTTGCACCGCCGAATTGGGAAACCACTCCGCGACCAAAATAAGCGCGTAACCGATGGCCAGTTCCGCAGCGTCGCGCGTCTTTGATTCAAAAATCCAGGGCACGAAGGTCGCTCCGCCTTCCGGACTACAGATTCATTAGGTTGGAAGCGGAATGACCACGAGACAGATGCACGCCATTTGATTTAACTATTTATAGACATGAAGCTAATTGGAGAGGGATTGTTAGATCACGAAACACGATGAAAGGACTCGTTATCGTGGCGCGTAATAGATAAGGGGAAAGCGCGCACCCTTTGAAAAACCACAAAGAGCGCGCCACCCGACCTCGGCCATCGTAGGGAGTCGAGCTGGAGCTGGATCCTCGAATTATTTGTTAAGGGTCAGGCAGACTCCTGTCGCGCGGGAAATGGTCACGGTGTACTTGCCGTCCTGGAGATGGCCAGGTTCTGGAGACGGGGTGATGTGAGCTTCGCGACTATCGAGTGCCGGCGCGTGCAACGTCTTGGTTTCCACCGCTCCTGTCGTTCCTGCCCCAAAATCCAGCGTCACTTGTACATCGTGCTCGGCGTCTTTGTTCAAGATGATGACGGCCACATGCCCGCTGGGAAGTGTCGCGGCATACGCGGTGGCGTCAACTCCCGTGGCCTGAAGCTGTGAGGTAAAGTCACCCTGAAGAAAGGAGCCGCCGCTGAGCTCTCCGGCGAACTTGAGGCCATATGCGACCGGCTCCATGGCGTATTCTGAACCGAACGTCGCAATGGGGGTGTAGAAGGGATGCGGATGAGTGGCGATTTGATCCGCGCTCTCGCCTTTTTCTTTGAGAAGGACGTCGCCCGGCAGAAAACCTCCGACGGAGTTTGCGACGGATTTGCCGGTACCGCCGTGCAAATTGATTCCGGAATAGTTGTTGCTGGCGAGCAATAGGGAATAGTCGGCAGACCACAGTGCCGCAGCGAAAACGTCGGATACACCTGGCTTGCCGCCGCGATAGCAAGTATTGCCTTCTGCCATGCGCACACGGACGCCCATTTTTTTTGCCGCGGCGGTCGCGATATTCGCGGTCTGCTGAACCTTGGCCATGGTAGCTGGCTTCAGGAGGTTGGGCATGTTGACCTCGGGATTTGTCGCTGGGCCGCCAAAATAGTAGTGGTGCGTTAGCGTTGTCACGTGCGGCGGATTCTGGATCGAAGGCCATAAGTCGGCGATCTCGGTCAGCCACGCCACTTCCGATCCAACATCCGGCATGCCAAACTTTGCGGCTGATACGCGGGAAGTAACGGCGCGAGCAAGAGTGAGCCACTCGTTCAGATAGGTTTTCGCGGACCAGGTGTTTGGATCGCGCATGTTGTGGCGGCCGAAGAAATCGGCCTCGTTGCCAATCTGGAAATACTGCAGGCTCGCACCGAGAGTCTCTGCTACGAAAGCAGCTTCTTCGGCGGCACGCTGAGGCGTATTGGTTCCCATGCCGATGCCATAAAGACAAGTCCAGCCAGTGGCGCTCAAAAACGCCGCGAGGTTTCGCACTGCCTCGGGAGTTACGGCGTAATACTGTGGCTTGGGCCAGCCTTCGACTGGGGGAATTTGCGGGTGCTCCGGTTCAGGGGAGCCGGGCGCAGCCTTCCACCAGGCAAATTCGCTGGTATTGCCGCCGAGGCGAAGCACGCCGCGCGGCGCCAGCGCTTTGAACTGGCGGATCAATCCGAGATTGCTCGCTGCGAAAAAAGTCGAGTCAACGAGTTGCTGCACCTCGTACGATAGCCCCACGAAGTCGGCAGGCATGTGGGGACCTGTGGCCTCCGTTGAAACTTTCAGCGAGACTCGGGAAGCTGTCCCCTGTTGCGATTGAAGGCGGACTGCAGCAAGAGATGCTGCAGCTGTGGTCAGGAATCCGCGTCGGCTGATCGTCGTCATCGCAGTAAGAGTGTAATCCGAAAGCGTCTGATCGATTTCTGCGGGGCCTGGCTGCGGCGATCAAAATTCGTAGCGCAGCGCGAACTGCATGACGCGCGGCTGGGTCAGCAAACTTGTGTAGGCGCCGAAGCTCGCCGGTGACTGCGTGAGCGAAGTGAGCAGCGATGCTCCCACGCCCTGAGCGTTGAAGCGCGTCAGATTAGGCACATTAAATACTTCCCACCGAAATTGCAGACTATGGGTTTCCCGGTAAGGCATTTTCCATCGTTTCGCCAGGCTCATGTCCCAACTGGCAAAGCCGTCGCCACGCAAGACGTTCCGCGACCCAACACCACCGGGGAGGGGCAGCGTAAAATCATTCTGTGCTGCCGTCGGGTTCGCGAAGGGGCTGACGAAAGAGTCGGGTCTCCCGGTCACCGGATCGGGAACCTGCAAATGGTAAATTCCCGTCTGCGGCTTGGCGGTCATCTGGGCAATCGCGGTGAGGAACCAATCCGTGGGCCAGCGCTGGCCGCCGTCCACGCTGTAGGGAAAACCGCTAGTCCAGCGGGCCAGACCGGAAAGCTGCCAGCCACCAACGACAGCATCCAAAAATCCGCCAGCATCGTGTGCCAGTGCCCGGCCTTTGCCGACCGGGAGATCAACTATCCAGTTGAGATTCATTTGATGCGTGAGGTCATAGTCAGAGACAGCCCGCGCCAGGTTCGGGGAAAAGGCATTGGCAAGCCGACTTCCCACCAGGCCGATGTTTTGATAACCGTAAACGGAAAACCCAACGCGAGATGCCGCCGAGGTAATATCCAGGGATTTGGAGAAGGTATAGTTGAAGTCGAACTGGATTCCATGGCTGAACTGCTTGCGCAGGGTCGCTTGCAGAGCGTGATAGCTCGAACTGCCGATGGAACTCCATCCATACATGGAGAAAGCCTGGTCATTCAGGAATTTGCCGGCGCCTCCGTTAAGTCCTGTGGGTCCATTGAAGAAGTAGCTACCCGAGCCGATGTTGTCGTTCAAGCCGCCATACGCGTCGATGTCGGCCAGTCCTACGATTTCGTCGCCAATCACGGAAAGTGCCGGGTTGTAATAGAGATCAAACACGCTCTGAAGCAGACTATCCGTAACGTTCGTTGTCGAGGTAGGCGTTTTGGTAAGGGAATCCACATACCGCGAGGCGCCGGGCCGAAGCGGTGGCAGCATGTCCACCCAGTATTGCGAGGTGGGTCCCAGCATCGCAGCTGTAACGCTGGAAATCTGTGCCGGCGTGATGACGGCACTGTAGAAATTCGTGGGCTGCCCACCGTTGTTGGCCAAAGCAAAAGTCCTCGCCAACTTGGACAAAGCCGCCGCGGCGGTGTAGTAGTCAATTCCGGTCTTGGGATCCACGATGTCAAGGGGCTGAGTCAGATCGCGCTGCGTCAGCAAATCGCGCCCGAAGCGGCCTACGTAAGATACTTGCAGTGAGAAGCGCTTGGGCAATTCGCGGCCGATGGAAAAATCAACAGCATAGGCATGCGGAGTCTTGAGCGTGTCATCGGTGCCCCAGAGATTGGCCTGAGCGCCGATGGCGGGCGTCTGCGGAAAGCCTCCCACAGGCGGCGGTTGCAGGAATTGTGCGACCGGAATCCCAGGTGGCGGATTGTTGACGAGAGGAATGGTGTTGATCCCGGTGATCCGCGGCAGGTCTTCAGCTCCCGTCTGATTGAATGTGCAGCAAGCATTTTGCAAAGTTGTGGTCAGTCCTGCCGAACCGATTTGGTCGAAGCTATTCAGTAGCGCGAATCCCGCCCGGTCGTAAACGCGGCTGAAGCCGGCGCGGATGACGGTTTGGTCGTTTTCGCCGAAAATCTTTTTGAGCGAGCTGCCGCCAAAACGCGGCGAATAAGCGATGGAAACTCTCGGTGACCAATCCGTTTTTTCAAAGGGATAAAATCCGGGTCCATTGTTGACAGGGCCACCGAGAGTGAAGGAAATCGGTGGCTCGGATGTGTAGCCCAATCCCTGTTCCATATTTTTGACGTTATTCGCGAACTGCGTCCCCAAGCCGAATGTTGGAGATGTCTGCAAGCCGTTGGTCTCCCACGGTGGTGGGAAGAACGACCAACGAAGCCCGTAGGTCAAAGTCAGGTTCGGTTTGATGCGCCAGGTGTCCTGGCCATAGAATTCGTAGGAGTTGAGCCCATAGTTACGCTTCACGGGAGCGCCCAGTGGCTGGACCACGCCGTTGCGATCAAGATTATAATTCGCCACCACATCAGAAATCATGCCGTACATAGCCAGTAGCGGGCGGTCATAGGCCGTAGAAGACAGCGGTTCCGGCAAGTTTATGCCTGGATGCCCAAACGGGCTCGGGCTGGTATTCGCGGGATCCAAACTGCTAGAGGTAAAAGAAAAGCCAATCGGAGACGTCCAATTGGTGGTCCCAAGGCCGAGGTTATTAGAGTGCAGATAACTCGTCCGAGGGTCGCGGGCCAGGCCGATCACACCGCCAAACTGGAAGGCATGCGTCTTCTTGGTCCACGACAGATCGTCCTTGAGGTTGTGTAAACCTACCTGGAAATTGTGGCTGTAAACGATCCCCTGATCGAGCCCCAGGAAAGTGTTCCATGATTGGTTGGTATTGCCGATCACGCCAAAGCTCTGCCGCGTGAATCCCCAGAGAAAAGAATTGGTGAGATTGTTGTTGAGGACAGCGGTATAGCCGAGAGCAAACCCTTTGCTGTGGTCGACGTTAGTTTGCTCCGGAGCATCGCCCGGCAGGAACGGAGCGCCCGGGTTGCGCAAATCCTGGAGTGCCCCACGCCAGAACAACAGCTGCCGGCCGTTTGCGGTCAGACGATAATCAACACGGGCGATGAAGACATCATTGTCCAGTTTGGTAGGTGCGCGGAAAACGAATCCCGCGTAATTGAAGCCATCACCCGCGGCAAAATCGTTAGTTATGGTCCGACCGGTGCAGAACGTCTTATCGAGATAACCAGTGTGATTGGTCAGATCCAGCATGGCTGGGTCAATCCCTATTCCTCGCGGGTCGAGGGTTTGCAGATCAGCGGGAGTTAGCGTCGTGAGCCCGCCATTTATGTTCAGATATCGGAAAATGCCTTGGCACATCGAGGGCGTTGGAATGACACGTTCCGCGCGCTGCTGCTCCCTCTCGCGAGTTCCTTCATAATTCGCGAAGAAGAATAGGCGGTCCTTATGCAATGGCCCACCCACCGACGCGCCAAAGATGTTGCGGTTCAGCTGCAGTGGTTTGTTCGGTTCACCGTTGTTTAGCTCGGATTGTTTTACAAGATAGTCGTTGGCGCTGGTGATGGTGTTCCGGATGTATTCATATGCCGAACCGTGAAAGCTATTGGTGCCGCTCTTGGTCACTAAGGTAACCTGCGCCCCCGAACCTTGCCCCTGATCGGCGCCATAGTTGGTGGTGGTCACACGAAATTCCTCAACGGAATCCTGAGTGACCGGCAAGACGGAAGTAAACGCGTAACCGTTGGATTGGTCGTTCACGTCCACACCGTCAAGAGTGACGTTGCTCTGATCGCTTCGTGCTCCGTTCACCGCTCCATTGCGGGTGTCCTGATCTTTGTCGCCGATGCGGTTTCCTGTGTACGTCACCCCGGCTTGCAAGGTGAGCAAGTCTGGGACGTTGCGGCCTTCGAGCGGAAGCTCTCTCACTTGTACTTCGCCAAAGGAATTTCCGATGGAGGCGTCCACTAAATTCAGCGCGGGAGCTTCCGAACTCACCGTGACGGTCTCGCTGGCTCCGCCGATGCTCAACTGCGCGTTGGCCGTTGTTGGTGTATTGACCAACAACTGCAAGTCCGTCTGTTCGTACCGCCGAAACCCGGGTGCGGTCACGGTGAGCCGATAGGTGCCCGGAGGCACAAGCAGGAACTGATATTCGCCCTGTTCCTCAGTCGTTGTGGTGCGCTCGATCTTGGATTCGAAGTTCGCCAGCATCACCGTGGCGCCTGCCACGGCCTTGCCGCTGGGATCTAGGATTGTGCCTCGAACCGACGTCGTGGCTTGTCCCCACGTGGAAGCGCTGACCAACAAAAGCGCCGCCGCGGTTTTCCAGAGAAACCAGAAAGTTGAACGGAATGGAAACACTGCCTCCCAGAGGGTGGGCAATCGTTTGCCAAGACGCTCGTGGGATTCCGATACATTTGTGGTTGGTAGCGATCTATGCGTGTTCATAGCGCCTCACTTTCCGTTGGGCAATTTGCAATCGCTTTATTTCTGGCGCATAAAGAGTGTCAATAAACTTTCCCTGCCAGTTGACCGGGCAGTCCTAAACGCATGGCAAGGCTTCGTCGCCTGCGAAGGGGTCCTAACCTCTGTTTTCAGCGGTGGATTAATACATGGAGGATTAAATATAAATACAGTAAACAATCTCGTCGCTGACATCACCCACTCCCCGGATTGTGTCGGACGTGAACCTTACTATAATTCGACAAACTCGATTTTGTGGCACGAAACTACCTTGAGCATTGCGAAACTGTCAAGCAGAAAACTCAGCCGTCGGTCTAGTAAAGAGGAACCCAACAGTGCACTAAACATCGTGTACTTTGTAGACGCCCGCGCCAATTCGATAGTTAGAATCAAAAAGATTGCTGTGTGCCCGGAATCGCTCAGTATGTTCTCGAGCACACCCGGCCAGCGTTCGTCAAAAGGCAACCGATTGCGCGTATTGGGAATGATGCCCCAGGTCAGGGAATCGGAGTAAATGAGAATCTGATGCATATAGACTCGGCCCGGTAGTTTACCGTTTTCAATCTCGGGTAGAAACATTGCTGTGAAGGGACTAGCTGGCCGTGAAATGGGCAACCCTCGAATCGGTGCCGGCAATTTCGGTGCTCGGAGATGATATTGGCGGCTGGCGATATATTCTATGAGGCCCCCGGCAGTATCCATCTACGTTCAGGCAGCGCAAGCACAAACAAGTGAGCGAGAATTCTAGTCGTGGCATTCACTGAAAAGGGAAGGGAATTGACAAAACTGGTATGAACAATGAGCGTATTTTGAAAATCGCTAGACTGGTTTTGCGCATGGCTCTCGGTGTCACTTTTCTCGTTTCAATCGCTGACCGTTTCGGCTGGTTGGGTGGGTATGGGAGTAAGAATGTGTCGTGGGGCGATTGGAGCCACTTCGTACAATATGTCGCACAGCTTAACTGGTTTGTTCCGAAAAGCCTGATTCCCGGACTCGCTGTCTTTGAAACAATCATCGAAGTGGGGCTAGGCATTGCACTCTTATTCGGAATCTATCAACGGGTGGTCGCTTGGAGTAGCGCAGCGCTGCTGATGTCGTTCGCGCTGACAATGAGCATTGCTCTGGGCATCGTTGCGCCTCTATTATAAGCTATTCCGTGTTCACGGCTTTCGGCGCCGCATTAATACTGGGTGCAGTTGCAGTGCCCGATAGCCGCTCGCACATCGAGCAGCCGACCTGAAGACGAACCGCGGCCCTGACACTCTTGGAACCCAGGCAGCACGGCCAGCAGCCAGAAACTCTCGAATGGCGACTTCGGTTTCGCATGGTTCATTGACATCAACGGGGCAGGATCACGTGCTGCCGATTCGATGGGCAATATGTAAGCCTTTACCGATAGGGACCGTCATGGAAGTAAACTCAGGTAACTTCTCGAGTGCTTCCAAATAGCCGGAAATCTCTTGGGGATGTGACAGTGCATTGTCAGCCAAAAGAATCACATCCGCTTCCAGTTTGGGGAGCAGAATTGCCAGCTGGGATGGGGCGCTAACGCGGTCGGCGTCGAAGAACACTGCGTCGAACGGTCCCTCCAAACCGGCGACTACTTCGCTTGCATCCCCCAAACGAATGTCCGCCCACTCTTCCAATCCAGCATATGCAAGATTGTGGCGCGCTTGATTCGCCTTTTCCGATTCTCGCTCAATGGTGATGAGCGGGCGCGACCTAGGGATGCGGCACAAGGCGGCGGCGAGCCACAGTGCACTGTAACCGTTGGACGTGCCAATCTCTAACACGCGACGACGGCGGCCACTGAGGATCAACAGTTGCACCAGTTTTGCCGTCTCCCTTTCTAAGTTCAGGCGCTTGCGGTGATGTTCCGTTTCCGCTGCATCGTGAGTAGCGCCCGCTCGTTCAAGCTCCTTCAGCAATTGCTCATAATTAGAGGACGGGTTCATGTTCATAGATCCAGTTTGAACGGCGATAGTAGCCGCTCGATTTGACTAACTAAAAGGATGAACTACGCAAAATAACAAGGTCTGTTTCGTCCCATTTTAGGTTAGGCGCTGTCGCGAGGTTTCCGTGCAAACTTGTAAGCTCGTCGGCTCGTCGGCTCTGGTACTCGACTTCGGGATAGGGGTCGCGTTCGGTACGCCCCACAGTTCCTCGGGTCGAACCACCTCGCTTCCGACGTGGAAGGCTATCAACAGCAGGCCGCCGGGCATGAGCACCCGCGCCATTTCCTGAAAAGCGAAGATCAGGAAATCTTTCGGAAGATTCACAATCGCGTAGAAAGCGGCAATCCCAGCCAGCGTCCCTGCTGGGATATCCAGAGACAACATGTTCCCTTCTCGAAAAGGGATGCCCGGGTTTCGTCGACGAGCCTCTTCGAGCATGCCCGGCGACAAGTCTAGGCCAAAGACAGATACATTTGCGTCATGCAAGTAGTGGGCGACGTGACCGGGTCCGCATCCGAGGTCGCACACCTCGCCTCTTCCTCTGGTTTGTTCAGCGAAGCGATCAAGCAACTCTCGATCGAGCGGCTTATGTCGAAGTTCGTCAAAAAATCGATTGGTATACTCTTTCGCGAGACGATCGTAGTTCTCACGAACTGTTTTCACACTATTGTCGTGCATAACCATCCGACCCCGGCTGAGGCCATCCTCTTCGGGCTAATCCTGGAGGGCACAAGTCCTCTGACTAAAATGAAAATGCCGTCCAATTTGGCAACGAATTAAAGGCCAGCCGACTCGCTGCAGCTACATTTCAATCGCCGATCCCAGCAGTCGCTTCAGAGCTTGCACGTACTCAGTCAACGCCTTGCGGCCGGCTTCGGTCATGCGGTAAATCGTCTGCGGCTTGCGCTGCACAAACTTTTTTTCCACGACCACATAACCCGCCTCTTCGAGCTTGGTAAGTTGCGCGCCTAGGTTGCCGTCAGTGGACCCGGTGCGGGCACGCAGCCAGGTAAACTCTGCCTCTACCACGCTCGTGAGCAGCGAAAGTAACGCCAGGCGCAGTTTTCCATGAATCACAGGGTTCAGCTCCGGCAACTCAGGCATGGGCCACAGCGTTTTGTTTGTGCCTTTGCGCGTCGCTGATCATCACGTAAATGCCAAAGATAATCTGGCCGAAGAAAATGCCCACGAGAAATACGCCCATGAGCTGTGCGTCAGAACCAAAGCACGCGACCACACTAACACTCCACCATACCAGCGCGCAGGCAACCTGCATCTTCCATTTCAGAATCATGCCGGAAGCCGCGTTGGCCGCTCCCAGCATGGCTGCAACCGAGGCCACGAAACTGTGCTGGTCAATCCTCCCGCTGCTGCTCAAGGCAGGAAACAGCAGCAGCATCGAAATTCCCATGGATATCCAGATGGAGGCAACGGCGCGACCAACTGTGGTGCCAGGCTGTGCTCTTCCTTTTCCGAAGCCGATGACTATCGTCAGCACAAACGCTACAATCATCGTCACCGGCCAGGCCACATGGCTGTGGCCCCAGATCGAAGCATGCTGGCCCCAGCCCGCCCACGCAATCGCTACATAATAGGCCACGCCCCACAACAAGAAAGTCCAGCCCCAGCTCTCGGTGTTACGCCGACCCTCGGCGATCATGCTTTCAATCAGGTCCAATCTGTCCTTCAAGTCCTGTGCGCTCGTTTGATCCTGCATGACAACCTCCTTCAAAGCATTGAACCATCCGACGAATTGATCCTGTGACCACGAGCCCCGATCAAAAAATCTTCAGGTTACGGCTTGTGTGCCAGGAGCATCTCGACGCTGCGCCGTGCAGGATTGTTGCCCACCGTAACTTCGCCAGTCTCCTGCCATTCACCTTTGTTTGTGAAGTGCATGATGTTTACGATTCGGGCCGGACCGGCGGAGAATCCCCACGAGAAGCCATTGGCGAGAACGGTCAACTCTGTGTCGAGATAATGGCCCTCGTTGTAGGCCCGAAAACGATAACTATGCGACGTGTCATCAAACGAAATCGTGGCCAACGCCTCGAATTGCGCGTTGCCATCGGTGCCGCAGCTTTTGCCTTCGATCAGCATAACGAGCCCGTCGAGTTTGTACCGCACGACTTCTGACTGCATAAGGTGAAGCGGTTCGCCGGGGCCTCGCATAATCGCGACAGGGCCGTCCCACCGGCCTTCGAGAAAGGCAAGTTTGTGCATGGCCTCGCGTTCCACCTCGACGCTCGTTTTTTCTGTCAAGCATTTGACCAGGGCGGACGAATCTTGATAGCTTCGCCTTCAGTAACGGCGTACATCGAAATGAATCGCCGGCATTTTATTAAGAACTCGCTTTTCGCTGGCGCTAGCGCTCTGCTCGCCGGGCGTGGCCTTGCAGACAACTCTTCCACGCCTTCACAAGAGCTTCCAGGCGCGATTGCAACTTCTGCCATTGATCGAGCCCGCTTTCCGAGCGGATTTCTTTGGGGCATGGCCTCCGCTGCCTACCAAGTTGAAGGCGCATGGAATGTCGACGGAAAGGGTGAATCTAACTGGGACCGGTTCTCGCATACCGTCGGAAAAGTTAAAGGCGGAGTTACGGCCGACGTTTCCTGCGATCAGTACCACCGCTACAAAGAAGATGTGGCGATCCTAAAGCGTCTGAATCAAAAGAGCTATCGCTTCTCGACTTCATGGGCGCGCATCCAGCCTAACGGCACCGGTGCGGTCAATCAGAAGGGCATCGACTATTACAGCCGCCTTACCGATCTATTGCTGGAAGCCGGTATTCGCCCCTTCTGCACCATTTATCATTGGGACCTCCCGCAGGCGCTCGAAGACCGTGGCGGCTGGCCGAACCGCGACCTTTCCGGTTACTTTGCCGACTTCGCGGGGATACTCGCCAGGAGCCTTGGTGACCGAATTACTACGTGGGCGCCCTTCAACATGCCGTGGACCTTCACTTATTACGGTTACGGTATTGGTGTTTTTCCTCCTGCCAAGTCAAATTTCGAGCAGTTTCTGAAAGCGGCGCACACGGTCAACCTCGCGCAGGGCCAAGCCTTCCGTGCGATCAAGGCGGCATCCTCCAAAGCCACGGTCGGCAGTGCATATGGTATGGCTCCGGCGTATCCAAAGACTGGTAGCGAGGCCGATCGCGCTGCGACCGCGCGTTACCACGCCATGAATAATACCTACTTCCTCAACACCGCGATCTACGGTGAGTACCCGAAGGCCTTCGTCGGCGAAACGCCATATGAAGCGATGGGATATAAGCCTAGCGACGACAAAATCATGAAGGTTCCCTTGGATTGGTTGGGATTTCACTACTACACGCGCCGCATCATCTCCAATGCTACTGGTAATTCTCAGTCAGGGACCACGGGCCATTTCGGTACGGAAACCGAAGGAGAGGGAGGGTCATCGAGCCGCGATCCCTTGACACAGATCCATGTTGAGATGCCAACCGAAGGCCCACTGACCGAAGCGGGTTTGGAGATTTGGCCGCGCGGTATCTATGACCTCGTGATGCAAATCTCGAGTGAGTACAACCACCCCATCATTGAGATCAGCGAGAATGGTTGCTGCTATCTTGATAGCCCTGACGAAACCGGCCGTGTTCCCGATGCGCGCCGAATCGCCTTTCACCGCGAGATTCTGGCGGAGTTGGCGCGCGCCATAGCCGACGGAGCTAGAGTACGCGCATATCATGCGTGGAGCTTAGTGGATAACTTCGAGTGGGCGGATGGCTATACGCAGCGGTATGGGCTCACTTACGTGGACTTCCGCAATCAGAAGCGCACAATAAAGGATTCCGGACTTTGGTATGGACGTGTCGCAGCCTCGAATCGCCTGAATGTTTAGTGCGGTGAACCTGCTCTTCCTTTTTGATGAGGCACTAAGAATTAGGTCCGAACCGTAGCCACCCACTCGGTGCGGTCGTTGCCGCGACGAGCGAAATGGTGTTGTCGACTCTAATGTATATTGACTTCACAACTATGGTTTTCGTCGAGTCTGACGCATTTCTGAGTGTCGTTTCGCCCGCCGTGTTCACGCTGAGCATGCCGCACCTGTAGCGCGTCTAAGAACTCAGGTATCTTCCAATGCGAAAGTTTTCCGTGGAGGTGGACACACCACCCGGAAAACCGGGGCTCTCGCTTGTTCTATAGATAGAGGCGCGATGCGGAGGCTCATGTGAGTGACGATTCCGTACCCCTGGCGCTGCCGCTGCTGCGGTTGGCCGCTGGCTCCTCGGAGGTCACGACTCTGTATCGCGAACTACGCAAGCCGCTGCTGCGCTACCTGGTCTGCCTCGGGCTTTCGAGCGACGAAGCGCAGGATGTGGTCCAAGACGCGTTTCTCAGTCTGCAACGGCACCTGGCTTCAGATAGAAAACAGGAAAACATCCGCGGCTGGCTGTTTCGCGTTGCCCACAATCAAGCCAGGAATCGCCAGGCGAGCTACCATCGTCGATTCAGTGAACCGCTCGACGGCGAGATGGAGTCTCTGGCGGCCGACGGGACGCCAGAGCAACGGGTTCTTGAAAAGGAAAAGTTCCGGTGTGTCGCAGCCGCAATTCGATTGCTGACGTTGTCCGAACGGGAGTGCCTCTTGCTAAGGGCAGGAGGATTGCGGTATCGCGAAATCGGAGAAGTCCTGGGAATGGCGGTGTCCACGGTGGGAGACACCATGGAGCGCGCAATCAAGAAATTAGCGGAGAAATGCAATGTGTGACGTTGAAGCGAAATTAGTCGCCTGGCTCGACCGCGAGCTTTCGTCGGACGAAGCAGCCGACGTAGATCGCCACATCAAAGGGTGCCAGGAATGTCGGGGCCGACTGGCGACGTACAAACAGGTGAGTGAGACCTTCGATGTCTACTGCGACGCGGTGGGGGCAGGGAAGACGCGTCATCGCGTTTCGCGCTGGGTGCCGGTGCTAGCAAGCGTTGTTGCGGCTGCGGTCGTGATGTTTCTGGCCTTCCCTCAGAGACGCGTCGAGCCGCCGCCGGTTCTTGCCCCGACGCTTGCTTCTGTGCCGGTTCCCGCACCTTGCGCGGCGGAGGCTGCTGCACGGAAGACAATGCGCAGACGGCATGCGGTTCCGCCCGTCCAGGAGCGAGCCATGAAATGGCAGCCGACGGAAACTGCCGTGCAAATCGCCATTCCAGCAGAAGCGATGTTTCCGCCTGGCGCGATGCCCAAAGGGATGAATTTCATTGCGGAACTGAGTATTGCCCCGGATGGATCTGTCCAACAGGTTCGTCTGCGACAGTAAGTTCGTTCAGCTAAAAAGGAGAATCACCATTATGAAACGCGCATTGCTTCTTGTTCTCTCTGCCGCATCCTGCGCCTTTGCGCAAGAAAAGGGGAACGTGATCTATCAGACTACCGGTACAGCGGGCATCGTTGCTTCGGGCGGATTCGACGGCGGAGCTGGTCCTATACTGGGTGCGCCGTATTCGGCCACTACCAGTAACGAATCGATCCAGACTCTCGCGGACGGGAATCGCCTCGTGCAGACGAGCACGGGAACCACTGCGCGCGATTCGCAAGGTCGCACACGTCAAGACACCGTCCTGCCGGCAATCGGGAACCTGGCGGCGGCCAATGCGCCACATCTGATCTTCATCCACGATCCGATCGCGCAGACTTCCTATACCCTGAACCTGGCGGAAAAGACGGCGCAGAAAATGCCTGCGCTTCCTCCCCTTGCGGGAGTTACTCCCGGCATGGGAGGCGGAATGGTCACGATGAGAGCCGTCGAAGGCAACCAAGTGTCGTTACCTCCACCCGATGCCATGCCGACGACAATGGCTGCTCCCGCGCCTGGACTATTCCTAGCAAAGCACTTGACTGCGGGTGAGCAGGACCAGGGGAATACAGAGGATCTCGGTTCTCAGACTATCGAAGGCGTCCTCGTGAACGGCGTACGAACGACGCACACGATACCGGCAGGACATATTGGAAACGATCTGCCCATCACGATAGTTACAGAGGTCTGGACTTCTCCCGATCTCAAGACCGTGGTCTACAGCAAACGGAGCGACCCGCGCATGGGGGAGCAGACTTTTCGCCTCACGAACATCGTGCGCACGGAGCCGAGCCCATCGTTGTTCACTGTGCCGGCGGATTTCAAAATCGTGGACGGGCCACAGCCGATCTTCTATCGGACGAAACAGTAGGGAGACGCGCCAAGGCGTGCAACTCTCAGCAAGATCGCCTCGCTCTAGTGTTCGCACGGTGCGAAAGGAGTTTCAGCGCGGGAGAATTCCTGAACGATTCCACCACGCTGATGTTTGGGGCGATACGAATGCAAGCCGAGATCAGGACTCGGCCGGTTCCTCGGTCGTTGGCTTTGAACTTCAACTGACTCGATCATCCGTTACAACATAGTTGCCCCGAAACAGGTGCGGAGGTGCCACGCACTCGGACTGATCGTTCCTAGTTTTTCTCAAACATCAGGAAGTAGTGATATGGAAGGAACTGAAAATCCTTTACGAATTTGAAACCGGCTTGTTCGGCTTCGCTAATGACCTGGGAACGCGGCACCAGTTGCTCGGGTTTATGCGGCGCGTGCGGACTGTCCGGGGGATAATCGATGATGGCCATGCGGCCATGTGCTTTGACGGCCGGCGCCAGCTTGCGATAAAACTCAACGCGGTGATCAATGTGGTGCGTGGTGTCGCAAAAAAACACTAAGTCCACGGAGTTGGCGGGAAGCATGGGGTCCGCTGATGGCCACCAGTGTTTTCGCTCTAGCGGTGGTGCCATACTGGACCGCTTTCATCTACCATATTTTTCTCGGCAACGAGATTGGCATGCTGGCCACTTCCATGCCCGGACTCATGAGTTTCGCGAAAGCCAATGCCATTTCTCCGCTGCCCTTGGGTTTGATCTGGGCCTTCGCCGCCGGTGGAAAAATCTTTGTGTATCAATCCGGAGTATTGGTCACCGGATACTCATACGGGTACTTCAAGGCGCGATGTTTTTCGCATAGGTCTTTGTGTCACAGTAATCGAGTCGTTGGTGCTCTTGATCATCGTGCCTTTTTATTGGCCGCTTCTGGGAATCCGCTGATAGCAGGGAAGTGTTCTTTCGTGAGAAGACTCGAGTGAAGCAACACGCTATGGCCAAGCGCCCCTTTCGCTTAATCGTCGGCATCACCGGAGCAACCGGAGCTATTCTGGGAGTGCGCCTCCTGCAGGTTTTGAAAGACCACAGCGTGGAAACCCACCTGATCCTCAGCAATTGGGGCGCCCGCACTCTAGTTCACGAAACGCCCTACTCCGTGACTCGCGTGCAAGAAATGGCCACCAAATGTTATGGCTCGCAGGATCAGGCCGCGACCGTGTCCAGCGGCTCTTTCATCACCGACGGAATGGTGATTTGCCCGTGCAGCGTCAGGTCGCTGGCCGCCATCGCGCAGGGTCACGGCGATTCGCTAGTCCACCGCGCCGCGGACGTAACTCTGAAAGAGAGCCGCAAACTCGTTCTGGTGGTTCGCGAAACCCCGCTGAGCGACATTCACATCGAAAATATGCTCAGGCTCTCGCGCATGGGCGCCGTGATTTTTCCCCCGGTTCCGGCCTTCTACCACCATCCCAAAACGATAGACGATCTGGTGGATCAAACCGTTCTGCGCATCCTGGACCAGTTTAATTTGCACCTTTCTTCCGAGGATCGCTGGTCCGGCAAGATGACCGTATCTACGAAGCGGTCGGCAAAAGCATCGAAATCGCGTAAATGAAAAACTGGTTCGTGGCCGCACAGACCCCGTGGTTCAGGGCCAAATCTCGAGCTTCATCAGGCCATCGAGGGTCGTTGGAAATATCCGGAATAATTACTCGCTGTTTCGTAAAGGCGGCGGTGCCGCAAGAACCATTGTTGGGGCCAATCGGCCAAGGTGTGATGGTGGCTTTAAATGCGGCGGGAACACGAGGGCCGGCCCTCGGCATCAGTTGCTTCCTGTCGGGATCCATCAAACAAACCATTGAGGTGACAGGGGAAGCGTGGGCATCAATGGAGGCACACAAATCGTTCAGGACCTCTGAGAGGCTAGCGCCATTGGCCATCATCTCCAGCGTTCGTTTTTCCGCGGCTGATAGAGATTCGCGATGCGGTTCTCGTGCTCGGCCCTTGTTTGAATTCAGAGCCAGCCGGCCGCACCACGCTGGCGGCGTCACTGCGTTGTATTTTGCGGTCCATCTTGAGCCGCGATTCCGCGGAGCTCATCACGCTCTCCGTTCCAGGTCCGTCCTATGGGCCGATCGTCATAAGGATACGCTTCAAGAACGGCGCATGCCATTGGTGCGCACAACCTCATTCGATGATCAACCTGCGATTCTAGATACACACGAGTATCCAGCACCCGTCTGCCATTCATGTCATTGGATCGTTTATGAAAGAAATCATCAGTAACTGCGTTAGCCCTTTTCACACTGAATCAGACCTGCGCCAAACCGCCATCGACGAATACTTCGCTTCCTGTCATAAAGCTGCTGTCATCGGAGGCGAGGAATAAGGTCATGGCAGCCGTTTCGTCTGCGGGTTTTGAATAGAATGCTCGATCAAGCACTGCCCGGAAACAAGGCGTCGCAATCATTTTTCATACTGAGTTCAGCCGGTCGAGGTTGCGATTTAACTTTTCAAGCTTCTGACCGACCTCGCTGAGCTTGCCCTCTGGCAACGGTCGTTGCCTGCTCGTCGCTCACGCGTTATGCTCACTCGCCCTTAGCTTGCCGAAGGTCCGCTCCGAGGAGGTTGCATTGCTTCGCTCATTTCTTCTTTGTCTCGTTTCCCTCACCATCCTCGGGTTCCTGCCATTCTTTGCCTCGGCTCAGCGAACGCCTTTCGCCGTCGGCACGGCTTCTGCCGCGCCTGGCCAGAAAGCGACCGGCTACCTCGAAGTCCCCGCTGGCGTCGATGCCGGAACGAACATTCCTGTGGTCGTGGTGAATGGCGCCAAGCCTGGCCCCGTCCTTGCACTAGTGACGGGTGCGCATGGGACGGAATACGTTTCTATTATTGCTGTCGAAAAATTGATCGTTGATCTCGACCCCGCGAAGATTTCGGGCACGGTCATCCTGATTCCGCTGGTCAACATTGCTTCGTTCGAACAAAAAGTCCCGCACGTCAATCCGGTAGATAACAAAAGTATGAATCGCTTCTATCCAGGCAAAGCCGATGGAACGCAAACGGATCGCGCTTCTTTTCTCATCACCAAAGACGTCGTCGATCGATCCGACTACTTGATCGACTATCACGGCGGAGACCTCGACGAGAGCCTCCGGCCTTACGCTTACTGGGGACCCACCGGCAAAGACTCTCAGGACCACATCTCGAAGGAGATGGTTCTCGCTTTCGGGCTAGATCACATCATTATTTGGCACGACCGCCCATCCGATCTTGCCGCCAGCCGGTACCTTGACAACACGGCCTCTCTCCGCGGGAAGCCTTCAATTGTTGTAGAAGCCGGGTATGCCGGCACGGTCGAAACCGATGATGTGGCGCTGCTGGTCAACGGCACTCTGAGCACCATGCGAGCCTTGAAAATGCTCCCTGGCGCGCCACACTACATCGAAAATCCAGTTTGGCTGGAGAAGATCGATGACATCATTTCGGACGGCCCGGGCATCTGGTATCCGCTGGTTAAGCGGGGCACGTACGTTCAGCAAGGCATGAAGCTCGGTTACGTCACCGACTATTTCGGGAAAATCATCTTAGAACCACGCGCCCCCGAAGCTGGCGTGGTGCTTCACGTGAACGCTGTTCCCTCACTGAAAAAGGGCGATAACATCGCCGATCTTGGCATCGTAGCTACGAAGGCGCCGCTATAACTTCGCGGCTCCTGACATCGCTGGCCGGAAACCTCCCTCTAGTGTAGTGTCTCATAAATAGCTTAACTTATAACTGCCGCGTTCTTATGCTGTCTACCAGTGAGAATCGCCGAAGCCATCCTCTTGTCCCCCGAGGAACGAGCGGTGCTGGACAAATGGGCCG
>Ga0185299_10003236_pt1 | contig 22276 bp, 18 predicted proteins | sample PaiPotPPA55metaG_FD_128002 | JGI IMG/M metagenome (GOLD analysis project Ga0185299, IMG submission 128002) | Iron sulfur acid spring bacterial and archeal communities from Banff, Canada, to study Microbial Dark Matter (Phase II) - Paint Pots PPA... ... | reverse complement strand
GGATAGTAGCCAACATCACTATTTGAGATCACCGCCACAACGTCGTCATCAAGCTTGGCCTGGGCTCGGCGACCAATAAAATAGCCTAAAGCACTGGCCGAGAATTTTCGCATACGTGCAAAGAATTTCTGATTCATCCACGCTGGTAGAGAGTTTTCACGATGGAAGTATTCCACACTGTATCCAAGCGCTTCGAGCCCTTCCCCGAGATCTCGAACAAAATGTTCCATGCCGCCGAGCACTTGGGGAGGATTCGGCGTCAATATGAGAATTCTGCCGGTTCTTTGAGTCCGGTGAGGTGATGTCACGGTACCAGGACGGCTAGTTTGATCAACGCTAGACATTAAACGGGAGGGCCTTTGAGAGCGCATCCGCCAAATTTTCGATGGTGTGATTCCCAGCTATTTCCATGCGTCGCCGTCTTTTCGGACAGTCGGCAGATTCTTTAAGGGCCAATGTTACGGCTTGTTCCAATTCCTTTGCAGTATCACCAGAATAAACAAGGTCTCCGAATTCCCTCAGCTCAAGTATCGGCGTTGCAACCACGGGTAGTCCCAGTGCAAAGTATTCAAAGAGCTTCAGCGGAAGGCAGTGAAGTTTCTCCTCGTCAAAGCAGTCGTACGGCATAAATCCCACGTCAAAGCCTCTCGCATACCTTGCCAACTCTCGATTGGATTGCCACGGCACTGCGTGGGCATTTGGAAGCGGCAGCGCTTTGTGCGGCCCCACGGACACGAAATGCCAATCTGGACGAAGTCGCAGGAGCTCGCTGATCAGCGGTTTGTTGACTTGCTGGTGTGCGGGACCCAAGTATCCGAGCCGCGGATGAGGAATTGAGTCGAGCGCCGGCGAAGGGCCCAACGGCACTCCATCAGCGCCCTGAAAATGGCGCAGGTCGAGCACCTGCGGAATCAACTGAACTTTTTCACCGAAGCGCGCACGTTGTTGGTGATACACGCTGTGAGGAATTGCTAGCGTGATATCCGAGGCTCGAACGTGACTTTCGGCGCTGCGCTCTCCGTAGTCCATTTGGATGTGCGCTAAGAAGAACTTGTTGCGAAAATGCGACAATAGCGAAAGTCGGTCTCCCAAACAGGGATAAAAGAATATCGGGTTACTCAATTTCAAAGATTCCGTCTGCTCTAGGATCTGCTTGGCAACAACTCGCGCTTGAATAGACTGTAGGAAGGAGAGCCTATTCAGCCGCTCGGCTGCGAAAGAAGGACGAAAAGCGAAGATTCCGGGTTCAACCTCATGAAGGCTGGAATCTTCCTGTCGAAAAATGGAGACTGGACTCCCACAGTAAAGGACGCGAGCGCCAAGATGGGTCAAGGCGAGAGCGATTCTCTCCGGTACGTTGAAGGTTTTCCAAGTCCAGCCAGAATAAACGATGGCATCCCTCATGGTTTGGCCTTTCTTTGGGAGACCCTCGTATTCAGCGAAACCTCCTCAGGAATTCCCCAAAGACGATCTGATAACCGCCAACGCGTCCGTCATATCTGAACGCTTGATAAACCTGGACAGCCACAAGCTCAATCCAAAGAGAATACAAGCAGTCAAGATTCTGATGATGTCATGGGTAGAAACAAACAACGCACATGTAACCGCAAAAAGAGCCAAGGCGGTGATAGGCAGGGCAAACCGCATACCCTGCCAAATCAAGGGCCGCGTTTCCTCGAAGAAGAATAAAATTGCGGTCCACGCGACAGTATAACTGACCAATGTAGCCCAGGCGGCTCCCGCAGCGCCATATCTCGGAATCAGAACCAGATTTAGCGCGACGTTGACAGCGGCACCAACCAGAGTCGGTACTGGAAGCAACCATTGTTGATTCTTGGCGATCAGCACGTTATAGACGACTGTAGCAAAAAAGACAGCTATCTCCGACCAAATCAGAACTGCGAGCAACGGACCTGCAGGCAAGAATTGTTTGCCGTAGAGCACCCGGACAATCAATCCTGCTCCGGCGCTCATGAATACACAGATAGCGGAAGCTGCAATCATGAAATAACGGAAGAGTTTGCCGGTGTAGTCTTGGAATCTGTGAGGCTCGTTGACACTCACGGACAGGACTGGAGCCATGCTAACTATAAGAGCGGCAGGCAAGAACTCAAACAGCTCGCTCACTCTTACCGCGGCGACATATTGTCCAAGAACGAAATCGGAAGCCATCTTATGCAGCATCACTTGGTCGATCCGAAGATAGACCATAGAGAGCAGGGTCGTGAATGCAATCGGAATGGAATGCAGAAGAATTTTTCCGGAGCGCTCCCGAAGGAACTTTTTTCCCACCGATAAAAATTGACGGCTATAAGCCCAGGTGAGCGCAGATTCAACAGCAGTGGCCAATAGCCGGCCTACAATCACGTACAACAGCGACGCTCCAAGCAGCCATAGAATTATGACGATGCCGAACCAAACGCCCTGTCGCACGACGTTGATCGTGGCTGCGCGCCATTGGCGCAAGTCAACTTGAAAGATTATTCCCGGCAAACGAGAGGGAATTAGCACAAACTCGAGCGCCGCCAGAATTAGCAGGGTTCGGAGGTGGCCGTTGAAACCTGCCCAAGGCGCAATCAGAATAGTTGCTAACAGCGCGCCGACACTCAAAAATGACGCCAGAATGATAGCGGTGTGCAATAGGCTGCTTGCACTCTCTCTTTCTTTGGAGATTTCCCTAACTAGGACGGGCTCAATCCCGAGCGTGGTTAACCAAGTGAAAAGGCCCAGGTAGGCGTAGATGGCGCCAAATTGTCCAAGTCTTTCACTTCCTAAGTACCGTGTAAGCAGGACAGAGGCTCCCGCGGATAAGAGTATCGAGATTCCCCGGCCTCCGAGCACCGCAGCAGTGTTTTGCAGCACGCGCGTGCGCAGTCGAAAGGTTTTGGCCGGATGAATTCCCATAATTTATGAGCGTTGTGAACGATGGAAGTTAATCAAGTTCCGGACCGCGCTGAGTATTTCACTCGTTACCTTCTCTCGTCGGATCTGAAGGTTTTTTGTCCTGTTGTTCTAACTGCTGCAGGTCTTGTTGCTCGATGTGGTTCATCAATCGTCCGCGTCCCGTCAAATATGCTTCCAGGGTTCGAAAGGCTTTCTCGGGCACGACCGCTACTTGATTGTATGCCGCGGTACGCCAGGAAATTGGTCCGCGCGCCGGAATTAAATGTGTGCCCCACTGAAAGATGAGTCCGAGATTCCAAACGATCAGGAGCGCGGTGATGGACGTTGCCATGATGCCGGCAGGACGTTCCCGCAGAGATAGCGTCAACCATTCAAAGAAGGCGGCCAGTCCGAGAATAAAAAGCGGCGTCAAGGAAACGAAGAAACGACTGCCGAAGGAGGAAATCCCGGCCCAGTCTGAGTAGCAGCCGATGGTGTAAACGTATGCCGCAAATGTCGCAATAGAATACAGGCTTAAGAACTTATCCTGGCGTCGAAGAAAGAAGAGTCCGATTACAGCGAGAGCCAGGATTGGCGTCCAGCTGAAAAGGCCATGCTCGGACGAAAGGCAAACTTTCAGAAGCGCTGGGGAAGCGAGATTCCATAGCTCGCCGTAGCCAAAATTCAAAGCGCTTCCGTAAATGACAGACTTCGCGATAAGGGTGGGAAGAAATGCTATGGCTATGACCAGAATAAATAGAATATTTTTCAAGAATAACCGCGTACCCGCCGCGACTTCATTCGACCTGATACTATTCCAATAGCGAGTGAGTGACTCCAACAATGGAATCAAAAGTAAGATGGCGTTCACGTAGTAAACGTCCATCATGAGCCCGGCCATCAATCCCAGGATTACCCACTGTGTCCACGCGCGTTCAGGGCGAGTACGATCCCAATACCATAAGAATAACGCGGCGGCGAAAGCTGACTGCGCATGCGACCATGAGGGATTGAAATACATGTAGACAGGCAGAGAACTTGCAAACCAGATGCCGAGCGTGGAGAGAAAAGCGCATTTTTCCGAAACGTACTTTTTAGCAAGCTGAAACGAAATCCAAAGCGCGAGAAAACCATACAAGGAGGTCGCCAAAGCCATAGCGAGAGTGTAGGGAAAGGAAAATCCGTCAGCCGGGATGTGACCACCGAAGACGTGGTTTAGATGCACGAAGCCGTGAGCAACCAGGAGAAACGGAAACCAGAGCATGGCCGGCCCTATCGAAAAGTGATTGTCGAGATGGCCCGTTGAGGTGTACTGCGAAGGCAGCAGGCGGCCTTCTGAATCCACACGTCCCATTCGGTAACTAGGGTTCGCCGCCAGCCAATCCTTCTGAAAGTCGAGCCGATGTTCGATGAGCATCGCGCGGGCATAAGCGTAATATCCTACTCCATCGCCGCGGACCCATGGATTGCTAAGGGGCAGCGTCAGGAGAAAAATGAGGATAAGGGCTTTTTCGAGTTTATCGGATCTGGGCAAGCGTTACGATTCCCTGCTGCTTGGGACGCCGGACGGGGAGATGTCGGAAAATATTTCATTGGACGCAGAACCAGCCTCTTTCCGAAATATGGCGATCAGAGAAAGCGGCGGAAGCGGAAGCCAAGAATCCATCACGCGGAAAATAGGCGTTAGGAAATTAAGCAACCGAACCTGTCCCAGACCGAAGGTTGTCCTTTGCAGTACTCGCCCATTCAACCACCAAGCCGGAACGCCAGGGCGGTTGAATTTCAAAACCTTCTCCACCATGAAACCCGCCTCTTGCCCCACTTTGATTAGCTGATCCTCTGTATATCGGCGGCAGTGACCCAATACTTCGTCTAAAGAACCGAAAAGCTTTGGGCCATTAGGAACCAGGATAATAGCGCGTCCGCCTTCATCGAGAACGTTGTGAATATTTCGCAGTGTACCAACATCGTCTGAGAGGTGTTCGACAACATTCAGGCAGATTACCGTGTCGAACGAAATGTCCGTCGGGTACGAGCCTGCCTCCATCGCGTCAACGTAAGCTGTACGCAGATAGGGGCGAGCCGCCTGAAGTCTTTCCAATGTCTGCAAGTAATGGGGATTGACGTCCGTAGCCCAATAAACGGAGCGCGGGACCAAGTGGATGGTCATGTTGCCGATGCCGGCCCCAATTTCCAGCACGCGCTCTCCCACGAAGGGCCGTATAATGTCAGCCATCCATCGTGTAAAGCGCGGGGCGCGGGCCAGACGCATGAGCATTTCACCGCCATGTCCATCCTGAGCGTAAATGTTATCTGAAGCCGCGTAATGCAAGATGGCCCACAGAGCGCGGATCCCGTCCTTCCAATTGATCTTCTTTCCTTCCGCGTAGGTGCGGCCGGAATAGCTGATGGGAACTTCAAAAATACGCCCCCCGCGTTTGGCGAGTTTGATTGTGAGTTCGGGCTCGACGTCGAAGGTGGAGCTGGTCAGAGGAATGCTTTTCAGCAATTCCGCGCGAACCATTTTGTAGCAAGTCTCCATATCGGATAAATTCAGATCGCAGACAAGATCGCACAAGAAGGTGAGAAGTTTATTGCCCAGCTCGTGACGAAAAAATAACGCGCGTTTATATCCTCCGGGCATAAAACGAGAGCCGAAGACCGCATCGGCGCTTTCCGACAGGAAAAGTTCAACCATCTGAAGAAGATCGCGCGGATGATATTCAAGGTCGGCATCGTGGATCACGACAAGTTCTGTGTCCACGTGGGGCAAAGCCGTACGGATACCCGCGCCTTTGCCTCGGTTCTCATCATGATCGAGCCAAACCCAACTAAATTTCTTAAAATTCTGACCGGATTTCAAATCGGCCTGGAAACGTCGAATGGCGTCCGCGGTACGGTCGGTAGAGCAATCGTTGACCACGATTACCTTGATCTCGCGCAATCGAGGAGATTCGTCCAAGACCGCCAGGCCCTTGAGGCTAGCTTCGATCAGATATTGCTCGTTGTAGGCGGGGACAATTACGGAAAGCGTGGTGCTCGTGCGGTTTTTCTCTAAGCGATCCCGCGAGAATGGTGCGGCATCCTCCGCCGACTCCTTCCCAATTCTCGGTTCAACTCGATTTGTAGCCGAGGCTGCGCTCATGGATTTTTAACACGAGAGTCGCAAAACATGAAGATTCGCAACCGTACTATATCGCGGCCCGTTTGATAGCGAGATTTTCCGGGCTAAGGTGTCCGTCGCCATTCGTGCCTTCTAACATATCTGCGTTTTTCTTTTCCTGAAAGTGCGTGATGACACGGTCCACGATTTCCACCAGTGGCGTGGTCGGACGAAATCCCGTGAGCCGCTCAAGCTTTCCAAGGGCGGGTACGCGGCGCGGCATGTCTTCGAATCCGGGCTCATAGGCCTGGTCGTACGGAACAAAGGTGATCGGAGAATCGCTATCTGTGCGTTGCTTGACCAAAGCGGCAAGCTTTTCGATGGTAATTTCGCCGGTGTTCCCTATATTGACCACTTCGCCGACCGCAGAGTCGGTAGCAACGAGCCGCATGATGGCCTCAACACAATCCCGTACATCACAGAAACAACGCGACTGCTGACCTGTTCCGTAAACCGTAATGGGTTCGTGATCGAGTGCTTGACGCACAAAGTTGGGCAGCACCATGCCATAACGGCCAGTTTGGCGCGGACCCACGGTGTTAAACAATCGCGCTACAACCACTGGCTGCTTTTTCTCTTTCCAATAGGAAAGAGCAAGAAACTCGTCGAGAGCCTTAGACGCCGCGTAGCTCCAGCGCCCTTTGCTGGTAGGCCCCAGCACAAGGTCAGCGTCTTCGTGGAACGGCACCTTGTCGCTTTTGCCATAAACTTCCGAGGTGGAGGCGGTAAAAACAAGTTTTTTCTTTTTGGATGCCGCGTCCAGCACGTTTTGCGTGCCATGAACGTTAGTCTCGATGGTACGGACCGGGCTTTCCACAATAAGGCGCACGCCGACTGCCGCGGCCAAGTGAAAAACAACGTCACATTCATCTACCATCTCTGCCAGGAGATGCTTATTCATGATTGAATCGAAAACGTAGTGGAAACGGTCGTGCTTTTTGAGATGCCGGATATTTTCCACGCTGCCAGTCGATAGATCGTCGAGGATAAAAACGGAGTCGCCCCGCGCGAGCAAGACTTCAGCTAGATGAGAGCCGATAAATCCAGCGCCGCCAGTTATCAGGTATCGCAAGACTACACCTCTTAGGTTAAGGCCCGTTTGCTTCGTCGGACCCTGTTGGGAATTTGGAAGTTTTGCCGACATCTTCTCCGTAGCCATAACCATAAGCATACGGATAATACCGGTAAGAGTAGTAATAATCAGGAGCATTCGAGTCAACCGCATTCAATACCACGCCAAGCAAACGGCATTTTACCGCTGCAAGCAGATCGCGCGTGCGGGTGAAAGCTTCTTTCGGTGTCTCACCGCTGCGCACTACCAGCAAGACTCCATCCGTAAGCGCGGAAAGGATTACGGCGTCGGTGGCAGCCATTACCGGAGGAGAATCAATCACGATGAACTTGAAGCGGCGGCGCAATTCTGCAATGGCTTCGCGCATGCGGTGGGAGGAAAGCAAGTCCGCCGGACTGGGTGGCACCGGTCCAGTCGTCAGCGCCGACAGATTGGTAATTGTGGGATGTTGGATGGTGGCTTCCTCGAGGCTTGTCACGCCCGCCAGATACGAGCTTAATCCCACATCTTTTCCAATAGTCAGATTCAGCGCTCGCCGGATTCCGGGTTTGCGCAAATCGGAATCCACCAACAAAGTCCGGTCGCCGAGCTGCGCTAGAGTCACCGCCAGGTTTACAGCGGCCGTAGTCTTTCCCTCGCGAGGCAGCGCGCTCGTCACCAGGATCACCTGCGGTGGATGATCGGCTTGCGAGAGCAGAAGAGAAGTCCGCAACGCGCGGAACGCTTCCGAGATTTGGGATTTCGGTTGGATGTAAGAGAGCAACTCGACCCGTGAGCCAGCGCCGGCTGTTCCAGTGCCGGCTTCTCGCGCGAGGCGTGAAAGGCGTCCGGTGGCGTTCAACCCTGGCAGAGACGGTACAACCGCCAAGGAGGGCAATCCCGTGAGTGCCTCTACGTCATCAGGGGATTTCACGGTGTTGTCAAGATACTCGCGGAAGAGAGCCAAGCCCACTCCGCCCACCAACCCCATCAAAATCGCTAGCAGGATATTGCGCGTCTTTTGCGGCCGCGAGGGGCTAGCCGGGGCCAGCGCAGGATCCACTACGCGTATGTTGCTCGAACGAAGGCCGGCAGTGATGCTAGCCTCTTTCAATTTTTGCAGTAAGCCATCGTAAAGCTGCTTATTCGATTCCGCGTCGTGTTGCAGAATGTGATATTGAACCAGTTTTTCCGCCTGATCGTTTGCTTCCGCCTTTTGTTTATCGAGCGCTTCCTGAAGCAGTTGAACGTGGCTGCGCGCTGTGTTGTATTCCTGCTCTACGCTTTCCAATAAAGTCTTTCTCGCGCGATCCAGATCGGCATCCACTTCCTTCTGCTGCGCTGCGATGCGCAAAACCTTGGGGAAATTAGGCCCATATTGATTTACAGCTTCGGCGTATTGTTCGTCTACATCGGATTTGCGTTTCCGCAGTTCCGTAATGACTTCACTGCCGTGTGCTACGGGCAAGGCGTCTACATTTCCGGACATCGCCATGCGATACAGAGCTTCTTTTTCGGCCACATCCGTTTGCGCGCTGGTTACCGCTTTGCTCAGATCCGACAGCTTGGAAACGGAGATGTCCTGTTTCTCGTCGATTTGCCAAATTTGATTCGCCCGCTCGTAGGCGATACGCGCGTTTTCCGACTTCTCCACTTTTATGCGAAGCTCTTCCAGTTCTGAAGAGAGCCAATTGGATGCCTGTATGGTCGCATCGTATTTGCTGCGAAAATTCTGTTCTACATAGTCTTGCAAATGCGTGTTCACGATTTGCGCCGCAAGCTGCGGGTCTTCGGCTTCAAATGTCACTTCAATCAAGCGGCTATTCGGCACTCGCTTGACGCTAAGGCGGCCCAGAAATGCACCAAGAATTGCCGGACGCTTGGCCACCGATCCACTGTGAGCGAAGGCTACTGCGTTTGGGTTTCCCCCAAACTCAGGATAGCGCTCCAGGCTTAGGGTTTTAATGGTTTGCAGAGCCAGAGTCTCGCTCTGAAGAATTTTGGACTGCGTTTCCAGATAATTTTCCAAATCTACGAACGCGTCGTAAGAGTTCGAATCTGGGAAAGGCATCATGTTCTGCGATTCTCTGTCGACTTCCACACGCGCCGATGCCACATAAACCGGCTTCATTTTGAACGAAGCAATCGTAACGATGGTCACCACGGTTAAGAAAAATGTCAGGATCATCCACTGATGCTTGCGCAATATAATGATGTAATCGAGAAGGTGCGGTTCCCTGGGGACCTGCTCCCAGGAAAGCACCGAAGGCGCAGGCGCCGGGATAAGGCTTAACGCTTCGGTAGCTTTTCGGTCGCGCAGGTTTGCAATCCTAGAAGGTTCTTCCATTTATCCTTTGTCCGAGCGCTGATTTGCCAATTTCTTCACCCGATTGCGATCAGAATTTGTAGATAGCCAGACCGGTACCCACAGTCAGCGCCGCCTCGCCACCCTTTGCCAAAATCTTCAGGCCTTTACTGTCGGGAATGTAAAGAATGTCGTTCGACTTCATAGTTACGTCATCGGACTTCTGGTTTTGGATCTGCTTAATGTGCACCGGTATCATGTCTTTCTGACCTGTGTCCGCATTATTTCGCATGATCACCGCCTGATCGGCCTTTGCAAATCCCGTTAAGCCATGCGCCAGGGCGACGGCCTTCAAAACCGTGACTTGCTCACCATGGCTCTGGAGAACGTAGCCGCCGGGTTGCGCGACACCACCTCCCACTACGTACACGATACCGGCACGAGGAACGCTCACCGAATCGCCGCCATAGATCTGGATGTTGTAAACCGGATTTCCAGACTCCAGTAAATCCTGCAATCGAATTGAAATGGTCTGAGTATCTAAACCGGTAGCGTCAATGGTGCCCGCTGCGCTGTTCTGCTCGCCCATCGGATGCCCCGCGCGGGTGACGATCACGATGCTGCCGGCTTCATCGGTCACGCCTCCGGCCTCCGCCAGCAGTTCGAGCAAAGTTGTCGGCCGGATGACCTGATAAACCATCGGCTTTTGTACCGCTCCTACGAGTGAAACTGGCTGGCTATTTTGCTCTTTTACGAAAACCGAAACTTGAGGGTGGGACACCAAGCCGTTTTCGATCAAAAGTTGCGCCACTTTCTGTTCCAGTTGGTAGGAGGTTAGGCCGCTGGCCGGGATCCTTCCGGGAATCAGCGGATAAGTGATTTCACCCCTCTCACTAACCCGCAGGTCGCGGGAAAGTTCCGGAACGTCAAAGACCTCGATGTGTATAAGATCGCCACTGCCGATGGGCGTGTCCGTTGCGCGGGCGCTGGCTAATCCCGCCAACTCGTGAATTTTCTGATTGGTTTGTTCAGACGTCGAGGGCTTTTGCTGAGCATATACGTGCGTGCTCAACAAAAGCAATGGAGGCAATAAAAAGGCAAGCTTCGCTGTTCGCCAGTTGGAAATACACTGGACCGTTCGAACCATGATATATAACCCCGCAAACACTATTACCCAGCCCCGCGCTGGTGTCAACCAAGACGTACCCGGGGCTAACGAGCGGCTATTGCCAAGAGTAGGAGTCCAAAGTTCCGCGGGATGGGTTGCGATGATTGTGTTGCCACAGGAGGCGCCGCTAAATCCTATTGGATGTCACCCACAGATCTTTCGCGGACACGCGTGCGGCGCCGCGCGACCACCGCTTCAGTTGCCATCGGAGGGGTGGTGGCAAGATGAGCCAGCACTAAGAACAGCAGACTGTTGGACGGGATGTGCAAATTGAAGTCCACGAAAGTATGGAGCAATATTCCGCATAAACCAGCCATCGCACCCGCATGGAGAGCGCGAGAAAAATGGCCCTGCTCGGCGGCGTAGCAAGCTCGGGCTTGACGAATCAGAATCCACAAGAATGAAACGCCGCAAATTCCGCCAAGAAGACCGGTCTCGGCCAGCATTTCGATGTAATCGTTGTGAACGTGGTCCACAAGCTTGCCATCATAGAGAGTCTCATATCTTGGATACACAGCGACGAGTGCGCCAAGTCCCACGCCGTCGATGGGATGATCCAAAAAAATGTGCGCTGCTCCGCGAATCATCGAAACGCGCCGGCTCATGGTGACTTCTCCCACGTGCATACTTGAAAATCGCTCAATGGCCTTGGCTGCGCCCAGCCAGGCGATGAGCGCCACAGCAACAAAAGCCACGATTGCGATTCCGATGGATCGTGGCCGATCAGGAGATATACGCGTCCGTGCCAAGAGCCACAATACAGCAATCTCGAAAGCAAAGCTGACGATACCGCCGCGAGACCCTGAAAGAATCAGCGCGCCGGCCGGAACGATGGCCAACAGCCCCACAAGTGGATACACGTCACGTTGGATTCCGCGGAAAACCAACATCGCCAGGCCGATAGGCAGAGTCAGCTCGACGAAGCCCGCGAAATGGTTGCGATTGACATAAGGGCCGAATGGATCACCCCCCGCTCGTAATGGACGCACCCAATAAATTGGTCCTTCCGACGTGAAATGCTGGGCGATGCCGAACAAGGAAACCCCGAAGCATAAAAGAATCAGGAACCATGCCAGCTTCTTAAGGTCCGAGCGGGTTCGGAACGCCTGCACCGACAAAAAAAACAGAATTAGGTACGCGCCGAATCTCAGAAGTTCTAGCTGAGTGTAATAGCGATACGGTGTGACGCCGAAAAAAAGCTGCATCAAACCAATCGTGATAACGCCCACAATGGGCCAAGTTAATGGATTCCATTGAATGTTTGCTTTGGGGTCTTTGAACACGACGAGCGCCCACCACAAGAGGAGTATTCCAGCGCCGATTTCGAGAAAGGATTGCGACCAGACTTCAACTGTGCCGAACGCCAGCACGCTAAACGCGAACAGGATGAAAAGGCCGATGCGGAGGATCTTCAACGGTTGGCTCCCGGCTCGTCCTCGCCGGCAGGAACCAGGGACAGATCCGCGATCCAAACTGACCCGCTCAATTTGTTGTCAAACAAGCGGCTAGGCTCGCGGTGCAGGTTGATTACCAAGAAGTGAGTCTGTGGCCCGGTCACCACACGGAGTTCCACCGCATCCCAAAGATGAGTGCCGACCAGATTTTCAGTTCGAAAATTGACGGCATTGCTGTCGTGCGGATCGTAGATCAAAAAAAACAATCCGCTTTCGGTGGAAATCGACTCCGTCCGGATATGCCCGCGGAAACGATAAATGCGGCTGGGTTCCACGGGAAGGTATTCAAGCGGTTTATCGATTCCGGGATTGTTGCCGCCGCCAAAATCTAGGCGGACGGAGCGTCCCCCGTGCCCTGGAATCGGGGAATCAAAGTCGATGGCTATACCGATCAGATTGTCCCAGCGCCAACCCAAGCCGCCGTTCGTAAACTCGCCGGTAAAGTCTCCATTCCAGATTAGCGATCCGTTTTGCGGCTCCTGATGAGAAACGCCTGCCACGCGCAGCGCGTCCCGCCAAACTCGCGTCGCATCGGTGGAACGGTCCTGGCGAATCAGTTCCTCCAGAAATGGAAATGAACGGGGCAACGCGATCGATGTGCCCAGAGACATCAATCGCTGCCACACCACCAGTCCAGGCTCGGCCTGCTGAGCGGAGGCAAAAAAGTCGAGGGCCTGGAAATAGGCCTCCTCATCGGCGGGAAGCACTTGGTTCAGCAACATTTCCACATCGTGACTGGAACGCCAGGTGCGAGAAATCGCCAGAGGCAAGAGCGAGGGATCGGAGCGTACGGCGCTCTGAATTTGAGTGTAACCTTCGGCCGGTTGTTGTTGCCGCAGCAGAAAGTTTCCGTAGTTCCAAGCGACTTGCGCTGAGAGGGGGTAAACATCTCGCGCGTGTTGGAACGCATCGCGTGCATGGGCAAAGTCACCCACAGCTTCGTACGCGCCTGCGAGGTTCATCCAGTAATACGCGGAGAGCGGATCTTTCTGGACCGCTTTTTGGAAGGCTTTCACGGCCTCGTCGGGATCGCCGGCAACAAAATCCAATTGCTCGAAACGCCCCAGAGTGTCCCACGCTGCCGCGTTTCCGGGCTCCAAAGCGGCACCGCTCTTGATCGAAGTGAGGCTGTCAGAATTAATGCGATAATCCGCAATCCAAAGACGGATGGCCCGGAAAGAAAAAAAGGACGCGACTACCAGCGCGGCAATCAGCAGCGCCGATCGAGATCTCTTGCCTTCAAACGTTAGTTCCACGCACTCGTAATCTGCAACGAGCGTTGGCTATTCTGCAAGGTTTAAATTGGCAGAGGGCGAAGGGTAAAGATTCAACGATCGGCCACAAAGGTCATTTTATTCCGAATCGGTAGAGCAATCCGATTGATACACGGTAATTACCTTGGCTGGCAGCCCCTTTGAGGAGTTTCGTTTGCTCATAGTCCGCTTGTATGAATCGGATTTCCCAGCGCTTCCTTACTCGCCAGTCCAATCCGCCGCCGCCCATCCACGCAGGCCCCACATAGGAAATGCTAACCGGATTAAACCCGTTCTGGCTCGGAAGATGGAAAAGATAAGCTCCGCCTCCGAACAACAATTGCCCAAAAACGGTTATTTTGTGCTGGTGGCCGAACGGATACAACTGCGGTCCGCCCATAAAACTGTAAATGCTCGTATTTCCGAATGTGTTGTTCCTGTTGTAGGTGCCGGAGAAGTCTCCTGCGACATTGATGAATCGCCAAATGTGGCGGTCGGCATAGCCGGTCCATCCCACCATACTCAACCGAGTACCGTTGAAGTTACTGAACGAGCGAAAATCGAAACCTCCGCCGATCTCATACTTCGAAGTGTCCTTCGGAGCGTCCTGCGCCATAGCCGGCAGGCAAAAGACAAAGGCCACTACAAAAAGTCCAGCGAACTTCTTCATCTCTAATACCCTCCAAGATATTCTTCGCCTGCCGATTTCGTTCAGCGCCTATGATGCGGGCAGTGGGACTTTAGGTTACCGCGTGGCTAAGAGCAAATGGAAATCGTTCAGCGTGAGAGGGTTGGCTAAATCGCAGTGGCACTGCAGGATCGCAGAACCACCTCGCAGAGTCGCCCGATCTGGCTTGGGTCCTCGTGAGGTGTTAGCCGTTGGACTGGCACGTTGCGAAGCATACGGCCGAGAAATTCGAACTCGCGCGCACGCATTTCGTTATCGAGAAGGTTCGTTGCGAACGAATTCGCCACTAATGAAAGCAAACTTTCTTTGGGGCTCAAAGACTCGATAAGCGGCGCGTTCGGTAGCGAGCTTCTTTCGCCTAACACGAAGATCGCGCCCAACGGCAAAGGTTGGTCTTCGAACTTTAAGTGATTTCCGGCAAGCGAGAGCAGGCGTTTATCCCAGCTGGCTGAAAAACTGGGCAGTCTTTTTTCTGGTCCATACACGATTGTTACCGAGTCGGACCACAGGCAGAGATAGGGGTATGCTGGATAAACGTAAAAAGTGTTCTGCTTTTCCGTTAGTGCGACAACATCATCGGAAATAACCGCGCAGCCTTTCTGGGCCAACATTGCTGCCGTTGTCGATTTTCCCGCGCCTTCGGAGCCCACAAAAGCGATAGCGCGGTCGCCAAAGGAAACCGCACTGGCATGAAGACACGTCACGCCTCGCAATCTCAGTAGTAATCCAAGCACAGGGCCGAGCAAATATGTAGCAGCGTCTTCAATCGTCAAGCTATCAGGCCACTTTGCCCAAAGCTCAGTTCCCTCGCGGTTCATCCAGAATTGTGTTCCATCGTAATATGCAAGATGGAGAAAGCGACCGTCCGCGATCTTCCAAATTCTTAAGGCTGGTTGTCCAGTAGGATCAGTATAAGCACTCGCGTAAGTGAGAGTTTTCGGTTCATCGGGAATTTCTCCGGCAGTAGGCAACGTAGCCATGTGAATCGATACCACCGGATCAGGGAAGGGGGTATCGAGGGGAACAAGTTCCGGAATGGGAATATTAGAGCGAAGGAACAGGCCGAAAACCGAATAAGTGAAGCTCACTTCGTTTACATTAACGTCTTGATTTTCGGAAACGTGCCACCGTCTCTGGTTTTCCGCAGACCAACATGCTGCGTCAGTTGTTGAACAGTTCCATAAATAGTTAATGCGGGGGTGGAATAAGGTTTCTTAGGCTCCCCTATGACCTGCTTAAGCATTGCAAACCTCCGCACGCAAGTTATACCGGACTCTGCGTGCTGACTGCAACCAAAAGTTAAGACAAAGCGGGCGCAAATCGAGCGAAATCTGTTCGCTATCGCTTCCCGCTGGGAAGGGGGCGAGTGCCGATTTATTTATATATCGGTCCATGTCCGCACTCCATTGTACCTGATCGAACCATTCTGTGGACTTCGCATTACGCAAACACTGGACCAGCGGGTCTTCCGAAAGCGATGTTTTCGGCCGGACTCTAGAAGCCTCGGGCAAACGCCCCGCCATCGCTTCGCGCAAGAGGCGCTTTTCGAATAGGAACGGAAAAGGAGGCAATGCCAACAGATAGTTGACGATTCGGAGATCAAGGAACGGGAAACGTACCTCCACTGGACAATGCGTGGCCCCCGGACTCTCCTGTTCGAACATATTGGCCCACTGCGGGATGGAGAGAGAAACATGCGCCTTCGGACGGACGGGATGCGGGCGCGATACGGGCAACTCACTCCATTCCTTCCATCGCGAGTTAAGATCCAGGAGATTGGTAAATTCAGGAGCGAGCCAGCGCGGAAACAGCGGCGCGGTAGGATCCTTTCCGAAAACGCCTTTGAAGCGCCTGCTAACTCCCGGCCAAACTGATCGGCGCTGGCCAAGGTAGCGGGGAACTTCCTGAAATAGCCGGCGAATGTTTCTCTCACGCACGAGCTGTTTCGCGTACGGCATCATTTCGAAATGCATCAGGTTGTCGGCGCCCTCGCCACATAGCGCAACGCGGCCGTGGGCGCCGACCATTTTAAATTGGTCAGACATTCCCGCGAACAAAGGATCATCAACCGGTTCGGGACTGTTTATTCCAGGATCGTTCCAGCGCTCGAACGGTTTCAATCCTCCCAGCTCCAAAAACTCAATTGGAATGTGCAGAAAATCGGCGATTTGGCGGGCGTGCGCAGCGTCGCGATCGGAGCTCAACGGCTTGTATACGACTGTGTAGGCGCGCAATTTCGAAGCGTCCGAGGAGCTGATGGAAAGCTCACGCGCGGTAGCCGCAATCGCTGCCGAATCAAGACCGCCGCTGAGAAGTATTCCTGCTTGGTCTACGCGCAAGCGGTCCGTTACGGCCGATTGAAACAGAGTTTGAAAATGTTCCAAATAATCATCGGCCTTGCGATAACGGATGGCGCCGCTAGTCGGTGCCGACCAATACCGCCGGATTCGTATCCCTTCCGCGGAAACAGAAAGGCAGTGTGCCGGCGGCAATCTCCGAACATCACGAAATGTCGTGGTGCCTAGGTCGCAATTGAGCCCGAACAGCAGAAAATCACCGATTGCGGCGTCGTTCAAATCTTCCGATAGGTCAGGATGCAATCGAACGCAATTCAGTACGTTACTGAAAAGAAAGACGTTGCCAATTTCGGCGTAGTAAAATGGTTTGATTCCAAAATGATCGCGTGCGCAAAAAAGTTTTTTGTGGCGGGCATCCCAGACCGCAAAAACGAAATCACCACGGAGATGTTGGACGCATTCCTCGCCCCATATGGCATAGGCTTGCAGAATTAGCTCGGAGTCAGTGCTCGCTGGCGGGCGATTCGGCTCCGCTTTCTCTAATTCCCGCTTCAATTCATTTCGACAGTCAATTCGCGCGTCGGCGGTGATCCAGAGTTGTCCGCTTAGACTCGCAGGTTGCCGCTCGAAAACAGCCTCTCTGGTGGTGCGCAGCATCGTGTGGCCGAAGCCAAAGGAACCGTTGGAATAGGTGTCTCGAGCATCCGGACCTGCGTAGGAGAGGTAATGAGCGAGGGCACACAAGAGAGCGCGGTCGATCGGCGCCCCGCCTTTATCGAAGATACCTACGATTCCGCTCAATTTGTACCCATCCAAGTTATCTGTTCTTTAAACGGTACGAAATGCAGGTGGTCTTCTCCCGCACCGTTCAGCGCCGCTCCAGCGAATTCAACCCAGGCATGAGCTTCAAAACGATTTGCGTCTTTCCTTGCGCCAATGAGCAAATCTGCCGCTACTCCTCGCTTCTGCAGGAGCCACCAGAGCACCAGCGATTGTTCCAGGCAATTTGTGTCAAAAAAAAGATTCCGCGCGGCAGCTTCTTCCATGCGTGCAAGACTCGCGATTTCGTTGATGGAAGCTTCCGTCGCGGGAGCACTGGTTTTCGTTCGAATCGCCAGTGATTCCAGCACTTTTTTCCAACGCCGAAATCCGACGATGCGCAAGGCGAGCCAGGTCGCGGTCAGGCCAAGCGCGGCTTCAAGCGCAACAAGCCGCTCAGCTGTTGTTAGTCGCGAAAACGTTCGCCAAGTTCCCATCGATAGATTCTCAACCCGCAATCCGGAAGAAAGTCGCCCTGCTGACTTTGATGTTAAACAAACCCGCGAAGTAACATAATGTTGCTAGTGAGCTAGACTACGGCCGTGCTTCGCACTTCGATCAATCCTTCGCTTTTCATTTTCCTCAGCAAATCCAAAAGATCTCGCTCACACAATGCCGCATCTACTTGGTATTCGTTTAGTAAGGTATCGCGCAGTTGTTCCACGCTGCGCGGCTCTTTTAGCAGGCTCCAAATGCGCGTGCCGACCGGATTCATGCCGTAGTACATGCTGTTTTTAAGATTCAAAATCGCAGATTCTTCGCCGAGCGGGCACGACACTTGTTCGGAGGTTGCGACCACGATGGAATGCACGGAGAGAGCTGCGTCCATTTTAGGCAACAAATCCCTTCGGGCTGGATAATTAGTTTGCCGGTAGCGAGCGGTTTGAACTGCGCGCCATGCCTAGTGACTTCCCCACACGCTAGTGGCTATTCTACCCGTACTCTCTGTTACACGGCAATGACTTAACTGGATTCCTTACAGGGAATTCGGTTATAACCGCGTAGATGCCGGGTCCCGCTATTTCCGTTGCAGCACTGGAGAAATATTTTCCGCCAGCCTTGACTGGCTGGCGAGCTTTGCTGCAACCGATTTCCCGCGCAACAGAGAAAGCGCTTGCAGGAGTTTCTTTCACGGTGAAGGAAAATGAAGCGGTAGCCGTGATCGGGACCAACGGCGCTGGAAAATCCACGTTACTCCGCATTTTGGCCACTTTGATTATCCCCACGCGCGGGCAGGCAACGGTGGGAGGTTTCGACGTTGAGCGTGAATCGGCCGAGGCCCGCCGCCTGTTTGGCTACCATACGGGAGGAGACGAAGGGTTTTACGGCCGTCTGAGTGCGCGAGAGAATCTGGGATTTTTCGCTGCTATGAATAATCTCAGCCGGGCGGATGCGCGAACGCAAATCGCAAGCATCACAGAAGCCATGGGAATACAGAACGACTTGAGCCGTCAAGTCCGGACTTTTTCCACTGGGATGATGCATCGCCTGGGCCTGGCGCGAGCTTTGCTGCACCGTCCTGCTATTTTGTTGCTCGATGAACCCACGCGAAGTCTTGATCCGATAGCCGCATCGGAATTCCGGCGGCTGTTGAAAGACGATCTGGTGCGGAGTCGCGGGACCACCCTGCTGTTCGCTTCCCATATCTTAAGCGAAGTTGAAGAGATTGCCGACCGTGTGGTGTTGTTGGATCGAGGCCGCGTGATTGCGTGCGAGTCGCCGCGAGAATTGTGCGCTTCCACGTGCACGGCGACCTTGGAGGCGGCGGTGTCAAGCCTGCTGGGGTGCTGGCCATCAGCGCAGGGGCAAGCGTGAATCTGGGGCCTGAGTTGCGCAAAGTAGCAGCTTTTTTCTGGCGCGACTTTGCTATTGCGCGTGGCTACCGCGGGGCACTGCTGCTTGAAACGCTGGAAGCTCTTTTTGGTGTCGCAACGTTTTATTATTTATCGCGTTTCGTTCAGAGCCCGGAACTCAATGGCGAACTTCCCGCTGGAGCAAATTATTTCGCCTTCGCGTTGGTGGGATTCGCTTTCTTCGACTACCTGAGTGTATCCATGAGCGCTTTCGATTCGAGCATAGAGGAGGCGCGACAGAATCGCACTTTGGAAGCTCTGCTCGTGACCCAAACCCCGCTTCAAGTAATTCTGGCAGGGTCGGCAGTCTATCCATTTGTTGCGCTGGCAATAAGAACCTGCGTTTATCTCGCCTGGGGCGCGTTGCTGTTTGGATTCAGGCCGCATTTAGCTAACTGGCCCGGTGCCGCGGTGATTTTGGCAGCTTCCATCCTTGCTTTCGTGGGTCTGGGAGTTCTTTCAGCGAGCTATTCGATTCTTTTTAAGCGTGGCAATCCCGCTAAGTGGGTCGTGCTCGGCGTTTCAGGATTGGTCGGCGGCATGATGTATCCAATCTCGGTATTGCCTGCTCCTTTGCAGATGCTGGCCCGGCTGATTCCCGTGACATATTCCTTGGAAGGTATGCGCGCTGCGCTATTGGCAGGCGCCGGCTGGAGGGAACTCTTCCCGTCTATATTTGCTTTGCTCGTTTTCGCTGCTGTCCTGATTCCACTGTCGTTTGGTGTTTTCGCCTGGGCGCTCCGCCGCACAAAAATTACCGGCACGCTAACGCACATCTAGTACGCGAGCTTCCGCACGACAAACGTGCCCTTGGAGCAGGCCGGAGGTTTCTGTCTTGTGGCGGCGGCTGCCATACAGTACAGTTTTTAACTGCGCTGAAGGCGCTACAAAGATGAAGGTTCCACTCCTCGATCTCAAGTCTGAATACACGGAACTACGCGAAGAAGTCTTGGCGGCGCTGGACCGTGTTTGCCAGAAATCGGCTTTCGTTCAAGGCCAGGAGATGGAAGCGTTTGAGAAGGAATTTGCGGAATTTTGCGGGACGAAGCACTGCGTAGCTCTCAGTAGCGGCACCGCCGCTCTTCATCTAGGTTTGCTTGCGCTTGGGGTACAGCCCGGCGATGAGGTCATTACGACTCCCAATACATTTCTGGCAACCGCCGAAGCCATCACTTATTGCGGTGCGCGACCCGTCCTGGTGGATATTGACCCCGCTACGGCGAATATCGATGCGAATTTGATGGAACGCGCGATCACGCGGCGCACGCGCGCCATACTTCCGGTTCACTTGTACGGCCGCCCTGTGGACATGGACGCCATTCGCACGATTGCGGGCCGCCATGGCCTGCGCGTGTTGGAAGATGCGGCGCAGGCACACGGCGCACGCTATCGCGGAAAGCGTGTGGGCGGGCTCGGCGATGCCGCCGCCTTCAGCTTTTATCCTACGAAGAATCTGGGTGCATACGGCGAGGGTGGTGCGCTAACTACAGACGATGATTTGATTGCGCAGTTCGCGCGTGCGGCGCGTTCGCATGGACAAACGTCACGTTACGACCACGAATTCGTAGGATACAACTATCGCATGCAGGGATTTCAAGGCGCTATTTTGCGCATCAAGCTGCGATACCTCGATGCCTGGACCGCGAAACGTCAGGCGATCGCTCGCGAATATCGCCGAATGCTTGCGAATGCTCGTCTTGAATTGCCGGTGGACGACTCACGAGACGAATGCGTATATCACCAATTTGTGATTTACGTGAACAGCAGGTGTTCGTTAATTTCGAAGCTAGCGGAAAAGGGAATCGCGACTTCCACTCACTACCCCAAGCCCGTACATCTTCAGCCAGCTTATTCTTCCCTGGGAGATCCTGCCGGTACGTATCCTTTTGCGGAGCGCGCGTGCGACCGCGTCTTAAGCCTGCCAATCTTTCCAGGCATGACGGCCGAGCAGATTAATCACGTCGCTAATTCGGTTCTCGAAATAGTGAGGGCGAAACAAAAGGTTCACGCGCAAGAAAGCCTTCTGTAAAGCGAGGCCTCAGACCGCCTCGTTGCGAGGGCCCGTGGATTCCGTGTCACGGTTGGGCGGAGGCAGGGGTGCGAAGCCCGCAACCCCGGAGGCTCCTGCAGCGCTGGCCGATCTTTCGCGCACTATTTCGGCCAAGCCTTCGAAAACTTTGGAGCAAGAGTCGCGCAGCGCCTGGTCGACGGAGCGCAGCATCGATTCGATGGTGTTCTGGCCGTGCTCGCTGAGCCGGCGCACAGAAGAAACAATCCAGGAATCGCAAGCGGTCTGCAAACGTTCCTGATATTTGGCTTCGGCTTCACCGCTCAATCGTTCCAAGCCCGCGGCCCAACCCTGAAGTTGCACATCGCGTTCTGCCCGATAACTCTCCACCGCGGCAGCAAACTCCGTTGCCAGAGCCGCGCGCGACTCCCGAATGTTGTTCTCGAGCTGCGAGGCCATTTGCGTTTGCAGATTTTCCACCGAGATTGCAGCGTTTGCTTCGAACCGGCTAAGAATCTGTTGTGAGGACTGATGGAGGTCTTCCGTGCGGCTTCGTACGGTTTCTCCTGTCGTCAGAATAAACTGTTCAGCCTCGCTGCCGGAAATGCCCCGCAGAACATGGCCGAACGAATTCGCGGCAGCTTCCGCCGCTTTATCGAATTCAGTGCGCGCCTGACCGGCGACTTCAACCGCCAGATTTTCAATCTGCCGATGAACATGCGCCAGATGACTTGCGGATTCACCTGCCAATTGCGCTTCATATTTTTTCGCGGCGTCGGCGGTCTTTTCATCGAACGCGGCTGCTGTGGACGTGACCGTTTGTTCCACCAGCACTTGCAGCCGCGCTCGCGCTTCCTGCTGAAACCATTCCGAGCTGCGGCCAATGGATTCGGCAGCCGAGTGGGCGGCGCGCACACCCGTTGCATCCAGCTCGTCGCTCCATTTGGTTACAGCTTCTTTGCGCGCGGCCTCGAACTCGTTACAGGCCTCGAGCCGCGTTGTGGCTAGCTGAGCGGAAACTTCGCGCTGGTTGTTCTCCGATGCCTGCCTCAGACGTTCGCGGTGCAGCCGCAGGCTTTCTTCCGCTTGGACCTCTCGCGCGGAAAGCTCGCGAAGCAGCTCGGGCACCCGTTCAAAATGCGGAGCCAGTTTTGCTTCCACCTGAAGGTGCGCGCGATTTACGAACTCCTGTTGCAGCGCATCGAGGGCCGGCGTAACGCGTTGCGAAATACCGGCGGCAAGATTGTCCGCGCGACGATGTAATTCAGCGGACTGCGCCTCCAGTATCTTTTCCATGCGGCGATGTAGCTCGTTCAAAGTGTCATGGCTGGCTG
>Ga0185299_10003235_pt1 | contig 22284 bp, 17 predicted proteins | sample PaiPotPPA55metaG_FD_128002 | JGI IMG/M metagenome (GOLD analysis project Ga0185299, IMG submission 128002) | Iron sulfur acid spring bacterial and archeal communities from Banff, Canada, to study Microbial Dark Matter (Phase II) - Paint Pots PPA... ... | reverse complement strand
GACACGCGCCGTTGCCTTGCGCTTTCACATCCATCCGAACGTGCGCCTAAAGCGGGTTCGCGAGGGCCGTGCCGTGCTTTGTATTTTGCCGAACGGGAGACGATGGCTTTTCGAAACAACGGCCGGGCAGGCAGGCATCGAGGAAAGCATTTTTTTCGCGGCGCCGGATGGGCCGCGCAGTTGCGCCCAGATCGTCGTCCACGGTGAAACCGGAGCCGGCATGGTTGTCGAATGGAGCTTTCGCCACGTCGAGCGGAAACCGCCGCGAAACGAAGCGTGAAAGGCTGCTTTGCCCTCCGCTCCGCACGTCCGCGATGATTAGTCCGTAAGCCTAAATTGGTTTGCCGCGGTTGTGTTGAGCTGTCCTAGCGAATCGTTTTCGTCACCGTAACCGGATAGTTTTGGTCTGGATAGGTTGGGGCCCGAGCGTGACTCACCTCAATGCCGATTATCAGGCGCATTCTCCACGTTGTCCGAAAGACCGCCTCCGGTTGGAGCGCGATGACAGCCATTATGATATTGGGACGCCAGATTACATTTTTTGCAGTAGCGCCGCAATAGTTGGCGGAGCATCAATCGCCGCAAGCCCTTCTCCCATAACAAGCGCGCCTATCGTCGCCTCAACAAGATCAAGCGCATGTTCTGCCGCCTCAAGGACGCACGCCGCATCGCTACTCGTTATGACAAATGCGCTGAGACCTTCCTCAACGCCGTCTGCCTGATCGCCGCTATCTACTTCTGGTTAAATTTGAGTCTAGTAGACCCTAGAACAAAACTGTAGTATAGGACGTCCCGATGTTCACGGCACTATTGAACGCGCTCCGCATGGGATTTGCCATGGGATGGGAAATCCTTTGGCCGCTCGCCCTCGGCTTTGCGCTCTCCGCCGTGATTCAGGCAATTGTCTCGCACCGGGAAATGAGTCGGCTATTGCCGGACGACAGCCCGCGCTCGCTCGGCATCGCGCTGGCGCTCGGGGCTGCTTCCTCGTCCTGCTCCTACGCGGCCGTTGCGATTGCGCGATCGATCTTTCGCAAGGGCGCGAACTTCACGGCTGCCATGGCATTCGAGATGGCGTCCACCAACCTCGTGCTTGAACTGAGTATCATCTTGATCGTGCTCATGGGATGGCATTTCATGGCCGCGGAGGCGATCGCCGCGCCGATCATGGTCGCGATTCTCGCTCTTCTTTTCCGCCAATTCTTGCGGCCGCAACTCCTCCAGGCGGCAAAGGACCAGGCGGAGAGAGGCATTGCCGGGCGCATGGAGGGGCACGCCGAGATGGACATGTCGGTTCCCGCTGAAGGTCCGTTATGGCAGCGGATTACCTCAGACAGGGGACTGACCGCAATCAGCCACTACTTCGTCATGGACTGGGCCGCAGTGTGGATGGATATCGTCGGCGGCCTCGCGATCGCCGGTGCAATTGCCGCCTGGGTCCCGCAGGATTTCTGGAAGGCGTTTTTTTTGAGCGGTCATCCAGTCCTGGCTACGCTGTGGGGACCGATCGTCGGGCCACTCGTCGCGATCATTTCCTTCGTCTGCTCTGTCGGGAACATCCCGCTCGCCGCTGTGCTGTGGAACGGCGGCATCAGCTTCGGCGGCGTGGTCGCCTTCATCCTTGCCGACCTGATCGTGCTGCCGATCCTCAACATCTACCGCAAGTACTACGGATTAAAGATGGCCGCGTTCCTTCTCGTCACGTTTTATGTAGCGATGGCGGCAGCCGCCCTGGTTGTTGAAGGATTATTTGGTGTCCTTGGTCTCATTCCCCAAGAGCGTCAGGCCCGCGTCGTCGAAGCATCAATTACGTGGAACTACACGACATGGCTTAATATCGGGTTTCTTCTCCTCGCTGCTATTCTGGGATGGCGGTTTGTCAAGACGGGGGGCATAGCCATGCTGAGGATGATGAACAGGCCGGCAACCAGCGATGAGGCACATCACCACGTCCATTGAAGCTCTCTCCGGCGCTGATCGTGCACGACATCATTGTGCACGACATCATTGCGCATACGATTGAACGCGAGCGGTGATCAGATGGTGGTATATGCTAGCGTCCGTTTCGCTTGCCCACGACGGCGTTCCACGCGGCCTGCGAGCCGAGTTCCATCGTGCAGGCCGCGGCGCCTGCCAACCATTTGGCGAAGCCTGGCGCATCGCTCGCAAGCTGGAAACGCACGTGCGCGGTGTCGGCACCTTGGCCCGCCCATCCGCGCGGGCCGCTGAACGCCAAAGTTGCTGCCTTGCTGGCGAGCGACCGGGCCGCCTCGCCGATGGTGCCGCCAACCACCTTGAACGCGTCGCGCGCAGGCAACAGCCCGGCGAAGATTCCCGATACGATTCGCGCAGTGTTGGCATCCTTGTGGGCGCGCGCCGCCAAGATCTTTGATGCCCCGATCCACAGCGGGGTGAGCGCCCGGTTGCTGCTGAACTGCACGATAAGCCGGGCGAGCGCCATGTCGTAGCGCATTGCGCTCTCGACGCGCGCCGCGAAAGGCGCCAGCGCCAGCGCGGAAAAATCGTCGCCGCGCAGACATGGCGCCAGCGTCTCGGCCGCCCAGCGGGCACTGAGCAGAGCGTATTGGATGCCCTCGCCGTTGAGCGGATTGATCAGACTCGCCGCGTCGCCGATCAGCATGACGCGATCGGACACGATCGGGAGCCGATGGTTGTAGGTCATCAATGGCCAGCCCACGATCGTGCCGCGCAGGCGCGCATTGCGCAGGCGCGCCGCGAGGGCCGCATCGTCGCGCATCAGGCGACGCAACAGAGCAGCGGGAGTGAGGTTGTGGGCGGGCCAGGTTTCGAGCGCCAAGCCGAGCCCGACGTTCGCCTCGCCATTGCCGGTGGGAAACAACCAGGAGAAACCCGGATAGCAGTTGCGGTCGAAATAGAGGTCGACCTGGTCGTCAGGCCCCTCGACATTGTCGAAGTAGGCCCGCGAGGCGATGAACCGGTCGCGCCGCGGCGGCGCCGTTCCGCGCATCAATCGCGCCACCGTCGAACTGCTGCCGTCGGCACCGATCAGCAAGCGGCAGCGCAAGGCGAGGTGGCCGTTCGAGCTAGCCGCCTCCACCGCGACCGCTTCGCAGCCCGCCGCGAAACCGGTTAGCTTGTACCCGTCCATCATCCGGGCACCGGCGCTCCGCGCGGCATCGACGATGAAGTTGTCGAGCGCGAGCCGTGGAATCACTCGGCCATGGGAAGGCATGCCCTCAATTTCCGGGAAAGGGCGGGAGATCAGCTCTTCGCCGTCTATATAAAGCGCGGCGCGGCGCGCGATATTGGTCCGCGCGTACCCGTCCATCTGCGATACGCCAAGGGCGTCAAGCTCGACAAGGGCGGACGGGCCGACAAAATCGCCGCATACCTTATCGCGTGGAAAGGTCATCCGGTCGAGAAGGATAACCGACGCTCCCGAACGTGCCAGATGGCACGCTGCCGCGGCCCCTGCCGGCCCGGCACCAGCGATGATCACATCCGCGTCGTAGCTTGGCTTCACCGGTACATAGACCATTGAATTTTATTGTACCGCATGTCGCGGGCATGCGCGAGGGTGAATCTTGTGGAAGTCAGGAATGCCGTGACATTCACCGTCGCGAATAAGGAGATGAATTACTCGGCTAGCTGGTATGCCTGCTCGATTTCAGCGCCGGCTTGAAGATCGACCTGCCCGGTGCCGGGGACCGCGCGCGAGCGGTATTGTCTCGATCGGTTGTTCACGGGAAGCCAATACGAGTATCAGGGCGTAGTGTAGCCGAGACGCTCCAAGCTCGGTGCTATCATCGTGCGGATTTCGGGTGGCAATGTAGGATGATTTTCCGACTTTTGCGAGAGAAAGCGGCCGTAGCGATATTGCTCGGGTAAAAGTGCGCTTGCTGTTTGGGCCAACATACCTTCATGGAATGAGAGGCCGAGCGTATCGCACAGGTTACGCAACGTCTTTTCCGGGTCTGCCACCAGATCCTCGTAGCGGCAAACTGCCCTGAGACCGCCTAGTTCTCGTAATCCTTCAAGGAGGCGTACGCTGTAGCACCATCTGAGGGTTGCCCGTATAAGGGGTTGCCCTGTATGCTGGACTTTCGACTCGATGCATGACGCGCCGTGGCGGGTAATGAATATGATGCGATAGCCTTCCATAGCTCTTAGGAAACGTTCGATCACGTTCGTGCACACGCCGTTAAGTGCATTGTGTTCTTCAAGCCCGGCAAATTGCTCGGCGGTGAGCTTGTTGCCCCAGATCTTGCCCGGATGGCGAGCACGATCCTCGTCGCACAGGGCACAAAAGCTCGCAAGACGTTCTTCCGCGAGGAGCGCAATCGACGACACCGGAAAGTTGTCTCCTATGAGAACTTCTGTCGACATGAATTCGGATCGCATGATGATGTTCGGATGTCCATCGAGACAGGCTGCGAGTAAAGACGTGCCTCCACGTCCCGCACCGATAACAAGCAAAGGGGAATCACTCGGCATTGGCTATCTTTACCGTGGTAATTCTAGGTTAGTTCACCTTCTCAGCTTTTTTCAAATTTTGGCTTTGGACGCTCATGTCTCGTGCCTTACTATTGAATATAGCGTGCCGATGTGATCGTAAATCTTTGCCGAATGCAAGCGCGGCTTTCGTTGAAAACAAGCGTAACGAGCGGTCGTCAGCGACCTAGCTTTTCACGCGGACAAAACTTAAAGCCGACCCGCTAGCCCTGCCCCCTCAATGCACCAAGCGCTCCAGCAAATCGCGCACATGAACCTGGTCGGATTTGTAATTGCCGGTGAGCGTGTACATCACCAGATTGACACCCCCGCGCAGCGCGAGTTCGTGCTGGCGCTCGCCGCCCGGCACCAGCGAATAGAGGCTGTCGCCGTCGGGGTCGCTGGCCCAGCCCGCCGCGAGATCGTTGGCGGTGATGATGATCGGCGAGACGCTGTCGCCCGAGCGGGCCGGGCGCGGACCGCCATCGGCGGGGGCCGGGGGCAACGCCTCGATCCAGGTCGCGCCCATCGTGTAGCGGCCAACGAAACCGTCGATGAGATAGAAGGTCTTTGTCACGACATGGTCGGCGGGAACCGGTTCGAGTTCTGGCACATCGACGCCATTGAGCAAGGCTCTGAGCCATTTGGCTTCCGGCGTCGGCGGCGCACCCGGGCGCGCGGCGAGCGCGTCGCGGGTGTCGAAAACGATCGTACCGCCCTGCTTCATGAAGGCGGCTGCCTTGGCGATCGCCGCGTGCGGCGGCTGCGCTTTTGCCGCCACCACCGGCCAATACAAAAGCGGATAAAAGCTTAATTCATCCCGCGCGGGATCGATCGCGACAGGATCGCCTGGGGTCAGCGACGTGCGCCGCGCGAGCACCTGGGAAAGGCTCATCAAGCCCTGCCTGCTCGCCTCATCGACCCTGGCATCGCCGCTTGCCACATAGGCAAGCCTCGTCGTCAACGCGGCGCCAATATCGCGCGGGGACACGCTTGCGGCGGCGGACTCGGCCGCGACCCTCGCGGGCACCAGCATCGCGGAACCAATGGCAAAGAGAACAAAGCAAGCGACGGCGCGCCGCGCGCGCCCGCGCAGGCTTCCCGAGAGCCAAAGCGAAGCCAGCGTATCGGCGGCGAATAAGAGAAACGCGGCGGCGATCAGCCAGGGTTTGAGATCGACGGGACCCGTTTCGCGCAAGGGCTCGCCAATAAAACCAAACCCCGAATAATCCGCCGCCTCGAGCGTTTCCTTCGGACCCAGAACGTTGACCGCGATCAGGCCATCGGAGGGGCCATAAAACCCCGGCGGATGTTCGGGTTCCGCGATGCCTTCGAACCCGGCGGGAATCGGCGTCGCGTTTGGCGGCGGGGGACCGAGGACACCGAAGCCGTCGAGGCTCCGACTCGGCGCGAAGGTCGCGGCTTCAAGAGCTTTCGTCCCGGCGCCGACTTGCGCATCCACATCCTTTGCGGTGTCCCCCGACAGAGCAACGATTTTGCGCAGCATGTCCACGAACAATCCCGAAATCGGCAGGTTCGACCATGTCGTATCCGCCGTGACATGGAACAACACGATCAGTCCTTTGCCTTGCCGCACCGCCGTCACGAGCGGAGTTCCGTCCGAAAGCCGCGCCCAGGACTTGGCCGAGAGGCCGGGGTCCGGTTCGGCGAGCACCTGGCGCGAAACAGTTACCTCATTGGGGACGGCCAAGCCAAAAAATGGGCTCTCGCGGTCGAAGGGCGCAAGTCTTTTCGGAGTATCCCAGGACATCGCGCCGCCCAGTACGCGGCCGCCCCGGCGCAGCCGGACGGGAACGAGATCGCCGGAGGCCGCGGCGAGATGGGTTCCGGCAAAGCGCACGAGGATTCCGCCGTCCTCGACAAAACGCGCGAGGTCGTCATGGACCTGGCCGGCTACCATGCCGACATCGGCGAAGATCATGATCGCCACATGGTCATCGAGAAGGGAGCGTATGGGATCGGCGGCGGTGGGTCGTGCCTCGCGAATGTCCGCGAAGGGGGCGAGCGCCCTCGTGAGATAATAGCTTGGCGCGAGCAGAGGCTGCGCGATGTCCGCCGTTTCGCCGCTGACGAGGCCGATCCGGCGGCGGCGCCAACGCTCGTCGAGAAGAAAAACCGCCGCCGCGGAATGTTCGCGAGCAATTTCGAGGCGGGCGATCTCGTTGCGCAATTCGACGGGCACCTCGAAACTGGCCTGCGTCTCGTTCGCCGCGCCGAAATCGAATGGTGCTTCGCCGAGCACGAGCCCCTTGCGATCGAGCGCGCGGATGATCCCCCGCTCGGGGCCAGCGGGAGCCGCGCGGAGCACCCGCACAACGAGGCGGCCGGTTTGGTTTTGCACGCCGGCGAGGGCGCGAACGGTTGTTGGATCCGTAACAACAGTGAGTTGGCCGGAAACAGCCGCAAGCTTGCCCGCGAACTCGCGCGCATGGCCGCGATCGAGTCCATCGGCTATCCAAACGATCGCGGGTGTTTTTTGCTGCGCGGCGGCATATTTTTCGATCGCGGAAAAAACCGGCAGCCGATCGGGAACAAACGGCACAGGCTTGAACGCCCGCAGGCGATCTTGCGCCTTGGCCGCATCTAGGGGCACGATGTCGCGGCCCGCCTCCGAGGTCGCCACGACGACGGCGAGCCGCGAATTTCGCTCCGCCGCCTCGATTCTGCGCGCGGCAGCGGCGATTCTGCGCTCCCAGCCCGGCGCCGCCGGCCAGCCATCGTCCAGCACGATGAGCAACGCTCCCTCGCGGGCCGCTACCGCGGGCAGCGGATGCAGCACCGGTCCCGCCATCGCGAAAATGACAGTGGCCGCGATCGCAAGGCGCAAGAGGAGCAGCCACCAGGGCGTGCGCGACGCAGTCTCGTTCTTCGGGCGGAGACCAAGAATGAGCCGCAGCGGCGGAAACGGCACGAGCGCCGGGCGCGGCGGCGTGATGCGCAGAAGAAAATACAAGAGTGGCAGGCCCGCGAGCGCGGCGAGGACGAACGGAAAAGCGAACGCGAGCGGAAGGCCGGGCATCAGCGGGCGGCTCCTTGCGGCGCATGGGGACCGAAGCCGGCATTGGCATCGAGTTGGCCCCGCAAGGCAAGCAAGGCCCCGGTGGCGGGCCTGTCGGTCCGGTGCACCGTCAAGGTCCACCCCCGGCGGCGCGCCGCAGCTCCAATGGCCTCGCGATGAAGGCCGAGACGGCGGATGTACTCTTGGCGGAATGTTTCGGCTTGGCCCGCGCGCAACCTTGCCGGCGAATCGACATCGACGAATTCGGTATTCCCAGAGAAAGGAAAAGTCTCTTCGACGGGATCGGCGATCATCACCAGATGGCCGCGTGCCCCGCGTGCGGAAACGCTCTCGATCGTGGCCGAAATCAGCGTTGAATCGGCGAGAAAGTCGCCAATCAGAATGGCCTGGGCGCCGCGCGGGAGGTTCACGGCCGCAGGCAGCTCCTCCGGCGCGTAACCGGCGGCGGCTTCCTGTGCCAGCAAAACTTCCGCGAGCCGTTCGACGATATTTCTGACCGCGAGAGCGGGCGTCAGGCCAAGAAGCCCCACCCGCTCGCCGCCGCGCACGAGAAGATCGGCGGCGGCGAGGCCGAGCACGAACGCGCGATCTATTTTCGGCTGCAACGCGAGATTGGACGCAAACCACATGGAAGGGGAGCGATCGATCCAGAGGAAAATCGTATGCGCCGCTTCCCATTCGCGCTCGCGAACATAGAGACGTTCGTCCTTGGCAGAGCGGCGCCAATCGATCCGGCCCGCGGCCTCGCCCGCGACGAAGGGGCGAAACTGCCAAAAAGTCTCGCCCTCGCCGGCGCGCCTTCGTCCATGGACACCGTGCAAGACGCTCGCGGCAACCTCTCTCGCCGCGGCAACGAGGCCGGGCAGTCGTTGCGCCATCTCAAGCGCATGATTCTGGTGGCGGCGCGCTAGGCGGCTTGCATTTTGTTCCAGAATCCGGACCGCGGCCATAGTTCAGCCGAGCCGCTTCGTCAGCCGGGTGACGAGAGCGCTGACCGTCTCGCCCTCGGCCCGCGCGGCAAACGTGAGCGCCATGCGATGCTTGAGCACCGGGACGGCGAGGGCGATGACATCGTCGAGGGAAGGCGAAAGCCGCCCGCCGAGGAGGGCGCGGGCGCGGGTTGCGAGCATCAAGGCTTGCGCGGCGCGAGGTCCGGGACCCCAGGCGATATGCTGGGTGACCCCCGGATCGCCCTCGCCGGGGCGAGCCAGACGGACGACGTCGAGAATGGCTTCGATCACGCTTTCCCCGACCGGAAGCCGGCGCACCAGCCGCTGCGTCGCGATGAGATCCTCGGCGCTCATCGCGGCTTTTGCCTCCGCGTTGATGTCGCCGGTGGTCTCGACGAGAACCCGGCGTTCGGCCGCGCGATCGGGATAAGCCACGTCAATTTGCATGAGAAAGCGATCGAGCTGGGCCTCGGGCAGGGGATAGGTGCCCTCCTGCTCCAACGGATTTTGCGTCGCGAGCACATGAAAGGGGCGCGGCAGATCGTGCCGTTCGCCGGCGACCGAGACATGATATTCCTGCATCGCCTGGAGCAGCGCCGACTGGGTTCGCGGACTTGCCCGGTTGATTTCGTCGGCCATCAGCAACTGAGTGAAGATCGGCCCTCGCACGAAACGAAACCCGCGCTGGCGGCCAGCCGTTTCTTCCAGGACTTCGGAGCCGAGAATATCGGCGGGCATCAAATCGGGCGTGAACTGGACGCGGCGCGTATGCAAGCCGAGAACGACGCCAAGGGTTTCGACCAGCTTGGTTTTGGCTAGTCCCGGCACGCCGACGATCAAGCCGTGCCCACGCGAAAGAAGCGTGATCAAAGCCTGCTCGACAACTTGCCCCTGACCGAAGATGATGGCCTCGATCGAACTCCGCGCGGCGGCGATCCGCTCCAGCGCGACCTCGGCGGTACGCGTCACGGCGGCTTCGAGCGAGGCCGTAATTGCTTCCGGCATGGACGGTTTGGCCCCTTGGCTTGTTGCCTGAACGCCGCAGCGTTTCATCGCCATCCCGCGGCACGATCACGCGTTCCAATCAAAGCTGTATAGCCGGCGAGGCGAGCGATCAAAAACTTTTCGATGTTGGCATGGCAATGGGGCAAAGATTATGGCCGAAGAGTTCATTGCTAGGCGAAAGCAGCCCGCGTCCGGTACCGGCAGCGCGACGTTGAATATCGAAACCTTGGCTACGGCCATGTGCTCCCCGGGAGGCGGCCACGACGTGACGGCGGCCGGGCCCCCTTCGAAGGCATCAAACCCTACATTCGCGTGCGCGGCGATCTGTGGGCGCTTGTCACCCGCGCCTTGGCTCTCGATCTCGTGGAACTCGGCGAAATAGGTGAGCATGACGGCGCGCGCTGTTTTGGCGTGGTTTCGGCCGGCAGTTTCTTCCCAATGGCGAATGTCGATGAGATCGAGAGTATCGACGTTAATCCGTTCATGAATATGAGAACATGCTAGCGGCGTGCTTGAGCAATCCGTGTCCGGACGTCGAGAAAGCGCGCTGAGCAATTGAACGAGGAGCGAGGCAATGTCGAGATTCTACACGGAGAAACATCGGGCGCTGCAAGAGAAATTTGATACGCGCCGCAGCGCCGATATGCTGGAGAATGCCGTCGTCCATAGCGAATTCGCAACCCACGAGGCGGAATTCATTCAATCGCGGGATATGTTCTTTCTCTCCACCGTCGATGCCTCCGGCCGGCCTACGGTGTCGTACAAGGGCGGCGCGCCAGGCTTTGTCCGGGTCACCGGCGCCTCGTCGCTGCTGTTTCCCAATTACGACGGCAATGGAATGTATTATTCCATCGGCAACATCATGAACGCGCCGCAGATCGGTCTGTTATTCATCGATTTCGAAACGCCGAACCGCCTTCGCGTACAGGGTGCGGCGGAAGTTCTGTTCGACCATCCATGGCTGGAAGTCTATCCAGGCGCGCAATTCTTGATCGCCGTGGCGGTCGAGTCGATTTGGGTCAACTGTCCGCGCTACATCCATCCGCACCGCAAACTCGAGCAGTCGAGATACGTGCCCGTAGCTGGCCAGGAACCGCCGTTGCCTGCATGGAAACGCATCGACATCGTGCAGGAGGCTCTGGCGAAGGACGACCGCGAACGAGTTCCGGCAGCAGGCGGCGAGATCACGCAGGATGCTTACGCCGAATTGCTGGCCAAGGGCGAGGCGTGAAGGAGCCAAGCCACATCATTGACGTAGCCTTGCCAAGACGTTGTTGACTTTATTGATAAGTTTATGAACAATGGTTTGAACACTTCCATCAATCCGTTTTCGTTCCTATCGGAGAAGGGGTTTTCAATGCGCGCCAGACTAATGTTTCGCAGCGTGCGATCCCTGGGACTGAGCGCGGCGCTCATCGGTGCGCTGGGGGGTTCCACCCTCGCGCAACACGTCGGCCTACGGCTGGAATGGCGCGACCCGCGCGACAAGGAAGCGAGGACGTGATGATTGTTCCGCCTTGCGCCGCCTCGGCCGACCATACCAAAATGTTTCACGTGAAGCATTTTGGTACGATTGCTCGCAACGTCACGCGGCGAAAGGCGCGCCACGCAGCGCGGCCAATTCCGCCTCGCTGAACACCCGCCCGCGGGTCAAAAACCGCACGCCTTCGGGGGCCTCGACCGAAAAGCCCGCGCCCCGCCCAGGAACGACATCGATGATGAGCTGTGTATGCCGCCATAGTTCGAATTGGGCGGCGCCGATATAAACCGGGCAGCCCGCGATCTCGCCGAGCAGCACGTCGCTGGGCCCGGTGCGAAACTCCGCTTGCGGAAAACACATGGGCGAGCTGCCATCGCAGCAGCCGCCCGACTGATGCAACAGAAGAGCCCCATGCGTTTGCTTGAGCCGCGCGATGAGGTCCACCGCCTTTTCCGTCGCGACGACGCGTTCGACCATGAAACGGCACTCCTGGAAACAGAGGGCGCGCGCGCCCGGACTCGATCTTAAAAGAAGCCAAGCGCTTTCGGGCTATAGCTGACGAGAACATTCTTGGTCTGCTGATAATGGTCGAGCATCATCTTGTGCGTCTCGCGGCCTATCCCTGACTGCTTGTAACCGCCGAAGGCCGCATGGGCGGGATAGAGATGGAAGCAATTGACCCACACCCGCCCGGCCTGAATGGTGCGGCCAAAACGATAGGCGCGCGCACCATCACGGGTCCAGACCCCGGCGCCAAGTCCATAGAGCGAATCGTTGGCGATCGAAAGCGCCTCTTCATCGTCCTTGAATTTCGTCACGGAGACGACCGGACCAAAGATCTCCTCCTGGAAGATCCGCATCCTGTTGTGGCCTTCGAGGATCGTCGGCTGGACATAAAATCCGCCGGAAAGCTCGGGCCCCATATCTGCGCGCGCGCCGCCGGTCAGAACCTTGGCGCCTTCCTGGCGGCCGATGTCGAGATAGGAGAGAATCTTTTCTAGCTGGTCGTTCGAGGCTTGCGCGCCGACCATGGTCGAAGGATCAAGCGGGTTGCCCTGCTTCATCGCCTTGACCCGGGCGATCGCCCGCTCCATGAAGCGATCGTAGATTTTTTCATGAACCAGCGCGCGCGACGGACAAGTACAAACCTCGCCCTGGTTGAAGGCGAACATCGCAAAACCTTCGAGCGACTTGTCGAAAAAATCGTCATCCTTGGCCGCGGCATCCTCGAAGAAGATGTTGGGCGACTTGCCGCCGAGTTCCAACGTCACCGGGATGATGTTGTCTGACGCATATTGCATGATGAGGCGGCCGGTCGTCGTCTCGCCGGTGAAGGCGACCTTGGCGACCCGCTTGCTCTGCGCGAGCGGCTTGCCCGCTTCGACACCAAAGCCATTGATCACATTGATTACGCCGGGCGGGAGTAGGTCGCCGATCATGTCCATGAGGACCATGATGCTCATCGGGGTCTGTTCGGCCGGCTTCAGCACAACGCAATTGCCGGCGGCGAGCGCGGGCGCGAGCTTCCAGACCGCCATCAGGATCGGGAAATTCCAAGGTATGATTTGACCCACCACGCCGAGCGGCTCATGGAAATGATAAGCGACCGTATCATGATCGATCTCGGAGAGACTCCCTTCCTGAGCGCGGATGCAGCCGGCGAAATAACGGAAATGATCGACCGCCAGCGGCAGGTCGGCGGCCTTGGATTCGCGAATCGGCTTGCCATTGTCGATCGTCTCGACGAGGGCCAAGAGATCGAGCTTCCGTTCGATGCGATCGGCGATGCGCAAAAGCGCGCGCGAGCGTTCGGCCGGGGAGGTTCGTCCCCAGGCTTCCCGCGCCGCATGCGCGGCGTCTAGCGCCAATTCGACGTCCTCGGCGGTCGAACGGGCGACGGTGCAAACGACACGGCCATCAATCGGCGAAATATTATCAAATGTTTGGCCCTTGACCGCCGGGATCCACTTGCCGCCAATAAAATTGTCGTAATGCGGCCGGATCGCGATCTGATTGGCGATGTCCGCGAGAATTTTGTCGACCATCTCTGACCCCCTAGATTTTTCAGGGCATCGCCGGCTTCCGGCGCACCTTGCGCGGGGAAAACGCGGCGCAGACCGGCTTCGCCAGGATGCTCGCCCGGAAGGGAATCTAGCACCATATCGGCTGTTGGGAAGATGCTGATTGCTGCAAACGCTTTCAAAATGACGTGTCTCGGCCGTGGCGGGCAAAGGGGCGATGCCTGGACCGGCACCTCATGAACCAGAGGAAGCCTTGACCTGATCCATATCAGTTTGCGGTTCGCTCTTTGCGATCGCCCTAATACGGCTTAAGTCTTCGAACCCGTCCATCGGCGAAACTCCCGCTGGTGCGCTTTGCGGCTCACGAGCAGGAGTTTCACCGACGGACCAATTGATTCGCATGCCTTGATAAAAACGCCGCGATCGCCGTCGGTTCATTCGAGTCTTAATCCTCGGTCGTATTGATCCGGTCATTCATCATGATCGAAGTCGAACATGTCGAACAAATCGCCGACCGCCGGCATGTTCACGGGCACGAATGGAGTGGCGCCATTTGTCCTGGGATTGGGTAGATTGTCGCGGCTACGGTGAGTCAGCGGCCTTAGGTCCCAATTGCGCTCGATGAACTTAACGATGGAAGCATGGTCGTTATAACTGTGCACGACTTGGCCACCGCGAGAGAACGGCGAGATTACAATCAGCGGGATGCGGGGGCCGTCGCCGAAGAAATCGAGCGGCTGAATGAAGCCCGAATCCCAATAGCCGCCGCCCTCGTCAAAGGTAACCATGAACGCGGTCTCCTCAAACAAATCCGGGTGGGACTTGAGCTTGCCAAGGATGTTCTCGATCATGCCTTCCAAGAGATCGAGCTTCGAACTCGCCGGGTGCCCGTCGACAAGGCTGTCGGGTTTGACGTACGCGATCGATGGCAGATGGCCGTGGTCGAGTTCATTGAAAAAATCGATCGTGTCCTTGATGTGGTCCTTGCGCTGCTTCGGATCGCCCATGATCGAGCTCGCGTACGAAAACGGGTTACAGATGTCGCAGTAGTTCTGCGCGATCAGCTTGTCCACCGGATCGGTCGAGCCGTTGGCGACCCGCACAGCTGCATTGTAGCCGCCGCCATAATAAGCCCAGGAGATTTTTTTCTCATTGAGTGCGTCACCGATGGTGCGAAGGCTCGAGGGCGGCACTTTGCTGCCCTTTAAGATATTGGCCGCGTCGATATTGCCGTTGGCCTGGAAGCCCGGGCTAAGATTGTTGATCACGTAGAAATGACCGGACTCGCAGTTGGGGGAAGGATGCCACGGCAGGCTCTTCAAATAGTTCACGATCGCAGGAATACCGGGCTGAGTGAGGTCAGAGCAGTTGGTCCATGCTTGGTCCCGCTGGAAAGCCACATCTGTCGATGACTTCGGGTCGGGATCGGCGACTTTGGCTGCCGGCGGGTGGGTAACTCCCTGGAACGTATCCCAGAAGATGGCGTCGGCAGTGCCAAGCATGATGTGCTGGACAAGCGTTCCGCCCATGACCGGTTGATGGTAATTGTCATTGCTGGTGTATGCGTCGGCGATCCGCTTGAATACCGGTGCGTCGCCGTTGTGCATGTTGTAGAAACCCATCGAGTTGCTGCCGGAACCATCGTTGCGCGCGACGCCGACGAAGGGATAAAGGTCGCTGAGGCAGCCAGACGGATTACTTCCGTCAACAGGTGCGTTCTTTATGTCGCAGTCCGACTGCTGCCACATGTGGAAAAGGCGATGCACCATGTCGCCCGTAAAGCTGTCATAGGGGAGAGTCTTGCCAGTGATCTGGAAGACGCCATTGGGGAGCTTCGTGGCATTGGCAACGCGTGTGTCGTTCGAGAATCTCGGAAGCCCCGAGGCTCCGGTGCGCAAGAGACCGAGATCAGACTTTTCAAGCGACGGCTCGATTGTCGGCAGCTCCGAGTCCGGCACGAGAGTTGGGTCGAACGGCGCCTGGCCCTGGTCGAGCCCGCCCGGCGCGCTCGGCACGTAGGAAGTATTCGGTGCCGGAAATGGTGGCGTACCCGGTGATTGCAGATACCCCGTCTTACCTTTTGTAACGCGGGCGTCGATGAAATAGGTGGGCGGGTAAGGCCGGTTTATTCGGTATTGCCGCGAACGGAGGTAATTCGGCCCCCGCATGCCCGTCGAAAAAATGATGCCCTTAGACAGAAGGTTGGCGACCGATTGGCCGTGCGTGGGTTGATAAGTGGCATAGATGTGGTCGAAGGTTCGGTTTTCGCCGATGAACACAATCAGGTGTTTGATCGGCGTGTCCGTCTTTACGCGATGTGCGGCGTCTCCCTTGTCAGTCCTATCGTCGGCGGCAGCCAATCCACAGGCCATCACGGCACCGAATACGGCACTCACGGCCGCCCAGCGCGGCCAGAGATTTCGATGCAAAAGTCCTCGCGACATGCTTTCCTCCCTTGTATTGAACGCAACGGCGAAAATTAGGTGTCGCACGTGACGTGATCATCACGGTTTCTTGTTGAATGGGTGACAGTTGTCGCTAACCGGCACCCTCATTTGCTCGGCCGAAGCTTACACGCGGACTTGCCGCGTTGATGTGTGGCTCGAAACGGAATGAACTGAATACTGGCGAGAGGGCAGGGGCCGCCGGCGAAGACGGCCGCGCCGGGCCCTTCTAGCGTCTCGCGTCCATTCAGCGCACAAGCTTGTTAGATTTGAATTGCAACTGAAACAAATCGGCGACGCGCGGCGGCGTTTCCGGAGGTTCGTGCGGCCGCGGAACGGCGAAGTAGCGGGCGGTGATCAAGTCGTCCTCGATCTCGACCCGCATGAACCCATGCGTGTCGTCCACGTAATTTTCCAATACGACATCGGGAACGTCCGCCTGCCGGAACGGCGGAGTGACCTTGGCGCCCTTGAATTTGGCCATGCTGTGCAAGTGCCAGTAGCCGCCGGCTCCGGCGACGACATAAGTGTATTCCTGATCGTCGATCTTGCGGGTAAAGCGCTGATAATTGTGGACATGGGCGGTAAAAACAATATCCGGATGGGCGCCGCTTTCCTGCACCGCAGCGTCCAGAAGATCCTTCATCGCCGGGCTGCCGCTATGATGCGCATCGGCGGAAAAGATTGGATGATGCAAGCAAACGAACAAGGCTTTGGCGCGATCGCCCGCCGCACGTTTCAATTCGCTTACGAGCCATGTCTTTTGATCGTCCTTGACGGCGCCGCCCTCCGGCACATTGGTGTAGAGCCCGATGAAGTTCGCCTTCGGGGTCTCCAATGTCCAGAATGGGTTTGGCTGCTTCATGGCGTGGCGGGGAGTATCGCCCGCCTCATTGGTAATGCCGCCGTCCACTGAGCAGAAATTCCGTTTCCAGGCCGATAAACTTGGCTCGAAAGGCTGCGGCGTGTCGGGCGTCGTCAGAGGGTCGCCGTCGTGATTGCCTGGGATGCTCATGATCGGCAGAGGGTAGTGTTCGTAGGGCAAATAGAACTGCGGATAATATTCGCTCGTCTCGCCATTGTAATAGACGACGTCGCCGAGATGGTAGAAGAAGGCCGCTTCGCCATCCGCCGTATTGTTCGTGGCGTCGGCTTCCATCGCCGAGGCCACGAGCTGTTGCGGCGCGGGATTTTTCACCCCGCCGGTGTCGCCGCAAATATGAAAGACCATTTTTTTGTCGAGCCCATCGGGCAGATGGCTCACGAGATCCTCCAGTTTCGCGCGATAGGGCGCAGCGCCGGGGCCGAGGGGAAAGTCTTGATAGGCCCGCCCCGGATGGGTCGGCGGCTGGGTGAAACGAGGCGGATCAAGCTGCGGACGATGCCGGCCGACATTGGCGGCTTGATGGTGCTGTGGGCGGTGGGTTGTGGGCATGGTCCTTGTCCCCCTTTTGGCTTGGTAAGCGTATCCCTACAACGATAGACATGTCAAAGTGACGACACGGACTACTTATGGGCACGCGAGCCGCACTCAAATTCCGTCGTATTCCGCGAAGCAATCCTGTGTCTCGAAAACAACGACGCTCGAAAGTTGCGGCAGCCCCGGCTTCGTCCGCCCCCAGATCCAGACCGCGATATTTTCCGTCGTCGGATTTTCGAGCCCCTCGATGTCGTTCAAAAAACGATGGTCGAGCCGCTCGAGCAAGGGTTTGAAGGCCGCCGCGATCGCGAAGAAATCCGCGACAAAGCCGGTGGCGGGATCGACGGGACCCTCGAGCCGCAATTCCACGCGATAGGAATGCCCGTGCAAGCGGCGGCACCGGTGCTCTTCGGCGACATTCGGCAAAAGATGCGCCGCCTCGAAACGAAACGCCTGCGAGATCTTCACGCATCGACCTTCATGGAATGCCTAGGAATTTATGGGTTTGCAGGCTCAGGCGCCAACGCGGATGATCGAGACAATAGGCAATGGCCGCCGCCGTATTCGCGGCGCGTTCGCCGCCGTCCATCGGCTGCAGCCAGAAATGCGCGAACGCGAGGCCGCACAATCCTTCCGGCGTCAGACCTTGTTGCGGGAAAACGAGCTTCAGCTCGGACCCCGAGTTGGCAACGAGCGGCGCGCCGGCCTTCGGGCTGACGCAAAGCCAATCGAGACCGGGCGGCGGGGCGAGGGTGCCATTGGTTTCGACGGCGATTTCGAAGCCCCTGGCGTGGACCGCGCCGATCAGCGGCGCATCGAGCTGCAACAAAGGCTCGCCGCCGGTGAACACAACAAACCGGTCTTTCTTGCCTCCGATCCAAGCGCCCTCGATAGCCATGGCAAGCGCTTCGGCGTCAGCGAAGCTGCCGCCGCCCGTCCCGTCCAGTCCCACGAAATCGGTGTCGCAAAAGCGGCAAACGGCGAGGCCACGATCTTTTTCCTGGCCGGACCAGAGATTGCAGCCGGAAAAGCGGCAAAATACGGCGGCACGTCCGGCGTTCGCGCCTTCGCCCTGCAACGTGAGGAAGATTTCCTTCACCGCATATTTGCTCATGCGCGTCCCAGCCCACGCACTATCGACAAGTCAAAACATGTCCTGCCAAGAGAGTTAGCGACGTGCAACAACAAAAAAGGACCTCGCGCGAGGTCCTTTTTGCTTAACGCGCCGCGGTTGCAACAGTCAGAGAGCCTCGGCGATCCATTTTTTCAACTCGCTTTTCGGCGCGGCGCCGACCTTCGAGGAGCTCATTTTGCCATCCTTGAACAGCATCAGCGTCGGGATGCTGCGGATGCCGTAAGTGCTCGCCACGCCGGGATTTTCGTCGACATTCAGCTTGCCGATGGTCACCTTGCCCTGCATTTCCTTGGCGATTTCCTCGAGGGCCGGTCCGATCATCTTGCACGGACCGCACCATTCGGCCCAGAAATCCACGACAACCGGCCCGCCGGCCCCCACGACTTCGGATTTGAAATTGGCATCCGTGACTTTAATAGTGGACATGAGCGATCTCTCGCGAACGCGAACTCGGGCGCGGGACAATACGCGCGCGTGACTGTTTGCAAGGTAAGAAGTGGGAAGCCCCGCGTCAAGCCGCGCGGCCACCGGGTAGCGCCCCAGTTTGAATTTCAGCAATGGGCGGTGGTAAGCAGACATTCGCCCCTGATTCTGCACGCTTTTCATTTTGCTCGCAGTAACCGAAATCCGACAATTCCCACGAAAAGGTCATAAGGATGCATAAGGCAGCAGACTGTCCAAAGGGGTGGCGCAAATGACCCTTTGCTTTTATTGCAGTTCAGTCTTTGAAAGCCGCTCATTCACGGCTCGTGAAATGATGTTTGGAACCCGCGAGCGATTCGAATATGCTCAATGCCCTAAATGCAAAAGCTGTATTTTGATAACTCCGCTCGATAGCTTTGATTTATCAAGTCATTACCCACGTAATTATTATTCATTTTCTGAAGAAACAATTCGGAAAAGTAACTTAAAATCATTTTTGATCGAGCGACGTGGTAATTACTTGTTTGGAAAAAACAATATATTTGGTTTAGTCATGTACTTCTTGAAGCCAGCTGCTCACCTTCTAAATCTAAAGTCTTACGGAATCAATGTTGAAAATACTATTCTTGACGTGGGCACTGGCAGTGGCGCTTTTCTGTCAATGATGAGGGAAAATGGATTTCGAAAATTGTTTGGGTGCGATCCATACATCGCGAAGTCTATTAGCAAGCCTGATATTGAAATAAAAAAATGTTCTATCGAAGAAATGGCAGGATCATACAATTTTATATTTTTTAATCATTCTTTTGAGCACCTAATCAATCCGTCCCGGAGCCTTGCCTCAGCAAGACACCTGCAACAAAGTGGCGACAGTTGCATAATTCGCATTCCGACCACATCATCACTAGCTTTTGAACGATATGGAACCAATTGGGTTCAGCTTGATCCTCCAAGGCACATTTCAATTCCATCGCGTGAAGGAATGCGCTCGCTGGCAACTTCAGTTGGCTATCGTCTTGAAGACATGATCGACGATTCCGGAGCATTTCAGTTCTGGGGAAGTGAACAATATATAAAAGATATCCCCCTGAATGCCGACAATTCCTACTGGAAAAATCCAAAGGGGAGCATTTTCAGCCAGTCGGAAATCGATCGTTTTGAACGTGAGGCCAAACAAGCGAACATATTAAAGAAAGGAGATCAAACAGCATTCGTACTTCGTGCAGTGTAATTTTATATTTAACAGGTTGGTTTGTGCCTCAATCTGTCTGTCGGGTTTACGTATTAACTCAATTTCCGACGGGCTGTCGCATAAGCACAATATCCAACGCTCTGACGCTCGAGAACTCTTCGCGAGGTTATTTTTGCTAAACTGCAATTACGATAACGATTACACAATGCCCAAGGGCCGTGGGGTCGGGAGCAGAAATTCAAACTGAGATATAACCGGCTGCCGCCCGATACGAAACGCGTGTCACTCGGCGGCGAGATCCTGGCGGTCGAGCACCGCGAGCGCCGCGTCCAAATCCGCGATGAGATCGCCGGCGTCCTCGAGCCCGGCCGAGAGGCGCAAAAGCCCGTCCGTAACCCCCAACGCGGCCCGCGCCTCGGGCGTCAGCCTTTGATGCGTTGTTGTCGCCGGATGGGTGATGAGACTTTTCGCATCGCCCAGATTATTTGCGATGGAAATGAGGGAAAGCCGGTTGCCGAAAGCAAACGCCGCCTCTTTTCCGCCGCGAACCTCAAAGGAGACGAGGGTGCCGCCGCCGGACATCTGCCGCTTGATGAGTTCGGCCTGAGGATGATCCGGCCGGCCAGGATAGCGGACGTTGAAGACATGGCGCTGGCCGCTCAAAAATTCGGCGATCCGTTCGGCGCTTTCCGCCTGCTGGCGAACGCGCAAGGCAAGCGTCTCGAGCGATTTCAGGAAAACCCAGGCGTTGAAGGGCGACAGGCACGGGCCGGTCTGCTTATAAAAAGGATGAACTTCGTTTTCTATGATCTCGCGGCTGCCGAGAATAATGCCGCCGAGACATCGGCCATGCCCGTCGATATGCTTCGTCGCAGAATAGACGACGCAATCGGCCCCAAGCGCAAGCGGCTTTTGCAAAATCGGCGTCGCGAAAACATTGTCGACGACAAGGCGCGCGCCATGTCCGTGCGCGATGGCCGCGATGGCCGCAATATCGTAGACTTCAAGGCAGGGATTGGTCGGCGTTTCGAGAAACAAAAGTTTTGTTTCGGGCCGCATCGCCGCGCGCCATTGGGAAAGATCCGCGCCATCGACGAGGGTCGAGGGAACGCCAAAGCGCGGCAGCAAATCCTCGACCACATAAAGGCAGGCTCCAAACATGGCGCGGGCGGCGACCACATGATCCCCCGCCCGGAGCTGCGCCATCAGCGCCGTCGTGACCGCGGCCATGCCGCTCGCCGTCGCGCGCGCCGCCTCCGCCCCTTCGAGCAAGGCCATCCGCTGCTGGAACATGTCGACGGTCGGATTGGAATAGCGCGAATAGACATAGCCGGGCTCGGCGCCCTTCATCCGCGCCTCGGCCGTTTCCATGTCCGGGTAGGCGTAGCCCTGGGTCAGGAACAAGGCCTCGGAGGTTTCGCCGAACTGCGAGCGCATGGTGCCGCCATGGACGAGCTGGGTCGCCGGATGCAGGGTTTTAATATCGGGCTTTTGCCCGCGAGCGCTCATCCCGGTCTCCTTGTCACGGCGGCCTTATGGCCCCAAAGGGCTTCGGATTGTTTACCTCTCGATGTAACATATCTCAACCCAGTGGACAGCGGGGATTTTGGGAAGAAGCATCGGGACGGGTGCTTCAATTCGTCCTAAGACGCCATTGCAATCCCATTCCAGCGAGGCGTTCGAAAACGATCATGACCATCCAGCCGCTCTCCCTTTTCGCCGAGCCGGAGCACGCCAACGGTGCGGCGCCGCTGCTGAGCGCCAACGAGTTCGGCACGCAGTTCGGCCTGCTTCCGCGCGAAAAAATCGAGCTGATGGCGCGGCGCAAGATGATTCAGGCCGAAGGCGAGATCGAGAGCGAGCAGTTTCAGCCGGCGAGCCTCGACCTGCGCTTGGGCGCGCGTGCCTACAGGGTGCGGGCGAGTTTCTTGCCCGGCAAGGACCACTCGGTCGGCGAGCGCTTCGATGGCCTCAAGAGCGCCGACGACGAGATCAACATCGACGGCAACGGTGCCGTCCTGGAGCGTGGCTGCGTCTATGTGATCCCGCTTATAGAGCATTTGAATCTGCCGGACAGTATTTCGGCGATCGCCAACCCGAAAAGCTCGACCGGCCGGCTCGATATTTTTACCCGCCTCATCACCGACAAATCGGATGTGTTCGACCGTGTGGCGCGAGGCTATGAAGGGCGTCTCTATGCCGAAGTTTCGCCGCGCAGCTTCAGCGTGCGGGTGCGCAAGGGCTCGAAGCTCAATCAAATCCGCTTCCGCAGGCTGAACTCGCAGCAGCTGGAGGGCAGCGATTTCGGCATCAAGGAAAAAGAGCTTCGCGAGCGTCATGAGAAAATGCCGCTCGTCGATGGCGATTTGCAATTGTGGCGGAATGGGCTCGTCGTCAGGGTTGGCTTGGGCGCCGAACCGGCTGATGGGGTGATAGGATACAAAGCCCAGAAACACGCGGATATTCTCGATGTGGACCGGGGTGACTATAACGCCGCCGATTACTGGGTGCCGGTTAGGACGCGACCGGACAAACGGCTGATTCTCGACCCCGACGAGTTTTACATTCTCGCCTCCAAGGAAAGGCTCCAGATTCCTCCCGATCTCGCCGCCGAAATGGTTGCGATCGATGCCGCGATGGGAGCATTCCGAGTGCATTATGCGGGCTTTTTCGATCCAGGCTTCGGCGCATCGCGGGACAA
>Ga0185299_10003234_pt1 | contig 22290 bp, 18 predicted proteins | sample PaiPotPPA55metaG_FD_128002 | JGI IMG/M metagenome (GOLD analysis project Ga0185299, IMG submission 128002) | Iron sulfur acid spring bacterial and archeal communities from Banff, Canada, to study Microbial Dark Matter (Phase II) - Paint Pots PPA... ... | reverse complement strand
CAACGAGATCATCGGCCATCACAGCGAAGGCTACACCCCGTTTCTGGCTACGCTTTGCTTCTTCATTCTGTTCTGCAATCTGATTGGCGTGATTCCCGGCTTCGAGTCGCCGACGGCCGTGCCCATTGTTCCGCTGGGCGCCGCTCTGTGCGCTTTCTTTTATTACCAGGCCCAGGGATTCAAGCACGCCGGGATCGCTTATTTGAAGCACTTTGCCGGACCCATGCCTGCTCTGGCGCCGCTGATGATTCCCATCGAACTCATCAGCCATCTGGCGCGCGTGCTTTCGCTTACGATCCGCTTGTTCGCCAACATGTTTGCCGGCGACATGGTGACGTTGGTTTTCTTTTCGCTGGTTCCGATCGGCGTTCCCATCGTTTTCCTGGGCCTGCACATCGGAGTGTCGCTTTTGCAGACGTACATTTTCGTCCTGCTGACTACGGTCTATCTGCAGGGTGCGGTTTCGGAAGAGCACTGAAAAGCAGTGGTCAGCGGCCAGTGGCCAGTGATCAGTAAGAGCCGGGTAGAACGAGGAATTTAAGGTGTCACTGGCCACTGACCACTGATCACTGGCCACTGGTTTTCAGCCGTTCAGCGTGAGGGCGTCCGTACGGGATGACGTCAACCACCCACTGGCGGTATTTCATACGAGGGAGAAACACAATGAGTAAGTTAAGCAAATTGTTTATGGTACTGTCCGTACTCTCATTCGCCGTCCCCGCCTTTGCGCAAGGCGAAGCAGCTTCGACCGGGGTCAACTGGGTTGCGATCGCCGCCGGATTCTCCATGGCGTTCGCTTCTGGCATCTGCGCTCTAGCGCAGGGTAAGGCGACCGCTTCAGCCGCTGAGAGTCTGGCCCGCAACCCGGCCGCCCGCCCCGGCATTCAGCTGGCTCTGATTCTGGGCCTGGCCCTCATCGAGTCACTCGCGCTTTACACCCTGGTCATCATCTTCGCCAAGGTGAAGTGAGCCCTGCCATCGAAACATCTGGCTAGCAAGAAGCCTCTGCTCACAAGCAGAGGCTTCTTTGTTTTACTGGGCGTTGGGGACTAAGCAACTAGATCTTCCGCGCCCCACTCCATTGCTGGTCTTTGTTCTGCGGGGCATGGTTCAGAGCTTCCACCAGCAGGCGGCGCAGGCGATAGCGGCTTTCCAGGTCGGTATTGACGATCTCGAATCCCACTTCATTGATCCGCGCCCGGCGCAACAGCACATGCGCCTTGATCTTCGACCGCATGCCCACCGAAATTTCCAAATCGGCCTCGCTGCCGATGCGCAGATTGTCTTCCTTGGTGCCCATGCCCCCGCCCAGGCTCAGTTCGCGAATCAGAATCTTTGACTTCCCCCACGAACTCCCAATGGTGGCGCTGATGGTGCGTGACAGCACCATCCGCTCATAGCGCCGTTGCCGGACCCACGGACATGCCGGCGCCGTATCCAGGGGCGCGATCGCGAGTTCTGCCGCCTCAGTGCCACTGTCGGAAAGAATCTGAGCGCTGTAACGCGGATCGGTCTTCGAGAGTGATTGCGCCGCCGCAATCCGCAATTCGCGGTGATGAACAAAGCCAAAAGTCTTCTTTGTTTCGACAATCTCGCGCAGCAGCGATACCGCCTCGGCATCCCGCAGACGTCCCAATGACTCGATGGCCTTCAGTTGCACAAACGGGGAACGCGATGCCGATTCTCCCGGCCGGGCCATGGCCAGCAACGGCGGCGCAGCCGTGAGATCGCCGCTCATCCCGATTTCATCGATGGATTCCGGCAGCACCGCTGAATCCAGTACTTCGGCCAGTTCCAGCAGCGTTCGCCCACGGTTCGGCGCTGCTCCGTATGCGATCTGGCGAACCACAATGTCGTGGTAGAACCGATTCCATTCCGGCAACCGCGCCGGCAACAGCTCCAATAACGTATCCACATCCAGCCGGCTCAACAGCCCCACCGCAGCCGAGGCCTGCCGCGGCTGCCCGGTGCGCAAAATTTCACGGAGCTGCGCCAGGGCCGGACTTCCCATCTCCTTGACCAGTTCGACCATGCGGTCGCACTCGTCCCGCCGCATGCAACGGAAGAAGCGGTCGGCCAGATGTTCCGCTCCCGATTGGCTCGTGCGCCGCAGCACCACCAGCAGGTCCGCGGGCACCGGATCGCTGCGTAACGCTTCCTCAATGAACTCTGGAATCCGGTTCTCCACGCCCACGCGCGGCCGCAAGTCGTTCACCAGTACTGGCCGCTGCTGCAGCAGCAATTCCATCCCGCTGCATACCGCATTCACCGCCTGGTAATTCTTGGCCTCGCTCGCCTCCTGGCTCAGGCGCACGAAAGCCGCGCTCAGCAGGCTTTGCAGCTCAGGATCTTTTTCCACACATAGCTGCTCACTCACCGTGTGGATGGCCTTGCCCATGGATTCGCCGCCCAGCCGCGAATAAAGGTCGGCAAGTTGACTCAACCCAATCGCAGTCTTCCGCCGGGCTTCAGCATCTTTCGTGCCGAGGCAACCTGAGTAGTTGTCCAGAATTTCTCCCGATGTCTGCTTGTCATCGCGGTCCAGAAGCACTTCCACGAACTGCCGCAAGTTTCGCGGCGGCACGCACGGCGCTTCGTTGGACATCAGCACCGTCTTCTTTCCCGACTCCGGTACTTCGGCCCAGAACATCCGGTCTAGGATGTCGGCATGCGACTCCACCAGGATTCCCGCCTTGTTCATCTTTTCTTCTTGCAATTTCAGAATCTGGCGCAGCGAGTCCATCTGCCGGCTCATGTGCTCCATCATCTGATGGACGGCATTCACCTTCACTTCGCCCTTCGAATAGCGTTCCAGCGCGAAGCGGATCGCCATATGTTCGGCCGCTTTCATCAGCAGCGGCGTGTCCTGCTGGTCCGTCGTCGCCTTGGCCGCCAGGCTTCCCAATAACTGTTGCAGGTTCAGCCGCGTGTTCAGATCGACCGCGACCAGATCTCTCTGCAGCTCTTCGGGACCTACACTCGGGTCCGACTGCACCTGCCCGAATCGAGTCAGCAGCCGGATGGCCTGCACCACTTCGGCCTCTTGCAGCGGTACCACCCCACCCTCCCAGGCTGGCGCTGTGCCCGTCCCGTCGCCGGCTGATGGTGCTGGCCCCGCGACCCAATGGCCGGAAACGTTCGGAACGCTTCCAAACGGAACCCCGGCGACTCCTTGGCCTCCACCGCCCGCGTTCGCGCCCTCGGCCGCGGCAATCAATTGCAGCAGCTTCTGCGGATCGTTCAGCCATTGCCTGAATTCCGGACCCAGGGTCTGTGCCGCGATTTGCGCCGCCACGCTGATGTCGCCGGTCAGCGGGTCGGCCGCTACAAACTTCACTTCATTGATCTTGATTGTGCTCTGCCTGCTTCCGCCGCTGAGCGCCTCTTTGATCTGCTTGGACACGTCCTGGGCTTTGGAGCCGGCCAACGTAAAAGCCCGCACCAGGCGCGTGAAGTCCTCGACGGTGACGTCTTTGGAAAAGTGCAGGCTGGCCAGGCCCGCTGTGGTCAAGAGTTGCCCGAAGCTGCGCTCTACCTGTCCGCTTTCGAGCGGAATTCCATCCAGCAGCAGCTTGTTGTCGGAAACTCCCAGCAAGAATCCGCCTTCTCCAGCCGTCGGCAGTCCCTGCTGCAATTCTTTCCACGTAGTCTCGAATTGCGCTTCCGTCCGCTTGTGGTCCGGACCATACATGCGCGCGTACTTGATCAGGATGTTAAGGCTGTGTACGAAGGCGCGTGCCGACGCCGCCCGGTTCGCGTGAAATGTCGTCGCGTCGTTGATAAGGCACTCCTCAACCGCAGCTCTGGCAATAGGCAATACAAGGCTAAATGCAACGGGTAAGACCCCGCACATTACGGAGGTAACGGTTCCGCCGTGCTTCCGGAAGGTCCCTTGGCTCGGAATGCTTATGGTCTTCCCGCTTTCTTTGCGTTCTTAGCGGCCGTTCTTAGCGAACTTTGCGGTTAGAAGCTTTTTGGAGTAAGCCGAAGAAGGTCTATTCCCATAGCTTCCAGGGATAGAAGTCCCTGAGAGATTTCCGGACGATCCCAGCACTGGATTTCCAAACCGTTTCGGGCGAGAATAGAAGGTCGCGACCATAATCTTTGGAACTCCAGTGCCTTCAACCACTCACACCACGCCCGCACAAAAAACCACCGGCCTGCGCTACTGGATGCTACGTGTCTTAGAGGAGTGCGAACGCGTTTCCGCCGATTTCGCTCCCGATCCTGTTCATGACCTGCGCGTCTCCCTGCGCCGCTGCCGCTCTCTGGCCGACGGGTTGATGGCTCTCGATCCCGATCCCAACTTCAAGGCCATGAAGAAGTCCGGCAAACGCCTGTTTCAGCGCTTGGGTGACCTGCGCGATGTCCAGGTAATGATGGAGTGGGTCGAGAAACTGTATCCCACAGAAGCAAGTGTGGGACGTGCAAAAGTGGCTCAAGCCCGTGTGGAGAGGGCAATCCCTTCGGCGGGCTCCGGGCAGGTTCTGCCCCCTTCCCCTCAAGCTCTACAGAATAATCAGTCCATCCCAGACTCAGCCGATCCAGCGGCCCAAGCCCTGCTGAAAATCCTGGCGGCCCGCGAGCGCGAACAAAAACTCGAAGCCCACGCCGCTCTCGAAGAGTTTGACCGCAAGCAGTGGCGCCTCTGGAGCAAATCGCTTCCCGCGCGGGCCGCCCGGCTCCGCCCGGGCAGCCCGCTCTTCAAGCATCTCGCTCTCGAGCGCTGGACGGCAGCCCGGGTACTCCACAACCGCGCCCTGCGCAACCGCTCCCAAGTTACATTGCACTCACTCCGCATCGGCCTCAAGCGCTTCCGCTACATCGTCGAGAATTTCCTTCCCACCGAGCAGAAGGCTTGGAGCTACGACCTCAAGGGAATGCAGGACCTGCTCGGCGAGGTTCACGACCTCGATGTGCTCTGGGCTACAGCCATCTCCTGCCATGTTTTCCCCGATGAAGATTCGCGCCGGCGCTGGCGTCAGCGCATCCTCGCCGAACGCACCAAGCGCATCGACCGCTATCGCGCCAAAATGATCGGCCCGGCTTCTCTCTGGCAGGTCTGGCGAGCCGGCCTGCCCCAAGGCAAACAAATTCAAGCCCTCGCCACCCGCCGCATGAAGCTCTGGGCGAGCAGCCTCGATCCCGATTTTCCCCATTCCGAGCGCGTCGCCGCCTTGGCTCTGCAACTCTACGACGGCCTCGTGGCCTCCGGATGGCAGCCCTCTGTCGACGGCATTTCTCCCCGTTCCAGCCTACTCGCCGCCGCTCTCCTGCACGATGTTGGCAAATCCAAGGGCGAGAAGGGACATCACAAAGCTTCTTTCGATCTGATTCGCGCCCACGGCAACCCGCTAGGCTGGAAGCCCGCAGACCTTCAGCGCGCCGCCATCGTTGCCCGCTTCCACCGTGGAGCATTACCTTCCCGAAAACACAAAGCCCTGCGCGATCTCCTCCCCGACGAACAGAAGGGGACGATTCAATTGGCGGCCATCCTGCGTCTGGCCAATGCGCTGGACGCCGCCCACGACGGCCACATCCGCCGCATTCAAATTGAACGCGATCAGATTAGGGCGAGAGGGAATGGAGCTCTGATGATCGCCGCCGAAGGCTATTCGCCCCTGGGATCATCCGCCCAAACCATTGCCGCCGAACGCCATCTGCTCGAAACCATCCTCCGCAGGCCGGTAGTGATCAAGCCCATGCCTAATTCCCCAATCCCAAGAAAACCTCATGTAGGGACGGCCTCCTCGGCTGCCCGCCGAGCCTAGCGAGGTGTCGGCAAATGAGACCTACCCTGCGTTCCCCCGTGTCCTCTGTGTTTAAGGTTTTGACGTTGGCTGGCGAACAGTAGCTCCCGAGCCACTTTCCACCACCCGCTGCAACAGCTACAAAGGAAGCACCATGACGCACGCCCAACTAGTAGAAAAAGCCGTCCACTGGCTGCGCCGCTATCGCTGTGGAGTGGTGCTCTCCGAGCAAGCCTGCGTCAGTGGCGAAATGCCCGATGCCCTCGGCTGGAAACGCGCCTGCCATTCCGTGCTGGTCGAGTGCAAGGTTACCCGCTCGGATTTCGTGGCCGACCGCGCCAAGCCCTTCCGCCTCAAACCTGGCGACGGAGTCGGCTGCGAGCGCTTCTACCTCGCCTCCGCAGGACTCGTGCGGCAAGAAGAACTGCCCCCAGGATGGGGTCTGCTCGAACATCGCGGCGGAAGGATTGAAATGGTGTATCCCTCCGCCAAGAATCTCCGCAGCGCCACCGGCTTCAAGTACGAAATGAATCTCTTGCTGGCCAGCCTCCGCCGCGTCGAGGTGCGCGTCGAGCCGCAAAGCATTACCGATTTCTTGAAGTGGAAGAACCGTATGGCTGAATACAACCGCGGCACCCTGCCCGAAGGCCTCGCCTCCGCTGAAGAAGAACTCAATGTGTTCCTCGAATCGGATTTGTCCTTGACGGACTCTTAGGGACGACAGTCACAATGAGAGCCCAAAGACTCTTGCAGAAGTCTGCCCGGAGTGCGATCATCCAGCCCACAACCCGAAGGACCTCATTGGATTTGCAGCAAACACAAGACTCATTGAGCACTGCGCGCTCTTTGCGAAACGGGGAAATTGGAATCAGTGCAAGAACGACCCGTCGCACAAGAAACTCAAGGAGATTGACATGCCAAACAAAGAAATTTCCATCGCATTGACCGCTGTATTGGCCATCTTCACAGCGACCGTGTTCATCGCGGCGACGCGCGCGGCCGCCCAGGAAAAAGTGCTCCATAGCTTCGGCAACCAGACCTCGAACGGGCTCAATCCCTATTCCAGTCTGATCTTCGATGCCTCTGGCAATCTCTACGGCACCACAACCTACGGCGGCCCCCACAACGTCGGTACCGTGTTCGAGTTAACCCCGAAAGCGGGTGGCGGTTGGGCAGAGAAGGTGCTGTATAGCTTCGGGCAGAATAGTACGGACGCCTCAATTCCGTATGCCGGTCTAGTTTTCGATGCTGCCGGCAACCTCTATGGCACGACGATGGGCGGCGGCGCTTATTCCTACGGAACCGTCTTCGAGTTGACGCCCGCAGCCGGTGGCCGTTGGACCGAGCAAGTGCTGCATAGCTTCAATCGTTACAGCGACGGGAACTACCCTCTGGCCGGCTTGGCCATTGATGCCGCTGGCAATCTCTACGGCACAACTTCCACCGGCGGATTTTACGACTACGGTACATTATTCAAACTGTCATCCGCCCCTGGCGGCAGCTGGACGTTGATAGTGCTGCATGCCTTCAACACCCCGGGTGGGTACGGAGGCAACACCCTGATTCTCGACGACGCTGGCAATCTCTACGGTACAACCTACGCGGGAGGGCCGTATAGTGCTGGAACCGTGTTCGAGTTAGTTCCCACCGCAGGAGGAAAATGGGCTGAGACAGTGCTGCGTGCCTTTAATAACAACGGAAAAGAGGGGGCCACCCCCTACGCCGGCCTCATCTTCGATACCGCTGGCAATCTCTACGGCACAACCTACGCCGGCGGAAACCAAATATGCGGCGGATACTACGGCTGCGGGACCGTCTTCGAATTGACGCCTACCGCAAACGGGCACTGGACTGAGAAGATTCTGCATAACTTCATTGATAACGGCACCGATGGGTTTAACCCCAACTCCAGCCTGATCATCGATGCCGCCGGCAACCTCTACGGCACAACATTCCATGGCGGCAGCGGAACATGCGCCTACGGCGTCCCCGGCTACTACTGCGGCACCGTCTTTGAGTTGACTCCCCAGGCGAACGGCGTCTGGACCGAGAAGCTTCTGCATGCCTTCATCAACGCGGCGGAAGGATGGGAGCCCTACTCCGGCCTGGTTTCAGATGCCGCTGGCAATCTCTACGGCACAACGATCAACGGCGGCCCTTACGGGTACGGAATAGTATTCGAGATCACACCTTAGCCGCGGCTCTTCCATTCATTCCCGAGATGCAATGCCAATAGTCGCATCGTGAATGCAACGAAAGAAGATCACTCATGACAAGCATGATCAGGAAATGAGTGTTGATTACGGATTTCACACCTTACAGTCGGCAAAGGTGACTTTGAAGGGCTGAAGCCAACAGCTAGAAGCCGCCTTTACAGCTCCCGCCGCCCCTCCATCGCCTTCAGCATCGTGATCTCATCGGTGTACTCGATATCGCTGCCAACCGGGATTCCCATGGCAATGCGCGTCACCTTCACGCCTGCGCGTTTGAGTTGCCCCGACAAGTAAGTGGCGGTAGCCTCGCCTTCGACCGTGGGATTGGTGGCGACAATCACTTCGTCCACGTTGCCCGCATCGACGCGAGTGATGAGATTGGCGATGCGCAGCTGCTCCGGCCCGATGCCGTGCAACGGAGAAATCGATCCGTGCAGCACGTGGTAGACGCCGTTGAAGTGCTTGGTCTTCTCGATGGCGGCAATGTTGGTAGGTTCCTCAACCACGCATACCAGCCGCTGGTTGCGCGTCGCGCTGGTGCAGTAGACGCAGGGGTCGACGTCCGTGATGTTATTGCAAACCGAACACAGCCGCAGGTTGGCCTTAACGTCACGCACCGCGGCGGCCAGCGCCTCGGCGTCTTCGTCACTCGCGCGCAGAATATAGAACGCCAGCCGCTGCGCGCTCTTTGAGCCCACGCCCGGCAGCTTCTTCAATTCGTCAATCAGCCGCGACATCGGCTCCGCAAATTTCGACATAGGGGATTTGGTAATTTGGTAATCGGGTAATTTTGTAATTTGAAAACCGTGAGGTCGAAACATGCAGGCGGCTGCTCGAGCAAATTACCAAATTACACAATTACGAAATTACCAAATGCCCTACATTCCCAGCCCGCCCAGCATGCCGCCCACCGTCGACTGCATCGCCCCATCAATCTTCCGCGCGGCTTCGTTGACCGCGGCCAGTACCATGTCCTGCAGCATCTCGACGTCGCCGGCCTTCACCGCCTCGGGATCGATATGCAGGCTGAGCAGTTGTTTGCGGCCATCCATCTTCGCCGTCACCGTGCCCCCGCCCGCAGAGGCCTCGACCACCGTTTCCTGCATTTTCTTTTGCAGGCTCTCGTACTGTGACTTGGCTTTCGACATCAGCTCTTGCAGATTAAATCCGCCCATTGGTACCTTCCGTTTGCGTTGGGTCTTAGGTCGCAGGTCTTGGGACTCCGGTCTCGGGACTCAGGGCTGAGAATTGGAGTTTCCTGAGACCCAACACCTAAAGACCTAACACCTGACACCTGACACGTGCCTCACCGTTTCTCCTTATAATCAATCACCGTCCGAATTTCGGCGCCGAACTTCTCTTGCAGCCGGCGGACCACGGCATCCCGCTCGGCACGGCCCCGGCCTCCGACGCGCGAGTTCGCACCGCCGGATTTGGCGGACGCACCATTACTTTTCTCTGTCGGCGTCAGACTGGCTCCGGCAACAATCTTCAACTTGACGGCCCGGCCGAGAACGCCACTGGCCGAAGCAATCGCCAGCCGGCGGGCATCAGCGCCCACAGACATGTCAACCACGGTTTGAGACTCCGAAACCCTGACCACCACTTCGTTTCCTTCTGCCGCCCATTCGCCCGCTTCGAGCATCGAGACCAGGATCCGTTGATTGCCATCCGTGAGCGCTTGCAGCACGGCGCTTTTCAACCTGTCAATGGGCGCAGCGGAGATTGTTGGCGGAGCTTGCGAATCCTGAGTTGCGATCTGCAGCTGCGGTTCGGGTGGCGAACTCACTTGTTCTTGACGTTGAGGCTCGGGAGTTGAACTGATCCTCGGTTCGGCGGCGCTCTCGCTCACGTCGGCGGGCGCGGCGGAGCCCATGACCACTCGCGCTGGAGCGTTTCCACCGCCGACACTGCGCGGACCGCCACTCGTGGCCTGGTCAGAAGGGAACTCCTGTCGAGGACCGCCCTTGCGCGCCGAGTCTGCTGCAAACGGCGAAACCTGATTCGTCTCCGTCCGCCGGGTTTCGAACCCGCCCCCCGAGGCTGCAGGGACGATCGAAGGCCGTGCCGGATTTCTGGCTGCGCCTGCTCCGCCCGCAGTCTGCGAAGAAGCGTTCGAAGAACTATTCGCAGCGCCGGCCACGTCGCTGAGCAGTTGCTCGATCGGCAGCAGCCGTTGTGCATGCGCCATCTTCAGCAGTCCAAGTTCCAGGTGGAAGCGCTGCTCCTGTTTGTATCCCAGTTCGCCGTGTGTTCGGAGCATGATTTGCAGGTGACGCGTGAGATCCTCTTCGCCGAATAGCGCCGCAACGCGTTCCACCCGTTCTCTTTCTTCACTCGAGATCTGCAGCAGGAAAGAGTCTCTGCCCGCAATCTTGGCGACAGTGGCGTTGCGCAGGAAGCGCACCATCTGCCGCGCGAAGTGCGTCGGGCTGTGGCCTTCGCCGATGAGGTGGTCGACTTGCCGCAACACCTCTTCGCTGGCCCCGCGAGCGACCGCCTGCATCACTTGTTCAAGAACGTGCGCTGGCGCGGCTCCAACCAGGTTGCGCACGGAATCGGCCGTAAGCTTCCCGCTGGAGGATGCAATCGCCTGATCGAGAATCGATAGAGCGTCGCGCATGGAGCCGTCGCCAGCCTCGGCCAGCAGGGCAAGCGCATCGCCATCAGCTTCGATGTTTTCGCGGCCGGTGAGATCGCGGAGCTGGCCGACAATGTCGTCGAACTTCACGGCGCGGAAACTGAAGTGCTGGCAGCGCGACCGGATCGTCTGCGGAATATCCTCCGGCTGCGTGGTCGCCAGCATGAAAACGATGTGGTCCGGAGGCTCTTCCAGCGTCTTCAGCAAGGCATTGAAAGCGGCGTCGGTGATCTGGTGCGCCTCGTCAAGAATATAAATCTTGAAGCGGTCGCGCGCGGGACGGTAGCGCGCGGCTTCGCGCAACTCCCGGATTTCGTCAATGCCACGATTGGTGGCGGCGTCGATCTCGATCACGTCGACGGCGTTCCCGGCGCGGATCTCGGTGCAAGATTCACACACGCCGCAGGGCTCCGCCACCGGCTTGTCGCCTGTCTTTAAGGAAGACCGGCAATTCAAGGCCGCAGCCAGAATGCGCGCCACGGTTGTCTTCCCAATGCCGCGATGGCCGCTGAAGATGTAGCCATGCGCGGTGCGACCCTGTTCGAGGGCGTTCTGCAAGGTCCGCGTGACGTGCTCTTGTCCGATCACCTCGGAGAATTTCTGCGGACGATATTTGCGCGCCAGGACGGTGTAGCTCATGAGCCGGAAGACACGATTATACGTGATAGAAGGGAGGTGCGGACGAAAGCGAAACGGAGGCTTGCTAAGACTGCCGCGCAAGCGATACGCTGGTGCGTTAAGCTAGAGTGCTTGAACCGTGCGGTCCGGGCTAGTGCGGCTTGGGCCGCCGCAAAGGAGACGTTCTCATGCAACTGAAGCTGACAACACGGACGAAAGATGGAATTCTTGTCATCGATTGCAACGGCCGGATCGTGTTTGGCGAGGAGTCTTCGCTGCTGCGGGATACGATCAAGAAGGCGGTGACGGAGAACAATCGCATCGTGCTCAACCTGGGCGAGGTGAATTACATCGATTCCGGCGGGTTGGGCACGCTGGTGGCGCTGCGCACCACCGCGCAAAACGCGGGCGGCACCATCAAATTGACGAACTTGACCAAGCGCGTAGGCGATTTGCTGCAAGTCACTAAGCTGCTCACGGTGTTTGACGTATACGACTCAGAGGCGGAAGCCATCGAATCCTTCCGCAAGGCGGCTTAGTCCGGGCGCGGGCTGCGGCTCATCATACGCGGCGCATGATCTTCAGGTGCTTGTCACCGGGGATGGACGGCCGCGCATGAACGCCGCAGCCGCACCGGGCTCTTCCTGAATGCTGCCTCGAATCATTTTTATCCTGTGCCTGCTGGTGAGTGCCAGCGGCTTCGTGTCTCCGCCGATCGCGCTCGCGATGGGGCTGGTCTTTGGCCTCGCTCTTCCTCATCCCTACGGACCTGAAGCGAAGAAGTTCTCCAAGTTTCTGTTACAGGCTTCGGTGGTAGGACTCGGCTTCGGCATGAATCTGCACCAGGTCGTGCAGGCGGGGCGTAGCGGTTTCGTCTACACCCTGCTCGGCATCAGCTTCGCGCTGCTCGCCGGCACGGGACTGGGTGCGCTGCTTGGGGTGCAGCGAGTTCCGGCATTTCTGATTTCGACGGGCACTGCGATTTGCGGCGGCAGCGCCATAGCCGCCGTCGGGCCCATCACGCACGCCACCGACGAGGAGATGGCCGTCGCCTTGGGAACTGTCTTCGTTCTGAACTCCGCGGCGCTCCTGATTTTTCCCGCCATCGGAGCAGCGCTCAAGCTGACGCAATCGCAGTTCGGACTGTGGGCGGCTTTGGCCATTCATGACACCAGTTCGGTGGTGGGCGCCGCGGCCAAGTATGGTGCCGAGGCGCTAGCCATAGCGACCACTGTAAAGCTGGCGCGCGCCTTGTGGATTGTTCCGCTCTCGATTGGAACAGCCCTGGTGCGCGGCGCCAAGGCGACGATTCAGTGGCCGTGGTTTATCGGCCTGTTCTGCCTGGCCGCGGTGTGCAACACTTATCTGCCGGCCGGAGCGCATGCTTACGGCATCGCAGTGAAGGTTGCGAAGATTGGTTTGACCGCCACTCTGTTCCTGATCGGCAGCGGCATCTCAGTGGCGACCATCAAGCGCGTGGGGCATCGTCCACTGCTGCAGGCCATTATCCTGTGGTTGCTGGTTCTGGCTGGATCCCTGTGGTTGATTCGTGCGGGATGGATTGCATTATGAAGAAGGGACGCGAGGGGCCGCAGAAACGTAGAACGAAATCATCACCGGACCAGCCGTCGAAGAGGCGGATGCGAATCGAAACCGCTATCCGGTGCATTCCCAAAGGCAAGGTGTCCACCTACGGAGCAATTGCACGAGCCGCTGGACTTCCGGGCGGGGCACGGCTTGTAGCACGGGTCTTACATCGCGGGTTCGGATTGCCCTGGCAGCGTGTGTTAGGCGCAGGCGGAGCGATCAAGCTGCCCGGCGATTCCGCCATCGAACAACGCCTGCGGCTGGAAGCCGAGGGTGTGCGCTTCCACGGCCGACGAGTCGATATGAGGGCGCACGAGTTCAAGTTTCCATCCGCGCGCGCGCTGCGGACCAACTGATTATCGCAGACGCAGTCTTAGATGGACGACGCTCTTTGAGATGATAAAGGAGTCTGTTTATAAGTTATCGAGCTGAGTGCTCAAACGGATTTTTCCGCCGGTCGTCATTCCTGTCATCCAGCTATCTCAAGCGTAATTCCGGTTGATCTCAGGAAAAATCCGGATGGACGCCACGAGAGCCTAACCCTACTATCCGCGCTGATGTCGTACTCGGTCTGAATCCGAAGGTTGAAGTCAAATCTGGTCGATCTAGTCTGGTCGATCTAACGACCGTCCCCTTAGCCCAGGGGCAGAGGATATCCGCATGAGGAAGGATAGGTTTGCCGTTGGCTGCGCCGTCGCAGCATTACTGGCAGTTTCCACCTTGGTCGTACCCCAAGCCATGTTCGCCGCCACGCCGCCTTCGGGCACTCTTTCCGGTGCCGGCACGCTGACCTACACCGGCGCCACCACCACTGAGAATCCGGCCAACTTCGATCCCTCTACATGCCAGACCGCCGGCTATTGCGACGTATTTACTCTAACCATTAATGTTTCGAATTCCTTCCGCACAGCGCACCCAAATTTCCGCGTGAACATTTCATTCGGTTGGACGGGCAACACCAATGAGTTCGACATGTACGACTACTTCAATGGCGCCGCGGTTGATATTTCGGCGAATAGCTTTGTTACCGGACAGCTGACGCGCCTCGAGCATCCGGCGAATGGCGTCTATACGATTTACTCGAGCATGTCGCTCGGCGTCCCCGGGACCGTGTACAACGGCACAGTCACACTGCAGGCCACGCCGCCAGCCATTCAGACGATAGCCGGCTCTTATACTGTAGATCCCGATGGCAAGTTCGGTCCGCAGATGTTCGAGTTCACCTCAGACCAGCAACTGGTGGCGACTCTGTCGACTGGTTCGGCCGGACAGGACGTTGAGCCGGGCATTGTCGTCGATCCGTTTGGCAACATTTATGTCTCCGCGATCGAAGGGGTACCGGCGGGATCGGACCTGTGGCGCTCGACTGACTATGGAAACACCTTCACGTATCTCGGCCAACCCGATCGGTCAGCAGGCGGAGGAGACGAGGACTTGGCGGTGGGCATCCCCTTCGCTGCCGATCAACTGTTCGGCGACAGCACAGGGCGGTTGTTTTATTCGAGTTTGAACCTGGCTGACATTGATCTCCAGACCTCCACCAACGAGGGCAACACGTTCGTTCCGGGAGACTCCCCGGCCAAGGTGGTGGACCGCATGTGGCTGGCAAGTGCTGGTACCTCTCGCGATTATCTGATTACACTTCAGTTGGGCGCCGATATAGTTGGAACTGACAGCCTGATCGTTACTGAGTCGGATGATGGCGGCATTACCTACCCCAATGGAGCGGTCATCAATCAGGCAATATTGGCAGGTACCCCCGAAACTGGTTTCCATTCCAACATCGTGGCCTATCCCGGCCCCTTGGGCGGACCGAGTCCGAATAGCTCGGTTTACACGACCTTCACTTCGCCCGATGGAGTGGATCTATACGTGGCATCGTGCGCTGCGCCGTGCAACCTGCCAGTATTGCCTTCAGGCGCGCCGCCCTCGAAGCTCTATTTCACCTCGACTCTCGCTTTCACTGCGCCGCCCGGAGCGAACGTAGGAAACGTCTTTACCCCCATCGCAGTGGACAATGACGGCAATCTTTACGTCGCTTTCAGCATGCAGCAGCTTGACACCAACGGCAATCAAACCGGCCAGAATGTGTACGTGATTTGGTCGACCAACGGCGGCAAGACCTGGTCGAAGGCGCTGCAGATAAATAACCCGACCGATACCGCAACGGCCACTGCGATGCTGCCATGGCTGACCGCGGGCGATCAAAACAGCATTGGAGTTTTCTGGTACGGCACCAACGTGGTCGGCAATCCCAACAATCAAACCACCTTCGCCAATGCCAAGTGGAAAATCTTCTACGCCTTCGTGAACACGGCAGGCAAGCCCGCTGTGCAATATGTGGTGGCCAGTGGCACGACCACGGGCACGCCGGATCAGATGGCAGGTGTTGTCCACTACGGCTCGATCTGCACGCAAGGTCTGAATTGCAATACCAGTATGCCTCCCGGCAATCGTGAACTGGCGGAGTACGCCGAGTTGACGCACGATCCGTTGGGATTGATCCACATGGCATTCTCTGAAGACAATGTGGCCCTCGGCTCTGCATTTACCTGGTATTCGAAGCAGACCGCCGGACCAGGCCTCATTCCGAACGTCGGCAGCGGCGCGGGTTACTTCAACATTGGAAGTGGCACCGGCAGTCTTGGCTTCCTGGTAGGAACGAAGACGGCATCGGGTATCCGCGAGGGAACGCTGAGTTACCTCGACACGTCAGCCCACATCTTTCTTTCGGATACGACCGGATTCTCAACTGTTAAGCTGGGGACCAATACGGTGACGATTACAGGCACGGGCACGCTACAGGACGGCTCAAGCGTAATCTTCAGCGCGACCGGCACTGCGGGTGCAGCGGGCACGGGCTCATTTGCAATCTCCTGGCCCGGATACAGTGCGTCGGGAACGCTCGTCCAGGGACTGATTATCAAATAACGAATCGTGAAATGACAATCCGCCGATGAGTGTAACGACGGTCTGCGGCAACGAACGGAGGCCGCCGCCTACAGCTGTCCGGCTGGGCGCAAGCCCGGCCATCCCAGGTTGCCAATGACTAACGAACTAACGAATAACGACCAAGGAACTAACGACCGCTCTTGAACTGTTCATCAATCTCTACCTGATACCCAGTCACCAGCTTGTTGGTTTCATTCGCCATGCCGACGACCGACATTAACTCGTTAAACATGGCATCGGTCATGCCCTTTTTCTGCGCCGCGACGGTGTGCGAGGCGATGCAGTAGCCGCACTGGTTGGTGACGCTGACCGCGACATAGATCATCTCTTTGGTCAGGGGATCGAGCGCGCCGGGAGCCATAATCTGCTTTATGTCTTCCCAAGTGCGCTTCAGCGTGGCGGGATCGTGCGCAATCGCTTTCCAGAAATTGTTGATCCAGTCAGTCTTGCGCGTGGCCATGATGTCGTCATAAACAGCGCGCACTTCAGGGCTGGCGTCTTTGTATTCGATGAGTCCAAGCGTTGCCATGAGTTCTCCGGTGGTTAGCAGTTAGCCATTAGCAATTAGCCGTTGGCGGTATGAGCGTCGCTCCGGCAGCCGGAGATTCCTACCGGCCAAGCGCTATGGCTAATTGCCAATTGCCAACTGCTATTTCGGCAGTTCGCCGCTCAACAACTTCTCCAATGCTGCAGCGGGGCAGCGCACTCCCACGTAGAACTGCCCGAACAGCGCATACACAGCGCTGACGTGATCGAAGCGCATCTCATAGATCAGCTTCTTGAAGACGAGCGGATCGTCGGCGAACAGATCAACGCCCCACTCCCAATCGTCGAACCCAATCGAGCCGGTGATGATCTGCTTGACTTCGCCCGCGTAGCGCCGGCCCACCAGTCCATGGTCATTCATCTGGCGGGCGCGCTCTTCGATCGGCAGCGTATACCAGTTCTTGTCTTCACCGCGCCGCCGGTCCATGGGATAGAAGCAAAGGTAGCGGTTCGGCGGAATCTCGGGGAAGAGCCGCGGGTGCATCGCTTCGCGATGCCGGTTGAGCTTGCATTCGATCTCGGCCTTCCACTGGTCCGAGTGCGGCTGGATGCCTTGGTCCATCAGCTCTTTATAAATTTTGAGCGTAGAGTCGTAGAGTCCGAGTTCAATGATCGAGAGATAAGAAGATGTAGGTTCGAGATAATCGCTCAGGCGCAGGCCCGCCAGCTTGAGTTCCGCCTGATTGAGATCAGCGAACGAGTTGCGGAAGTGTACCAGCATCAGATCGCCCTTGTGGCCGATTAGCGAGAACAGCGCGGATTGGCCGCTGGATTTCTGTTCCATTTCGCCCAGCACTGACGCGGCTTCCTGAGCGATCACCGATCGCGTGGCATCGGGCAGGGCACGCCAGGCCGTCCAACGGAAACGCATCATCTGATGCAGCACGCTGTATCCTTCGGTGGTCAAGGGCACTTCGGGAATCTGCGCAGCGGCAGTTTGCGGGCGAATCGGAGGAGTCGAGGTCGTGGTCATTGGATTCTTGGAATGTGTGCTCATCTTTTTCAAGCATCTATTGTACGCAAGATGCGGGACCAACAAGTCCCCGATTTACAATCAGGCTGGGATTCCGCTCGGAAACCAAACGATGATGCGAACACTCACGCTGACATTCTGTGCTCTCCTTCTGTTAGGCGCTTCGCTCGCGGCGCAAAGCAAGCGCCTATGGGTGCTGCGCGCGCCCGGACAGGCGGTAGAGTATGACGCCTCAACCTTTGCCGAAAAGCAGACCGTGAAAGTTCCGGCGGAAGCTGTGGCGTCGGCGCAGAATTTCTCCGTCAATCACCTCGGCCAGATGCTGTTTGCCGCGCCCGTGTCTTTGCCGCTCCAGGAAGGCGAAATCGCGGCCGAGCGCAGGGTCTGGTTTTGGGATGGCCGCACTGCAACCTTACTCTCGCGCGAGGTCGCCCGCATTACATCTACAGCGGGATCGAATCTGGCCATCACCGAATCAGCGCCCGTACCGTATCTCTCAGCGGATGGAATCCATCTGTACTGGTTTTCGAATCAGTCGCGCCGGTTGCAGCGCGATGGCGTGGATCTCTCCACCAAGACGACCTGGTTAAGCTGGCGGACCGATCTCGCAGGTGCGGGGCGTGAGGACGTGGCCTCGATGACGCTTCCCGATTGCTCGTGCCCAACCGGCAGCTGCGAGGAATCTTGTCCTTACGGCGAAGTGTGGGTTCCTGAAGACGGAGTTGGCAAGCTCTTTCTGCTGACTCAGTTCGTCTCGGGGAAGACGCAGCCGCTTTACAAAGCGACATCTTCATACGAGGAGAACGCCGGCAAGTGGACAGGAACACCGCTCGATCCACCGCTGCGGCGCGTTCTTGACGCTGCGAATGCCAGCGCAATCTTGGAGGCAATTCCCGACACGGCCTGTTGTGGCTGGGAAAATGAAAGCGATGATAAGACTCTGCTGCATCGGCAAGGCAAGACTCTGACCGTGTTCGATGAACAAGCCACGTACAAGAATCCCGACTACGACGTGAGCTTCTACACCGAGAACGGCAAACTCTCGCCCGACCTCTCATCGGTGGCATCGACGATCGTCGCGACTTCTCAGCCCAATAAGCCCATTCAGCTTGCCGAGCAAGGCCAGGCCAACCCGGAAGAATCGCAACGCATTCGCAAAGCTTTACTGGATCTGCCTGCGGTCGAGGTGAAGAGCGTGGAGGAGTCTCCGCGGCGCGTTGCATTCTTGCCGCACGCGATGCTGGTGGGCTGGATCAGTCCGAAGGAGATTCTTATCATTGAGGGACAGCTGCTGACGGCCTACAACGTGGCGACGGGTGCGCGGCGGAAATCGAACATTCGGGTGGACGATGCGGCGCACGTGTTTCTGCGCTGAGAACACTCGACCAGGACTGCCATGCTTGATTCGCCAGGGCAGCTAAGCCGTAATCGGGCGCTGAGGCTGTGGAATCCTCGATCAAAATAAAGTTTGACCGGAACCGGCGGAATCAGGCCGGCTCAGCAGATCAGCCGGATTTCAGATCAAAATTATTTTCGTTGATTCGGCTGAAACCCTTGTCCCGCAAGGGGTTTGCAAAAGCGGACTTCGTAAAATCTTGCCTTCAAAGAACTTAAATATCAAAATATTGAGAACAAGCCGCTTAGCAGGGCACATTTCGCGCTGGGCGGACCGTCACTGCCTCGACCATGATTGCGCGCTTTAATTTTGGGCGCAAGGTCAGATGTCACATCGAGGCTGTGGAAAACGAGTGGAGTGGGAACGCTTTGAAACCAGCTCAAGAAATTGTGGTTCGATCCAAATTGTTTCGCCCACACTTCCGTTAACAGACTCAATGCCGATTTCGGCCATGCCTACCTCATTGAAGCCCGCTATAACAAACTCGCGGCCGACGCACTTCATAAACGTGGATTTCGTGGGCAAGTCGGGATAGTCTTCTAGTCCATCAGGAACGCTGATCACACGAACTTTGGAGCCAATCCTCATTTACGCTGCTCTTGCCTCACTGCCGGAGCGTTAGCCCGCTCAAAACTCCTTGCTGCCTGGCGATCAGCGATTGCACGCCCTGCCGCGCAAACGCCAGCATCTTTGCGAACTGCATTTCATCGAACGCCTGCCGTTCGGCTGTCGCCTGCACTTCCACCATCTTGTGCCCGGCGGTCATAACAAAATTCATGTCTACTTCGGCCCGCGAATCTTCTTCATAAGAAAGATCGAGCAGGATTTCTCCATCCACAATTCCCACACTCACGGCCGCAACAAAATCTTTCAAGGGAACCGAGGTCAGGGTTCCGGCCTCCACCAACTTTTCCAGCGCCAGGCCCAGGGCGACGAACGCGCCCGTAATGGAAGCAGTACGCGTGCCGCCATCGGCCTGAATCACGTCGCAATCAATCCATATTGTGCGCTCGCCCAGTCGCGCCAGATCGGTTACCGCGCGCAGCGACCGCCCAATCAGCCGCTGAATCTCGTGCGTCCGCCCGCTCGGCCGCCCTTTTGCCACTTCCCGAGGCGTGCGCGTCAGCGTCGCCCGTGGAATCATCGCATACTCGCTCGAGATCCATCCCTTGCCCGAGTTCCGCAGAAACGCTGGCACCGCTTCTTCAATGGATGCGGTACAAATCACCCGCGTGTTTCCCACTTCAACCAGCACCGATCCTTCCGCCGTAGTAATGAAATCAGGAATGATCGACACCGGGCGCAACTGATCGATGCTGCGATTGTCCGAGCGATAGAACATAAGCGACGATTGTAACTGATCACTCGTGTGGGGACGGGCACTCCTGCTGTCCGTCGAGCGGAAGTTCGACCGGCAGCGCGTCACAAACGCCGCGTCCTGCGACGCAGCACCATCTCCCCTGCCTTTACAAAGCCTTTGCAATTCTTCACCAATCTCTATCTAACTTTATCGGCGCCCCTAGGTCTAATGCGCCAGAGAGCGGACTAAGACTCTCCAAATCGCCACTCGAACGGAAGCGTCAACCTTCCACAGGAGGCACCACATGTCCGCAAATGATCGCAGCCTTCGCACCCACTCGACCACAGCATTTCGGGAACTGGCCAAAACGAAAATCAGGCAAGGGATCGCTTTAACCTCCACTTTGCTCCTGGCTATTTCAAGTCTGGCGCAGGAGACTTCGCCGTCGGCTCCGCAACCGGATGCGCAAAAAACCTCTCAGGGCCCGTTCTCATCCGCAGAACCTGCGCCCGAAACCGCCACCATAACCGTTCCCGGTGGAACCAGCATCGCTCTCGTGCTCACGCATCCCATCCAAAGCCGGTACATCCATCGCGGAGACGACATCTACGCGCAGGTCATTTCTCCCATCTCCTCCGGCAACCAAGTCGTTATCCCTGCCGGCATCCTAATTCAAGGCAAGGTAGACAAGCTTGGCCGCAATGGCAGCCGCGGCGAACTCTACCTGCAGTCCATGTCAATAACCTACCGCGACGGTTACGTCGCTGCCGTTTCCGGGCCTATAGTCTTGGAGAGCAATGAAGGCTACGCCCTGAAGGACCCCGGCCGCGGACCTCTCGTCGGCGCATTCGCCCTGCCCGCCGCCGGTGCCGGCATCGGAGCATTGATCGGTCACTCCGTTGCCAACCCACAACCCACCACTATCACCAGCACTCTCCCGCCCGGCTGCATTGGACCACCGCCGGGGTGCCTCACATCAAGCGTAACCGCTCCCGGCAGCTCCGGGAAAGGCACCGTCATCGGGGCCGCAGTTGGCGGAGCCATCGGCATGGTGACCTCGCTCGCGCTGCTCTTCAGTTCCCACAATTTCTTTCTCGATGTAGGCTCGCCCGTCGAGGTGGTCCTGCCCAACCCCCTGATCCTCGAGCAGGATCAGGTTACCGACGCCATATATGGCGCAGAACAGCATCCTGGGACTCAATAGTCGCGGGGTTGGCTCCCTTCCTCACGGCGGAGAGTTCTCGCCGATTTCTCCGCCGCGTTACACTATAGGGCCGAAGAGCGAACACCCGTGCCCACTCTGATCCCGCAGCCAACTCGCATTCAATCCGCCGGTAACAAACCCAAGCTCATTGACGAATACATCGGCCGCGTCAACTCGCAGACTTCATCCGCCAGCGTGGCTCACATGCGCAGTCCCGCTGGCTGGCTCGAACCCGGCCAGACTCCTGCATTCGACGAATTCACAATCGTGCTCAAAGGCACGCTCCGCGTAGAACATAAGAATGGATCAATCGACGTCGCCGCCGGACAAGCCGTGATCGTCCACGCCGGTGAGTGGATCCGCTACTCCACTCCCCACGAAGGCGGGGCCGAATACATCGCCGTCTGCCTCCCTGCGTTCTCGATGGAAACCGTGCATCGGGATAAGATCTGACCTGCCGCAGCAATCACTGAACGGAGCAATTCGGTAGAATCATTCCAATGTCTCATCGCTCTGTGGCAGTCTTCGATCTCGGCGGCGTGCTGATTGACTGGAACCCGCGTTATCTGTATCGCAAGCTTTTCAATGGAGACGACGCCGCCATGGAGCATTTTCTGGCCACGGTCTGTACCCCATCGTGGAACGCCCAGCAGGACGCCGGACGCAGCTTTGCCGAAGCCTGCGCCACACTCAAGCTGGAGCACCCTGCCCACGCCGAGTTGATCGATGCCTGGATTCAGCGTCACGAAGAGATGGTGCCGGGTCCGATCGCTGGCACTGTAGACATCCTCGGAGAATTGCGCAGTCGTGGAGTTCCTTTGTATGCCTTGAGCAACTGGTCGGCAGAAACTTTTCCGACATCCCTAAGGCGATTCGAGTTTTTGCGATGGTTCAAGGGAGTCTTGCTTTCCGGCGAAGTGCGTCTGATCAAACCCGACCCGCGTATCTTTCAGCTATTCTTTGATACCCATGCCATCGATCCTGCTCATGCCGTCTACATCGACGATCTGCCATCGAACGTGGAGGCTGCGGCTGCTCTCGGCATGCATAGCATTCTCTTCACCGATCCTTCCGCGCTTCGCATTGAACTGGTGAAGCTGGGGCTGCTCG
>Ga0185299_10003233_pt1 | contig 22292 bp, 12 predicted proteins | sample PaiPotPPA55metaG_FD_128002 | JGI IMG/M metagenome (GOLD analysis project Ga0185299, IMG submission 128002) | Iron sulfur acid spring bacterial and archeal communities from Banff, Canada, to study Microbial Dark Matter (Phase II) - Paint Pots PPA... ... | reverse complement strand
CGGGTTTGCGTTCGTTGAAATGCCGAATGACGAGGAAGCGGCGAAGGCCATTGCGGGACTCGATGGGAAAGAAGCGGGCGGGCGCAACTTGAAGGTGAACGAAGCGCGTCCCCGCGGTGAAAGTGGACCACCGCGCAGCCCCCGCGGATTCAGTGGCGGCAGCAACAGCGGCAGTGGCGGTGGTGGCGGCAAGGGCAAAGGTGGCGGTCGTAATCGGTTCTCAAACGAGGACTATAGCGAGGCAGTGCGGCAGCCGCGCGAACCGCGCTGGTAACCGTTGGATATATTCGCTGGACGGTTCGGCGCTGACCGGACCGCATTCTTCTTGTGAGGCGAACAGATGACGACGACTTTTCAAAAGCGGCAGAAAGAAATGAAGCGAATCGAAAAGCGGAAGATGAAAGAGCAGAAGCGAGTGCAGCGGAAAATCGAGAAGGTCGCGCTGAAAGAATCCGGGCAGGACGGGCCGCAGATGGGGACGGCACCGGAGGAATTGACCGAAGAAGAGTTTGAGAATTATTGAGATTCGCTAAGGAAGACCGGCAGATGCCAGTTGATTCACATTATCGCCGCGGACTTTCACCACTCATCGGAAGCCAAGTTACTTGACCGTATTTGATACGCCAGGCGTAAAAGCGTCGTGTAATTAGAGCTCGACTGCCCGAACGCTTCTTCTTTCTTGGAGTGGCATTTCTTCTTCTGGCTGCCGCAGTTTACTATATTTTTAAATAGCCAAAAGTGTCTAGAGGCTGCCGGTTTGGGAATGGACCGAAGACTTTAGGGCTCTGCACAAGAATCTGTAAAAGTGCTCAATTGGCGTGGGTTTCTGAAACTAGGAGCTTAGAGGGTTTAGAGGATAGGTTGCAACAGGTTGCGACCATGAGCCGTTGGGGATGGCGACTTGATCGCAGCCGCGATGATGACCGAGCCGAGACCTTCTTGGAGCGTTCGTCTTTCCTGGTAAGCTTGCGCCAGAAGCCCTTCGAGGCAGACCCGGAGCTCTGATTCGCAGGGGCACATTCACCGATGCGATCTCTAATCCGGAGAGGGTCTGCAGACTTCCTGGATCTCTTCGGACAAACAAGCTTGCGGTTTGGTGAAGTCGTTTTGTGCCGGGCGAGCCCCGCTCAGTCAACCTTCTAGGGAATTTACGGACAGAATGAAATCGCGGCAAGCTCGGGCATGAAAAGTATCACAAAGTGCCTGAAAACATTGCCGATAGCGCCCGCGAACACCGCGAAATCCCGATAAACGCAGCGGTTATCGGACAAATGGAATTGCCCGCGAGCAGGCTCGACAGATGCAATTCCCTTGTTGCGGGCCGGGCGGAATCATCCCCGCATGGGTAACGGTACCCACGGGGGATTGGTTCCCCGACCTGTTTTCCGCAAACTGTGATTATGGGACCACCCCGCGCCCGCCTGCCTGACAGCCATAAAAAGGAGAATGTACCATGGCCGGACTTTACTGGTGGCTAATCGAGGATCAGCACTATCTGGAAGAAGCCGTTCGCCTCGGGAAGCGGATGAAGGATGTGCGCCGGTGAAGCTTACCGACTGGGAGGCGGTCTACGAGCTGCTGGCTGCGGATATCCCCGACCCGCAATTGCGCACCGCTCGAGTGATAGCGCTGGAGGCAGTCTTTAACCAAGCCGTTACGGAAGCGTTTGATACCGGTGTGAGGTTTGGGCTCACCTCCACCACACCGCCCACACGAATGAAGCGCGCCCGCAAGGTGGGGTCGGCGAAGCGCTCGGTGCCTGTCCCGATGATTCTACCTAGACAACCTTAACAAGGACCCAGCAGGGAGGGGTCGGGCGAGCCGGTGAGCCATGGCGGTGATGGTTTTGGGGGCACCGAGCTTGCTGCGCAAATGTCGGTACTGCGCGCCGAGGTAAGTCTGGCTTCGTATCGGGTTACGCGGAGCCTCTCTAGCACAGAGTTCGTTCACAGCGGCGCTGTCTCCCACAACGGGGCTTGTTTCGTCATCTAAATTCTCTGGTAAGCAGACCAAGGGGAGTAGAATGGCGACGCGGGGTATGTCGTGTGGATGGAAGAAAAGGAAAATGAGAGCGCGGACTTGGAGCGGTTGTGCCAGGGCGTCTCGCTTGGCGATGCGGCCTGTAACTACCCGGCGACCGTACGCTGCACGACGTGTAGGAAGTGGTTCTGTGATGCCCACGCCGAGGATGAGCAGTGGCATCCGTGTATGCTGCCGCCTGGTGATGAGGGCGGCGAGGCATAGGAGCCGTCGCCTTAACGGACGATTTAGGCGATTATCCACGATCCTTCCCGGTTCTTTCTTTGCTGCTAATTTGGCGATGTGCTGAGGAGTGGCTATCTTGGGGTCCGAACATTCGTGCACCTTCTGTAACGAAGCGCAGACATCTCGGATTCGCTTGTTCATGACGGTTAAAACTTTTTGTGCCATAGCTCGTAGCACCCCTTCAATATCGCCTGGCGTTTAGAGATACAAAATCTCCTAAATAGAGGCGTGCCATGGGTGGTTACGGGGAGATCACGTCATAGAGGCCGCGACTACGCTTAGCCATTGTGTATGTTTGAACGACTTGAAAAACGATCAAACAATCAAAGGGGCGCCCTGATTAAATGGGACTCCGATAGGGTTAGGGTGGGGGTAGAAGCGCCCGCCTACCCTCTCTCGGCGTGCTAGCAGGTTCTTAGCCTCCACAAGGCCCCCCGCGCTTCCCTGCGATGTGACTTCAGTGGGGCGGCAGTGGAAGCCCCCTTGTGTGGGAGGGTCCGGGCCTTACCGCTGTGATTCTGGGGCGGCGGTCCCGATGGTGCGAGATCCCGGAAGCACAATGTGCTGGCCAACGGTGATGTGATTAGGGTCGGTGAGTTCCGGGTTGAGCTCTCTGATTTTGGTTACTAGTCGCGCGTCATACCAGCCCACGTATCGTAGGCAAATTCGCGGCAAGTCGTCGCGCGGTTGAACGATAACAACAACCCCCTCATCGGTGAGTTGCTTTCGTGGAGATCTCGGATGTTGGACCGTGGCTGTGCTTGTCACCTGTTTCTCCGCCAGCGCTGGTTCCGAAGTTGCAATAGGCGCAACCGACTCGCGTTTGCCTGCACTATGGCGCGACGAGAAATGAGCGACCTTTAGGTCTATAAGCTGTCGATACCAGGCCCCCGCGAGAAGAGCCAGAATGAGAACGGAGACGATAAGCGCCGCGTCTCTGACGTTAACTATCAGTCCGTACGCACTGTCACCGTTCTGGGGTGGTTGCATCAGGATTGTGTCGCCGGACGTTTCGTAGAACACAATCTCAGCCAGAATTTCGGCGTTTCGCTCTTCCGCGTGTTCCAGAGATTCCAAAATCACGACACCCGCGCCCTCAGCCGCTACGAACGGTTCGTTCCCGTGAGAGGATTTTTCTATCCGGTTGGACATGACTCACTCGGCGATCATTTCATCCGCGATCTTGGACCGGTGGGGTCGAGTGAGCAAGGGGGAACTAGGCGATTGCAGTTGTACTTTACACCGTGAATTCACATCTTTTCCACATGCGCGCAGGGTCTTAACCATGGATGCACAGACGGATTTGGAACGAATCTGTGCAGAGGAACTACAGGGAGCCTCTCCAACTGTAAACCGGTAAGGAAAACTGCAAGCCCAATGCGAACTCATCTCCCTTTAAGGGCTGACAGTAAGTAATCCGCGCGTGGGAGGGGAGGCACTCTTGGGGCAGTTTGACTAGAACGCTGTCGTTCGGGCGCCAGCGCCTCTTGGTGACGACGCGCGCACCGTGACGACTGACGTTCTGAGTGAAGATGATTGCGTAAATGAGAGGTTCATCTAAACCAGAGAGCTCCAGCCCAACCGTCGTCGGAATCCGAGCTTCTATTCGACGCTGTTTGAGCTTTCTTAGCGCCGCTCGAATCTGCTCTCTCTGGAAAAAACACAAGAACACAAGTATCGCGGCAACTACCGTGCCGAGAAATGCCACGATGGTCATCAACCAGATCATTTGCTTGCTCGCACTCAAACCGGCAAAAGTGCCGAGCCTACTGCAAGGGGAGACTTTCCTTCGCTGGTTGTTATTTTAGAGCGAGAGCCAGAAGTCGGGCGCGGGCATTGCTGTATCAGTTATGAGAGAGCGATTCCCCGAGATCGTAAGTTCTTTGTTCCCCAAAACCGTCTCCCGAATTTTGGAACCGTCTACGGCGACGCGGTAGACGGTTCCAACACCAACCACCATTTCGGCGGCGTATCCTTCATCTTTTTCAGTCCGAAGTTTCCCGTGCTACTGGGACGCCAAAATGAAGTGAAGCTTTCTCTTAGCCAGCGTTCTCATAGAGGTGAAGAATTTGCGAGGCGCTCTTAAGCAAATCTGAAGGCATGTCACCGGGCTGGTAGTCCACCCGTCCGGTCGTATACGTGAGATTGATCTTCCGACCCAGGCAGGTCAGTTCCACAGGCCCAAGGCGCCTTAGAACCAGCTCGACTTCGCCCAAGTTGCATTCCGGCAGCACCAACAGGAAATCGTCAGTGGCCCAGCGCACGGCAAAGTCAGAGCCGCGGCACGCCTTCTTCAGGCGCCACGCGAGTTCCTTCAACGCCCCGTCCGTTGCCGAGAGACCATAGCGATTGCTGACCTCGTCGAACCCGTCGATGTGAATTGTGGCGAGGCTGAGCGAGGTGTTTTGCCGTCTGGAGCGGGCAATCTCTTTTCCAAGTTGCTGTTCAATGAACCCCCGGGTGTACAAGCCGGTGGCCGGATCCAAACTCGCGGGGTCCAAAATTTGGCCGGCGTGCGATGCCGAACTGGCGCTCTGCATGGTCAGTTGTCTCCGTAGCCGTCGGAACGACCAGTGCCGATAGAGGAACCAGCCGTTGAACAGAAGAAGCAAACACAACACACCCCAGCGAACCTGATCCGAACGCAGGTCGTAGAAATGATCGCTGTGCCGAAAGAAAGAGGGGAACGAGGAAAGCAAGAAGGCCACTGCGGAAAGCGTGGTCACCAAGAACGCTGACAACCACAGCCACCACTCGCGCCGTTGGAGTTGACGCAAGTCGGATTCCGCCTGCAGGGCGCGGATAACGGGAACTCCCTCAAGCGGTGAGGAGCGTTGCTTGGCGTCGCGAAGATCTAATATCGATTGCATGTTCCTTGTGACAGGACCAGCCAGGGGCGCCGCACCAGGTGGTCGCTATGTCCTTGAAACAGGGGTACCAAAGAGTGGTCCCAGATTAGCCGGGCGCTGTTAGGGTCACAAATGAAGTGACGACGTGTGTGTCGTGTTGCGACCCGGTCTTTCGTACAGGCGGTACGTTCAAGAAAGCCTTTTCCCGACTTTTAAAGCCCTCTAGGGCGACACGGTAGACGGTACCGACCTCAACTCCCATTTCAGCGGCCATCCGCTTCCACCGACGCCGCGACGCGTGGTCGCCTCCTTCGTGTACTTAGGTCACTGCTGTGAAGAAATGGCGCAACGACGTTACGCGAGGTCCATCCGGTCGTATTCGGTCGGAATTTCATCGAACGGACTGGGAGTAGCGAACTGTACGCAGGGACAGTGTCATTGGTACTTCCGTTCCATTTTCGTCTTCGCCTGCAAACCACATGCTGTGTTCATGTGCAGCGCAACGCGCCTCCACGGTTTTGCCGTGCGACCAATGGTCGCCCAGAGCGCTCGCATCGTGCTGCTCGCACTGATCACCGTAACGGTCTGCTGTGGGCAAGAAGAACGTAAGGCAATCAGGAACCCAACACCTGCCTACCCCGCGTTCGCGAGGGGGCTTAATCTGTCCGGTACCGTGAAGATTAAGGCCGTCGTCAGCCCGGACGGACAAGTGAAACAAGTGGAAGTGGTAGGTGGCCACCCGCTGCTCGTGAACGCTGCAGTCGATGCCGTAAAGCAGTGGAAGTACGTCCCGGCTAAGACGGAAACGCCTATAGAGTTAGAATTCCATTTTCATCCGTAGGCGAGGTTTGCGGCAAGCGATCCAAGTCGTCGAAGGGTTCGAAAAATCCCCTTCCCGAATTTTGGAACCCTCCAGGGCGATGCGGTAGAACTCCGGCAAGTGGCTAAGAGCCGGGTCGGCTACTCGTATCGCAATGCGACCATGGGGTCGACACGGCTGGCGCGTTTCGCCGGAAGATAGGCCGCGAGCAGCGTGACGGCGCTCAGCAAATCGTTACAAAAATGATCGTCACGGGATCCCACGAATTGACGCCGTAGAGCACACCCTTCATGAGGCGCGCGAGCGCCAGCGAAGGTCCGGCGCCGAGAATTACTCCTACGAGCGCGATTCATTCCCTGAATCACGACCATGCGGCGCACCTGATGTGGACTAACCCCTAGCGCCATTTGCGCGCCGATCTCCTGCGTGCGCCGTTGCACCGACTACGCCATCAGACCGTAGCCACCGATCGCCGCGAGCAGCAGTGCGACACCCGTGAAAATCGTGAGCAGCGTCATGTTGAAATCGTTTTGCGCCGGCGGAATCGATCCATACGCCGACCATCCAGCCAGAGCAGTGCCAAGCTACCTCTCCTCGTCGGTGCCGTCGAATGCGTGCGCGGTGGCAATGGCCCGTAGCATCAATGGGATCGTCGGGGATGTCCGCCAAGGCTCGCTGGAAGGAGCGCGTTGATAGACCGCCCGACTGCGATCCCAAAACGCGCGCCGAGGCGCTCTCAGGGGACAGTCACGCTTTAGGCATCGCATTTCTTTTTTTGTTTTGGATAAAAACGGCAAAGGTAGTACGAACAACTGAGAACCCGTCCCGTCAGCTCGGCTATAAGAAGAATTCTCGTGCGGCCAAGTGCAGCAATTCTAACAGGGAAAAGCTACCCATGATTCGCGACCGCCGCTATCACGCTCGGCAACCTGTCAGGCCGCCCGTGTATGTCGTGCTGAATAATTCGAGCAATGGCGGCGTGCTCCATGACATCGGTGAAGGTGGTTTGGCTGTCGACATCGTCGGCTCTAAGCTCACCGGCGAGCAGGTTCTCCTGGAATTCGATATGCCCGAAACTGGGCGTCATTTCGAAGCAACTGGCCAAATCACCTGGAAGAACGAACCAGGGAATAGGGTCGGACTCAGATTTGTGGACTTGTCTGAGGCATCTAATCAACAGATCAAAGAGTGGCTCTGCGCAAAATCAATTTCAGGTTTGTTTTCACAAAACGCCGAATTTCAGGACCTATCAATGGAAGCAGGGCCGCCGGAACACCTAGTTCTGGAGCGCGAGGAGACAACCGAGTCCGCAGCTTTACGTTGGTTCGAACCAGTCGCTAAAATACAATCACCCGATTCTATCTATACCGCGAGCCTCACCCTCGTTCCTAGTGACTCAGCGCCAATCGCGCCACAAGCGCCAGCCAGCGCGGTTCTAGCCCAAGAAGATGGTGACCGTCTAGTGCGGGATTTGCGCTCTGCGCTGTCTCAGGCTGACGCAGTTCGCAGGCCTAGACTGGAAAACGAAATCATGCCAGAGGAAGCCGCCCTTGACCGGCAACGCCGGCGCAAGTGGATTTTGGCGGCTGTGTTAGTTTTTGTTGAAGTATTGGTGCTGGCCGTTGGGACTTGGTTGTACGTCTCGCAGGATTGGAACATAGGCGCAGCACTCGAGCATGCCAAAGCAATAGTTGCAGGCGGGTTCTCCTCATCGACCACAGCGGCACCTCTGCTACCCACCTCGCACCCAAGCATATCCAAGGTGGCCCGCCGGCCCCACGAGGAATCAAAATCTCGAGGAAGTAAGCAAGCAACTAGCGGCGCTGGCGCCGAGCCTGGGGAAAGCCATAAGACTCTGCCCACTTCCCAATTCGAAGTGCTAGACGCACAGAACGGCCGCCGGCTCCTGCCGCGCACCAGCGTCAGGGTCGAATTCGAAAGACCTGACACCTCAGAGTCGAAGAGTACGTCCGGGAACGAACCCAGATTAACGGCTTCTGCACCGGGGGAGACTGCGTCGGATCCCCTACCCAATGCACAGGGCTCAGAGCCTGGCCGTGTGTCGCAGCAATCCTCAGGGGAGCTTCCAACGGTACAGATAATACCCGAGTATCCTGCATTAGCCCTGCAGAAGAATATACAAGGCAGGGTCATTTTGAAGGCTCTCATCAGCAAGAACGGAACCCTGAAAAACGTCCGGCTGGTCAGTCCTCCCTCGCTCTTGAATTCCACGGTCTTAGAGGCAATCAGAAAATGGCGGTATCAGCCCCATTACGAGAACGGTGAGCCCGTCGAAGTGGAAACTCAAATTATTGTGGAGTTTTCCATCACCGCGAAATGAGGCTCCTCCGTAAATTCACGATCCGCACATTCCAGAGTGGCGCGACGAAAGCCATCCAAACGAAGGCCTGGGTCTGTTTCAACTGCGACCCTTTGAAATTTTATATTTACGGACAAATTGGTGGCTGAAGTGGATCCCAACAAAACAATTCGCGCACCTGCGCTATCCTCCGTTCGTTGCGAATCTGGAGAAAGCGGTCTTCCAGTGGAGCGACCTGCGCTTCGAGGGCTACATTCAGGGCAAACAGGTGATCGCGAAGACGATGTCTGGCCGCGGCGTTGACCAGAAAATTGGCGCGGTCCCTGACGACACGAAGCTGATTGCCGATGGCGCCAATTCCACTCGAGTGGTATTGCGCGTAACCGACGAATACGGTGCCATCCGCCCATACCAGGTCCGAGCAAGTCGGTCAATGTTTCGTCCTTTCGGTGAGGTGACCGTCGCCGCCAGTTAACGATTTGAGGAGCTGTCCTGCCAAAACGCCCTGACCAGTAATTTTTTCGTGGACGATAAGAAATTCATGCACGGAATTGACGGTAAGCCCGACCCGGAAAGAATAAGGTATTTCCGGGAATCGCTGGCTCAAACCCGGCGACTAGCCCGAGATCGCCAGAAAACCAGTCCAAATGACGACGAAGATCTGTATGCGCTGACGCTGGCCGCCGATAGCAGTTTTGAGGTGTGCCGTCACCACCTTGGGTGTCGAACTAGCGACTTTCCGTTTACCCTGTTGTGAGGACTTAGGCGCTGTTGTCCAGAAAACGTTTTTGCTTGTCGGAGCAAAATTCTTAGCGTAGCTTCTCGACATGCGGGTGGATATTGTCGCCGCAATAGCGAACCTCAAAAGCGAGGCATTCGAAGAGGCTACCGAGAGCCAAGCTCTCGCAGATTTTCGCGCAGCAGTCCGCGCGAAAGAGTCTTTCTTCCATTTGCAAGATTCCGTCGCTGGATTCCAAGAGCGGTCAGGTCAGGCACGTGCAACTTACGTCGGCCGGTTTGTGATTGCGTTCCGCCGGCTGGATTTAAGTGCCGACCGCAATTTGTATTTCATCCTCTTGCAAGCGCTTCAGGAGCTCTTGAAGAACACGAGCTCTTCCGATGCCCTCTTTGCGACGATGTGCGTTACTGCGCCAGCGACAGACGCGACACGCGCCTCGGAGCCGTCCTTAATTTTGCAATTGGAGGCGCTGGGAGTTACGCCGGAGCAAGCCGAGTTGCGTTGGGGTCTTGGACTCCAGCACGTTCAGGAGGCGCTCCTCTCTGCGTCAGACCTATTGAGACAACACCTAGTGCCGGCTAAGACTCGCGTCAACTGTGAGCTACCCCCTGGCTGGTCGCCACAAGCAAGTCAAGAAGGAAAGGGCTCGGACCGCCGTCGCTCTCCACGGTACCCCTTCATCGCAGAGGCGGAAGTTACCGAAATTGCCTCCGATACCAAGCTCAACGCCAAGACCAGCGACCTCGGTACCAGCGGATGTTTCCTCGATATGCTAAATACGTCACCGGAGGGTACAGAGGTTCGGGTCAGAATCTCTCATGCAGGGATGACATTTACGGCCCTTGGCAAGGTGGCTTCTGTCTTGCGCAACATGGGAATGGGAGTGGCTTTCCGGGCTGTTGAGGATGACCAGATGGCGGTTTTGCAAGAATGGCTTTCACAGTTAAGCGGAGACGAATAAGCCGACTGCTTCGAAGTATTGATCCCGTACAACCAAGAACCGAGAAGGCCGCGAGCTGTAGTCGAATTTCCTTGCGCGGGCCAGCCTGGAATACAATTGCCGTCCCAGGGTGAAATTCATCCCTTGGGCTCTCACATCGCTTGTATGGAAGAAACTCGAAATTGACCGAGGGCCCCGCGTGGCTGCGGCGCTGCTTATCTAAGCTTCAAGTTGACGCAGATTGGGCAACGCTACGGCTGTGTCGGTGGCGAGGATTGAAAGGACGATGCCGTGAAGATAACAGTTAGTTTTATCCGGAATGAAATTGCACCCAAGGTGTGCGAGCACGCTGAGAATTGGGACATTAAGGACAATGTGCTCCGCATCATGTTCGATGACGGAAATCACATGTCTATTTGTAACTGGGACTCCGTTCTTTACATGGATATCGATAAGAGGAAAACTGCTGGCTAGCATCAATGTTGTCCGATGTTGTCAGCACATCCTCTCAAATTCCGAATGACAGAACAATATCATCGTTCAAACGGTCCTAGTCTTAGCTCTCGCGTCTCTCCCGAACTGATGGAACGGCGATCGGGGGGCGCAATTAGGCAGCTGATCGGATCTGCTGGACTTCCGTTTGTTTCGTCGGCCTCCCAAATCGCTGTCTTGTTCGGTGAGCGATCCTTCCCTGAGTAGCGGTGATGACAGTGCCTGGCGGCCTCTCTTTGGGCTAGCCTGCTCCCAACCCGCACTGCGTGACGCACCATGAGTTTTGTGGTCCAGACGCGGTTAACAGTTTTCGATGGGCGGGGAAGTGGCGACGAGAAGTATGTGACACGGGATGTGATCCCGGGCATGTAGCCCGTTACCTGCGTGACGCATGCTTAACCGTGTTCGGGCTGGATCCCTCTCCAAAAATGCCAGAACAGGCTCGACGACTCAACCCGGACATTTCTTTTCCGGAAGGAAGCATGGCGGCGCTGGACCTTGAGGATCGAATACTTGCCGGGATTGCCGCCTTCTACGCCATCGTGAATATTCTTAAAGAATACCTGCCCTTGGTATTTCGGGAAATGGACTGAGTGCTGAAACCAGGTGGGCTGCTGTTGCTTGCCTTTCACATGGGTGATGAAGTGTTTCGCGAGAAGGAGTTGTGGGGGCTCATCTCAAATGGTTTTATGCTTCTAGCTTCTGCCTTCTAACGATGTCGGGCCTGTCAAAATTTTTTTGAGAACAATCCTCCGCTCGCTCCGAGCGCCCTTTTTTGTCACTCTAAAACAACGTAAACCGTTTGACGCCTCAGACCAGGACGTGTTCGTTCCGCTCGAAGCAGTCCTTGCAATTCAACCTGGGGAATGTATTTACCTCTTTTGGAAAGCCAGCGGCCGGCAGTCATTGCCTGTGTACATGATGGCAAATGGATTCTGTGCACGAAAGAAGTCGTTTTCGTCGTCATGGAAGCGGGCCGTGTCTCGACGACTGAAAAGCAGCCCTCCGCGGAGACTCCATGAACTCTCCCCAGTAAGTCCTTTTGCCACATAGCATTCCAGCCTGAGTTTCTTAAGTTTTCGAGTGCCTACCCTATGTTTTCCCGGGTGAACTCCTGATTTGGCGCTCTGATTGCTTTTCCACAGGCAACGTCCAGTGTCCCGACTGGACTCTCCCTTCGACTAGTCCTCGTTGAAGGGTCGGTTTGCCTTCTGTCCATCCGCACCGGCAGACCGCCTCCGGCGGCCATAGGGTCGTTGTGTCCCCGAAGTGAGTTGGTTTGAGATTGCACCGCTCGAAGTGTGTTCGCCGAGGTCAACGATGAGACGGTTTGCTAAGGGTGTGCTCGCAACGATCCTGGTGATCGCGTGCGCGGTTTTGGCGGTGAAGGGTTCCGTCTTAGTTCTCCAGAGCGGATCGTGGTCGCAGACGGGGATTCTGTCCAACCCTCGCGTGGGTGCATCCGCAGCCACACTGCCGGATGGGCGCATTCTCATTGCTGGCGGCGATCCGGGAAATGGCCCAACCGCGAGCGCTGATTCCTTCAATACCGACGGCACCATTTCCGCAGCGTCCCCGATGATGAATGCGCGCAGCAAGCATGTCTCGGTGGCGTTGCAAGACGGGCGCGTTTTGGTCGCCGGGGGTCTCACCACGGGCGGAGTCGCTACCAATACCGCCGAAATATTTGATCCCGTAGCAAATTCCTGGACGAGTGTTGCTGTGGGCATGACGGAGGCGCGCTCCGGCGCGACCGCGGCCGTGCTGCAGGATGGGCGTGTGCTCGTCGCTGGTGGGCAGAACGGCACGGTGATCAGCTCGACCCTGGAAATATTTGATCCTGTAGCTAATGCGTTCTCGGCCGCGGGAATGATGTCGTCCCCAAGAAGCCAGCATGCCATGGCGGTGCTGCAGGATGGGCGCGTCCTGATCGTGGGCGGAAATAATGGAACGGCGCCGGTTGCTTCGACAAGCATTTTTGATCCCGTCGCAGGGACGGTGAGCGCCGGACCGGCGCTGAACATCGCGCGATACGGACATTCGGCGACGACGCTGCTGAACGGCATGGTGGTGGTGATCGGCGGGAACAACGGAAATGCGATTCCGGCGCAGATCGATGTGACGCCCGCGGAATTGTTCGATCCGACTGCGGGGACGTTCACTACGCTCGCAACAAATCTCACCACGCCGCGCGAAGGCCATCTGGCGATTCTGCTCCCCAACAACAACAGCGTTTTGATCGCCGGCGGAACCTCGGCCGGTACAGCGGTCGCGTCAGCGGAATTGTTTACGCCGCAAGAATCGACTCAAGCAGTATGGACGTACGGCTTCGGGCCCACCGGTTCGATGACCGCGCCACGGAGTGGGGCGGCGGGTTCAGCCAACCAGTTCAACGTGCCCAGCACGACGATGCGGCGTAATGGCATCGTTGCGGTAGCGGGAGGAAGTGACGCGAACGGAAACGCGCTCAATACGGCGGAAGCGTACGGCTACCCGACGGTTCAGACCGATCAAAGTGATTATCCACCGGGCACGACGGTCACGATCACGGGCAGCGGCTTTCAGGCTAACGAAATCGTTACGATTCAGCTCGTTGAATCGCCGCTGATTGATACGCATGGGCCGTACACGGTCCAAGCCGACGCCCACGGAAATTTTGTCGATACGTCGTTTACGACCGACTTGCATGACTTGGACATTCGTTTTTATTTGACTGCAACAGGTTCGGTTTCGCAGGCGCAGACGACGTTTACGGACAGTCAAAGTCTTACCGTTAACTTTTCTGGCACTGGCAGCGGCAAAGTGACAAGTACGGGCGACCCATCACCTGAATTCAACTGCACAGATACCACGGGTGTCGCCTCCGGAACCTGTAACGCGAGCCTGAATAACAACAACTCCGTCAATTTCACGGCTACGGCGAATAGTGGGTTTGCCATCGGCGGGTGGACGCTGTCGCAGCTAACTGTGATTTCCGGCTGTACGAGTGGCAGCACCACTTGCAACGTCACAATGGGCAATAAATCAGCGTCGGTGAACCTCACCATCAATCCCGCGACCACTCTTACTGTTACGACCGCTAGCGGCACATACGGCGGCAGCACCGGTACGATTACCGCAACCCTCGCGAAAACCTCTGGTGGAACACCCCTGAGCGGTAAGTTGATCGCCTTCATCCTAAACGGTGGCACAGTCGGTACGGCCACAACGAACGCCAGCGGTGTTGCGACTCTCCCGAGTGCAAGCTTGACGAACCCGTCGAAGATCAATGCTGGCATTTACCCGACAGGCGTGGGCGCTAGCTTTGCCGGCGATTCGAGCTTCGGCGCGAGCAGTGCAACCAATTCGCTCACGGTAAACAAGGCGGCGCTCACTATCACGGCGGCCAATAACACCAAGACCTATGACGGCACGACGAGCGCAGCAGCGACACCGGCGATCACGGCGGGCACCTTGGCGACCGGCGATACAGCAAACTTCACTGAAGTGTACAGCAGCACGAACGTGGGGACGGGGCTTGCGCTGACGGCGAGTGGGGCCGTGAATGACAGCAACAGCGGACAAAACTATTCGTATACGTTCGTCGCCAACACCGGGGGCGTCATCAATACGCGGGCCCTGACGGTCACGGCCAGCGCCCAGAGCAAGAACTATGGACAGACTGTGACCTTTGGCAGTGGCAGCACGCAATTCACAAGCAGCGGCTTGCAGAATGGAGAAACAATCGGCTCGGTGACCTTGGCGGTAAGCGGCAGCGGCGGCGCTTCGACGGCGCCGGTGTCCGGTTCACCCTATACGATCACGCCCAGCGCGGCGACGGGTGGGACATTCACGGCGAGCAACTATACGATCACCTATGCGACCGGCACGCTGACGGTGAGCGCGGCGGCCCTGACGGTCACGGCCAGCGCCCAGAGCAAGAACTATGGACAGACGCTCCCGTTCGGCAGCGGCAGCACGCAATTCACAAGTAGCGGTCTGCAAAACAGCGAAACGATTGGCTCGGTGACTTTGGCGGTGAGCAACAACGGCGGCGCGGCGACGGCACCGGTGTCGGGTTCACCCTACACCGTCACGCCCAGCGCGGCGACGGGTGGGACGTTCACGGCGAGCAACTATACGATTACCTATGTGACCGGCACGCTGACCGTGAACGCGGCGGCCCTGACGGTCACAGCCAGCGCCCAGAGCAAGAACTATGGACAGACTGTGACCTTTGGCAGCGGCAGCACGCAATTCACGAGCACCGGCTTGCAGAATGGAGACTCGATTGGCTCGGTGACCTTGGCGGTGAGCAACAACGGCGGCGCCGCGACGGCGCCGGTGTCGGGTTCGCCCTACACGATCACGCCCAGCGCGGCGACAGGTGGGACGTTCACGGCCAGCAACTATACGATTACCTATGCGACCGGCAACCTGACGGTGAATGCCGCGACGTTGACGTACACGGCGAGTGCCGCCAGCCGGACCTACGACGCGATCAACCCGACGTTCACGGGGACGGTGACGGGATTTGTCGGCACCGACACGCAAGCGAACGCCACGACAGGCACGCTGACGTTTACGAGCCCGGCAACAACCAGCAGCAACGTGGGCAGCTACGCAATCAACGGCTCCGGCCTGACCGCTAACAACGGCAACTACACCTTCGCGCAAGCAGTCGCCAACGCCACTGCGCTGACGATCACGCCCGCAACGCTGACCTACACGGCGAACGCCGCGAGCCGGCCGTATAACACTGCGAACCCAACCTTTACGGGGACAGTGACGGGCTTTCTCGGCACCGACACGCAGGCGAACGCCACGACGGGCACACTTACGTTTACCAGTCCTGCGACAACCGCCAGCAATGTGGGCAGCTACGCCATCAACGGCTCGGGGCTGATCGCCAACAACGGTAATTACACCTTCCTGCAAGCGGTCGCCAACGCCACCGCGCTGACGGTCACAAAGGCCACGCTCGCGTTCAACCCGCTGTCGGTTTCGTCGTCGTCGATAACTTACGGTACGTCGCCGGTGACGGTTTCTGGCAAGTTCAACGCTCCAGCCATGTTTTCGGAATCCCTGACGATCACTCTGAACGGCGTGCCGATGACAACTGGGTTTTCGGGCAATTCCAATAACTTCTCCGCGACGTTCGACACGAGCGCCCTTCCCGTATCTGGGTCCCCGTACACGGTCACCATCAACTATCCAGGCGACGCCAATTACAATAGCGTCACCGACACAAGCTTGATGCTGACGGTAACTCAGGCGAGCCAGGCCATTACGGTTACGACTCCCGCCCCAGCGACCGCCATCTATAACTCGACCTTCACCGTGGCGGCGACCGGTGGCGGATCAGGGAATGCGGTCACCTTCTCAAGTGGCGGCGTCTGCACAAACGTCGGCGCCACGTTCACCATGACCAGCGGTAGCGGAATCTGTACGGTAAAGTTTGACCAGGCAGGCAATTCGAATTACAGCGCGGCAACGGAAGTCACCGAATCCGTGACGGCGCATCCCGCCGCGCAGACGATTACGGTCACCACTCCTGCTCCGGGAACGGCGGCGTACAACGCCAACTTCACGGTAGCTGCGACGGCGAGTTCTGGCCTGACAGTCAGCTTCTCCTCCAGCGGCGTCTGCACGAACGTCGGCGCCACGTTCACCATGACCAGCGGTAGCGGAACCTGCACGGTAAAGTTTGACCAGGCAGGCAATTCGAATTACAGCGCGGCAACTCAAGTCACCGAATCTGTGACGGCGCAACCCGCCACGCAGACGATTACGATCACCACACCCGCTCCAGGAACTGCCGTTTATAACGCCAACTTCACAGTGGCGGCGACCGGTGGTGGATCGGGGAATGCGGTCACTTTCGCGAGCGGCGGCGTCTGCACGAACGTCGGCGCCACGTTCACCATGACCGGCGGTAGCGGAACCTGCACGGTAAAGTTTGACCAGGCGGGCAATTCGAATTACAGCGCGGCGACTCAAGTCACCGAATCTGTTACGGCGCAACCCGCCACGCAGACGATTACGATCACCACTCCCGCTCCAGGAACTGCCGTTTATAGCGCCAACTTCACAGTGGCGGCGACCGGTGGTGGATCGGGGAATGCGGTCACTTTCGCGAGCGGCGGCGTCTGCACGAACGTCGGCGCCATGTTCACCATGACCAGCGGCAGCGGAACCTGCACCGTGAAGTTTGACCAGGCAGGCAATTCGAATTACAGCGCGGCAACCGAAGTCACCCAATCTGTGACGGCGCAACAGGCTACGGCCATAGTCAGCCTGAGTAATTTAACCCAGACGTATACAGGTAGTCCGCTGACGCCGACCGTCTCCACCAGTCCTGCGGGATTGGCGATCATCTTGAGCGGCGCTCCCGATACCAATGCAGGCAGCTATACGGTGACAGCGACTGTGACCGACCCGAATTACCAGGGCGGCGCCACGGGCACACTGGTCATCAGCCAGGCTTCGGCGTCCACGGCGATAAGTTCTTCGGAGAACCCCTCCAACTACGGCGACTCGGTGAGTTTCGTTGCAACGGTTTCGTCTGTTGTAGGAACTCCGACCGGAGCTGTCCAGTTCGTCATTGACGGCTCGAATTCCGGACCGGCGGTTAATTTGTCTGGCGGGACGGCGACGAGCCAGGCCACGACAACTCTCAAACCGGGCCAGCACGTAATCACCGCAGTATATAGCGGCGATACCGACTTCACGGGCAGCACTTCGGCCTTCCTAATTCAGACGGTGAATAACCCGCTGGCCTCGATTGTCGTGACGCCAGCCAGCCCGACGATCTTTGTGGGAGCTACGCAGCAATTCACGGCTACGGGAACGTTTACTGATGGCACTTCCGCGATTCTGCCGACCGGCGGAATGTGGGCGGCCGGGAATTCCCTGGCGTCAGCGGTTCGCGCTCCGATGGCAGCGGCCGGAAGCAACGGAACCACATCGCTGCTCTACTTCTTCGGCGGCCAGGACGGCAGCGGCCCGGAGAATTTCGTGCAGACTTATAACCCCGCTACCGGCGTTTGGGGCAGCGGAGCGGTTATGACGACCCCGCGTTATCAGGGAACGGCCGTGACAGGTGGCGACGGGAAGATCTACGTGATTGGCGGCTGGAATAGCTCGCTGCCTACCCGCGTGGTGGAGGCTTACGACCCAGTGGCTAATACGTGGGCGTCCAAAGCTGACATTGGACATTTGAGCGCCTGCTCGGTTGGCGGCGCGATCAACGGCAAGATCTATGTCGTGACGGGATGCAACGGCACCAGCGGCTACTTTGGTCTGATGGATGTGTACGACCCGGTGGCGAACACGTGGACCAGCCTGGCTCCAGCCCCCAACGCTCACGGCACGGGCGCGGGCGGCGTAATCAACGGAAAGCTCTACGTTGTCGGTGGGAACGGCAGCGCAGGACCGGTTACCGCAATGCTTGACGTCTACGACCCGCAAGCCAGTACGTGGACCACAGTAGCTTCCATGCCCACAGCGCTCGGCGAACTGAGCGGTGGCGTCTCGGGTGGCAAACTGTATGTGGTGGGAGGAGCGGATAGCAGCAACAATCTGCAGCCTTCGGTCTACATCTACGACCCAGTGGCTAATTCGTGGAGCACTGGTCCGTCGCTCTCACAAGGCCGCCAGGACATCGGCTTAGTAACGATTGATGGCCTGCTCTATGCCGGGGGTGGCAGCACGGCGAGCGTCTCCAACACGAACCTGCTCGAGGTCCTCGACACCGACAGCGTAACGTGGAAGAGCGACACGACCTCCGTTGCCACAGTGGATTCGAACGCCGGCCTGGCAACTGGCGTGACTCCCGGCACAGCCAACATCTCTGCCACGAGCGCCATGTTCCCCGGAGTGACGGGCAGCACGCTCCTCACCGTGCAGAACGCTCACACGACGACGACTGTAACCTCGTCGCTCAATCCCTCTACCTACGGTAATGCCGTTAGCTTCACGGCGACCGTCGCGCCGCAGCAGACCGGGCTTTCGACACCCACCGGCACCGTGCAGTTCAAGATCGATGGAACTACTAATTTCGGCACGCCGGTGACGTTGACCGGCGGCAGCGCGACGAGCGGCAGCACTTCGACGCTCACGGTCGCGGGTTCTCAGCACTCCATCGAAGCAGACTACATCCCCGCCAGCGGTAGCGTCTACCTTGGGAGTACAGGCACTGTCACGCAGACGGTGAACCCGGCTTCGCTGACCGCCTCCATCATCGGCGATCCCACCAAGCCCTACGACGGAAACACTACCGCCGCCCTGACTTCGGCCAACTTCTCGCTTACAGGCCTGGTGGGTACCGATAGTTTCAGCGTGACGCAGACGGTGGGCGCTTATAACAGCCCGAACGTGGCGAGCGCGACGACGGTGACCGCCAGCCTGACGTCCGGCAATTTCACGCCGGGGACAGGCACGATGGCGAGCAACTACGTCCTGCCCACCACCGCCAGCGGCGCGGGGCAGATCACCGCCAAGACGCTGACCGCTTCGATCATCGGCAACCCGATCAAGACTTATGACGGCACCACCAATGCCACGCTGACTTCATCCAACTTCTCTCTCTCCGGCCTGATCACTGGCGATTCGATCACCGTGACCAAGACCAGCGGAACCTATAACTCGAAGGACGTGGCTACGGCCACGATGGTAACCGCCAGCCTGGCTGGCACAGACTTCACGCCGGGCACCGGCACGCTGCTCAGCAACTACGTATTGCCGACCACCGCCAGCGGCGCAGGCCAGATTACGGCGCGGCCATTAACGGTGAGCGCGATCGGCGTTAACAAAGTTTATGACAGCAACACCGCCGCAACCGTTACGCTCTCGGACAACCGCGTATTGGGCGACATGTTTACCGATAGCTACACCACGGCCACGTTTACGGACAAAAACGTCGGCACGGGTAAGACGGTGAGCGTGAGCGGGATCTCGATCAGCGGCAACGACGCCGGAAACTACTCTGTCAACACCACGGCGACAACGACGGCGAACATCACGCCACGGCCGCTGACGGTCAGCGCAACCGGCGTGAACAAAGTTTATGACGGCACGACCACCGCCACGGTGACGCTCTCGGATAACCGCATCTCGGGCGATGTTTTTACGGACACTTATACCAGCGCGAGCTTTGCCGATGCAAACGCGGGGACTGCGAAGACGGTAACAGTGACCGGCATCTCCATCAGCGGCACTGATGCCGGGAACTACACGTTCAACACCACGACCACGACGATGGCTAACATCACCCAGGCCACGCCTGCGGTTGCAGCCGTCGGCGGCATGTTCGCGTATGACGGATTGGCACATCCTGCTAGCGCGACGGCGACGGGTGTGACCGGCCAGGCGGTCTCGGGAGCCTTCACGTTTAACTACGTGCCCGGCGCTTCGATGTCGCCGGTGAATGCGGGCACCTACACGTTCACGGTGATGTTCACAAGCGCCGATTCGAACTACACGAATGCGATTGCGGGCGGCACGATCATCATCAATCAAGCGCAGCCGGTCTTCTCTAACTTGTCGCCGTCGCAGACCATCAATTTCGGCGTGGCCTCGATCACCTTGTCGGGGACGATCTCCGCCGGGCCAGCAGCGCCCGGGGGTGAATTCGTCACCATCACAATCAACGGTTCGTCACAGCCAGTTACGATCAACAACGACGGCACCTTCTCGACCACTTTCAACACGCACCTCGTTCCCGCCTCGTCCACGCCGTACCCGATTACCTACAATTATGCGGGCGGTAGCAACTTCAAGCTTGCCAGTGATTCGAGCACAACGCTCACGGTGAACCGCGCTGCTGCCCAGACGACACTGTCGTCTTCGCAGAATCCCTCGACCCTGGGCCAGGCCACAGTGTTCACGGCGACAGTGACAGATGCAAGTTCAGGCAGCGCAGGCACGCCCACCGGAATCGTGTATTTCTCGGATGGCAGTGCGCTGATCGGCAGCGGCGCGCTTGATGGAACTGGGCATGCCACGTTTGCAACGGCCCTGCTGTCTTCCTCCATGAGTCCCCATGCAGTCACGGCGATATACAACGGGGATTCCAATTTCACCCCCAGCCCGGCGTCAGGCGCCGTATCGCAGGTGGTGGGCGCACGGAACACATCGACGGCGATAAGCGCGTCTCCGAGTACGGTGCCGGTCGGAGCACCGAGCACGGTGAGCGTGAAGGCTACAGATACGTCGATCACCGGGCCTTCGGGTACTCCGGGCGCGTTCACGCTCACTTCCCACGGGCTGAATACGGCTCGTACCGGTCAGAGTGTGGTGCTGCTGGCGAACGGCATGGTGCTGCTGGTCGGTGGCGAGAACGCCAGTTCCACCGTGCTGGCGAGCGCGGAGCTTTATGATCCATCGACAGGCATGTTTGCGACGGTGGCAAACAGCTTGAACAACGGCCGCACGGGCGCGACGGCCACGCTTCTCAACGACGGGACGGTTCTGATCCTTGGAGGGTCAAGCGACGGTACTGCCGGTGGGGCGCTGACGACCGCAGAAATCTACGATCCGGTTGCCGGAACGTTTACAACTCTGGCGCACGCTCTGAACACGGCACGCTTCGGTCACACGGCGACGCTATTGCCGAATGGCAAAGTGCTGATCGTCGGTGGACAGAATGGGTCCGCACTCAACACGATGGAGGTCTTCGATCCCAGCGGCGCGACGTTTACCGCTATCACCGACACGCTGAGTGTGGTGCGGGCGGGAGCCACGGCCACCTTGCTGTACAACGGCACGATCCTGTTCGCGGGCGGGAGCGGACTGTCCAGTGCGGAGATCTATGATCCCAATACGCACGCGTCCACGGCAACAGGCAATCTGACGACCGACCGCACCAATCACGCCGCGGTGTTGCTGCCGGATGGCAATGTGCTGCTCACCGGCGGGACCAGTTCGGGCAATTCCGTGAACACGACGGAACTCTACAACACGACAGCAGGCACATTTATCGCTGCGGGAAGCATGCAGAAAGCACGCAACGGGCAGAGCGCGACCATGCTCGATAACGCTCAGGTGCTGGTGGTAGGCGGCTCGAACTTGAATGACGGCGTGCTGGCGAGCGCCGAACTGTACACGCCCTCGTTCGATCCACTGGGGACCGTGAGCGTCACCTCCTCGGACAGCACCGACAACATCACCCTGAGCCCCTGCATGCTCCAGCTGAACGGGACCGGAGCGACCACCTGTTCGGTGACCGACACGCCGACCCAGGTGGGCACGGGCACGCATACCCTGACCGGGACATATACGCCCGCGTCAGATTCCGTGCACACCAGCAGCAACGGCTCTACAAACCTCACGGTCGTCAAGGCCGATACCACCACCACGGTGGCTTCGTCCGCTAATCCGTCGACTTACGGACAAACCGTCACCTTCACCGCGACTGTTAGTGTGGTATCGCCCGGCTCCGGCACTCCATCTGGTACGGTCGACTTTAAAGATGGTTCGGCCACGCTTGCACCCGGTGTGGCCCTGAGTGGAGGTCAGGCCACGTTCACGACATCATCGCTCAATGCGGGACCGCACACGATCACCGCAGTGTACGGAGGCGACAGCAACTTCTATGGGACCGGGGCGGACACGGGAAGCACTGCGACAGCACTAACCCAGACGGTGAAGACAGCGCCGTTAACGGCGACGCTGACGGCGCAGAACAAGACCTACGACGGTACGGCCACGGAACCGAACGCGAACATGAGCTGCTCGGTGGCCCCAGTGATCGCGGGTGACGTGGTGAGCTGCGCGGCAACCAGCGGCACGTTCAACACCTCGCAGGTAGCCACGGCGAACCTGGTGACCGCGACGGTGACGATCAGCGGGACTGCGGCCAGCAACTACACGCTGGGAATAGCGGGAAC
>Ga0185299_10003232_pt1 | contig 22311 bp, 17 predicted proteins | sample PaiPotPPA55metaG_FD_128002 | JGI IMG/M metagenome (GOLD analysis project Ga0185299, IMG submission 128002) | Iron sulfur acid spring bacterial and archeal communities from Banff, Canada, to study Microbial Dark Matter (Phase II) - Paint Pots PPA... ... | reverse complement strand
AAGTTGGCGACCGCGTAGGCGTTCCTTGGGTGCATTGGACTTGCGGCGAATGCGAGTTCTGCCGCGAAGGCAACGAGAATCTCTGCGTTAAACAACAAATCACAGGCGTTACGGTGGACGGCGGATACGCGGAATTCGTGAAGGCTCCTGCGAGTCATGCCGTGAAGATTCCGGAAGGACTCTCCTGCGTCGAAGCCGCGCCTCTTTTCTGTGCCGGAGTCACGGTCTATCGAGCCTTGCGACAAACCAAAATCCAGCCAGGCCAGCGGTTGGCGGTTTTTGGCGTCGGTGGACTGGGTCACCTGGCTGTGCAAATTGGGCAGGGGCTGGGGGCGATCGTCACTGCCATTGATATCTCCGACGAAAAACTCGCGCACGCCAGATGTTTGGGCGCATCCGCAACGTTGAACGCGGGTACGGTGAATGTTGTCAAGGAGCTGAGACGCGCGGGTGGCGTCCACGTCGCGCTTGTAACTTCTGCGGCGAAGGCGGCTTATGATACGGCCTTCCCCTGTGTCAGGCCCACCGGGTTGCTCCTCGTTGTAGGGTTGCCCTCGGAGTCCCTATGCTTTCCGCCTATCCAAATGGCCGCGCTGGAGGTGCGGATTCAGGCGTCTTCCGTCGGCACGCGAGAGGACTTGAGAGAAGTACTGGCCCTGGGAGCCGCAGGAAAAGTCCGCTGCCAGACGGCCACGCGCCCACTGGCGCAAGTCAACGAAGTCCTGCAGCAACTGAGGAGCGGGCAGGTTTCTGGCCGGTTGATACTCGTACCCCGCTGAAGTCCATACCTCCGCCAAGGCGCCCTGCCAAGGGCTAGACATCCCCGCCACGTTCCCGAGCGTCATGAATTCATCTTGACGTTAGTGAATATTATGTGATACGGACTATCACAATATTTGATAGTTGAGCCGGGGTAGTGGGTTCAAGAATACCGCGAGACTCCTAAATCCCATGCCCGGTGGGTGCTGCGTTCTCTTGGTCGAGTTGAAGTGCTGACGTCAACGATAAGCCTTGTCCGTCGCAAGACTCATCTTAAGGGGAGCACGCTAACTTGGCTTCTAGCAAAATCGCAAACAAGACGTTTTCGAGGAACCAGGAGGAGTTATGAAAACGACCTTACTGGCAGGTCTATTTGTGTGTGTGGCAGGGCTTTTGTCGGCTGGCTCGGTAGCCTCTGCGCAAGGCGTGGGTGCGTCCGCTGATCTGACAGGAACGGTCACCGATCCCTCCGGAGGTGGGGTTCCGAACGCAAAGGTGACCGCGACAGATACCGCCAGAGGAATAGAGCGCAGCGTGATGACCGACGAGCACGGGTTTTACCGGCTGGCCGGACTGGCTCCCGCGACGTACAAGTTAAGCGTCGAGCACACTGGCTTTCAGACGGAAGTTGTCACTTCTCTTAGTCTGACCGTTGGTCAAACCTCTATCCTGGACTTTCACCTCAAGTTGGCAGGGATCTCAGGACAAGTGGAAGTGACTTCCGAACTTCCTGTGGTGGAGACCGAGAGAGGCAGCCAGGCGAATACACTCACGCAGGAGGACATCGCCCAACTCCCCATTGACCGTCGCGATTATCTGACATTCACGCTCCTGACTCCGGGGGTTTCGAATTCCACGCGGCTGGCTTCCGACCAGGATTTTCGAGTGAAATCAACGCCGCAGAGCGGCCTTTCGTTCTATGGCAGCAATGGCCGCGGCAACAGCATCACCGTTGACGGTGGGGAAGCCAATGATGACGCAGGTGGAGTGCGTCTCACGCTGAGTCAGGACGCGGTTCTGGAGTTTCAAGTCAACCGCAGCAATTACTCGGCGGAGCTCGGGGGAGCGAGCGGCGCAACGATTAACATCGTCTCCAAGTCCGGGACGAACGAGCTGCACGGCACCCTTTACAGTTATTTTCGCAATGATGCGCTGGATGCCGCTGACCCGTTTGCCCGTACGCAGGCGCTGGCGCCGGGTGCGATTTTCAATCCGACCCAGCCGGACATTAACAGCGTCAATACGAAGAATGCCTTGACCCGCTATCAGTTTGGCGGCACGGCGGGCTTCCCGATCACGAAAGACAAATCCTTTCTGTTCGTTTCCTTCGAAGGGTTGCTCCAAGACGCGCAGAATTCCGTTCCGATCCTGACCAGCACGAGTCTTCTCCGACCGACGGCTGCGCAAGATGCGATTATCGCTGGATTGACGGCGCAAGGAGGCACTCTGGTAACCTGCTTCGCAGGCATGCCACAAATTCCGGCAGCTTTCTGCGCCGGGGCACTCGCTAGCGGTTTGACGGTCAGCCAATCCACAGGGCTTTCGCAGATTCAAAACGGGCTGAACGGTTTCCTCGTGGGCGCCCTGGAGTCAAACGGCGGACTGTTCCCTTACAACACCCGAGAGTACCTGGCGTCTGGGAGGTTCGATCACCGATTCAGCGATGCGAACCAGATAAGCGTCACTTACAGGTATGGGCATGATCGCGAGGAAAATCCCGACGTGCAATCGCTAACGGGCTTTTCGGCGGGCAGTGCGGTTCGCGCCTATGACGACAACATTTTGGCCGCTTTTTATCATCAGTTCAGCGCCACCGCTCAGAACGAACTCCGGTTGCAATTTGACTTCTATAACACCGGCGTAATTCCAAACGAACCTGGGGAAGCCGGTCTGCAAATCCCCGGCTTTGTGAATAATTTGGGAACGAACATCTTTTTGCCCGAGTCCAGCATTACGCGCAGATATGAAATCGCGGACAACTTCACGCTGGTTCGCGGGCACCATACTTTCAAATTCGGAGGTTCCGAGCTGCTTCGCGGCAACCATACGGAATCGCACACGTTCTTCCCGGGGCGTTTCGTGTTTAGTTCCTTGCCTGGCGGTGCGATTAGCCCGCAGCTGGCGAGTACCAGTATAACTTCGCTGCAAGCGGCTTCGTTTGGTATTCCGGTCGTTTTCCAGCAGGGCTTCGGCAATCCAGTTTACCCGTATTACACAAGGCCGTTCACGGCGGGCTACTTTCAGGATACGTGGCAGATCCGGCCCAATCTGACCTTGAATCTCGGCCTTCGCTATGAGCTTGACACGCAGTACGCTCCGTTGAACACATACAAAAAAGATTTTGGCCCTCGAGTCTCCTTCGCCTGGGATCCGTTCGGCGACCACAAGACGGTCATTCGTGGCGGCTACGGGATCTTCTACGCACCGATCTACGACCAGATTACGTCTGTGGATTACTCCCTCGGAGTTCGGAACGCGAACAACAGCTCGGTGGGAAACACGACGAATGCGGGGCAAGTGAACAACCTGGACGCCATTTGCGGATTTTCCGGATTCCCCGGCACCATTTTCCCGGGTAACGGAAGCAGTCCCTGCAATCGCGAAATCTCCATTTACATCGTTCCAATCCAGGGAGTTCCCGGCGGCGCCGCAAATCTGAGTGCCCCGGGAGTCTTCCAGACGCTATTCGCTGAGGGGGCGATCTCTTGCACGACACCGCCTCCGGGGAGCAGCGCTTGCATTACCCCTGCCTTGCTTGGGCAGCCTGGGCTGGGGCTGAATGTCGCCAATAGCGGTCCCCTTGGTCCGCTTCAAGTGGTTTTCGTCGACCAGCCTAATTTTAGACCTCCATATTCGCAGCAGGCCGAGTTTGGAATTGAGCGCGAGATTGTTCCGGGACTCTCTATCTCCGCCAGTTACATCTACTCTCATACCATCGGCCTCCCCACCGCCATTGACACCAATCTGCTGCCAGCGCCACTTAGCACCATTCCGCTGGCTAACGGGAAACCTGTCTCCTACCGGAACTGGAATCCTAGCGCAGGCACCCCGGGCGACCCAGATCCCCTGGGCGGCACGGAGTTCCCCGGGGGAGTCTCGCCATGCGCCAATCCTTTCAAGTGCTTTGTGAATCCGTTTATCGTGCAAAACAACGAATACGCTTCCGCTGGTGCCGCCCTTTACCAAGGCGGAATTCTAGAAATCAGGAAGCGCTTCAGCAATCATTTTTCCGTGTTAGGCAATTACACCTATAGCAAAGGATTCGACACGGGTACTGATTTTAACAGCGATTATGGCCCGCAAGATCCGACCAACCTGGGCGCCGACCGCGGACTTTCCGAATTCGATCAGCGTCATAAGGTGGTGATGGCCGGCGTAATTGACAGCCCTTGGACGAATCCTATCCTTGCCGGTTTTCAGTTGGCCCCTATTTTTACCTACAATAGCGGGCATCCGTTCAACTTGCTGGCGGGGGGCGAAGTGAACGGCGACAATCACACCACGAACGAACGCCCCATCGGCGCCGGCCGCGACACTGGTCTAGGCCCGAGTTACACCAATTTCGACATGCGCCTGAGCTGGCAACATAAACTTGGCGAAAAGGCCATAGTGCAATTTACAGCGGAGGGCTTCAACATCGCCAACCATACCAACTTCGCAAGCGTGAACAACGTGGTGAATCCACTCTTCGGCATTCAAACAGGACCAACTGTCTGCCCGGTCGCCGGTACCTGTGCTACTGGTAACGCCAGTTTTGACGTTCACGGGAGCGCTGCTCTCTCTCCGAGCCAGCCGCTTGGCTTTACTTCCGCTTTTCCCAAGCGTGAAATTCAGCTAGGGCTGCGCTTCCTGTTCTAAGTGCAGCGGATGAGTGATGGTGGCACGCGAGAGGGTGCTGCCGGCGAATTCGTGCCGGCAAACCGTTTCGCCGATGCGGCGTGGATGGTTTTGGAACACCCAACTCTTGTCCCCAGACTTTTGTCCCCAGACTTAAGGTAGGGAGGATTTTTTATGCAACGGATCGCGAAGCACGTAGTCCTCTTTTTTGCGTTGGTGCCACTGGTCGTTCTCTCCTTTGCAGGCACGGCCCGAGCGCAGGCCGGTGTTACGACTCACATGGGGACCCTCGATGATGGTGCGACCTATCTAATTGAGGTGCCAGTAAACTGGAATGGGACGTTGTTTCTGTACAGTCACGGGTACGTGCTGCCCGGAAGCCCCAATCCAGCGCAAGATGTCGGCGATCCCTTCACGCGGTTTTTTATGCTTTCCAGCGGCTATGCGTTGGCCGGGTCTTCTTACGCCACCACCGGATGGGCCATCCATGAAGCACTGAAGGACCAGATTGCCGTTGTGGAGGTATTTGAGAAGCTGTTCGAGCGCCCGAAAAAGACGATTGCGTGGGGACACTCGCTCGGCGGAATCATCACTGCGGGGCTCATCCAACGAAATCCAGAGCGTTTTGTGGCGGCGTTGCCCATGTGTGGTGTGTTGTCCGGCGGTGTGGCCACTTGGAACACCGCGCTAGATGCCGTGTTCGCATTCAAAACGCTGCTTGCGCCGGGAACTGGGCTGCAGCTCGTCGACATTGCTAACCCCGTAGCCAACCTCGATCTCGCCGAAGCGGTGCTTGCGGAGGCGCAGGGCACACCACAAGGACGAGCGCGGATAGCACTGGTTGGAGCCCTAGGGGACTTGCCCGGATGGTTCACTCCGTTATCACCAGAGCCGGCACCCACCGATTTTGCCGGGCAGGAGATAAACCAGTTCCTGTGGGATCAACAAGTGGATTTTCCGTTTGCGTTTGCGTTCCGCGCGGAACTCGAAGCGCGGGCGCAAGGCAATGTTTCCTGGAACACGGGAGTCGATTACCGGAGGCAGTTGGAGCGCTCAATTGGGCGCGACCAGGTGCGCGCGCTTTACGAGGCGGCCGGCCTGGACCTCGACGCCGATCTGAAACTTTTGAATGAGACCGTGCGAATCAGCGCCGATCCCGAGGCTGTGCACTACCTGGAGAGGAATATCATTTTCGATGGCGAGATCCACATTCCGGTGCTCACGCTGCACACCAAGGGCGATGGCCTGGTGGTGGTTCAGAATGAGAGCGCCTACAAACACGTCGTCGACGAGGCCGGTAATGGAGAATTCCTGCGTCGAACGTTTGTCGACCGCGCCGGACACTGCGCCTTCACGCCGGCGGAAACCATCGTCGCCGTTCAGACGCTCGTCAACCGCCTGGACACGGGAAGATGGCATGATGTCAATGCCAGCGACCTGAATAAGGCCGCGGGAGCATTCGGACCGGGATTCAATGTTTTCGTCAATTCACAGGGGGCCGTCGTTCCAGTTCCCCCGGCGTATATCGAGTTCGATCCAAGTCGTTATCTTCGCCCCTTTGACACACTGAACGGAGAGTGTGAATTCGGATTCCTGTGCCGCGACCCATTCTGGCAGTTCGGCCTTCACTAAGGGATATCCGAACGTGTTTTTCGATCTGCACATCGCCACACGCCGGATCGTGTCTAGCCCTGGGCATGATGGGAACGGACCTTTCTCTGTTACATGTCCGATGCGAGAGCGCCAGTAAAGAGGAACGAATGCTATCACCCGTGGTCGGTGAGTTCATGGGCACAATGGTTCTGGTTTTATTGGGAAACGGCGTGATCGCCGACGTGGCGCTCGCCCGCTCCAAAGCGGAAGGCGGCGGATGGATCGTGGTTTCGGCGGGCTGGGCGTTCGCAGCAATGGCGGGGATATTCACCGCTCTGGCGTGTGGGAGCAAAGACGCCCACATAAACCCCGCCGTTACTCTGGGTGTCGCCGTTGCCAGCGGCAACTACTCTAAACTGGCGCCATACATCACGGCACAAATGTTAGGAGCGTTTGCCGGCGCGGTCCTCGTCTGGCTCCATTTCCTGCCACACTGGGCCGGCACGCAGGACCCGACCCGCAAACTTAGTTGCTTCTGCAGCCACCCCGCTATTCCCAACAAGGTGGCAAACCTCATTAGTGAAATCATTCCGACCACCCTGCTCGTGTTTGTTGCCGGCTGCATTTTGACGCGCCCCAATTTACCCGCTGGTTTGGGTCCGTTTCTGGTTGCCGCATTGGTCTGGGGACTGATTCTATCGTTGGCAGGGACCACCGGCTCGAGCATGAACCCAGCGCGCGATCTTAGCTCCCGGGTTGCACACGCGATTCTTCCGATTCCGGGGAAGGGCGGCTCCGATTGGGGGTATGCTCCGATTTCAGTGCTGGGGACACTTGTAGGCGGAGTGCTCGGCGGATTGGCTTTCCGGCTTCTGCACATCTAGACGAAGCGCGAAAGCGCCCATCCAGCCTGTTGGCAACGTTGCACTCGCCGCCGGCGGTCGGCTGCCGTCAGCAGTTATGATGCAAAGCGCAAATAGCAAGTAGGAGGAGCGTCACCCTTGGCGACAGTTCAGACCGCAAGAGGCCCGGTGAATTCGTCACAGCATGGCACCACGCTGATGCACGAGCATGTCTTCGTGCTAGATACGGAGATCGCGCAGAACTACCCTGAGGATTGGGGCGAAGAGGAAAAACGAATCGCCGACGCTGTGGGGCGGCTCAACGAACTGAAGTCGCGGGGCGTGGATGCGATCGTTGACCTCACCGTGATCGGTTTGGGGCGTTATATCCCCCGGATTCGGCGGATTGCGGAACAGACGCAAATCCATATTATCGTCGCGACGGGCATCTAGACCTATTGTGACCTGCCCTTTTATTTCCATTTTCGCGGCCCCGAAACGATTCTGGGAGGGCCGGAGCTGATGACTGAAATGTTCGTCAGGGACATCAAGGAAGGCATCGCTGGCACGGGGGTGAGAGCTGGGATCCTCAAGTGCGCCACCGATGAACCCGGAGTTACAAAAGACGTAGAGCGAATTCTGCGGGCTGTTGCGCAAGCACATCGACGGACGGGAGTGCCGATTTCCACGCACGCGTACGCGCGCAAGCGAGTCGGACTGGAGCAGCAGAGAATCTTCCGTGAGGAGGGCGTGGATCTTTCCCGCGTCATCATCGGTCATTCGGGGGACACTACGGATCTCGCGTACCTCGCGGAATTAATCGCCAACGGTTCGTACATCGGAATGGACCGCTTCGGGATCGACAACATTTTGCCGTTCGAGGATCGCGTCACGACGGTGGCTGAGATGTGCAAACGGGGGCACGCGGGGAAAATGGTGCTGTCGCACGACGCGGCGTGCTACAACCATTGGCTGCCGGAGCGGGCGCTGCCCGCCATGCTCTCCCGGTGGCACTACCTGCACATTCACAACGACGTTTTACCTGCGCTGCGAGGGAAGGGTGTCAGCGACCAACAGTTGCAGGCGATGCTGGTGGAAAATCCACACAGGATTTTCGATCAGCAAAATGCCTACTAAGGGAAACGAGGGTCAAGCGGGCCGCGCGGCGGCGGTGTCTTTCGCGGCTTGTAGGAGCCCACTGAGGATAGCGGCAGTAGCTAACATATGATATAAACACACATTCGTGACCGTAAGACGGCATATCTTGGCGGTACGGCAAGCAACATGAATAGCAGATCGATGTTCGATATCGGCGGACGCGTGGCGATCGTCACGGGCGGCTCCGTCGGGCTGGGCCGGCAGATGGCCGAAGGCCTGGCGGAAATGGGCGCGAATCTCGTTTTGTGCGCGCGCAAGAAAGCGCGTTGCCTGCAGGCCGCCGAGGAATTGCAAAGACTCGGCGTGCAAGTCCTCGCGCTCGGCTGCGACGTCAAACAACCCTCCAGTATTCAAGAGGTTGCCGATGCTACCCTCAAACAATTTGGACGCATCGACATCTTGATCAACAATGCGGGCACTTCCTGGGGTGCGCCTGTCGAAGCGATGACCCTTGAGCAATGGAATAAAGTCATCGAAACGAACTTAACTGGAACATTTCTTTTTTCGCAGGCCGTGGGCAAGGTCATGATCACACAGCGCCGCGGAAAGATAATCAACATCGCTTCCGTTGCCGGGCTGCGTGGTTCATCTCCGAAATTCTCCGCGATCGGCTACAGCGCTAGTAAAGGGGGTGTGATTATTTTCACGAAGGACCTGGCTTGCAAATGGGGCATGCACAACATTCAGGTGAATGCGATTGCACCCGGCTGGTTTCCCACCGACATGTCGGAAAAGGTCATCGAACGGAATAAGGATTCGCTCCTGGCAGGCATACCTTTAGGTCGCTTTGGCGGGCCGCAGGATCTGAAGGGAGCAGCTATTTTTCTCGCCTCCGATGCGTCAGATTTTGTGACCGGACACACTCTCGTCGTCGATGGAGGACAATCCGCCTGATCCGGGCGAGGGGCATTATGAACATTCCGCTGACCCCCTTGCGTTTCCTTCGCTACGCGGAGCAGCAATATCCGCGCAGAACTGCGGTGGTCTGCAACCACGACAGCTTTACGTACGCGCAATTCGCCGACCGTGCCCGCCGTCTTGCAGGTGCCCTGCGCGAGGTCGGCGTCCAGGCCGGCGATCGCGTTGCTTTTCTGAGTTCCAATTGCCACCGCTTGCTCGAAGCCTACTACGGCGTGCTGGAAGCCGGTGCCGTTCTGCTCCCGCTGAATATCCGGCTCGCGTCAAGCGAATTGAGCTACATTCTGAATGATTCCGGGGCGACAATCCTATTCGTTGAGAAACAGTTTCTCGGCTTGGTCGAGTCTTTTCGCAAGGATATTCCTGGGGTAAAAACATTCTGCCAACGCGAGGGCGCTCCAGAAGTGCCATGGCTCTCTCCACGCAACTACGAAGATCTTCTCCAGGCGGCCACCCCTCATCGCGCCGACATCACTTCCATCGACGAAAACTCTCTGGCCGAGCTTTTCTATACCAGCGGCACGAGTGCCAATCCCAAGGGTGTAATGCTCACGCACAGAAATATTTACCTCCATGCGCAGAACGTCTGCCTGGGATTTAACATCGAAAACGGCGCCGTCGAGCTGCACACCATTCCACTCTTCCACGCGAATGGCTGGGGTGTCGCACATTTCCTCACGTTACTTGGGGGAAAGCACGTCATGATGCAGCGCTTCGAGACCAACGAAGTCTTCCGTCTCATTGAAGAGGAAGGCGTCCATTCTTTTAGCCTCGTTCCCATCATGGCCACGGCGCTCGTGAATTGCCCGCAGCGCCTCAATTACAACTTGAGCAGCCTCCGGCGCATTGTCATCGGCGGAGCGGCATCTTCGCCGACGCTCATTCGCGAGGTCGAAGAGAAACTCGGCTGCGAATGCTTTTCGGGGTACGGGCTGACGGAAACGTCCCCGTCACTTTCGATTTCTCCCATGAAGTTAGGTATGGAGTGGGATAGCGAGCAGCGCTATGTGGGTCAAGCCATGACCGGGTATGCGTTTCCCGGCGTGGAGCTTCGCGTAGTGGACTCTAACGATAACGACGTGCCGCGCGATGGGCAATCCATCGGCGAAATCGTCGCGCGGAGTGATGGTGTTATGGAGGGTTACTGGCGCCAGCCAGACGCTTCCGCCGAAGCGCTGCGCGGCGGCTGGTTCCACACCGGAGACATGGCCACGCTCAACGAAGAAGGCTACTTGCTCATTGTTGATCGCAAGAAAGACATCATCGTCAGCGGCGGAGAGAATATCTCCTCCCTGGAACTCGAGAAAACTATCCTTGCTCATCCCGCCGTCCTGGAGGCCGGGGTGATTCCCGTTCCCGATGAAAAATGGGGGGAAGTCCCCAAAGCTCTGGTGGTCTTAAAGCCGAATGCCGCTGCCACGGAGGCCGAACTCATCGAGTTCTGCCGTGCGCACCTCTCACATTACAAGTGTCCGCGTTCCTTCGAGTTCGTCGCAAGCTTGCCCAAGACCGGCACTGGAAAAATTCTCAAGAAAGACCTTCGCAAGAAATATTGGCAGGGCAGGGATACGATTCGCCCGGATTTTGCCGCTCCGAGGCGCGGAGGCTGAGCCGGCTTGATTCGCAGAGAGTTGGTTCAAATTCGGACAAACGGGAGCGGAGTTCGTGACCGATAGAGGGAAGGAGTTTTTTTCATGGACCTGAACTTAACCACCGAAGAATTGTCATTTCGCGACGAACTCCGCGCGTGGCTTGTTTCCAATGTCCCGAAGGACTGGAACGAGTGGCGTGAAAAGCCCATTGAGGAATCGTTCCCATATCTACGCGCTTGGCAACAAAAGCTCCACGACGGCCGCTGGGCAGCGGTTTCATGGCCGAGGGAATACGGGGGTCGCAGCGCCACGCTGATGCAGCAAGCCCTGTTTTGGGAAGAGATGGCGCGCGTCGAGGCGCCGCCCATGGCCAACTCGCTGGGTTTGGGTCTCATCGGGCCCACAATCATTGCTTGTGGAACGGAAGCGCAGAAGAAACGCTATATTCCAAAAATTCTGAGCGCTGAAGAAATCTGGTGCCAGGGCTTCTCCGAACCTAACGCCGGTTCCGATCTAGCGGGTTTGCAGATGGAAGCGCTTCTCGACGGCGACCGCTTCATCGTCAACGGGCAAAAAGTCTGGACCAGTTACGGCTGGGTTGGCGACTGGTGCGAACTCGTCGTGCGCACCGACACGAACGCCGCTAAACACAAAGGACTCACCGTCCTCCTTGTGGATATGAAATCGCCCGGCGTCGAAGTTCGTCCCTTGCGTCAGATGACCGGGGAGTCCGAATTCAACGAGTTGCTCTTTCGCGACGTTCGCGTGCCGGTTGAGAATATCCTGGGCAAAGTGAATGACGGATGGAATGTGGCGATGAGCACGCTGATGTACGAGCGCGGTTCCTACGGCGCTCGCCTGCATCTCATCTTCAAACGCTACATCACCCGCCTCATCGAACTCTCGCGGACCATTCAGCGTAACGGACGGCCCGCCGCCGAAGACCCACTCATCCGCCAGAAGCTCGCGCAGTGCAGCGCGGAAATTGAAATCATGCGCTTCAATCAGATGCGGGCCTTTAGCCGCATCACGGCTACGGGTGTGCCGGGCCCTGAGGGTTCGCTCCAGAAAATTTTCTGGAGCGAACTCAATCAGCGCCTCCAGCAAATCGCGCAAGAGCTGCTCGGTTCCTACGGGCAACTGCTGAGCGGTGACACACACGCTATCGACAAGGGGATTTGGTCATACGCGTACCTGCGTACCCGTGGAAATACCATCGAAGCGGGCACCTCCGAGGTGCAACGGAACATCATCGGGCATTTCGTTCTCGGTCTGCCGAGAAGCTACTAAGAGGATACGCCATGCAATTCGGATTAAGCGAAAGTCAGGAATTTCTCAAAGACAGCGCACGCAAGTTTTTCGCCGGCGAGTGTCCTAGCGCCGAAATGCGACGCCTGATGGATACGGATAGCGCATACGACGCCGCACTTTGGACGAAGCTCACCGACCAGGGTTACACCGGCATCATTTTTCCAGAGGAGTACGGCGGAGTCGGTCTCGGCAAAGTGGAACTCATGCTCTTAATGGAAGAGACAGGGCGCGCACTCTTGCCCGGTCCGTTGTTCTCAACCGTAGTTTTGGCGGGCTCCGTCTTGGAAGCCGTGAGCACCCCCGCGAACAAGAAAAAATATCTCGCGCCAATCTGCCGGGGAGAAGCTCGCGCAACCGTCGCCATTCTAGAAGCCAGCGCGAGTTGGAACCCCAGGGATGTCTATATGAGCGCGACAAACGGGAAGCTCTCCGGTGAAAAATTCTTTGTTTCGGACGCGGCCATCGCCGACTTCATCATCGTCGCCGCGCGCAACGGTGTCTTCGTTGTGGACTCGAAGGCTCGCGGCCTAAAAATATCTCCCATGTCCGCCATGGACCTTACACGCAAACTTTACGTCGTGGAATTCAGCAACACTCCGGCGGAAGAAATCGGCGCCGCCACGGATCTCCCAAAGGCTTTCGACATCGCCACCGCCGCTCTGGCTGCCGAATTGGTCGGCGGCATGCAGCGGACCCTGGAGATTACTGTTGAATACGCCAAAACTCGGAAACAGTTCGGCAAACCCATCGGAATGTTCCAAGCGGTGCAGCATCAGTGCGCGGACATGTATTTGGAAACCGAGAGCTCCCGCTCGGCGGTCTACTATGCCGGATGGTCGCTGGGAGAAAACTTGCCCGACGCGGCCACTTCCGTTTCCATCGCCAAGATGTATGCCAGCGATGCCGGCCGAACCGTCGGCAACCGTGGCATCCAGATTCATGGCGGCATGGGTTTCACCTGGGAAAACGATCTTCACCTGTTCTACCGTCGTGCGAAGGCATCGGAAACAGCATTCGGAGATGCCACGTTTCATCGCGAGCGCATCGCCTCGATGGTTATCGATGCTGGCAGCGTATCCGCGAAGAGCGCGTAAATTACATTCACGCAGCGAAAGAGCCCTTCTATGACCGATCTAGTGCAGCTCACAAAAGACAACGGTATCGCCGTCATCACCATCAACAATCCTCCGGTCAACGCCTTGAGTCCCGGCGTCCCCGAAGGCATTTCAGAAGCGCTGGATCAGATTGCTCAGGACGACAGCGTCAAAGCCGTGGTCCTGATCGGCGGCGGCCGTACCTTTGTCGCCGGCGCGGACATTAAAGAATTCGGCAAGATGGCGTCGGGCAAGCCGCGCGGCGCAGGGCTTCTTCCGTTGCTTTTGAAAATCGAAGACAGCAGCAAGCCGGTGATTGTAGCCATTCACGGAACGGCTTTTGGCGGGGGGTTGGAATTGGCGATGGCCGGCCACTATCGCGTTGCTCTTTCCACCGCACAGGTCGGCCAGCCGGAAGTAAAGCTCGGCCTCATCCCCGGCGCGGCGGGCACGCAGCGCCTTCCGAGGCTCGCCGGCGTCGCCAGAGCCGTCGAAATGTGTGCGAGCGGCAACCCGGTCAAAGCGGAGGAAGCCCTGAAGTTCGGCATCGTCGACCGCCTCATGGAAGGCGATCTCCTTGCCGGAGCGGTTGCGTTCGCCCGCGAGGTCGCTGGTAGGTCTGCGCTCAAGACGCGTGAGCGCGATGAAAAGCTCGGAAACGTGGCGGACAACGTGCAGATCTTTGCGTCCTCGCGCGCGACAGCTGCTAAAAAGCAGCGCGGTCTGCTCGCTCCCGTTGCCGCCATCAGTGCCGTGGAAGCCGCTACGAAAATGCCATTCGAAGAAGGCTGTAAGGTCGAGCAGAAACTTTTCATCGACTGCCTGTTTTCCCAACAATCTAAATCGCTCATTCATGTTTTCTTCAGCGAGCGCGAAGTCAACAAGATTCCTGATATCCCCAAGGAGACTCCCAGCATTCCCGTTAGATCTGCCGCGGTTGTCGGTGCAGGCACCATGGGTGGTGGCATCGCCATGGTGCTCGCCAATGCAGGTCTTCCCGTGCTTCTCAAAGAAGCGGACCAGGCCGCGCTCGATCGCGGATTAGCCACCATCCAGCTGAACTACGCGAATTCCGTCAAGCGCGGTCGTTTCCCTCAGCAGGTTGCTGAAGAGCGCCTGAAGCGGATCAGGCCCACGCTTACCTACGACGATTTCTCAAGCGTGGACCTGGTTATCGAGGCTGTGTTCGAAGGCATGGCCCTCAAGAAGGAAATCTTCAAGGAATTGGATCGCGTATGTAAACCAGGCGCCATCCTTGCCAGCAACACTTCTACGTTAAGTATCGATGAGATCGCTTCCTCGACCTCGCGGCCTGACTTCGTCATCGGCACCCATTTCTTCAGCCCTGCCAATGTTATGCGGCTTCTGGAGATCGTGCGCGGTAAGGCTTCTTCAAAAGAAGTAATCGCCACCTGCATGCAACTTTCGAAATCGCTCGGCAAGGTGGGCGTGCTTGTCGGTAACTGTCGCGGTTTTGTCGGTAATCGCATGTTTGGTCCCTACCGCCGCGAAGCCCAGTTCCTCGTCGAAGAAGGTGCGGGCATCGAAGCCGTGGACCGAGCTCTTTCGGACTTCGGCATGGCCATGGGGCCGTTGGCCACCGGCGACCTCGCGGGCCTCGATGTCGGCTGGCGCATCCGCAAGGAATATCGCCACCTGGAAGTGCCCGGCATTCGTCAACCGTTTGCCGAAGATCGCCTTTGTGAACTCGGCCGGTATGGCCAGAAAACCGGCGCGGGCTGGTACAAGTATGACGATCAGCGCCGTGCGACGCCGGACCCCCTCGTGACTGAACTCGTTCGCAAATGGGTCGACGAAGCGGGCATTGCGCAACGTCAAATATCTGCAGGAGAAATCACGGACCGTTGTCTCTATGCGCTGGTTAACGAGGGTGCGCGCATTCTGGAGGAAGGCTACGCGCTGCGCGCCTCGGACATCGACATCATTTATCTCAACGGCTACGGGTTCCCCGCCCATCGCGGCGGTCCGATGTGGTACGCCGACACCGTCGGTCTCAAACAGGTTTGCGACCGCGTCTCCGAATTCTACCGTCAGCACGGTGAGATCTGGCGGCCCGCCCCGCTGCTGGAGCGGCTTGCGGATGAGGGCAAGAGGTTCGCCGATTTTGGCAAGGAAGAAGGCGCGGCAGCGTAGTCGTCACTCCTCGTGACTGTGATCAAGCCGCATTGCTCTAAGACTTGCATCGCTCTGGAACATCGTTTCAACAGGGAGAAAGCATGAGAGAAGCAGTGGTAGTTGCCAGTTCGCGGACGGCCCTTGCCAAGTCGTTTCGTGGCTCTTTTAACCTTACGCGGCCCGAGGACCTCGCCGCACACTGCATCAAAGACGTCTTGGACAAAACTCCAAAACTAGCTGCAAAAGAAATCGAAGACGTCGTCCTCGGCTGCGCCCAGCCTCACGACGCGCAAGGTCAGAATATTGCACGGATTTCCGCCATGCTGGCGGGCCTTCCGGCATCAGTCGCGGGCACGACCATCAACCGTTTCTGCTCTTCCGGTCTGCAAGCTATCACGGTGGCGGCCCACCAGATTATCAATGAGAGTGTTGATGCTGCCATTGGCGGCGGCGTGGAGAGCATCACGATGATTCCGCGAGACAACAACCCGCATCCCGGTTTGTTGGAGAAAATGCCGGGACTCTATATGGTGATGGGCAATACCGCGGAAGTGGTCGCGAAACGATATAGAGTGAGTCGCGAATCTCAGGACGAATACTCGCTTTTGAGTCAGCGGCGCACCGCCCGCGCGCAGCAAGAGGCTTTCTTCGACGCGGAGATCGCTCCTATGCGGGTTACTCGCGGCGTCCTTGACAAAAGGTCCGGAGAACTTGTCGGCGAAGAGGAAGTTACCGTTAATCGCGATGAATGCAACCGGCCTGATACCACGCTGCAAGGCTTGCTTAGCCTAAAACCTCATTTTGATCCTGGCAGTGGCCAGGGAACGGTGACGGCCGGCAACTCTTCACAACTCTCTGACGGCGCCTCTGCGACGCTGTTGATGTCTCGCCAGCGTGCCGATCAGTTAGATATTCCCTACAAGCTCGTTTTCCGCGGCTTCCAGGTCGCCGGTTGCGAACCGGACGAAATGGGCATCGGACCGGTTTTCGCGGTGCCAAAACTCCTCAATCGTTGCGGCTTGCGTCTCAATGACATCGATCTCTGGGAGCTGAACGAAGCTTTCGCTGTCCAGGTCATCTATTGCCGCGACCGCCTGGGCATTGACCCGGAAAAACTCAATGTCAACGGTGGCTCGATCGCCATCGGTCATCCATTCGGAATGACCGGTTCGCGCATGGTCGGCACCATCGCGAACGAAATGGCCCGCCAAAGAGCACGCTACGGTGTCGTCACCATGTGCATCGGAGGAGGACAGGGCGCGGCGGCCTTGTTCGAACGCGCCAATTGAAACTCCCGATTGCTGGCTATCGGAGTCTGGGCCTGCGCGAATTACATTCTCCACTGGACGTCTTGCGGTATAACGTTTGACGGAAGGGCCGGGTTGCAATGGGAATTCTCTTTCTCGTCCGTCATGCACAGGCTTCGTTCCTTGAGCAGAACTACGACAAGTTGTCCGCCCTCGGGGAGACGCAGGCACGTCATCTCGGCGAGTATTGGACGCGACGCAAAATCGTTTTTGATCGCGTCTGCGCCGGTCCCTGTGTCCGCCAGAAAGACACTCTCAGGCTCGTGAGCAATGCCTACTTCAAAGCCAGCATCCAGTTTCCCGACCCGCTAGTGCTGCCGGAGTTCGATGAGTATCAAGGCGAAGCCGTGCTCGAACACAGCCTGCCTGGATTGATCGAAAACGATCAGAGCATCCGAGCTCTCCACGCCGCGTTTAAATCGTCGTCCGACTTAGCCGGGCGGCGGACCACTTTTCAAAAGCTGTTCGAGGCCGTCATTGGCAAATGGGTGCGCGGCGCGATTTGTCCGCCAGGTGTCGAAACCTGGCTGGAGTTTTGCTCCCGGGTGAATTCCGGCCTCGGGAAGTCCTCGCGGCCGGCGGCCGCGGTGAACGCGTCGCGATTTTTACTTCCGGCGGTCCCATCGCAGTTGCCATGCAGCATGCTTTGCAGCTTTCTCCGGAGAGCACCTTACAAGTGAGTTGGATGTCGCGGAACTCTTCTTGGAGTGAATTTCTCTACGCCGCGGAGCGATTTACGCTCAGCGGTTTCAATTCTCACGGGCATATCAGCGATCCGGCAATGTTGACCTATCGTTAGGGAGACTTTCCGATGAACGACTTGCTGGACCATCCAGCGGCTCTTCGACAGGGCGAAGAGCTTGACTTGGCCACGCTCGAACCCTATTTGCGCCGTCACTTTCCCAACGAAGCGGGCGCGCTCCAGGTCCGCCAATTTCCGAGCGGTCATTCCAACTTGACTTACTCATTGCAGCTCGGTGCGAGGGAGTTGGTGCTTCGGCGGCCGCCCTTCGGAAGCAAGGTCAGGTCCGCCCACGATATGGGCCGCGAATTTCGTGTGCTCGCAAAGCTCCACTCCGTCTACGCCCCAGCTCCCGAAGTACTTCTATATTGCGACGACGATTCAATCCTCGGCGCACCGTTCTACGTGATGGAACCGATCCGCGGCATCATCCTTCGCAGAAACCTGCCGCACGGGTTGGATTTTCCAGCTGAAAAAGCACGGCGGCTCAGCGAATCTTTTGTCGACAACCTTATTCACCTGCACCGTGTGGATTACGCCGCCGTGGGTCTCTCTGATCTGGGCAGGCCGGAAGGCTATCTGAATCGGCAGGTTCGCGGGTGGATCGAACGCTACTACGGTTCCAAAACTCACGATTATCCGGAAGTAGAGAAGATCTCTGCGTGGATGCAGCAGTGCATGCCCTCCACGAGCGTAGTCTCGCTGATCCACAATGACTACAAATACGACAATGTAGTGCTTGATTCGAGCGACGTTACAAGAATCATCGGCGTCCTCGATTGGGAGATGTGCACCATCGGTGACTCTGTTTCAGATCTCGGCACTGCATTGGCCTATTGGGTGGATGCAACGGATCCAAAGGAGTTGCAGCAAAATCGCTGGGGACCCACAACCCATCCCGGCAGCTTTACAAGGGAAGAATTCGTACAGCACTACGCGCGAAAAACGGGGTGCGATGCTTCCCGGATCGCTTTCTATCTCACTTTCGCGCGTTTCAAACTTGCGGTCATCGTGCAGCAGATTTACTTTCGCTACCGCCAGGGCCTGACTAAAGACGAGCGTTTTGCATCCATGCCCGAGAGAATCCAAATCCTCCTGCGCGCCGCTTTGCACGGCGCGCAAACTGGACAAATCTAGCGCGTATTTCTCAATTCAGATTCGAGCTCGCCACAGCTGCAGTCAATTTCCAATGGATCACAAGTAGTAGCGAACGATCCACTCCGCAGCGCAAGCAGGCTTTTCGGACTTTTCGCTTTCGATCGTTACCGCATAAGTCGCTTCAACGGAATCAGGAAGTTCTTTCAAAGTCAGCACCGACACGCGTGCGCGAATCCTGGAATCGGCCCGCACCGCAGCAGGGAAGCGCACTCGATTCAACCCGTAATTCACCGCTAGTCGCACACCACTGTGGATTTGAATTGCCTCTTTCATCAGATGGCTGACTAAAGACAGCGTTAGAAACCCGTGAGCTATTGTCGTGCCGTAAGGCGATTCTTTGCTTGTCCGCACCTGATCTAGGTGAATCCATTGCCGGTCTTCCGTGGCTTCCGCGAACTGTTCGATCCGCTCTTGCGTAACGCGGAACCATTCCGTTACCCCTATTTCTCTGCCCACCAATTCTTTCAGCGATTGCGGGTCTCTAACGGCCAATGGCGGCATCAACTTCCCCCGGGGCGAGTCTTGTGACTCTGTCGCACATCTGATTAATCAATATTGCGAAACCTACGGTCCCGCCGGTTTCTTGCTCTTAGCCAGCTCCCACTTTGCAATCGATTCCACATGTACTTCATCCGGTCCATCGGCCAATCGCAGCGTCCGAGACATCGCCCAGGAGGCAGCGAGAAACGTATCCTGGGAAACTCCGGCGGCTCCGTGAGCTTGAATCGCCCGGTCCAGTACTCGCTGGGCCACGTTAGGCGCCACCACTTTGATCATCGCAATTTCGGCGCGCGCCGCTTTGTTCCCCTGAGTGTCCATCATATATGCGGCTTTAAGTGTCAGCAGCCGCGCTTGTTCGATCTCCATACGAGACGCGGCAATGTTCGCGCGAATCGTTCCTTGTTCAGCCAGCGATTTTCCGAACGCCACCCTCGTTTGCACCCGCTTACACATGGTTTCGAGCGCCCGCTCCGCTAGGCCGATACATCGCATGCAGTGATGAATCCGTCCAGGCCCCAGGCGTCCCTGGGCAATCTCAAACCCGCGGCCTTCGCCGAGCAGCATGTTCGCCGCCTGAACGCGCACATTTTCAAAGTGAATTTCTGCGTGGCCGTGCGGTGCATGGTCGTAGCCAAATACCTTTAGCATGCGCACGATCCTGACTCCCGGGGTATCTAGTGGCACCAGGATCATCGACTGCTGTTTGTGCGCTGGCGCCGAGGGATCGGTCTTGCCCATAAAAATCGCGATCTTGCACCGAGGATCGCCCGCTCCCGAGGACCACCACTTCCGTCCATGAATCACATATTCATCGCCTTCTCGCAGGATCGTCGCACAAATATTGGTGGCGTCCGAGGAGGCTACGTCCGGCTCGGTCATGGAGAAGCACGATCGAATTTCTCCAGCAAGCAGCGGCTCTAGCCATTGTTCCTGCTGTTCCGCCGTGCCATAACGCGCCAGCACCTCCATATTCCCCGTGTCTGGTGCCGAACAATTGAACACCTCGGGCGCCATGTGACTGCGGCCCATGATTTCGCACAATGGCGCGTATTCCAGATTCGTTAGTCCCGCGCCGTTTTCGTCTCCGGGCAAAAACAAATTCCATAACCCCTCGCTGCGCGCCTTAGATTTCAATTCTTCGATAGTCCGCGTCGGTTTCCAGCGTTCCCGCTCCAGTTCCTCGTGGAATCGGTGCTCGTTTGGATAGACGTGGGCATCCATGAAGATTCGCAATCGCTGTTGCAGTTCCTTCGTCTTTGTGCTGAGTTCAAAGTCCATAACTCTCTCTATTTCCCGGTGAAGACCGGAGCCCGCTTTTCGATAAAGTGTGCCACACCTTCTCTAAAGTCTTCGGACTGCAGGCTCGCCAGCATTTCCTGCTCGGAACTTTCAAACGATTCCGCCAGCGTCTGGAACATCGCGTCGTACACTTGCCGTTTGATCACGCGCAACGACCGTGGGCTAACGCTCGACGCCAGGTCCGCCGCACACTTCTGCACGTTTTCCAGAAAAGTTTCACGCGGAAAAACCTGATTCACCAACCCCATTCTTAGCGCCTCCGCCGCATCGATCATTCTCGCGCTAAATAGCAAATCCAGCGCGTTCGCATGTCCCACGAGTCGCGGCAACATCCACGCCATTCCGTACTCTGCGATCAGCCCGCGCTGCGCAAATGCCGTCCCGAACCGAGCCGCATCCGAGGCAAGACGTATATCGCAATACAATGCAATCACCAATCCCAAGCCCACTACCGGCCCGTTGATTGCCGCAATCACGGGTTTTGTGACCGCCGGGAAGTAGGAGTATTTCTTCCGAAAGTCCCTTCGCGTTCCCTCGCCGCCGCTGCTTGCAGGTTGCACTGCTTGGGCCCGCCGCGCTTCGTCGAGTCCCTTCTCCGCGACCGTGCTCAGTAGCGACATATCCGCGCCCGCACAGAATCCGCGTCCCGCGCCCGTCAAGACAATGACGCGAACATTTTCATCGTGTTCCGCCTCGCCGATCGCGGCGTGAACCTCGCGCTCCATGACGGCTGTCCAGGCGTTCAATTTATCCGGCCGATTCAGCGTAATGGTGGCGACCCGGTCGGCCCCGTGGTACAGAGTTTCTTGATTTGGCATAGTGAGCCGGATTATATACAATGGCAGCCGTGTTAGTAACATGCATCTGTGTGTGACTATCGCATTCCAGGATCGTCTCCGCAAGCGTCGTGACGATTGCTAGTTGCCCCAATCGGAGACTCCATGCCCTTCGTTGAGAATCAAGGCGCCAAACTATATTGGGATGAACAAGGCTCCGGAGAACCTCTATTGCTCATCATGGGCCTCAGTTATCCCTCCTGCATGTGGCATCGCAGCCGCCCGGTCCTCGCCAACGGTTATCGCACCATCGCTCTCGATAATCGTGGTGTGGGCCAAAGCGATGTCCCTCCAGGTCTCTATTCCATCGCGTTGATGGCTTCGGATGCGGCCGCCGTTATGGATGCTGCGGGCGTGGAGAGTGCGCACGTATTCGGCGTCTCCATGGGAGGCATGATTGCTCAGGAACTTGCGCTCCAATATTCGAGCCGCGTGCGCTCGTTGATTCTTGGCTGCACCGCGGCGGGCGGTCCGCATGCCGTGCAGGCCGAATCTGCCGCGCTGCAAACTCTTATGCGCCGTGACCTCACTCCTGAAGAATCCAAGGAGGCCATCATCCCGTTCATCTATGACGCTGCCACGTCTCGCGAGCGCATCGACGAGGATATGGCTATCCGCATGAAGTGGTTTCCCACCCCGGAGGGATACGCAGGCCAACTTCAAGGAATTGTCGGCTGGGAAGCCTACAGCCGCATCGCGCGAATCACGACTCCGACGCTTGTCATTCACGGCGAAACCGACAGACTCATTCCGCCCGCGAACTCGCAGTTAATCGCCGAACGTATTCCGGGTGCCAAACTCGTCTTGATCCCTCATGCCAGCCACATTTTCGAGACCGACCAGCCAGGTGCAGCACACCACGCGATCCTGGAATTTCTCGCCGCTCAGAACGGTCGTAAGCAACCCTCCCTGACCTAGTTCAGCCCGTGAACTGGATGGCAGGTGACATTCTTCACGCCAGGGACGGGACTTTCGTCGAGTACTGGGATGTGATCGAAGACAAGGCACTGCGCGAGTCTTCAAGGGGAAAGTGATTTCTTTCCCAAATCTTTTCCAAAAAAAGGAAGGGATTGTTGGAGGCGGCCAACAACCGCTTGTGAAGACCCCTGGGGTGAACCCCTAAGATGGCACAAATTATTGGGGCACGCTTGGGTCACCGAAATTCAGGACGATCGCTCATGCGTGCTACCTAGAACCCCGTTTTCTGGGGAGCTTCCGAGTTGACCAT
>Ga0185299_10003231_pt1 | contig 22314 bp, 23 predicted proteins | sample PaiPotPPA55metaG_FD_128002 | JGI IMG/M metagenome (GOLD analysis project Ga0185299, IMG submission 128002) | Iron sulfur acid spring bacterial and archeal communities from Banff, Canada, to study Microbial Dark Matter (Phase II) - Paint Pots PPA... ... | reverse complement strand
CACGGTGACATTTCCACTACGCCTGCGAAAGCCCCGAAGTTTACCGCAAAACCGGCAAAACCTGGAGAACTAGGATGAGGTGTTTTTTGCCTTCTTTCGATTGAGGACTTGGGAAGTTGAATTGGCGATGGGCCGTGCCGCCGGCCGGGGTGAAGAACGAGCGAAGCACCCTGTGCTCCTCGTCGGCCCTGTTGAACAAAGCTCAAATGTGACGTCGTCCCGCCGCCAGCGTCGGGTTATTGATCAAGCTTGATATGCGCATTCTGACGCACCAGCTCTTTCTGAACAGGGATGTACTCACTTCCTTGTGATTGCGCATAAACCGCCGCCGCCACACCAGCCGCATGTCCGGTCCCGAAAGAGGTTCCCATGACACGCAGTGACCCGCCTGCATAACTGTCACCATCCGTCAGACGGCCTCCCACAAACAGGTTGGGTGTGTCTTTGCTGCACAGCGTCCTCAAGGGAATGTCATAGGTACTATTCCCGTGGACCATCCGCCAGACCGTCGGTTGCCCTGGTTCGGTGTGATACTCAATCGGCCACGCCCCCAGGCACACCACATCGTCGAAGCGCGCTCCGTTCTCGATGTCCTGTGTCGTAACCTGATAGCGTGCATTCACGTGACGGGACTCACGTGTGCCGATTTCTGGTCCCGTTGCCAGGATGTACGCATGCTCACAACCGGGTATCGTGCGAATGGCTTGCAGATAGGCCCTGGCCTGTTCCCGCCCATGGATTTCTGCTTCAGTCAGACTTTCTGCGTCTCTGCCGTCGTATTTCTGATCAATGAAGTAGGTTGCCACGTCGTTTGTAATCGGAACGCGGAAGAATAACCCGGACTCGGAGACAAGCGGTTTGACCCCGCGCTGTTTCGCCTGCTGAATGGCGGCTGTCCAGCGAGTTGGCGAGAGATCGGCATCTGCCGAAATCCCGCCCAGACGCATACTTAACGTCCCCGTCTGGACAGTCCCATGATTCCCATAGCGTACGGAGGCTCCGCCAAAGAACGCGAGGTCTCCTTCTCCGCTGGCATCGACGAAGGCTTTCGCCGTGACCTCGTGATTGCCCTGGTGATCGTGGAGCGTGACGCTCGTGATGTGATTTCCGTTACGTGTGGCGGAAGAAACATGGTGTGCAAACAAACCTGCACGCCCGCTTGCATACACAACTGGTCTAAGACATATTTCACGGACTCGGGTTCGATGAGGACGGCCACTCCGTGAAACTGGATCGGTTCCGAGACGGCGCCCATCTCACGTAACTGTTGGAGAACCTGGTTGGCAACCCAAAAACAGCCTGTTTCTTCTGATCGTTCGTAAAGAGACCACAATAGGTAAGAACATTTTTCAGCGTGGCCGCTCCCCCCAGAAACGGGCCGGACTCGACGAGTAATGTCTGGGCACCAGCGTTCGCCGCGCCTAGGGCTGCCGCCGTTCCTGCCGCACCGCCTCCGATGACGATGACGTCACATGATCGAGCTAAACTCATGCTTCAACTCCTCTCTTCTCCGTGTCGGCAGTCATTATCATTCAATCCAACCCTAGCGCGACCGCTTCGGCAGCTACTTGCATGCCCACTCCCAAAAAGGTATTCACCACCAGCCAGCACACAGTCATTTGCTCCCGATGTGAAACATCTCAATCATCAGCTTCGGCATATCGACGGCAGTCGTAGTGTGGCCCAGGATGCGCGGGTATCTGAACACGGGCTGAGGAACCACATGCCCACCGCCCTCAATCTTGTAAAGGGCAACGACCGGAGAAGGAGCGCCAGGCCACAGGAATCCATCCGCTGAGGTGGGGTCTCCGCTGCTCTGCGGGTCGAGGTGAATCTGTTGAGGAGTGGAAGTCACACCGAGTCGCTTCGCAAACGTCTGCGCGGTATCGAACGCTGAGAGCACTCTACCTCGGTAGCTGAACCACAGGAGTGTGACTCTGCCCCCATTAATCGGATGGATGGGGTCTTTCTCTCCTTGAACGACTAGCAGGGGCACGGCTCCCTGCTCCGGGCATGAGGAATCTTCTGGAGCCTGCAAGCTGGCGCCAGCTATGGCGATTCCGGCGACTTGCTCAGGGGCTTGCAGGGCCAACCGAAGCGCCATTTGACCGCCATTGGAATAGCCGTGGACGTAGACATGTTTTTCATCAATCCGATGCTGCGCGACTTCGCGGGCGATCAGACCCTTGACGAATCCCATATCCGTCGATGTTTTCGATATGGGCTGGGAAGGTGGCTTGCGAATGGCAGTCATTCCAGGTGCGCTTATAGCCATTTGGGTAGACGACCACAAAGCCATGCTGATCCGCCAGTTGGTCGAATTCGTAGCCGGTCCACTCACGCATCGACTTAGCATCCATCAGCGCGCCATGAAGCACAATGACCAGCGGAGAATGCAGAGAGATGTCGTGAGGTACATATTCCAAGAACTCTCGCGTCATGCTGCCGATGGGGATCGAATCTTGTTGAATCGCGGCAGATAGGGTTGGGTTGGCTGGCGACGGAGCGTACACTTCAATGAAGTAGAAGCCAAGAGCCACAACGATCAGCGCAGCCACTGCAAACCCAAGAATTTTAAGTAGCGTTTTCATTCATTCCTTTCGTGTCCCGGTCCTCGTTTCGCTGACTCCCGTCTCTGTAGAGCTTCCGCGCCGGGCGTGGGTAGCCCTTTAACCCGGATGAACGATTCGGCAGTTCAGCTCGAAGTCCGCCCGTTTGCGCTTTGCTCTCTCGACTCTTCCGCGGTCCCGGGTCGATCATCCGGATGAATGCGTTTAAAACCGAATACACACTATCCCGATCTCTTTAGCGAAGAAATTCATTGTGGGGGTTCTAAGCGTTGAGATGGAAATCCATACACTCAATGACGCCCTGGCCCGCGTAGATCTCAGTCTTACCCTTCTCCGTTGCAATTGGGCTAGCCGGTGTAGCCACGGTACGCTCCCGCCACCGCTTCGACTACCTTGAGGAGGCTTATTCGCTCGTCGAAGCGTTCCTCTGGCTCGGCATCTACCTGGCCATCAATCTCCAGCTTTCGTCGTTGAACCTGTCCGCGCGGTGGTGGATGGCACTCGGGCCGCCGCTCAATTCACAAAGCCGTTCTACTGGGGAACGTGGGTGCTGATCTGGTGTCTGCCGCCAATCGTACTCGCGCGCGGCATTCGCCAGAAGGACCGCTTCGTCATCGCGGTGGGCGCGATCGTCGCGAGCCTGACTCTGGTCTCGAATAAGCCTTATCTCGGCTGGCCGCGGCATACCCGGGACCCGATGCTGCTGGGCATATTGTTAACCAGTGTCTCATTCTTCATCCGACGCTGGCTTGCCCGTGGCCCGGGCAGAATTCGCCACGGCTTTACCGCTGCGCGCCTATCGGGAACGGACAAACACTGGATTAACGTCGGGTCGGCCGGATTCGGCCTGCTATCCCCCCACTCAACAACGCCAGACCCGCAAACAAGCGGTCCGGACGACTTCCGCTTCGGCGGGGGACAAACGGGAGGCGGAGGCGCCGGCGGCGATTTTTGAAGGGTCGATGATGCGGTAGTGCGAGATGGTCTGGTCGATCGCTTCATCTAGGCCGGGTCGGGCCGGGTCACCCCTGCCCGCTCGAGCCTTCAACGGCGTCGTTACTAAGTTCTCTTTCACAACACGACCCAGGTCGTTCCTTGCGCTAACGGTTAGGTCCACACCCCGGCGATTTCAATCCGCGCTCAGCCAGAATTCAGAAGCAGGTCTTGAAAACAGAAAACTCCGCGGCGAAGATGCAATGACAGTCCGCTCGGTACAAGAAGGGCAGACGATACGAATGGTCGGCATTGACCGAAAGTCAAGGAGGTAGGCATGGCTGCCAACTAAGTTCCGATAGCTGGGTCGAGTAGCGTGTATCCGTAACTATGAACGATGTTCACGCGGTCAAGCAGAACCGCAGTGTGGCACCCGTTGCCAGATTCACTTCGGGTTTGCAATCGCGATGGCTTGGCGCATGTGACCTCGCGATTTCTTCAGCGCGGCGGCGGCTTGGGCGCGCCAGACGCGGGCAGCCAGCATCGCGACTGCGACAGGGGTGCGATTGCTCGAAGCCTCCAGCGTGCGGCGGGCAGTTTCTTGGTCGGCTCCAGTTGCGCGCTCCAGGATTCCTACCACGCGCTGGATTAATTTCTCATTCCTCCGTGACACATTGACCATCAGGTTCCCATAGACGTACCCTAACCGCGTCATCGCGCCAGCACCAGCACGAGATCGAATTTTACGGGTAAGACGAGTACCGCCTCCGCCCCAATCTGACGCTGAACTACGGCCTGCGATACTCGCTGTTCTTCGCTCCAATGGAATAACGAGGTAGTAATACCTCTGGCTGCCTGTTAACCGCAAAGGCGCTCTGAGCCTACCCACAGTTGAGCCAGATCTCTGAGGTTGTCTTTGTATGTACGCGTTACCAAGTATTCCTTCCCGCCTTTTACACGCAGCCTGTACTCTCCCGTCGGTAAAGGTTGGATCTCCTCCACCGCCGAAATATTCACGACGACCGAGCGGTGGATGCGAATAAAACCGTAGGGCTTGAGCTTCTCCGCCATGGACGAGAGGGACTCGCGCAGCAAATAGGGATTGGGTCGGTGTCGCAACGAAACGTAATTACCTTCCGCTTGCACTGCCACGATCTCGGCTAAATCCAAGAATAGGATTCTACCCTTTGCCTTGAACGCGATTCGTGGCGCCTGTCGTTTTGCAAGAACCTCCAACTGGCGCAAGATTCGGATGAGGTTTGCAGCATCAACTCGGGTTACCGGAAACAATGAAGTATCTGCAAGTTCGTAGAACCCGTCTTCTGCCGGCGATTCAAGAGTGTAATCCCGTCTAGTCTTGGAGGAGCAAATCGTATCCCCCCGCAGCGGTCTAGCCGAAACGTCCGCTTTAGCGTGAGCAGCTTGTTCAACAAACATTTCACGTGCAATGGCCTTCTGATCCTGAATCTCGCGGGTGCTCATGATGGAACCCCTCGCATTGCTCTCTCGTTTCGAACTTCCTGCTACCCGAAGCGAGACTGACGAGTTCACTGCTTCTAAATGAAAAGGTCCTACATAACCGGAGCAGCGGATCCGTCTGACCACCTGCCCACGGGAACGATAAACACGCCGATTGGTTGAGCGCCTTTGAATTGTGGATTCAGCATCACCGGTGATTTCGGCAGATCGGCACCCCACGCCTTACCTTCCAGGCCCGTAGGTTACTTCTGGCCAGTGCTCACTGCTGACGGAAAGCTGGATTGCGCGCCGAAATAACACTCAATGGATTGCAACTTTCCGTTCTTGATTCGGAGATACTCCACGTTCCGGAACGATTTTCCGTCCTTGGTGTGGCAAAGATACTTCACAAAAGCATCCTCCGCGCCAGTGGTGATTCGCTCCAGGTCAAAATGTCCAATGAAATCGATCTGTGTTTCCCAGCATCGCGCTTTGAAAGTGCTCTTGCTGATGTGGTCGTCGCCGGCTGCGCTTGTAAAGGTGAAGTTATCGGCGAGCAGGCGATCCACTGGGCCCCAGTCTCTCTTCTCCCAGGCTGCGTACCACTTCCGGGCTACCTCCTCGTTCGTTAAGTTCTGCCCTCCCAATGCGCTGGCACTTGCCGGTGCCGGCAGGCTCACGGCACCAACCAGCGCGCAGGCTCCCGTTGCGAGCAAATTCCTGCGCGACACTGCGATCCTTGTCATTGTTCGTTCTCCTTTTCATGATGAAGTTTGAAGCTCTTCGCCCGATCGCGATGCTGACTGTCCGAGCATACGAACCGGCTGGTATGTAACAGTGTCAAACCACCCGTTGGGATCGACGCGATCAGCCCCGCTTGCGGTTGCCCGACGGGCGCAAGGACCGCAGCCAGTCCACGATGTTTCTGATCCCCGCTTTCATCACTCTCGGATCCTGAGCATTCTTTGCCAGCGAGGCATAGCCTTCGACCATCGCGATCAGTAAGCCAGCGGCGTCAGCGGGTTCCACGTTGCGGCGAACGCTTCCGTGGGTCTGGCCCTCTCGCAAAGTGGAGGCAACGGCCTCGCGCCAGGCATCGAAGATTATCGCCAGCCGTTTCCGGAATCCCGCGTCAAGAGGAGACATTTCCTGCGCCAGATTGTTCAACTGGCAGCCACCCCGCACATCCTCGGGCCGAACGGGTATACGTTGAACAGCGCCGATCAAAGCGTCGACAGGGTCCTTGACGCTCTGTAGAGGCCGCACCCATTTGCCGTGGACGTCGGGGGCGATGACCTCTTCGACGACGGCGTATCCCAAGGCTTCCTTGCTTTTGAAGTGGTAGTACAGTGCTCCCTTGGTGACGCCAGCTGAGGCCAGAATGGTGTCCAGGCCGGCACTCTGGAAACCCGATCTGTAGATCTCGCGGGATGCCGCCTGCAGCAAGCGCTCCCGCGTGCGCTCAGGATCGTGCATCCTGGCCGCTCTACGTTTCGGATTCTTGCGTGCCGCCAACATACCAACCAGTATGTATGGCAACGATCAGAGCGTCAAGAGGGATTTAACAACGCGCTCAACAATATGAAAATCCATCGAATTTCGTAACCTCTCGCTAGTGTGTGTATGAAAAGTTGGAGAAACAGTCGCTCTAGCCGTTTTGGGGTCGTCCCATGAGGTTGTTAGTCCGCCACTCGTTTTCGAACTCTGAAGTGTTCGGCCCGTTGTCTCACGTAATCGTTGTGAACGTGGAACACCACATGCTCCCTCAGTTCTGACTCAGCAGGAGTTTGTGAAGTTGTGAGCCAATTCTGCTCTCAATTGCACATGAACTGTCAGAGCCCGAGTGATACGTGGCGCAATTCGCCAGGCATCTCGGCACCACGACTTTACCGGAGGAGAAGAGGAAAATATGAGCACGCAAAGGCGGTTGAGGAATTTCTGGATACTGTGGGTTACGACGATGATTCTGGCTTGCTTCAGCAATGCGGTCGCGCAAGCGAGCTACGAAGTTAAAGATTTGGGCACTAACAACAGTAAAGACAACTTCAGCATGGCCATGGGCCTCAATAATCACGGCTGGGCGGAGAACATGGATGGGTCCGTGAACCCTCCGATAAATAATCTGTTTACGTCAGTTTCAAGGGGCCGCGCGGTGATAAACATCGACGGACTCAACATCGACCTCGGCACGCTTGGAAAACCCGACGGCAACAGTTGGATCAACTGGGGTGGGATCAACGACCGCGGGGAAGCGGTCGGTATGTCCGAAACATCTGTTCCAGATCCGGATGGCGAAGACGTTTGCGGTTTCGGCACAAGACTTACGTGTAGTCCGTTTCTTTGGCGAAACGGCCACATGAGCGCTCTCCCGACGGTGGGCGGGAATAACGGGCAGGCCAGCGCCATCAATAACCGCGGACAAATCGCAGGATATGCGGAAACGTCTGTCGTTGACTCTGGGTGCCCCCCTTATAAGACTACATTGGGGGTATTGTGGAACAAAGGCAAAGCCCAGCCTCTTCCTACGGTGGGTAGCGATCCAGACGGGATCGCGTTCGGCATCAACAACCGGGGCCAAGCCGTAGGCTACTCGGGAACCTGCACCACAGCGCTTCACGCCGTAATGTGGGAAAATGGCACCGCCGTCGTGCTTCCTGACCTCGGATATCCACGTTCCAATATCGCCTTCGCCATTAACAACCGGGGCCAAATCGCTGGGAAAGTCCGCACCGCTGATGGCACAACCTACGTAGCCGCTCTTTGGCAGTCCGACGGCACACTCACAAACCTCGGCATTCTGCCGGGAGATTTTGCCGCCTTCGCCACCGGCATCAACAGCCGGGGCCAAGTGGTGGGAAACAACTTTGACTCCAGCTTTAACTGGTCCCACGGCTTCATTTGGCAAAATGGTGCGATGACCGACCTTAACACGCTAATTCCCGCAGATTCCAACCTCTTCATAATCTCGGCTAGCAATATCAATGAGCGCGGACAAATCTCGGGTATGGCAACAGTGGTCTCCGGGCCCCATACGGGCGACATCCACGCCTATCTTGCAACCCCTGTGGACGAAGACCTAGGCAAGTCGGTTGCAGATGTCGTACGTACGCATCCGAAAATCACTTTGCCCGCGAATGCTGGTAAGCAGGCTTCGCTGAGATCAGGACACTGCCGACTCGAAAAATAAAGGGCATTTTCGAAGCTCCGCACCATGCATTTCAGCCATTCTGCGCGAAGGCGCTAGGCCGGAGATTGTGCGGGACAACATGGGTCACGCGAATATCGACGTGACCCAGATTGTTTACGGCGAGAGCGCTGAATGCGTTGCCGCTCGACGAGGTCGTGCCCGAGGGGTGAGCGCATGCACCAGTTTCCCTCGAAGGAGCTCACCGACACATACCATGGCTTCCCGTGTTCGCCATTGCGTTGAGTGTCCAAAATGCTTGACTCGATATTTGCCTGGCTTCAGCCCGTACCGTAACGGGTCGTACTTGATACCGCTGGCTGAAGGATTCGCAGATGAATGGACCCTGTACTGTGCCTGCGGGAGGCCACCCATTTCCAGTCGATGGAGTTGGAGCGACCTGAAGCTATATGCGGTCTCGAATCAGGCACACGATCGCGGTTATGGTCCACCCGAGGAGATTGTGCCTGTAGACAAGAAGTCGCGTTTTTCGGGTTAAGGTTGGCCGGGACTGAGCTTGCTTGTCTGAACCAATTCAGTTCAGTATTTTCCTGGCTCCAGATTTGTCGGCATCGAGGAGATCATGAATCCAACGTCTGCGTTGTCCTCGCTGCAGAATTCCAACCCGCTGCTCGCAATCCTGTGGGCCGGATTCACGTGCGGCACGCTGGACATTAGCGCCGCGCTCGTCGTCTACCGGTATTTCGGACGCCCACCGATGCGGCTGCTGCAAGGGATCGCCGCCGGCGTGCTGGGCTCGCGCTCCTTCCAAGGCGGGCTTCCAACGGCGTTGCTCGGCCTTTTCTGTCATTTTTTCATCGCATTTTCTGCCGCCACCGTCTATCTTACGGCGAGCCGCTGGATACCTTTCCTTCTGGCGCACGCCGTAATCTCTGGTGTTTTCTATGGCGTGGCTGTTTACTTCTTCATGAATCGCGTCGTGGTGCCCCTTTCGGGCGCCATAAAATATCCGTTCTCTTTACAGCTGTTGGTTATCGGCGTCGTCATACACATCTTCTGTGTCGGATTGCCCATCGCCCTAGTAGTACGACGATGCTCAATGCAATGAAATAAGATGGGCACGGCCTTGGCGAAGCCAGTCTTTACCGAACCGATGTTCGAGAAGAGAGAGAGCACGATGATCGAGGTTAGCCGTTGTTTGAAGATCGCCGTTGTTCGTCCTCCTTTTGAGTAGTTTTGTATTTTTTGGTTTGTGCTGCAGTTGATTTATATGCGGTCCCACTCACCGCACTCGACAGGCATTCGCCCGACTCTTGGGGACCAGTATACCGAGCGTTTGAGGTGACGTCCGGCAGACTTTCCTGAATCGCCCGCGAAGACCACCACCTGGCGCGATTCCGAAGCGCGCAAGACAGTCAGAAATGTATCGCGCATTTAGAACGAGGGCTAACCGATCGAGCCACGATTTCGAGGGCAGCAGATCAACTACGAGATCCGGAACCGGCTTCGAAGCATGCTGACCATTCCCTGCATTCTCGATCGGTGGCCTGTCGATCGGTGGCCTTGACCGATGGAGGTGCGGATGTCAAACTGTTGCTGGCAGGATTGAGGGAAAGCGCTTTTGGCGCGGTTTCCTCTTCTGCACGTTCGCCGTACAATAAACGTACAATGGAATCGGGATTGTGGGCATTTTGGGCCTTTAGGCCCAAAGCAAAATGAATAAGTTACGTGTTATCAATGCGATGGAGTAGTTCAAATCCCCCCCTTCCGCACCATCGTATTGATTCCGGAACGGGAAAAATTGTCGAAATCTGAGCTTCGGCTCCATTGGAGTTTTGTTCATGTGGGTCACATATTTGATCACAACCGTTCACGTTATCGTCTGCTTCTTTCTGATCGCGGTCGTTTTGCTGCAGAGCGGAAAGAGCGGCGACCTGGCTGCAGCTTTCGGCGGTCAGGGCAGCCAGACAGCGTTTGGTCCGCGGGGCGCGGCTTCGGTTCTTTCCCGGGCGACGACTTGGTCCGCGATCATTTTCATGGTCACGTCGATCACGCTTTCGATTTTTGCGGCGCGGAGAACCGGGTCCGCGTCCGTACTTTCGGGAGTGAAACCGGCGCAGACGAAGTCGCAGCCAGCGACACCCACCACGCCTTCCGCGCCGCCGGCCGCTCCGCAGAAGCCGGCGCCGACACAGAAATAAGTTGCTAGTGGAGAGAGCCGGGCGTCCCCGCCCGGCCACGTTGCCTGCTGCAGGCACACGGGTGGACGGGCGAGACGCCCGTCGCTCCATCGTATGACTCGCCACGCGGTCACCCCACCAGAAATGGATTCTCTTCCCTTTCTTCGCCGATGGTTGTTCGCGGGCCGTGGCCTGGAATAACGACGGTATCATCGGGCAAGGTCAAGACGCGATCGTGCAAGGAACGCATGATCTTCTGGTATGAACCTCCGGGGAGATCGGTTCGTCCGATGCTGCGGGCGAACAGTGTGTCGCCGGCGATCAGCAATTTTTCCGCGGGAAAATAGAGGCAGACGCTGCCCTCGGTATGGCCGGGAGTATGGAGCACGTTCGCCGTCAGGTTACCCGCCCGCAATGATTCGCCATCCGCGATACTCGCTTCGATTGCAACTTCGCCCGGCGCGGCGACGCCAATCCAAGTTGCTTGCACGTCGAGCATTTTCAGCAACGCATAATCGTTCTGATTGAGCAGGATGGGGGCGCCAGTCTGCGCGCGCAGCTTCATAGCTCCGCCTACGTGATCGATGTGGGCGTGGGTGATGACGATCTGTTTTACTACCAAGTTGTGCTGACGGACGATGGCGAGAACATCCTCAATATTGTCGCCCGGATCGATGACCATGGCTTCGCGAGTGATTTCGTCGCCAATGATAGAGCAGTTACATTGCAGCGGACCGACGGGAAGGATCTTGTGAATCATGCACTTCAATTTTCGCTCAGCGAGAGAAAATCTGCCACGGAGCGAAGGTCAGAGGTACAAGGTCAGATCGCAGATGCGCTTCCGATCAAAGGGTTTTACCTCTGCAATCTGACCTCGCACTTCTGACCTATTCTCACGACGCCGCCGCGACCTGCCCCGTCGTCTGATCCGACCTAAAGCGCAGGAGCGCCGCGATATTCCCTGCACGATCCAGTCCATCGTGCTCCTTGAGGTAGAAGAGTTCGATGTTACGACGGATGGCGATGGGGATGATGGCATCGCAGACATCGGTGAGTTCGTGAGTTCGGCGTCCGCAAGCGACGCACGACGCCACCAGGTGGGCGTCGAGGTGGCCGCAGTGAGGACACTCGACGGCTCGAGCAGAATAGTTTTCAGTGAGGAAGATGGTCTGCACTTCCCCGGTTTCCAACGCTTGCAGGACGCGTCGAAGACCGGCGACACCGCGCCCGTTGCCTTTGGCGAACTCCAGCGCTTCGCTGACTTTCGTCGAGGCACGTTCAGTGATCCAGTGATTCAGGAGAGCGCCCGCGTGATCGCGAATCTCTTCACTCGACACGCTGGCAACATCGGCCGAGAATCGGCCAATCAGGCGCTGTTTGACGTAAGGGTGGAGGTGGGATTCGAACTCCGGCCAATTGACATCGTGGCAACCGACGATGAGACGCTCCCATGCGCCTCTCTCGAAGTCGGTCCGAAGCCGTTCGGAAACTGCCTTGAAGTGCTGGAGCGCTTCCTCGGACACGCGGCGCTCGGCATGGCCGGCTTCGTAGCCGTTGTAGCCGTAACTGGAAGCGCTGCGCGAGAGCATGTGGACAATGGCCCCGTGTTCGCGCAGCACGTCGAGGCGAAGATCGAAGAAACGGGCGCGCTGGCGATCAAGCAGCACAACGCAGAGCGCAGGTTGGGCTCCGAGCAAGGCGGCCAGCGGCTTCAACTGAAATTGAGGCTGGAGATAAATCTGCGTGCCTCCAAGATGCGGAGGCAGTTCGTATTCCTTCCAGAAATTCTGAGCGGAGCATGCGAAGACCGCCCTTCCCCGGGTATTTCCGCGCAGACTTGTGGCCAAGTCGAGGACGCGATCGAGGTCGGCGTGAAGAGATCCGTTCTTACCGCTGGCGGCGGCGCTTTTCAGGGCCTGCTTAACGATATCCTTGGCGACGATTGCCTCGCGGCGATGGGAACGATCCTGCGGAGGATCGGGCTGAAAGTAAAAACTCAGGGCACAAGCCCCCTTCGTTTCGTCCGCTTGAAAAGCCGCCAGCTCACGGATTTCGTCCCGGGTCATCATCTCCACACTCCTTAATACTGAGATGTTCAGGTTCCAGTTTTGACGAAGCGCTCTTTAGGAAATTCTTTGGCTACAGACGGTGCACTGCGAACGCAGTTGCGCGCCCGCTGAATGGATTCGCGCACGGCTTCCGGATGGCGGCCGGTGATAGCGGCAATTTCGCCGAGAGAAAAGCCCTCGATACCATACAAGAGAAAAGCTTCGCGGTCGGTGCGGTCGGCGCCGCGGAGGGCAGCTTGCACCAGGGCAATCATTTCGTCCGAGTAGGCGGCCTGTTCCGGAGTGGACACGCGGCGATCGGGAATCGCGCTTTCGCGGGTCCAACCCTCGTCAGGCTGATGGAATTGCAGGCCGGCTTCATCGGAGGCTTGCACGTTTTGCCGGCGGCGACTGTCTTCGAGATGGACGGGAGACTCCAGTTCATGAAGGCGCGCCGTCATCTCGTTCATGGCTTGCAGGGCAAGCCGGTACAGCCACGGTTCAAGCGACAATTTTTCCGGACGGTCGTGATCGCCGAGAGCTCGGGCGATGACCTCGTCGACGACCTCGGGGGTGGAGAGAGCGTCCTCGAGAACGTCCTCGTCGGCGCGGCGGAAGTAGAGTTCGCGGTCCACGAAACGTTCGAGCCGGGAAAGATTCGCATTCACGTAGGAGCCGATGTCATCGGCGGAAATGGTGGGCGCCAGAACCGCTGCCAGCGTCTGCTCGAATGGCACGCCGGGTTCGCGAGATTCCTGTTGCCCTCCGCGCCAGCGCCGCCATTTATGACTTGAGCGGAGCAGTTCCTTATGCCGGCCGATCTGCTGGATGAGATCGTCAAAGGCAGCCTTGATGGCCGCGGTCGGGCTGGGAGCTTTCTCCTGGACGGCCAGTTGTCCCGATGGCAAGCGCAGATTCAAAGAGACGAGTGTTCCCTCGCGCGCCGAATTCTGATCGATGACCGCTTTCAGATGGACCAGTTCGGGCCGGAAGACCTGAAGGCGCTTCTGAATTTTTTCGATCTGGTGGCCGATCTCTTTTTCGATGTCGGGAGTTTTGTGAACCTTGTAACTTACGTGAACGTTCATTTTCGCGCCTCGAACGCGGGAGGAAGTGGCCCCGTGAAGCTGCGGTCTTAACAACACGATTGTACACCCGGAGGGAAGAGTGAAAAGCGACCTTTGCTGCCGCTCTTCCCAGTCTATTTCGCCTGTCCTAATCCTTCCTTAGCTCTTTAGGCAACTCTACCGGGAACTGCGGAAAATCATGCGAGACGCCTTTGAACAGCGAAACTGTTGTCTCGGAGCGCTTTGTGCCGTCGTGAACGGCGATCTTGTGCTGTTTGTTCGAATAGCCTTCCCAGAGAGACACGCCGGCGTAGGCCCCGTCCTTACGGAGGATGTAGTAGGTCACGTCGACGAACTTCAGCTTGCTCATGTCGTTGTTGTAGTTGCGCGCGATGCGCTTGAGAGCATCAAGGCCGGCTTCGAGCGGTGACATGCCGTGCCGCATGTTCTCGACGATGGTGTGTGCTCCCGCAACCTTGATGTTCTCTTCTCCGCTGCCGGTGGCGCCCGCGGAGCCCACGTCCTGATCGGTGTAGCAACCGGCGCCGATGATGGGCGAATCGCCGCAGCGTCCGGGGAGTTTATAGGCAAGGCCGCTGGTGGTGGTGCAGCCGGAGATTTCACCATTGTCGTTGAGCGCGGAGCAGTGGATGGTGCCGGTGGGTGGAACCAGAACGCGCCGGACGGCAGCCATGCGGAATTCCGGTTCAATGCCCAGTTCGGCGGCGCGCTGTTCGAGGCGACGAATGCGATCCTCCCAAAGCTCGGCTTGCGGTGCGGTCGTTGGCGATGACGAAGGCGGCGTCCAATGCGGGTCCGCCAATCCCGGTCCCCACCAGTCGTCGGTCGAGTGGTACTCCTTCCACAGCAGCCAGATTTTGCGCGAGCGTTCGGTGAGTAGATTTTCACGCGGGAAACCCATGGCGACGGCAAACCTTTCCGCGCCTTCGCCGACAAGCATTACGTGGCCGGTGTGCTCCATGACGGCTTTAGCCACGAGCGAAACATTCTTGATGTTACGCACACCGCCCACGGATCCCGCTCGGCGCGTGGGTCCATGCATGCAGCAGGCGTCGAGTTCGACAACCCCCTCTTCGTTGGGAAGACCGCCGAGTCCGACGGAATCGTCATTCGGATCATCTTCCGGTCCCTTGACAACGCGCATGGCGGCGTCGAGCGTGTCGCCGCCGCTTTTCAGGAAAGCGAACGCGTCGTCGAGGTAGTTGACGCCATTGTTGGCGCAGATGATGATCGGCCGCTTCGCGCCGCTGGGTGGTTCGGCGGCGCGGGGAACATTGTTCTTACTTTTGTCTTGCGCATTCAGGCCGGTGGCCAGCGATGCAGCGATTGCGGAACCTAGAAATCCGCGACGGCTTATGGACATGAATACTCCGTACTCGGGAAACGGCGAGAAGGATAACACGGCTCGCCAACGGAGAGCCGGGCGTCCCCGCCCGGCGGAACCCTTCGACTCCGCTCAGGGCAGGCTCGCGAGACGTCCGTTACTCCACCGCCTCCAGCACGCGAGCGACGCCTTCGCGAAAAACGGCCGGCTCGGTGATCAGACTCAGCACGAGATGTCCTTCGTTTGGAAAATCGTAGAAGTGGCCAGGATGCACGATGACACCGATCCTCCGTAGGAGATCGATGGCCCGATCTTCGTCAGTTCCAAGTACGGGGACACGGAGGACAACGTACCATCCACCCTCGACCAGCAATCGTGTGCAGGAGGGATGTTTTGCAAGTTGGCGATCGAGTTCTGCGAGATTCACGCGCAAACGATCGCGAAGAATGGGCTGGATCTCTTGGCGCTGACCAAGCAGCACCGGAGCGGCAAGTTGCACAGGAGTATTCACGGAGAGAAAGGTGTCGGCGATGATTTCCAGGCGCGCTCCTGCTTCGGCGACCTCTTTTTCCGGGCCGCTGGTGGCCACCCAGGCAAGCTTCATCTGCGGGAGCGCGGAAATCTTGGACACTCCGCTGAGAGTGAAGGTGAGCGCGTCTGCGTTGCGGACGAAACTGCGACGTGGCGCGCCATCATGCGAATAATCCAGAAAAACTTCGTCCACAATCAAAGCCAAATCGCGGTCACGGCAGAAAGCGTTGAGCGCCGCGGTTTCCGCAGCAGAGACGTAGGAGCCGGTTGGATTATTGGGATGGACGAGAATCACGGCTCGCGGCCGGATGGTGGCTGCGTTGTAGAGCGAATCGAGATCGATCTGCCATCCGTGATCGTAGAGCAGTGAATACGGAATGAGTTTAACGTCGGCGAGATCGGCCAGAAACTCGAACAACGGGTAGCCCGGCTTGGGCACAAGAATCTCGTCGCCCGGATTGCAGAGCAGACGGAAGACGTACGAGTAGGCTTCGCTGGTGCTGGTGGTTAGAATCAGGCGCTCGGGGTCGAGATCGACGTCGTGCGACTCACGATAGTAGCGGCACACGGCTTGGCGCGCTCCGAGCAATCCCCGAGGTTGCGGGTCGTAATGCATCGCTTCCGGATTCGCCAGTGCCGCGAGCACGATTTCAGCATCGGGGCGGACACAAGCTTCGGTCGGGTTCGATACCGTGAGATCCAGAATTTGTTGTCCCGAAGCGCGCGCTTCCTCGATCGCGCGCGTGAGAGCGTTTGGACTGAGCCGCCAGTTTGTGCGTTGGGAGAACATGACTTTTGCCAGTGGAGCGCCGGGCATCCTCGCCCGGCCACCGCGAACCTGGACCCTTCGACTTCGCTCAGGGCAGGCTCAGGAGACGCCCGTCGCTCCACCAAAACCCCAGGAATCACTATTTCAAGAAGAATCCCAACTGCTCCGGAGGCGGCAAAGTCTTGGTATTCCAATACTGACGTTGGGCTGCTTGCATGACGACGATCTTCGCCTGAACCTCCGACGCCAGACTGTCGTAGCGCACCAGAACATTGTCCAGCCAATAGGGATGGTTCTCGCGCGCCCAGCCTCCCGCGTACATTTCGCGCAGCTGCGTGATCGCGTCCCGCAGGCTTTGTAGCCGCCCGTTAATGTCAACGATTTCGTCGAGATCCTGTTGCGCACGGGTCCCGTCCGTTTGATTCTGATAAGCGTCCCAATAGAACCGGCTGATTTCGGATGTGAACTGGATCTTCAGCCCTAGCGTGTCAAGATGCCAGGCGGCAAGCAGCATGTCATCGAGCGTCTCGACGTGAAGGTGTGCCTTCATTCGATCCCTCATAAGCGTTTCTGCGGCCTGCTCAACGCTGATGCGCAGATCGTGGGTAATAGGCAGCGCTTCGGCAGCCGTGTTGGCGCCGGCTTGGCTGAATGGATCGGACCAGAAGAGCTCGTGGCTCGCTTTGTCCAGCTTCACTCCCGCGAGGAGCGTATGAGCGCGATCGAGATTCTCGATCACGCCGGAAAAAGTGTTACCTTCATTTCGGTAGAAGGCCCAGTCATAACTGCTCTTGAAGTCATCGATACTGGATTCGCTGGGCTGCCAACTCGCGGCCGCGCCAAAGACCAACCCTGGCCACGCCATGTCGACGAGCGACTCACCGTCATCGTTCCAGGTGGTGTCAAGCGCGCCGATGGCCTGATGCTTTTGCCCGTCGCGAACAAAGTTCCGGATGTTCACAAACGCGCTCTCGAGGTTAGGCCAAATCACGCCCCAGTTCCCTGCTCCGGGCGCAACGACTACGCGCAGGCCGGCACTGGTGTAAGGGGTAATGATGTTTTCGTAGCTGGGCTTGGGATCGTAGTCCCAGGGCACGGCGATCATGTCTTTGGGAAGAATGGTGAGCAGCTCGGGATATTTGACCGCGATATCTCCCCAGAACATGAGTTGCTTGTGATAGGGCTGCATGATCTCGAAAACTTTCTGGAGGTGTTCGAGATAAACGCGGCCAAGACCCTGCTGGGCAGCGAGAGCCTTCGTCTGGCCGAGGCCAAGTTCGAAAGTTTCGTCCGAGCCGATGTGAAAGAACGGACCGGGAAACAAGGGAACGACCTCTCCGTAAACCTGGCGAATGAAATCGTAAGTTTTGGGATTGGTCGGCGTGAGCACGTGCCCATGGGGCGTTTCAGCGAGATCGGAATAGATTTCGTACTTCAGAAATTGATGAAGATGCCCAAAGGCCTGCTGCTCGGGCAGAAGGGTGATGTAGTACTTGCTGGCGTACTCGACCAACTCCTTAATCTCGGCGGGAGTTAACGCGGCTTCTTTCGGTGAGACGAGAGCCTGGGTTTGGAAGTCGAAAACGTGCTCCATATTGAAGCCGAGCAAGTTGATCTTGTACTCGGCCAAGGTGCGGATCTGCATCTTCAAATAATCAAGCGTAGGGACGGGGCCGCGGCTGATGTCGTCCGACACGCCCCGCCATTCCATGCTGGGCCAGTCGCGGATGACCAGCGCCGGAATAGCGAGCGTCTTTCCTCCCGGGCCTTCCGGGCGCAGTAACTGGCGAAGGGTCTGCACGCCATAGAAGAGGCCTTGCGCGGTGCGACCGGCGACGAGCACTCCGGAGTCGGTCGCGCGAATAACGTAGCCTTGACTTCCAAGATCATCGCCGACTTTCACCCCTTGCGATTCGAGATAAGACCGCAAGCCACGGTCGGTCAGCCGCCCGAGCGAGATGTGCCCCGTCGTTTTCGGCGCAGCGGTCACCGATTCAATCGACAGCTTCATACCTGTGCGGTCGTGGATTTCCTTTTGGAGAGACTCGGCTGCCGTTCGGTCTTCGGGATTGCTGATGAGGATGGTGGTCGATGGCTTGATCACGATCCAGCCCTCGGCGATGCGGACTTCTTTTGGGGCCGGCAGAATCTTGAGCGCGCGGATGGCGTCGTTGGCCTGGGCGTGAACAGCAAGCGACAGGCAGGCGAAAGAGATCAATATTTTGATGTTCATGCTTGTGATTTTCATGCGCGAGTGAAGGGCGAGAGTAGCAGGTGAGATCGGGACGCGACAAGTTCCAGGCCCGTGGTCGCCCGCATTCCCCCTACGTCCGCGGATCGACCCTGCGGAGCTTCGCTCCGCTTGGACGGGCGGGGCGCCCGCCCCACACAACCCCTCCCACACAAGCTACTTCGCGAACGCTTCTTTATTTACCACATAGGGCATCCTGGTAACATCCCCCCCGTAATTCCCCTCCAGCACATCAATCAACCCCTGCACGCAGCGTCCAGCCATGCCCTTATTAGGATCGGGCGACAGCCGCGTGATGCGCGCGGCGCTGGCGAAGTGCGGCAGCAGGCGACAGCGGTCGGCGATTGCCGGATCGCGCAACGGCGAATCGGCTGGCAAAGGCTCTTGCTCGTAAACATCGAGAGCGGCGCCACCAATCCAGTTCTCACGTAACGCGCGGGCCAGGGCGGTCTCGTCAATTACCGGGCCGCGCGACGTGTTGACGACCATCGCGGTCGGCTTCATCATGCGCAGCGTAGTTTCGTTAATTAGGTGATAGGTCGGCGTGGTGCTCTCGCCTTCGCGCAGCAGAGGTACGTGCAGGCTGATAAAATCCGCGGCACTCAACACCTCGTGCAACGTGGTGTAACGAATCGAAGTCTTCTCGCGGCTGATCCCGCGCTGGAGGCTTAGATCCATCACCTCCTGGATGGCCTGGATGTAGTCGCGGTTCTCGTAGGCCGGATCGAAGCACAGGATGTTCATATCGAACCCGGCGCATTTCTTGATCATGGCGAGCCCGATGCGTCCGGTGCCGATGATGGCTATGGTTTTTCCGGTGACTTCGTCTCCTAGAAATGGCAGATAGGGATGCCAATATCCCCAACGATTTTCGCGCGTGAGATGTTCGGCGGGCCAGAGTTTGCGGGCGAGCGCGCCTATCAGAAAGAAGGCAAACTCGGCTGTCGCTTCGGTCAGGACGTCGGCGGTATGAGTGAACGGGACTTTGTGCTTGTTGGCATCGGCGCGATTGATGTTGTCAAAGCCAACGGCGATCTGTGCGACCACTTTGAGCGTGCCTGTCCCGGCAGCGAAGACCTCGGCGTCGATCGGATCGCGCAGAGTGGTGATCAGGCCATCCACGCCGGACTTCACCTTTTCAACAATCAAGCTTTTCGGCGGAGCTTCAGGCCGGGGATAGACTTCCACGTCGTATCCCTTGTGGCGAAGAATGTTGAGGGCATCTCCGATGTCGCAGGTGGCAAAAACGCGGGTTCTCTGGCTCATGGGGCTCGAACAGTGTATCGCAGGGCTTGATGCGGACGAAGGAAAGATCTGCCCTGTGAATCCCTGTGGACCTCTGTGTCCTCAGTGGTAAAGATTTCTTCTCAACCGCAGAGGTCATCGGGGTTCACAGAGGAAAAACCTTGATCCTGATCTTAATTCTTTGGGATCTGCGTTTACTGTTCGCGTCGTTCCGGTCGCGGAACCACCGACGCTGACTGCGCATGATGACGCACATCCGCTCCCAGAACCCAGAAGATGACATCCTCGGAAATGTTGGTAGCGTGGTCCGCGACGCGCTCCAGGTTGCGAGCCACCAAAAGCGCATCTATTGCTTGCTGAGTTACTTGCGGCTCTTCGTTCATCTTTCGCACGAGCACTATAAAAGCTTCATTCTTCATCCGATCGACGACATGATCCATTTCCAGAACAGCCTGGGCGAGTTCGGCTTTGCCTTCGACGAACGACTCCAGCGCACGCCGCACCATGGCGCTTACCGCAGTCGCCATGCGACCGATATCGACTGGCAACTCGACCGCCGGCAATTCGATCATGTCCATGACGCGCTCGGCGATGTTTACAGCCTGATCGCCCACGCGCTCGAGGTCGGCGTTAATCTTGGTCACCGCGAGAATGAAGCGGAGATCCGTGGCCGCCGGCTGCTGCGTGGCGAGGATATCGAAGGCGAGTTCATCGATCTCGCGCTCGGCGGCGTTGATGAGGCTCTCGTTTTCGAGAACGAGCTGGCAGCGAGTGAGATCGCGTTCGGTGTATGCCTGGCAGGCGCGATCCACCGCCAGTTCCGCGAGACCGCCCATGCGAAGCAGTTTCCCCCGGAGCTCCTCCATCTGATGCTGAAAACGCGTGCGCATTATCCGAACCTCTTTCGTTAAGGTCAGAGGTCAGAGGTCAGATTGCAGAGGTGAAAATCCCGACACCGCAACCACCATTTATGCGATTGGCTCTTAACCTCTGCAATCTGACCTTTAACCTCAAATGACCTCATTCCTACCCGAATCTGCCTGTAACGTAGTCTTCCGTCCGTTTGTCGGAAGGATTGGTGAATATCTTTTCAGTCTTGCCGAACTCGATCATCTTGCCCAGCAGGAAAAACCCGGTGAATTCCGCCACCCGGGCCGCCTGTTGCATATTATGCGTGACAATCACGATCGTGTATTGCTCTTTTAATTGAAAAATCAGCTCTTCGATCTTGCCGGTCGAGATCGGGTCGAGCGCCGAGCAGGGTTCATCCATGAGCAAAACTTCCGGTTGGACGGCGAGAGCGCGGGCGATGCACAAGCGCTGCTGCTGGCCGCCGGAGAGGCCGGCCCCGGATTGCTTGTGGAGAGAGTCTTTTACCTCGTCCCACAATGCGGCGTTGTGCAGAGACTTCTCGACGACCTCGTCCAGTTGTTTGCGATTGCTGAAGCCGTTCAGCTTGAGCCCGGCGGCGACGTTATCGTAGATGGACATGGTCGGGAACGGATTCGGCTTCTGAAATACCATGCCGACGCGGCGCCGCAGCTGAGTGGCTGAGGTTCCGTTATAAACGCTGAGATCGCCGATGTTCACTTTGCCCTCGACCCGCGCCTCGGGAATGGTTTCGTGCAAGCGATTCAGACAGCGAATGAACGTGGTTTTCCCGCAGCCTGACGGGCCGATCAGCGCGGTCGCGTGATTGGCGAGCACGGTGATGTTGACGTCGAACAAGGCCTGATTCTTGCCGTAAAACGCATTCAGGTGCTCGACTGTAATTCCGACGCCCATAGATCGTTAAGCTCCTGCCCCTAAGCCCCCGCTAATGTTCCGTGCTTTACAGCGATGCGGACCGCCGCAACCGCCGCGACGATCAGGACAATCAAAACCAACGCACCCGCCCATGCCTGCCGGTGCCATTCGTCGAAGGGCGAGATGGCATAGGTAAAGATTTGCAGCGACAGCGCCGCCGTCGGCTGGTCCGTCTTCCAATTCCAGTACTGGTTCCCGAATGCGGTGAAGAGCAGCGGCGCGGTTTCTCCTGCCACGCGCGCGAAGGCCAGCATGACTCCGGTGATGACTCCAGAGGTGGCCGTGCGCAGCGTAATCGAGAGCGTGGTGCGCCAGCGGGCAACGCCCAAACCGTACGCGGCTTCGCGGATGGCCTGTGGAACCAGAAGCAGCATCTGCTCGGTGGTGCGCGCAATGGTCGGAATCATCATGATGGCCAGCGCGACGCCACCGGCCAGCGCGGAGAAGTGCTTCTGAGGAAGCACGACGAGTCCGTAGGCCACAATGCCGATCACAATGGAGGGCACACCGTTCAGGACATCGGAGACAAAGCGCACAATATCACCATAGCGGTTTCGCCCGTACTCGGAAAGAAAAATGCCCGCGCCGATTCCGAGCGGTACGCCGAGCAGACTCGCGATCGCAAGAATGACCATCGAGCCGACGATGGCGTTCGCCATGCCGCCGCCGGCCTCGCCCACCGGCTTCGGAGTCTGGGTCAGGAACGCAACATTGATCGAGCCGATGCCCTTATAAACCAGATAGGCAAAGATGGCGAAGAGCGGCACCAGCACGACAACGACGGTGAGCGCGGCAACGCCGGTCATCGCGTGGTCGACCACACGCCGCCGCAGGTTGATGGGCGGAATACTGATGTGCGGAATCAAGACCGCCGCCGTACTGGAGTTCGTATCAGACATGTCATCAAGCTATGTTTCTCGCCGGTTGCCCTCGAGTAACGCTCCACACCATGAGCCGGGCCAGCGC
>Ga0185299_10003230_pt1 | contig 22316 bp, 22 predicted proteins | sample PaiPotPPA55metaG_FD_128002 | JGI IMG/M metagenome (GOLD analysis project Ga0185299, IMG submission 128002) | Iron sulfur acid spring bacterial and archeal communities from Banff, Canada, to study Microbial Dark Matter (Phase II) - Paint Pots PPA... ... | reverse complement strand
CGGTAGGGCCATCGCTCGATACCGCACCGAAAAGCCGCGCACCGCGAGCGAAAAACCCAAGAACCCCATTTTTTATTCATAATCCTCTATCTGCCAACAACTTGCGCCGAATATCGTAACACCCTCCTTCGGGACAAAATCCGTATTCTCGGGACAAAAATCGATTTGAACACCTGTCCGCAAAATCGAAGCCACCACAGTCTTCGAGGACGACGACGAGGCCGAGGCCGAGGACGAGGACGACCTTGATGCTACCCGGCCACGAAGGACGAGATTGATCGCATTCTTAAGCGATGCAGGCTAAAGATTGGCAAATCCCCCGTGAAAAACATCCTGCAAATTGCGCTGCTGCTTTCACTGTTTCTGAGTTCGTGCACGGTCCTAGTGCCTCCGGGGCCTCCCCAAAAATACGGCTCGAACGACTATGCACTTGGTCAGGCCGAGCCCTACCCGCAAGAAGTAAAATTAGGAAGACAACGCCTGGAGAATTTCATTCGGCGAGCGAACCCGAAGCAGAAACAGCTACTTGCCGAGAACCCATACGTAGCGGTTCAAACCAACGAGCTGGTTGCAGGAGAAGACTGGCCGCTTTTACGGGAGCTTGCCAGCGGCAAAGCTCGGGCCGGCATGTACTACACGCAGGACTTTAGGAACCTTTCCAACTTTCCGGTAAAATTCTTATTGATCTATGATGCCCGGACGGAACGTCTGGTGAAACAAATAGGCGTCCTCGTTGTCGACACGCCGAACCTCGGCCAGGTCGCTAGTTTTACCGGAATCACAGCAGTCTATGCCGGAACTGGTTGGTGGCCGATCCTTTAGAGCTATAGGTTATAAGTTATAAGTTTTAGGTTTTAAGTTGGACGCTGACGCGTCCAAAAAAACAGCCGCGCACTTCGAACCAGTGCGCGGCCAATGCAACTTAAAACCTACAACCTACAACTTAAAACCTATAACCCATAAGCTGTCAGACGGTTGCCAGCTGCTCTTGAGGTTGGGCCTTGGCCGGTTCCTTGGATTGCTGGCGATAGCGGTTTACCGCATTCAAGTAAGCGCGCGCGCTGGCGTCGATGACATCGGTGCTGGCTCCTTTGCCGGTAACCAGGCGGCCGCCGCCAAAATCACATTTTACGGTAACCTCACCCAACGCGTCTTTTCCGCCGGAGGTCGCTTGCACGTGATATTCGACGAGATGTCCGCTCTGGTGAAGGATCCGATCGATCGCTTTCATGGCGGCATCGACAGCTCCGTTACCAGGGGCCGAATCTTGCAAGGATTCATTGCCGCGGCGTAGACGAACGGTGGCAGTCGGCACGGTGGTGGTGCCAGAGGTAACATGAAGATAATCGAGCTGCCAAGTCTCACCACTAGCCCCGAAAGAATCATCGATGAGGGCGGCTAAGTCCTCGTCATACACAAACTTTTTTTTGTCTCCGATTTCTTTAAACCGGACAAACAAACGATTCACTTCATCGTCGTTTAACCGGTAACCCAGATGCTCGAGGCGCTTAATCATGGCGTGCCGGCCGCTGTGCTTGGTTAGAGGCAGTTCGGTCTCGCCCCAGCCGACATCTTCCGGGTTCATGATCTCGTAAGTCTCGCGATGTTTTAATATGCCATCCTGGTGGATCCCAGCCCCGTGAGCGAAAGCGTTTTCGCCGACAATCGCCTTGCTGCGAGCAACGGCCAAGCCGCACATTCGACTGACTAAGCGAGAAGTTTTAACGATCTCCTGGTAATGAAGATCGGTGTGATAGTCTGCGAAAAAGTCTTTCCTGGTCTTCATCGCCATCACAACTTCTTCCAGCGCAACGTTACCCGCCCGTTCCCCAATGCCGTTGATCGTGCCTTCTACCTGGCGGGCACCAGCCCGGATCGCCGCCAGCGAGTTGGCCACGGCCAATCCCAGGTCGTCATGACAATGCACGCTAATGATCGCGTCATCGATGTTCCTGACGTTGTCTTTCAAATGCTTGATTAGCGCCCCGAATTGGTCCGGTACCGCGTAACCGACAGTGTCGGGAATGTTAACCGTGGTAGCGCCGGCTTCGATCGCCGCCTGAATCACTTTGGCCAGAAACTCCGGCTCAGTGCGAGAAGCGTCTTCCGGTGAAAACTCCACGTCCTTCACGAACGTCTTAGCTCGTTTAACGCCTTCGATTGCCAGCCGAATGACTTCTTCGTCCACCTTTTTGAGCTTATGCTCCAAGTGGATTTTTGAGGTGGCTAGAAAAACGTGAATCCGGGCTCGGTCACCCGCAGGTTTGACGGCGGCTCCGGCGGCGTCGATGTCAGCAGCGGTGCATCTGGCGAGGCCGGCAATAATGGGGCCGCGGACCTCGGTCGCGATTTGTTCGACAGAAGCAAAATCGCCATCGCTGATCACCGGAAACCCGGCCTCGATAATATCGACGTTGAGACGCTGCAGCTGGCGGGCGATCTCCAACTTTTCGCGGAGATTCATTGATGCTCCTGGGCATTGTTCTCCGTCTCTTAAGGTAGTATCGAAGACAAAAATCTTATCGGACATAAAGGTTTTTAAGTTCGGTTGAGGTTGGTGGAGAGTTTCTGAGTATCGACGCTGTCGCCACCACGACTAACGTGACCAAACTAACAACTTAGAGAGTGTGGAGAAGAGAATAGTTCGGGGTGCCACTCCCGAGCAGAAGGAGCTCAAGCGTAAGAAGCTGAGCGAAAAAGCACATGCTGAAGCAGACCCTACAAAGTCCATAGCAGATAGCAAATAGAAAATTGGAGGCCTGCTCGCTACCTGCATTCCGGGCATTTACCGAAAAACTCCAGCGAATGCCGGACGTCAGTGAACCCGTAACGTTTCCCGATGGCCTGTTCGACCTTCTCCACGGGACATGAATCCACCATCAAAGTCACCCGGCCGCATTGAGTGCAAATCAGGTGATCATAATGTTGCCGCGGATCCAACAACTCGAAGTAGCTACACGACCGGTTCAGGTGAACCCTTTGCGCAACGTGTAACTCCTCCAACATCGCCATCACGCGGAAGACAGTGGCATAGTCCGGGGTGACGCCGTCAACTACGGAGCGATGTTGAATCTCCTCGAGTGATAACGGTTCGGTGGCATGAAGCAGCGTCTCTAAGATCTGTTGACGACCTTTTGTCACCCGTAATCCGCGAGAATGAAGCAAGGCGATAATTGCTTCCATGCTCAACTCTGAGAGCGGAGAATGAGGCTCGTTTGCCATCGGCTCTAATTTAACCGCATCTGTCGATCGCTCGCACTAAAAAGTGATTGGTGAGGCGTGAGAGGTGAAATGTGATCACCAATCACGCCTCCACCACGCCCGGCAGTACCTTGCTGAGTTCTGCCCTGACTCTACTAAAACTCACTCGCTCTCTCGCCCGATTTAACATCGATTCGACTACCTGATCGTATTCAGAATCGTTGATGAGCAATCGGCGCATTCGCTCCAATAGGGCTTCGAAGCTTTGTCCGTCGCTTACCAGCTCAGGAACAATCTCCCGTTCGACGGCGCCGTTACCGCCGATCGTGGGGATGCCACAAAGGAGGGCATCGCCGGCCACTTGTCCGGGAACCCGGCTCTGATCAAGCTGCAGTACCAGGCGATGGCGGCGCAATACCTGAACGTACTTGAAGTAAGGCATCGGCGGTAAGACCGTCAGCTGCTCACTAGGAAACCGCAGTGTTGCTAACAATTTTTTCGATCCGACCGAACCCTTGTCGATTACGGTGACAGCATGTGAAGTCTTCCGGGCGCCGGTCAAAGCCAGCAAATGGTTTCGAGAAGGGACATCAAATTCTCGAGTCCCGATAAATATCCCGGCCCGCTCGTCCATCGGTAAGAACAGATTCCAGTTTGATTCGTCGACCGGGTAAGGGGTTGGCAAATAGCATACCTTGCGCGACAGCGAGCGATAGAGAGGAACGAGATCGGGTGTGCTCGAAAGACAGAGATCAGCGTCTGCGGCAATCTCAGAGAAAGTATCAAAGACTTTTGGATCAGCGAGTTGATCTGCCACCTGGTGAGTACCGGATTCTTTAAATGAGACCGCCACTACGCAGCCGTGGGCTTTCAAGGTGGCAAACGCGGCCCGAGCTGCTTTCAGGTTTCCTCGGAGGAGCAGGAGCACGTTTCGATGCTGACCGGCCAGCGTCGTGGTCCGATAAAATCCGCCCCTGGTACAGGCCGCGTAAGCGTGATAATTCAACGGGGGATGGCCGTCGAAACTCGGCTCGGGGAAACCGGTTCGGAAAGGTTGATCCGGGTCCCGACCTAAAGGGTTTAATACTGCTAAACCGGGTAAGAAAGCGAAGTTCACGTTTAGAATCCGCAGATTACGCAGATGGGGACAGGACACTAGCTTTGGAATTGACCGCTATCAGCTGCCTCCGTCTGCGGAACGATCAGCACCGGGCAACGCGCACGTCCCAGGATACCTTCGGTAACACCGCCTTCAAACAGATGGTAAAGCGCCCCGTGATGATGAGATCCGATAACGATCAGATCGACCCGCTCGTTTTCTGCTTGTGCCAAGATCTGGTCAACTGGCGGCCCCTGTAGTTCGATCGTGGTTGCAGTTAGGCCGACAGAGGTGACCAGTTTTTCCAACTCGGTCAGTTTCTTTTTCTTTGCCTCGAGTATTTCGCGTTCGTCCACTACCGGAGGCGGGACCAGATTAGGGCCGGCGCCGAAGTCGATAATTTCCGGAGCCGGTTCAGTCCAACCAACGTGCATCAGCGTAATATGGCTTTGAAACGCTTTGGCCAGATAGACCGCTGCCTTTACCACCTTGACCGTCACATCGGAAAAATCGACTGGCACCAAAATTGATTTCATTTTTCTCCTAGCTTCTTGGCAATCGCAATTAAACCGCGGAGTGGTTCAACACCGCAAAGAAATAAATTTATGAAGACTTGGTATGGCGGGGCGAAAAACTCGGCGCGCCCCTGGCTCTGCGTTCGGTCAATGCGAAATCGCGCCGGTTTTGAGCCAGGCGTGGGTGTGGCTTGGTCTATGGCGCGCGATGACTCAAACGCCTGGTTTGCGACGATCTTGGGTGGCTTTTGACCCCACGGCGCGGCTCAAATCCGGCGCGGACGGACGTTTGCAAATGGCGACACCCTCGGCGCGCCGAGATTTTCGCCCCACCGTCGTTGGGTTTCCTCGCGATCGGTTGCCACCACACACACAGCCTCTGGACTTCTGCCCCTAAATCAAAGAATCTTTCCTATGGACGATCTTTTTGCCGAAGCAGGCCCGGCCGGCGCCGATCCTGTCCAAGCCAACGCGCCGTTGGCGGCGCGGATGCGTCCAAAGTCCCTGGATGAATTTGTCGGCCAAGAACACATCCTGGGTCCAGGAAAACTGCTGCGGCGCGCGATCGAATCAGATCGGCTAAGCTCGATTATTCTTTACGGACCGCCAGGCGTTGGGAAAACCAGCCTTGCTCAAGTCATCGCCAAAACCACCAGCAGCCATTTCGAGCGGCTGAGCGGAGTGGAAAGCAGTGTATCTGATATTCGAAAAACGGTCGCGGCTGCCGGTCTCCGATTAAAGAGCCGGGGCACTCGCACCATTTTGTTCGTTGATGAAATTCACCGGTTTAACAAAGCCCAGCAAGATGTCTTGCTGCCTGACGTTGAGACCGGCGTAGTCCGATTGATTGGCGCTACGACGCACAACCCATTCTTTTACGTCAATAGTCCGTTAGTGTCGCGATCCCAGATTTTTCAGTTGGAGCCGTTGTCGCCGGAAGCGCTCAATGAACTGATGCTGCGGGCGGTACACGACCCGGAGCGCGGCCTGGGGCAGATGAACCTGGATATTGAACCGGATGCGCTCGCTTTTCTAGCGGCCACCAGCGAAGGCGATGGACGCCGGGCTTTGAATGCCCTGGAGATCGCTGCTTTGACGGCTCCGCGAGCTGACGATGGTTCAGTGCGGATTACGCGGGCCATCGCTGCGGAATGCATCCAGAAGAAATCGATTCTTTATGATGCCAACGAGAACGAACACTACGACACGATCAGTGCTTTTATCAAAAGTATGCGAGGTTCGGATCCGGACGCGGCCCTGTATTGGTTGGCCAAGATGTTGTATGGCGGCGAAGATCCCCGGTTCATAGCTCGCCGGATTGTGATCGCTGCCAGCGAGGATGTTGGTATGGCGGATTCACAAGCTCTGGTAGTGGCGGTAGCCGCCCAGCAAGCGGTTGAATTCATCGGGATGCCGGAAGGTAGAATACCGTTAGCGCACGCTGCGGTTTATGTGGCGACCGCACCGAAAAGCAACCGCGCTTATGTGGGACTCGAGCATGCGACGGAAGACATCAAACAAGGCCGGGTTCTGGCTGTGCCCAAATATTTGCGCGGCTCCGGTTCTAAGCTCCTCGGCGGAGGGGACGACTACAAATACGCTCACGACTACGAGGAAGGTTACGTTCCGCAAGCCTACTTACCCGAAGGTCGGCGTTATTACGAGCCGAGCGAGATCGGCTTCGAACGCAAGATCAAAGAGCGCCTAGATTATTGGCGGCAGCTGTTCGAATCCGCAAAGGGGGCAAAGGAGACGACAGATTAGAAATATCCTTAATTCTTCGATCCGCGGTCAGGTCTTTGTCGCTAAGGCTGCTTGTTCATCGCGTTTGCGCTTTTTCTCGATGAACCCAGATATAAAGATACAGATCTCGTAAAGGACATACATCGGGGCGCCCATGATGAGCATGGAAACAATGTCGGGGGTTGGTGCAAGAAAAACGGCGGCACAGAAAATCAGCACTAAAGCATAGGCTCGGGTTCTGCGGAGTAAGCCGGTCGATATAAGTCCTAGCCGGACTAGCACCAAGACGATAACCGGTAGCTCAAAGGCAACGCCGAACCCGACACAGCATTGGGTTACAAAAGAAAAATATTCACGAACATTCCAGGTCGGTGTCCAGTGCATGGCCATGGCGTCGTGAAAGAAAAAGCGCAAGGTCGGCGGTAGAACGAAGAAATAGCTAAAAGTGACTCCGCCTAAAAAGAGTCCGAAGCCGACGAGAACCGCGGGCAACATAGCCCGCTTTTCTTGCGGGGTGAGCGCGGGAAGGATAAAGCTGCCGGCAAAATAGATCAGGAACGGAAACGCCAGCACAATACCCGCGTAAAAAGCCAGCTGGAGCGAGATCGTCATCGAGTCTGCCACCCCGAATGCAGCCAGGCTCTTCAGGAGGTTAGGATCCAGAGCCTGCAATGGAAGTTGCAAAATCAGGGCTAGCTGGGTTCGGAAGCAGAACGCCACCAGCATCGCGATCCCCAGGACGATGGCCATTTTCACAATGACCCAGCGTAAATCCTCGAGATGGTCAAGGAACGGCTTAACCGCTTCTGGGTCTTCGCCTTCCCGGAATTTAAAAAAGTTCGACAGCTTCATTCGATCGCGTCAACGGTAACGGAGACCATAGCCGTATCGCGGCGGTGCTGCAATAAGCGGCAGGGATGAGCAGGGTTGCACCATCCGCAGACGGTGACGGGCAACGCCCAGATGAGCGGGAAGCTCATTCCTAGCGAATCTCCCCTTGTGCTACCATCCTCGCGAACATAGCGAGCGTATTGGCATCCTGAATCGTGCTGTCAGCGATCATCGAACGTAATTCGTCCAGACTGAATTCGCGATGATCCGAAATCGCTTCCGCCTGTTCGGGCCGAAAACCGAGTTCATTCTTACGAACCGGCCTGGCTACAAACAGATGGTTTTCTTCGTCCGTAAAACCCTGAGAAGGAAAATAATGCCCGAGATACCTGAGACTTCCGTCACCGGCCAACTCGTAACCCGCCTCCTCCGCTAGTTCTCGCAAGGCGGTTTGGTGTAACTGCTCGAGACTCGGCGTTTTCGTTTCATCGACCTGACCGGCGGGAAATTCCCAGAGCCATCGCCGGACCGGGATCCGCGCCTGGTGAATCAGGACAAACCGGCCTTCCGTCGTAACCGGCGCAATTACGACCGCTTTCTTTCGACCAACAACGGTCCAACGGCGGGGGTGATTCTCGCCGGGAATGACGACCGTTTCATCTCGTACTTCGATGTGAGGGTTACGGAAAAGAACCTCGCTTTGGACGGTGTCCCAAGCTGCTTCGTCATTCACGGAGCTTTGCGTCCCACGCTTCCAGCTCGGCTGCAACATTTTTTGCCGAGGGCGCACCGATAGCGACCCGCTTGGTCATCGCAGAATCGAGACTAAAAACCTCGTAGAGATCCTGCTCAAACCGATCGCTGAACCGGCGATATTCCTCCAGGGAAAGGTCGGGTAACTGGCGATGATGTTCCTGGCAATATGTCACTAGACCGCCGATGGCCTCATGCGCTTGGCGAAAGGGTACCCCGCGCAAAACGAGATAATCGGCCAAGTCGGTTGCTAACAAGGCCGGATCGCTGGCCGCCTGCCGCATTGCGCCGGTATCGAACTCGAGCTCACGAATCATTCCCGGATAAACCTCAAGCACCACTCGCATTTGATCGATCGAATCAAATACCGCTTCTTTGTCCTCCTGCAGGTCTCGATTGTAGGTCATCGGTAGCCCTTTGAGGACCGTCAGCAAAGCAACCAAATTCCCGATCAGCCGGCCGCTTTTACCCCGAGTGAGTTCACATACATCTGGGTTCTTTTTCTGGGGCATCAGGCTAGAACCGGTGCTGTAGGCATCGCTAAGCCTTACGAACTTGAATTCTGCGGAAGCGAATAAGATGAGATCCTCGCTCAGCCGGGAAAGATGGACTCCGGCCAAAGCGAGCACGAAGAGTATTTCCGCGACGAAATCGCGGTCGCTCACCGCGTCCATGCTGTTCCGGGTCAGCTCTGGAAAATCCAAGAGCTGGGCTACGTACGAGCGATCAATCGGAATGGTTGATCCCGCGATGGCGCCTGAGCCTAACGGCATCCGGTTGATCCGGTTGCGAGCATCGGACAATCGTTCTTTGTCTCGCTCCAACATCTCCACATAAGCCAGAAAATGATGGGGTAGGAGAACGGGCTGTGCTCGCTGCAGATGTGTATAGCCAGGTAAAGTTGCGTTCGAATACCGCTGGCCGACCTCGACCAGAGCTCGCTGAAGATCAACTAGAAGGGCGCGAAGCTCGGCGCATTCGTTTCGCAGATAGAGTCTTAGGTCCAGCGCCACCTGATCATTACGGCTCCGCGCGGTGTGCAACTTGGCGCCGACTGGACCGATGCGCTGCGTCAGGGTCGCCTCGATATTCATGTGGATGTCTTCCAGCTCGGTCCGAAACTGAAATGTGCCGGCGACTATCTCCTTCTCGATCTCCAGGAGTCCGGTTTCGATCTGGCGAAGCTCGTCGAGTGTCAGCAGCCCGGCTCGGTGCAACGCTTTAGCGTGCGCGATCGAGCCGAGGATATCGAACTTAAAGAGCCGCCAATCGAAAGAGATTGATTCGGACAACCGTTGCAGGCTCGCTGCCCTCTCTTGTTGGAAACGTCCTCTCAACATGGGGAGCGAACCTAAACTGGACTCATTAATATCGGCTAGGGAATTTTTACCGCTGGAAAATAGGGGTTCAGCTCCGTCAGGAGCGCCATAGAATGGTGAACCCCGACCGGATCCCGCCCACATTGTTTTCGCCGTCACAGACCAACGATGCGTCTTTCAGCCTGTGATACTGGATACTGATTAGATGCCGCTCATTCGGTCTCCAGCTCAGCAGGGCAATTTCCAGGTAAAACGGGTTACGCCTTACGGCGGAATTAACTCAACCCAAATCCAGCGTGAACGATATTCGCGCCCTCATCGACTCGGTCTTCATCCACGATCACCGAGATCTTAATCTCTGAGGTCGAGATCATTTGCATGTTGATCCCGGCGTGCCCAAGCATTTCGAACATTTTGGCGGCAACACCGGAGTGGGACCGCATCCCGATGCCGATAACGCTCAGCTTGGCGATCCCGCCAACGGCTTTAAATCCTTTTGCGTCGATCTCAGTGACCACCGGGGCAAGACAACGCTCGATCTTGGGGAGTTCGTCCGCATGAATGGTAAAGGTAATATCGGTGGTACCGTCAGCGGAAACGTTCTGCACGATCATATCGACGTTCAGATTCGCGGCGGCGATGGCATTAAAGACCCTTGAAGCGGTTCCGGGCTTATCCGGGACTTGGCCTACGGTGACCTTGGCTTGGCGCCGGTCTACGGTGACCCCGCGGATCACCACTTTTTCCATACTGGCAGTTTCTTCTTTCACGATAGTTCCAGGTTCGTGGTTAAAGCTGCTGCGAACCTCAAATACGACTTCGAATTTCTTAGCAAACTCGACCGCGCGCGACTGCATCACTTTAGCTCCAAGACTCGCCATCTCTAGCATTTCATCGTAAGAGATCTCCGGAATCTTTTTGGCGTTGGTTACGATGCGCGGGTCACAGGTGTAGACGCCTTTAACATCTGTAAGAATCTGACAGAGATCGGCGTTGATAGCAGCCGCTAAGGCGATCGCGGTTAGATCTGAACCGCCTCTTCCTAGAGTCGTAATCTGGCCTTCAATACTTTCTCCTTGGAAACCGGCTACAATCACGATGCTGCCTGAATCCAGCAAAAGATGGATTCGCTTTGGAGAAATATTAGCGATTTTGGCTCTGGTATGAACGCCGTCGGTGACGATACCGGCTTGAGCACCCGTGAGCGAAGTGGCATGTCCGCCGAGCCCGTTGATGGCCATGGCCGTCAAAGCGATTGTGGTTTGTTCGCCAGTGGCTAGAAGGACATCCATCTCTCGTTCACTCGGATGGGGAGCCACTTCGCTAGCCAGTTTGATCAGGCTGTCGGTCATCCCCGACATCGCCGAGACTACTACCACCACTTGGTTCCCGGCCTGCTGGGTCTCTAAAATCCTTTTCGCGACGTTCTGTATCCGTTCGGGATTGGCGACCGAAGTCCCGCCATATTTTTGGACGATAAGGCTCATGACAACAGACGTAGAACCGATTCTTTGGTCGCCTCAGCTTTCAACGGGGCCGGCGATCGATCTAAAACGGCAGTCACATCTTTTAGCCCGTGGCCGGTTAACGTTAAAACGATATTGCTCTGGTCCGGCAGCTGAGCCAGCGGACAGGTGTGGCAGCGCCGCGCTGGATCTGCGCATTTCATAAATCCGGCGACGGAAGCCGCACTGGCCGGCTCGGCAAAAACCCCTTCGTTGGCGGCTAACCAGCTTTGAGCCGCGAAAATCTCGTCGTCAGTGACGATGTCGATCCCGCCTCCTGACTCTTTAATTGCGGTTTTGGCTGGATCCCAACTGGCCGGGTTACCAATTCGAATCGCTGAGGCGGCGGTTTCCGGAGCCGGGATTACTCGATCCATAAATATCGGGGCAGCGCCGGCGGCTTGAAACCCCAGCATGCGCGGGGTGCAATTTGACCGGTTTAATTGCCGATATTCTTGATAGCCCTTCCAGTAGGCCGTGATATTGCCTGCGTTTCCCACCGGCAATATATGAACGACGGGAGCATCACCTAATTCATCAACAATCTCGAAGGCAGCGGTTTTCTGGCCCTCTAAACGATCGGGGTTAATCGAATTTACGACGGCAATCGAGGGTTCCTTTTGCAGTTCACGGACCACATTAAGACAAGCATCGAAATTGTCGTCGATCGCGATGACCTTAGCCCCATAAACGAACGCTTGCGCCATCTTGCCCAAAGCGATCTTTCCAGCCGGTAAAAGGACCGCGCATCGCATGCCGGCTCGGGCAGCGTAAGCAGCCGCAGCGGCGGAGGTGTTACCTGTTGAAGCGCAAATCAACGTTGTGGCCCCTCGCTGCGCCGCCACACTCACCGCTACGGTCATGCCGCGGTCCTTGAACGAACCGGTGGGGTTTGCTCCCTCGAACTTCAGAAAAACTCGGCAACCTTTTCCAACCAGAGCGGCGAGTTTGCGGGATTCTATCAACGGCGTCGATCCTTCGCCTAAGCTGATCACCGGGGTCGCCTCGGTGACCGGTAGCAGGTGGCGGTATCGGTTAATTACGCCGATAGACCGATCGGTTCTCGGATTCATGATAAGATCCAGAGCAGGATCGGTGCGCCTTTTATGCAGGCAAGCCGTTTGATCTCTTCCACCGCCGTGCGCATCCGGCCAAAAGAAGCGTTGTGAATCATCAGGACCAGCGGTACCGCGGTCGCGTCATGGGTTTCCGGTTGGATCACTGAAGAAATTCCGATGTCGTGGCTCCCCAGAACCCCGGCGATCTGTCCCAAAACCCCGGGTCGGTCGTCCACGGCTAACCGTAAGTAAAAACCGGAAACCAAATCGTCGGTCGGCAGACATTTTCCGTAGAGACCATGCGGGGTAAAGCCGAATGCTTTACCGCCTGAATCGATCCAGATCGAGGCCTGCGCCAAGTCGCTGATAACGGCGCTGGCAGTGGGATCCTGACCTGCGCCTCGCCCATAAAATAGAGTGTCACCGACGATATCGCCCCTCACCATCAATGCATTGAAGACCCCGTTGACCGACGCGAGAACATGACCTTGTGGGACCAAGGTCGGGTTTACCCTGACTTCGACCGATGAATTCGAGTCGGCTCGAATGGTTGCTACCAGCTTGATTCGATAACCAAGGTCCTGGGCGAAACGAATATCGGCCGCCGAAATCTTCTCAATTCCCTCAACGTAAACCAATCGGCTATCCACCCAAAAACCGTAGGCTAACGATGCCAGGATGATAGCTTTGTGGGCCGCATCCCAGCCATTGATATCCAGGGTTGGATCCGCTTCAGCGTACCCGTTCGCTTGCGCCTCCTGAAGTGCTTCGGGAAAATCGATCCCCGCTTCCGTCATCCGGCTCAAGATGTAGTTACTGGTCCCGTTTAAAATCGCGTGGATCGATTGGAGATGATTGCCGATAAACCCCTCTCGAATCGATTTGATGATGGGAATGCCTCCGGCTACGGCTGCTTCGAAAAAAACCGGGACGTTCGCTTCTGCCGCCAGCTCGAAAATCTCCGGCCCTTTTTCCGCCAGCAAAGCTTTGTTGCCGGTGATCACCGGTTTTCGGGCCTTTAATGCTCGCTGGAAGAGGGCCAATGGCAAGTCAAGACCACCGATCAACTCGACCACGATACCCACCGCCGGATCGTCCACCACGGTTTCCCAACGGTCCGAGAGGATTTCGGTGGGAGGTTGTACGCTTCTCACTTTAGACAGGTTCCGGACAGCAATCCGGCGGACCTCAAGCTCCAGTCCGACTCGCTCGGTCAATAGCAAATTGTTTTGGAGCAGAGACCGGTAAACACCCGTTCCGACGGTGCCCAGCCCAGCCAGCCCAATGCCGATCTTTTGCATACAGAAGAGGCGCAGCTTCGTGGAATCATCGGGAAGTGTAAAGGGGGAAGGTATTCAGGAGTTCAGGCTGGTAGGGCGAGGCTCCGAAAGACCGAGAAGACGTCCCGGAGAAAAATTGGCATCGTTAGGTTGGGCTTAAACCGTGCCGAGCCGCCACCCAGTGCCCAACCACGGCTCCGACTTCGCGTTTGGTGGTAAAATAGATCTAGAGCCTCGCAGCGCTACGTCGGACAAGTCGGCGCGGGAATAGGCGTAACAGATTCGGGGTCATAGGGCGTCGATTTGCTCCACTAAAGTTATAGATTATTCGGGAGCCTCGCCCTACCAGTTTAGAGCAATGGATCCTACGCAGCGTTTTAGCGACCGAGTCGAAAACTACGTCAAGTTCCGGCCCAATTATCCCGATGCCTTAATCCGGTTTTTAATCGAGCGATTGCCGGTCCCGGCGACGGTCGCGGATATCGGTTCGGGAACCGGGATTCTGTCGGCTCAAATGTTGGGGGCTGGCTTTCAGGTTTTTGGGGTTGAACCTAATGCGCCGATGCGTCAGGAGGCGGAACGAAGCCTCGGCGGCCATCCAGCGTTTCACAGTGTGGTTGGCACCGCCGAGAACACTACCCTGGCCTCGAGCTCAGTTGGGGCGGTAACCTGTGCTCAGTCCTTTCACTGGTTCGATCGCACTAAATGCCGGGCTGAATTCGAGCGAATTTTGCGGGCGCCTAAGCTCGTGTTGTTGGTATGGAATGAACGAATTTCCGAGGGCCCGATGGTCGAGTATGACCGGATCCTCAAAGAATCAGCGCCTGAATACAGCACGGTAGGAAGCCATAATATCACCGAGGCCGAGATCGCAGAGTTTTTCGCTCCGGACCGGTTCGACGTAGTGTCTTTTCCTCATTCACAACGTCTTGACCGGGAAGCTTTTATCGGACGCGTACTTTCTTCTTCTTATGTTCCCAATATCGGGCAGCCCGGACACGACGCGTTTGTAGACAAGCTTGGGGCGTTTTTTGAGAGTCGCTCCCAAGCGGGCCTGCTCGAGTTTCCTTACCAGACTCGAGTTTACGCTGCAGAGCTCGGCCATCTGCGCTCTCCGTTGGCGACTAGTTAGCGCCAAACTCTTCCACCTCAGTAAACAGGAATGAAACCGAATAACAGGTGCCGATGACGTAGTTGCGAATCGTCGTTGGCCGTTACGGCGTTTTGGGCGTTGTAGCCTGTACTACCGTGTTGGAAGAACACCCGGTGACCCGAGTTCTTTCCGCTGGCCGTTTGGCTGCTCACCGTTTGGCTACTGATCGCTGACTGCGAAACACTGACTGGGTCCGCAGTGGAATGACCTCCTTTAGCGGAGGCCGAAGAGTGTCCGCTTGTACTGCTTGAAGAGTGCCCACCACTCGAGCCGCTCGAAGAATGCCCGCCGCCCGAGCTGCTACCGCCTGAGCTGCTCGAAGAACCGCCTGATCCGCCTGAACCATGACCGCCGCCGTGGGCCGAAGCCGTATTGGCCAAGGGAAGAACGCTGATAGCAGCCGCCAGAAGTGCGCGCTTAAGAAACCCATTCACATCCGTCATAAAACTATACCTCCTGTTGGGAATATACTGATACCCGCTTTCAGTTCAAACGGTCGGCCTCGTCCCGCGGCCACGGGAAGGCGCGCTCCACAGCTGGTGACCACGTTTTCGGCGGAAACAACGGGTTCGTCACGCGGGGTTCAACACTTCCAAGACTCGATCCACCTCATCCTCCGTATTGTAGAAATGAGGGCTGAACCGCAGGTACTGTTTCCCCTGGCGATCATGGCGGTGAGAACAGATTACTCGATTCTCCGCCAATCGTTTGAACAGCGAAGCAATGTCGCGAGTCGGATGGTTGACGGTGATGATACCAGACAGATGGGCCGGATTCTGAGGGTCGCCCAACAGGGTAAATCCGAGTTCTGCTAGACCGGAAACTAATCGGCTTCGAATCGAGAGAATGCGCTCCGCCACTTTATCGATGCCGATTTCGAGCAGGAGATCTATGGCCGCCTTCATGCCCGCTACACCAGGAAGATTAAGAACGCCTGGCTCGTAACGTTGAGCGCTCTCCACGAACTCGATCTCGTTCTGGGCGATAAAGCCCGGCGCTTTGATATTCCAAGCTCCGAGGAGGGTTGGCCGGCAGACGTCGAACAGTTCCTTCCGTACATAAACGACCCCGATCGCCATCGGCCCGAGCAACCATTTATGAGCATCAGCGCTGAGAAAGTCGACATGCTCCACGGTAGTTGAGAACGCCCCCAACGTCTGAATAGCATCGAGGCAAAATAGAATCCCGCGTTCTCGCAAGACCTTGCCGATCCCGCCAATATCGATGCGAAAGCCAGATATGAAACTGCAGGACGCGAGCGCTACCAGCTTCGTTTTGGGCGTGAGGGTTCGTTCTACGGCCTCGAGAGTGATCTCGCCAATTTGAGCCGGTTCAATGAACCGGACGACAACGCCTTTCTCCCGTAGATTTATCCATGGATAAACGTTAGCGGGGTAATCATCCAAATAACAAACCACTTCATCACCGGGCGCCCACGCCATCCCATTAGCTACCAGGCTGAGACCCAAAGAAGTCGGTCCCAACAACGCGATTTCGTCAGGAGACGCCTGTACCAGGCGAGCAGCCGATTCCCGGGTTTGCCCTATCAAAGCGAGGACCTCGGAGAAATCGGGGAAATCTGCTGAAGACTTGTGAATCAGCTCGCTCATTGCTTCCGCGACCGGTCCGGCTAATGCGGTTACTGCTGCATGCGCCATAAAAATCTTCGATTTCGAGATGGGAAAAAATCGCTGGCGGATGTCAGGGTCAGATAATATCGAAGTCAGCAAATCCATCACCGAAACAAACTCTGGGGAAGCCGCGAATGCAACGTGCACTAATTAGTCATCAACTAACGTTCCAATTCCGATTGGACAAGACTTCGGTAAACACTATCGTCGGGCCCGACTTCGCCCCGTCGTTTGAAACTCGGGGAGGCTACGTCGGGCAGCCGCGAGGCCACGCCCGGCAGGCGTGACTGGAGGCGAAGGCGGAATTTGGGTAAACAAATGTTAGATCGTCGTACTTTTCTGGTTTCGACAGGCGCGACCGCTTTGTTGGCGGCGCTCGGTTTACGTTCATCGGCTTCGGCGGCTGCGGTTCTAACGCTCCAAGGTGACCAGCCATTTTCGTTTGATGCTCTGGCCGGCCGGGCACAGGAGATGGCGCGCCGGCCGTATGTAACGCCTATCGGTCCTCCCAAAGAAATCCTCGATAAAATTGATTACGACGCTAGGGGGAAAATCCACAGTAAGCCGGATTGCGCGCTGTTCGCGAACGGTCCCGGCGCCTATCCAGTTACCTTTTTCACCTTAGGTGATCTCTACCGGATACCGGTTAGGATTTACGTTGTCGAACAAAATGCAACCGGCCAGATCTCGCGAGAGATAGTCTACGACGAAAACTACTTTGAAATTGCGCCGGACAGCCCCGCTCGAGCTTTACCCAAGGATTGCGGTTTTGCCGGATTTCGATTCCAGGAGAGCAGGCTTGGCGATCAGACAACTTTGGACTGGCGGAAAAATGATTGGGCTGTGTTTCTAGGCGCCTCTTATTTTCGCGCGATTGGCGAACTCTATCAGTACGGCCTTTCCGCGCGGGGCGTTGCCATTGACACCGCTCTGCCCGATCGACCGGAAGAATTTCCGCGCTTCAGCGAATTCTACATCGAAACACCGAGAGCAGACAGTGACAGCATGGTTGTCTACGCTTTGTTAGATGGTCCCAGCGTCACGGGCGCCTATCGTTTCGAGCTGCGCCGGCGCGCCGATGTGGCGATGGAGATTGAATCGACGCTTTTCCTTCGAAATTCGGTTAGTCGCTTGGGACTGGCGCCGCTGTGCTCGATGTATTGGTTCTCCGCGGCCAAGAAACCGGTCGGGCTTGATTGGCGTCCGGATGTGCACGATTCAGACGGCTTAGCGATTTGGACCGGGTCCGGAGAACGTATTTGGCGCCCATTGAATAATCCTCGGGATGTAACCATCTCGTCGTTTGCAGATGTTAGTCCGCGTGGCTTTGGTTTGTTGCAACGGGATCGCAACTTTGATCATTACCTGGACGGAGTACACTACGAACGGCGACCTAGTTCCTGGATTGAACCTCTGAATAGCTGGGGGTCGGGCTCGGTCCAGCTTGTCGAAATACCAACTGGTAGTGAGGCCACCGACAATATCGTTGCCATGTGGGTGCCGAGTGAGCCTGGTCAGCCAGGTTCGGTCTACCGCTTACGCTACCGGGTTCATTGGTTAGCAAATGAGCCGTATCCGCCGCCGCTCGCGCGTTGTGTCGCGACTCGAGTAGGCGTTGGCGGTCAACTGGGGCACCCGCGTCCTGAAGGCGTACGCAAATTTGTGGTCGAGTTTTTGGGAGGACCTTTGGTTGATCTCCCGGTTGGCGTTAAGCCTGAGCCGATTCTGTGGACATCTCGCGGCAATGTTGCTGACGCTTTTGCCGAGGCGGTACCCGATGGCCTGCCCGGGCATTGGCGAGCAGAATTTGACCTCACTGTTGCCGGCAATGAGCCGGTGGAGTTGCGGCTGTTTCTGCGGACAGGCGACCAGGTCCTGTCGGAAACCTGGTTCTATCAGTATTTGCCTTTCAAACTTACAAACGACGGGTTGGCTAATGGGGGGGAGAGGTGAAAGGTGAAAGGTGATTGGTGATTGGTGATTGGTGATTGGTGGGGCGGCCCGCCACGCAGCTGATCTCTCATATTTCAAGTGAAAGCGACACATTCGCCGTGTGCCGAGGATGCTGCAGTCGCGGTTCGCTCGAAACTAGGACTGCAGCCGGCCGAGGTTAGGCGGTTCTTGACCGGCCTTTGTCATCACGTGTTTTTGGTGACAGCGGCGGATGAGCAGAAGTTTGTCGTACGCATCGGTACTCCCGCGACGAAGCGTTTGTTAGAGGGTGGCATTTATTGGAACCAGGTTCTGCGTCCCATCGGTGTGCCTCTGCCTAAGATGTTGGCTGCCGATTTGGAGCCGTTGGAAATCGGGTTTCCCTTCGTCATCCTTGAGCGGATGCCGGGGACCGATTTAGGCCTGATTTATCCAACCCTATCGTCGCCCGAGAAACTCGGTATCGTCAGCGAACTGGTTCGAATTCAAAAAGCAGTTTCAGAACTTCCTGAGGCGAGCAGTTTCGGTTATGCGTACTCCTATTCGGAACCTCCTGAGCACCAGAGTTGGGCAGCAGCGGTTTTAGCAATTCTCGGGCGGGCCCGGCAACGCATGAGCCGCTCCGACCATCCCGGGTTTTCGTATGTTGAGCGAGCTACCCGGGTCTTTGGCCGTCATGAGAGTTACTTTGCCGCTATCCGACCCGCTGCGTTCCTCGACGATACCACCACGAAGAATGTATTGGTGGATCAAGGCAGGCTAAGCGGCGTTGTCGATGTCGATCAACTCTGTTTCGGTGATCCGTTGTTAACCGTCGGCCTTACTCGGATGGCGTTGCTCGCCGACGCGCATGACGTCGACTATGTCGAGCACTGGATGAATTTATTGAAGCTTAGCCGACAACAGCGAGAGGCAGTTGACGGTTATACTCGGTTGTTCTGCGTCGATTTCATGAGCGAGCTGGGACAACGATTTAATAAAGATGGGCAGCCGGAGATTGATCTCGAGACGTTCGCCCGGTTAAGCTCGGTCTTTGAAACACTAGGGTGATAGTAAAGCTTCCGACGCCGGTGGCCAACGCTAATAACGTGCAAACGAACTTAACCAACCTTAGACCGCAGCTCGTTTTGTTCGATATCGGCGGCGTGGTAATCGATCTCGATTTTCGGGATGCGCGGACAACGCTCGAGTCCGAATACCTGATGGACCCGGAAACGTTTCTGGAGCTGACCAGATCCGGCTTCAACGGCGAGATCCTTTCCGTTACCGAGAAGGCAATGATTGGCGCAATCGGAACACAAGAATATCTGCTAGCGTTTCAGAACGGTTGTAAACGTCCGATTGCCCCGGAGGCTGCCCGCCGACTCCGGGAGAGTATCCTTGGCCCCGAAAGGCCGGAGATGTTGGAGTTTCTGGACCAATTAAGAAGACACATCCCGATTGCCGCGTTTACAAACACGATCGCCCTACACTGGGACGTCCTAACCAACCCGAAGCGCTACCGCTTTCCCCAGTTGTTCCGAACAATCTTTGCTTCTCATTTACTCGGAGATGCAAAACCTAGGATAGAATCGTTTAAGAAGGTAATGAGCGCGCTCGGTGTTAGCCCAGAAGAGGTGGTCTTTATAGATGACTCCGAGCTGAACGTCTCAGGTGCCACTCAACTAGGCATCAAGGGAATCGTCTTTAAGAATTTAGACACCTTGCGCAAGGAACTGGGAAAATACCTGGATCTCTGATCGTGGCTAGTCGATCTTTCAAAGCCTGAAGTGAGACCGCGTTCACGGATTCTTGAACCTATGGATCCCGGTCAAATCGCTGCGCGTTTTCCATACCTTTTGTCTTTTCTTTGCGCCCTTGGCCGACGTAGCTACGGGGGCGATGGGGCGAAGTCTGCTTTGTGTGAAATTTTCAGGGCCGTTCCCGGCGTTCACGCTCGATCCCGGCGATCCCGGCGTTTCCTCGTTCGCCTTCTTCGATCAGCTTCCAGAACCCTGAGCTTTGTTCTAACTGTTCGTCTTCAGCCAAGGGTAGTTTCGATCGAAATAAGAAATCGCCGATCGTATTTTTGTGCAGGACGCGATGAACCAGGATGCCTTCGGCGGTGCGCGCGAAATAGATCCGATAATCGCTAGCCCTATACCGGTAGAGCTTTTTACCTTCCCGTTCGATGACTCCAAACGCCTTTGAATCCAGGTGGTCGAGGTTGTCCGGCAGAAACTGAAACTCGGCTAATAGCTCGAGTTGCAGCTTTTTGGGGATTTTTGCCATCTCCGCCGCGCTGATCTCGTTAAAAACAATCTGGTACATGGCGCCAGGGGAAGGTAGCACAGGTGCGGGATTGAATGTACCCGAGTACGGGTGAAATCACGAGGAATTCGCTAATCGGCAAAGTAAAAGCGAGTGTGATTTTCAATGCCGCGGTAGTGGACATATGTCCCTCTGCCAGTTGGTAGACTAGGAACGGTCTGCCCAGATTGACCAGGAAATCGAGTGCGACAAGGAGTTTGCCCATGGGCGCGATCGCTGTGCGGCAGGTTAGTCCGGCAATTGGTTTGAGCAAAAACATTTGTCATTTGCCATTTGTCGTCGGTCATTCTCATTTCCCCATGCGTCTCTATCTCCTCCTGAGCCTGTTCCTGGCCGCCCCGGCATTCGCCCAATTGAAATGGGATACCATGGAGCAAAACGTAAAAGCGAAACCCGGTGACCACGAGATCGTGGCTACTTACCGATTTACCAACATCGGGAAGACTCCGATTACAATTGATAATGTCCATACTTCCTGTGGATGCACTACCGCGGCCTTGGCTAAGAATGACTACGCGCCGGGCGAGTCAGGCCAAATCGTGGCGCGGATGGATATAGGCAGCAGAACCGGCCACCAAGAGAAATCGATATTGGTGACCACCAGGGAGAACGCCAAATCGCCGACCGTGCTACGGCTCCTGGCCGACATTCCCGAACCCATTGTCATGAAACCCAGCTTTGTGATGTGGACTATCGGTGAGTCTCCCACGCCGAAGACGATCAATATTAAGGTCACGGACGGGTTCCCGATCAAGTTGCTCAAGGTCGAAGCTGACAATCCTGATATCAAATTGGAGGTAAGCGAAGTCCGTCCGGGTGTGGAGCTCGAGGTCAAGGTAACGCCGCGAGACACTAAACGTCCCGAGAGCGCGACTTTGCTGGTCAGAACTGATTATCCCACTGATAACCCGCAAACCTACTACGCTTACGCCCGAGTCAGATGACGGCTCTTCGCCAGGCTGGATTGATCTTGGTGATCGCGCTGGGTTTAGCCGGCGTCACCGCGGCGATTCATCCGAAACGGCCTGCCTTGCTGGCGCCGCCCGCTGACCCCAACGAGGTGACCCTGGCTCAGACAAAACAATGGGCCGGAACCGTTTTGTGGGTCGATGCACGCCCGGACGCAGAGTTTGCGTCCGGCCATATTCCCGATGCTGTTAGTTTAAACTTTGAGAATTGGCCGGAAGCGTTCCCCCGGTTTCTCGATAGCTATAGTCCGGACCGGCGAGTCGTCGTGTATTGCAGCGCGAAATCGTGCCAGCTAAGCCGCGAGATCGCCGAAAAGTTGAGAGCTAGCGGGTTAACGAGCGCTTACTATCTAGAAGGAGGCTGGGAAGCTTGGAAGCAACAGAACCTCCCATGAGCGCGGTAACCGGATCTATAGGTGGTCGACCGGTGTTACGGATCTCCCGCCTCGTGCTGCGGACGCTGGTGGCAGCTCTCTTCTTATTCGCGGCGATCACCAAACTGATTGATCCCAGTTCGTTTGCCCAACAAATCGCCAATTATCAGCTGACCCCGTGGCCGGTGTCAGCGGGGTTAGCTCTTTTTCTTCCCGCTTTGGAACTGTGCGTAGGGATCTGTCTTCTGGTCGGGCGCTGGGAGAACGGAGCATTGGTCTGGACAACGATTTTGCTCGTGGTTTTCTCCGGCGCGCTGATCACCGCCATTGCCCGCGGACTCAGCATTGACTGCGGTTGTTTCGGGCGTTCCGTGGAAAACACAGGCACGATCTGGCCGCTGATCCGAAACCTGGGACTGTTGGTTGTTACCGGGTTTCTTTGGTTTTCGCGTAAGCCGAAATAGTGGCGCTCTGCGGAGTACGTACCCTGTTCGATCTCGGGCTCTGCCCCTTCGAAGGAGGGTGTTACGAAATTGGTTGAGGTTCTCGGAGGGAAGAGGAAGGAAAGTGGAAAAATGAGCGGAATTTCAGTTCCAGGAAAAGGAGAGTTGTTTTGGCGTGAGCTCTCCCAAAGGAGCGGTGGG
>Ga0185299_10003228_pt1 | contig 22324 bp, 28 predicted proteins | sample PaiPotPPA55metaG_FD_128002 | JGI IMG/M metagenome (GOLD analysis project Ga0185299, IMG submission 128002) | Iron sulfur acid spring bacterial and archeal communities from Banff, Canada, to study Microbial Dark Matter (Phase II) - Paint Pots PPA... ... | reverse complement strand
CTTATATCCCATCACCGTGGCCCGTCTTTCGCAGCGCTTCGGAGTCGCCGCTCGCAAAATTGGCTCGGTCCTGTTCTCGCTCGCGGCGGTCGGTCCCGCCGTCATCCCCTGGATGGTCGGCGTGATCTCGCATTCCACCGGCCGACTGGGGGCTGGACTGCTGGTGCCATTATGTGGGTGATGAAAACCAAGGAACTCACCCTGAAGCAGACGTTATCCGTGCCTTGTCCTACCTGTGGTGCAGCGCCCCAGGAAGGTTGTGTACTGCATACCGGTGCCCGGCGCAACGAGCCACACCGAGATCGGAAACTTTCCGCAGCCGAGGCCTTGGAAACGAAGCCCCGCAAACGATAACAGCCGGTGAGGGCACGGGGAGTCTAACTTGCCGCGCAATCGTTTCTATTCGCGCTCGGTCGGCAATAAAAACAGGGCGAGCCTCACTTCCGTACTTATTTCAAGCCAAGCTCGCCGTCGTACCGCCGGATAACCCCATAGCACTCGCAGGCGGAGTCTTCAAGTTTCTTGCGGTTCACAATCTTCACTGCGCCACGGGTGTACTCGATAAGTTCCTTCCTCTGCAAAACACCAGCTGCCAAGCTCACGGTCGGTCTATCTGTCCCTAGCATCGTTGCGAGAAAATCATGAGTAATGGGCAGCGACCCTGAATCCACTCTATCCTGAGTCATTAGCAACCACCGCGCAAGGCGCTGCTCAATATCGTGCAGCCGATTACACGCGGCTGTTTGTGCAACCTGCATAGCCCGAACTGCTGCATAGCGGTTCAACATCAATTGAAGGTGTGGAGCGGATTCCAAAGTGTTTTGCAAAGCTCCGACCTCTACCCGAAACCCATCCCCTGTGATTTGTACCACCGCCCGTAGCGGGCTCCTGCTTAGGCCAACAGCCGCCGGTGTTCCTGTAAAGCCCTCATTGCCAACTATGCCGGCTTCGGCGGTTTTTCCATCTTTCATTACGACTACAAGGGAAATCAAACCGCGGTTCGGGAAATACGCAAATTCCAGCTTTCCACCCGCCTCGTGAAGGACCAGATGGTTGGGCAGGTTGACGTATTCGAGATGAGGACGAAGTGAGCTGTAGTCGCTATCGGAGGTCGATAGAAGTATTTTGCTGCTAACTGGCTTTCCTGCAGCATTCGTGCGCTCGCCAGACTGCACGACTTGGAGGTCTTTGCTCGCCTAAACCAGAAGCGACGCGGGGATAAATTCACCCGTCATGGTGTGCGAAACAGGAACTCTGCTTATTCGCGCTAGTTGGAAAATTATACAGGGTTCACTGTTTTCCCAAACATGACGGTTCTGTAGAGTGCCGCAAGCATCGCGACGCACGAAGCGTGAACAACACTTAAAGCGATCCCGTTCACTTCAAACGAGGCCCCGAAATCAGACGTTCGCACGAACAAGACTTTTCCCTGTATGTAGGATGCCCGACAGACCGTCCAAATTGGCCCATGTAAACTTCGCCCATCTTTTTATGCATCTTCCGCCACGCCCAGACCGGGTGACGGTTTTCTGCTGCAATCGGCAGGGCGCCGCTGCGAGAGGAGACGTTTTATGGCGAACCAGAACGTTTCGTCCCTTGACAGCAAGCGGGTACTCGTTGGGGCGCAGCGACAGAGGTGGCCATGAGCCGGAAGCTGGTATGGATTGAGCAACAGCGTTTTCGGGGCTTTGGTTGCTCCGAATGTGGCTGGCGGTTCAAACCTTCTGGTGCACCCACCGGCACATTCTTCGATGAAATGAAGCGCAACTTCGAGTTGCAGCGCGACAAAGAGTTTACATCCCACGTTTGCGCCGAGCACTCCGAAGGGGTTAGGTAGGCGGGGGACTTGCAGAACCCTGCGTCGTTCAAACCAGCGGGCGTGTCCACTCGCTTCCATCCCTAAACGTACCGCTGCTCCCTGGGCTCCGAGATCGCGATAAAACTTTTCCGCTTCCTCACGGTGCTCCAATCGCCGTTCGCCGCACTCCCCAGTTTCGGTATCCACAAAAGCAATTTGTTGAAACCCCGGGTGGTAATCGCATCCTATAATGATCATCGTTCGGCTCCTTTCTCCCGGGCCTTGGTTGGTTGGCACCACCAAACTCTACTCGGGCGTGGGAGCCGACATTGTTATGGAATCAATTACACTCAGAACCCGACCCCGGCAACGGGCCACGGGCGTAGTTGGTGTAAACGCCTGATAACGTCAGTTGAGCTTGACATACAATCGGTGGCAAAGAGATTCGTCAACGAGAATGAGGTGTAATGACAGACTGATTGCCCGCGCGATGAAGACGTTCGATGTGGGATTCACCAAGGGCCTCGCTGGACTGCCGCATCCCAAGGTGTCGCTCACCAGAGTGCTAGTGTTCCTGAACGGCGATGCTAGGTCCATGCCTTGGAACAGCAGCAAGTCTGACATCAGCACGAAACATGTAGTCTTTCTTGCACTTCACGATTGGTTGGTGCAAGTTGTGAAAGATTATGCGTCGCTCTCCCGCATCTGGATGGGCGACTGGCCCGAAAAGGTTTTCAGGCATACAAGTGGAACGATCGAAGAAGTGCAGATTGACGATTTCCCCACGGTGAAAAAGTCATTCCTTCCGCCGCTTCCCAAGTCTCGGCCCCGATACGGGGAGATAATAACGCAGAAGAATAAAAGGATTGCTAAGCGAAAGCCTTGGACAAAGGGTCTTTACGAAGGTGTCATTGCTGCAGATCTCATCTCGAAGCAAAGACTGGAACAACGAAACCGGATTGCGTTGATCGTTTTGGACAGCACGCTAGAAATTGCATTCAAGGAATATCTGGTGAACGAATCGGGCACAACCTACAATGACGCAAAGCTGTTATCGATATTCAGCAATCGGACCTCCGTTCAGAATGGAATCAAGAAGTACGTGAAGATCAAGGCAGACACCTGGAAGAAGATCGAGCATTACTACCGCCTTAGAAATAAACTTGTTCATGAAAGGGTGACCGTTGGCGTTGATGACGGGCAGATTCAGGACTTCAGGGAGGTTGTAGAGACTGTTCTCAAGAAGCTTTACAGGCTGACCTTTGAAGAAGATTAATTTGGCTTCAGTGACTGTCTACAAGAAATCAGGCTGTGGATGAAGAAGTACGTTAGATCGAGTGTGAAGAGGACCGGTACATATTCGTAAACGACTAATCTATGACCATCGCTGACGAGATTGCTTCACTATCAGCCGGTGCGCGCTTCCACCGCGCAGATCTTCATATCCATTCGTACGGCGGATCTCACGATGTGAAGGATCTGACGATGACTCCAAAAGGCATCGTCGAGACCGCAGTCGCCGAAGGGTTAGCAATCGTAGCTGTTACTGACCATAACGAAATCACAAATGTGGAACCTGCCCTCAGCACCTCCTGAGAAATCCGCGACCCAGCCACGCAGAATTCGAGATCCGAGGCCCCCGCGTTGTTCAAAAACGCCCCGCAGATTCCCAGCGCCCCTCCCTTGGTCTCAGCCAATAGAGCAAAGCTGCTATGGCTAGCCGCACCACGGATCGTCCCCAGATAAGGTACGCCGGATAAATACCGCGGATGTCCGTCATCCAAAGCGAGAGGAGGGGTGTCACGGAGAGAATGCAGAGCCCGGCAATCAACGCGTCCAGGATCGCCACATTCCGCACTGGGTCGCGCGCGGTGAACCATAAAAGCAGACTCAGCATAAGCATGACACCGCCCATCTCCTTCAGAAGTGACAGGAGTAGGGTCGAAACCTCGCCCTCGGGTGGTCGCAGCAAGACCCGCACGATAAGCGGCTTGTCGGCAAAGATCATCAGAAGGCCCCCAACGGCGATTAGTATGGAGACAATCCGCAATCCAATCCGTAGCGAACGATAGGGTGGCTTGGACATAAAGTGCCCTTTCCGATTCGGAAGGGATTATACGTCTGAGCCAACCCGGTTGAACCCGCCCCACCCAGGGTCTACAATTTAGCTACTGCCCTTCACAACCACGCGGAGGTCCCAATGCCTCAGTATGAGTTTTACTGCCACGCCTGCAAGAAAACATTCACGAAGATCTTAACGCTCGTCGACTATGAGGCAGGTGGCGGTGTCTGCCCCCACCGCGGCAGCCATAAGTTAGAGCAATGCTGGTCCGTTTCCTCCGTTGTCACTTCGAGGAAGAGCGCCTGAGAACCAAGCCCGCAGCACTGCACCAAAAGCGGGCATTGACACTGGCTTCGCTGGGGCCTAACTTTGGAGACGTCTCCATCGGCCACAGCCAAACTCCGTCGCACAACTCTTACCAGCGGCCCAGCAACGACCCTGACCCACGAGGACATTCGGGCAGTTAAAATTCATAAGATCGTACGCCCGTCCCCGATGACGGTTTCGGCCCGAATACATGGTGGTCAAGCGGTCGCAAGACCGATTCCACCCAAGGGACCCTCACCGCAGCCGGTCGGCTTCGACCGGCAGCCTCGAATTGTCGCCTGTCGAGAACAAGCGCACAAAGGAGTGTTTCCATGTTTACAAGAATTGTTGAAGTAACCGCCAAATCGGGCAAGGCAAAAGAGCTCTCGAACACCATCAACGACAAAGTACTGCCGATTCTGAAGAAACAAGCCGGATTTGTGGATGAGACCGTTCTGGTATCGGATCCCGAACCCAATCGCGTCCTAGCGATCAGTTTCTGGAACACGAGAGAGGATGCCGAACGCTACCAAGAGGAGCAGTACCCCGCCATTCACGAGATGATAGGGCATCTGCTTGAGACAGAGCCCCTAGTTCGGACCTTCAACGTCGCTAGCTCAACCACCCACAAGATCACAGCCAGCAAAGCTGCCTAAAAACAACCATGACCGCGCACCAAGGGCGAGCCCAAGCGTGGCTCGCCCGACCTTGCGCTCTCTAAGACAAAAGGAGGAACACGCATGGCTTCGAAGAACGTAGAAATGCTCCGTGCCGCGCACGAGAGCTGGAACAAACGCGACTTCCCAGGCGTCGTTAAGAACGCGGCCGAGAAACTCACCTACACCGACAATGCTCGGGCCCTTACCATGAACAGCCGGGACAAGTTCAGGGAATGGACGGAAGAATGGGCCAAGGCCTTTTCCGACGGTCGCATCACCAACCCCGAGTACATTGACGCGGGAGATATTGTCATCGCCCGATTCACCGTGGTCGGCATAAACGACGGACCATTCGGTTCAATGAAGCCCACCGGACGCAAGATGTCTTTGCCGTTCTGCGAGATCTGTCACTTCGACAAGAAGGGGAAAACGGTGTCAGGTGCCTGTTACTACGATCAGTACACACTCTTGACCCAGCTCGGGCACGTACAGCCGCTCGCCGCTGCAGCCTAAGCCAACATAACCCCATCACAAAAAGGCGCGCTACTGCGCGCCTTTTCCCCTCAAATCCCACGCAGAATCCGCGACGCAAACCTCACGAGAAATGCGTGACCCGACCACGCAAAATCCGAGACCGAACTCCCAAGAACCCGCCCCCGCCAAGACCGCCAATGAGCGGTCTTTTTCTTGCGGACGTGTACTTTTCAGATAGGCCGCCTACAGAACCCGGGTGGCCGCCGCGATAGCATCCGAGTGGGCGACAACACGTCCGGAATGTGCCCGGCGCGAACGTGTCGCTCGTTATACGGCCTACGTGAGTGCTATTCTTGGGCCGCCCGGTGCGGCAATCTATGCGGGTTGGCCTAAAAGGACTTAGGCCCGCCTTGGAGGTGTGCAATGACTGTCCGGCTGGAACATGCAAACCTCTGTGTGCGCGACATCGAGGGGATGATCCGTTTCTTGCAGACAGCGTTTCCTGAATTCCGCGTACGCGGCGAAGGCACAAGCAACGATGGCACACGATGGGTCCACATAGGCACCCATGAAACCTACATTGCCTTGGGTCAATCGAGGGCGGAGCCCGCGAAGGGCTGGACCCCATATCAGGGGCTGCCGGGCGTGAACCATCTCGCCTATGAGGTCGACGATGTCGAGGCGCTGCGCAACCGAATGAAGTCTGCCGGATACAGAGATTCCACACCTCCGAATGCACATCCGCACCGCAAGCGCATGTACTTCTACGATCCCGAGGGCAACGATTGGGAGTTCGTCCAGTACCTCTCTCAGGATCCCGCTGAGCGTAACGATTACAAGTTGCCGGATCGATAGCGTGCCCGCGCCACAGGAAGGGAGGAGCCATGGGCAGTTCAGGTGAGACCAACCCGTCGCGGGGCTTCTGGAAGCCGATCTTTCCGGCCGTAGCACTTCTCTGTACCCTGCCCCTCGTTGCGCAAAAAGCCCAGGAAGCAAGCCCCAAATACGACGTTCACACCGAGACCAAGATGAAAGGCACCGTGGAGGAAGTGAAACTGCCTCCAAAAGGCAGTGAGAAAGAAGTTGCCCACTTGCTGGTAAAGAGCGGGACGGACACCGCCGACGTGTATCTCTGTCCCAAGTCCTTTCTCGACGACATGGGCGTGAGTTTCAGCAAAGGGGACGAAATCGCCCTCACCGGCTCAAAAGTCAAGCAGGGCGGTTGCGGTTTTGCTGGGCAGGTGCCAGGGAATTGCGCCTGAGATTCCTCCGCTTCGCTCGCACAAAAAAAGCTCCGGATCGGGACCGGGGCATGCCTCATTCTCTGCGGTGGCGTGTGCGTAAATCAGGCGGTAGTGGTTCGAAATTTCTTGCCCGCCATCTCCTCTTCTGCGCGAAGCCAGTCTTCCAGCTCGTAACCGTGCTCCCGGCCGCGTGCCTCATACAGTTCGTGCGCGCGTAGGCGGATCTGGTGCTGCTCTTGTGGCTTGCTCGTCACGGTCGCCTGCGGTTTCTTCGTAAGGTCGGTGCTCATTAGCGTGACCTCCTTTTTGGCGTAAACCTACGCCTAAACACCTCCCGGGTCAATTCCCCAAGAATGGTGCAGTCAAGAATGCGGGAACTGCGGAGCGACCGGAGGTGATTCGGGTTTTGCTGGGCAGTTGGTACCGCGATAGGCTTAACCGAGTTCGTGAGCACGAGAAGATGAAACATGGGATTAATCACCTGTTTCAGAAATATTTTCTGAAATCCGCCGATCAAAGTTTTGTTCGCTATTGGCCTTGTGCCCCCTGGGTATGCATTGCTCGAAACGACGGCTCCAGCGATGAACGTTAGCGTTGCGCCGTATCCCCCGCCGGATCCCAGCGAATGAAGAAAAGCGGAAACTCCAATATGTGCAAAATTGACCAGACATCCTAAGGGATAACGGAATATCGTCACCGTGAATCCTCTTCTTAGGGGACGATTTAAGTTTCACAGAGGCCGCCCTGGCTAAGTTCCTGGCGGCCTCTCTCTGAAGCTTACGCTGTGATTGAAAATCCGCCGTATTCTATTCCTCTTCTTCGGCTTCCAAGGCGAGTTTCGCCAGTTCCAAATACTTCGCCAGCCGGTCCAGATGTGCAGCCCTGACCGCACCGCCGCTAAATGTGACTTGAGCGGTCTTGTCCTCACCGCCCAAGCCCGCGATATTCGCTCCATTCACCAAATTGCCTTTTAGTTGCTTCTCTCACGATCCGCGCAGCGACTTGGCTGAAGTCCTGGCTGGGTTTGGGCTCAGCTCTACCGAATGCAATGGGCCATCATTGCGGTGGTAGAATGCGTGACATCAATGCAGTTGACCGAGCGCGCTACGGTCCACAACCAGTTGTGAAGATGCTTGCGACGGTATCGAACTCATTTGCGAACGGCTTGCGACGCAACAGCGAGAAGGAGATTACCATCACGCTCCCGCGCGAGGTTCCTCATGCAACTTACCGACACAATTGAATCGCTGTTAAAGCAGAAGAGCGACAATAGAGTCCTGTCCGTAACGCCCAACCAGTCTGTCTATGAAGCCATCGAGAAGATGGCTGAGGAGGGTATAGGTGCGTTGCTGGTGATATCCAAAAACAAGCTGGTTGGCATCCTGTCGGAGCGTGACTATGCCCGCAAAGTCATCCTCAAAGGCCGATCCTCGAAAGAGACCCTGGTCCAGGAGATCATGACCAGCCCGGTGGTCTTCGTGGCTCGGCAGAACACAGTGGACGGGTGCATGGCCATCATGACCAAGCACCATTTTCGTCATCTGCCTGTCGTGGAGGAAGACACTGTAGTTGGTGTGGTGTCGATTGGCGATCTGGTGAAGTGGATCATCTCGGGTCAGGCGCAAACTATTCAGGATCTGGAGGGCTACATTACCGGAAGGTATCCCGGCTAGAAGCGGCACGCCAATGCCAAAACGGGCCGGTCTGAAATTTCCAATTCTCGGTTAAGATCATTGTGACCTGCGGCGCATCCGACAACGAAGCAAACCAAGAAACACAGAACGACTGCCAGCCCAACCCTTCTCCAGAACATAGCGTCCCCTTTTATGTTCGAGTTGAAGCGGGGACCGAGGCCGTTGTTCGAGCCTTTGGTCACGACCTCGACTTCAGCGAACCTCGCCTGCCCATCCTGGAAGAACGCAGTTTCGTCCGCAGTAAGACCCTTCAGCGGAGTGCCAGCACCCGCCGGGCCACCGCGCACGCCCGGATCTGCTGGGGCTGATCTGCTTTGACCCAAAGTGTAGACGCATGATGCCAAAGCCACAGCAACGATTCCGCTGAAACTCTTGAGTGCAATTCCCCGGAGCATCATCAGCACGAATACCTCCGTTGACCCAGGAATGCGGGCGTGTTGCCGAACAGGTCTGCGGAGTCGACGCCACGAATCAATTCGCAGAAAGGCAAATTCGATATATGGAAAGTGTCGGAGCCAAGGAGCAGAAAGCGAGATGGGTGTTCTTTCGAGATGTTGCTTCATCGACCCACTACGATTTACTACAGCAGACGCTTCCATTCATCGAGAAATATCGTGATACGGTCAATTTTGGGGTTGACACGAGGCAGCCCGAATGGTGGATGGAAGAATGTGACTCCTAATCTGGTGTGACACCCCAGCGAAATCTAATGACACCGAATTCGCTGTTGTCAACATCCCACACATATTCGAGTTCGGGGCTATCGCCCGCCTCGGTGAAGCAGGTCACACGGTAATAAAACGGGTAGGACCCAACATACCGATGGAGCGGGCTGCGTTCCCAAGGCATCTACAAAAAGACGCGCTGAGTTAATCGGCGGTGCGGCGATGTTGACGCGAAAGGGGAGAGCGTTAGGTGAGCGATGGTGAAAGGGCAAACAAAATTGCAGCCCTGATAAACGAAATTCGTGAAAGCCTTGCCATGCTCGAATCCAATTTGCCTCGGCAAGTTGATGGCTTTGTTCTTTCACAGAAATCGAAGCTGCCGTGGAAGGTCCTGCTTTATCGCGAGGCGCTTATCTGGAGGATTGTGGAATTGGGTAGGAGCGCACTCGAAAGCTTCCTGAGTGAAAGAATGGTGTCGGGCGTTGTTCTCACGCGGGCAGCGGTGGAGGCGAGCGCGGCGTTGTGGTATCTCTCTGCGAAAGTTGATGCGGTTGTCGATTCTAAAATGGTTGGGGATGCTGATGAATACCTGATGAAGCTTGCGATGGGCACGGCAACGGGCTGGCCCGAAACAGATACCTCTACTGATGTTCTGACCATGCCCCGTCCGATCAAGATCGGCGCGTTTCTGAAACAGGTAGAGAAGGATATTGAGGGGTTCAGCCATCAATATGGCGTACTCAGCGAATATGCCCATCCAAATTGGGCGGGAACCGTTCTCCTATATTCGAGTACCAACAAGCAGAAGGCCATCACGGATTTCGGGCAAAACATGCGAAAGGCCGAAAACGCGAAGGCCGGCAATCGGTGCACGCTGCATGGTAGCTTAGTGCATCCCTGATACTCGGACGGAGTTTCATGGCTACGTCTCTTCTTCCCGACGCTTTGTGGAATCTGATCGAACCGCTTCTTCCAACGCCGACGCCCAAACCTCAAGGTGGAAGGCCACGCCTGTCAGATCGTGCTTGCCTCAAAGGCGTCTTGTTCGTTCTGCGGAGCGGGATCCCTTGGCGAATGCTGCCACAGGAGATGAACTGCGGTTCGGGGATGAGCTGTTGGCGAAGGTTGCGTGACTGGCAAGAGGCAGGCGTCTGGCAACTGATCCACTTCGTTTTGCTAGACTGGTTAGCGCGCTACGGACAGATCGACTGGTCACGGGCGGTCGTAGATGGCAGTTCCGTACGAGCAGTTTTTGGGGGCTTCAAACAGGTCCCAACCCCACCGACCGAGCGAAGCTCGGCAGCAAACGTCATCTGATTTGCGACGGTCAAGGCGTTCCGCTGGCAGTCCAACTCACCGGAGCCAATCGTAACGACTCGCAACAAGCGCTCGCGCTTGTCGATGCAATCCCACCGTTGCAGGGTCTGCGCGGGCGTCCACGCCATCGCCCTGGTTGCGTATTAGGCGACCGTGGTTATGATGCGGAAGCGATCCGGCAAGGTCTTCGCGACCGCCACATCGTGCCCTGGCTCGCCAAGCGCAACACAGAGCATGGCAGTGGACTGGGCCGACGGCGATGGGTGGTGGAACGAACTTTCGCTTGGTTGAATCAGTTTCGCAGATTGCGTATCCGTTACGAGAAACGAGCAGACATTCATGAAGCGTTCCTAGCGTTGGGTTGCATTCTGATCTGCTGGCGGTTTCTGGACGGCTAGGAATCCGCGGTTTCCTCCGTAGTTCCAAAGTTCCAAACTCGTTCACGAGGGCCAGCGCCCGTTCACTACTGGACCGTAACTGTCACCTGGGTCGTGTGCGTAATCACCCCCGATACGCCAGTGACCGAAACTGTGTAATTCGTCGGTTGTTGAACGATGCCATTGCTGGGACTTCCGCCACCGCACGCCGTCTGCAGAACGACAAACAGCAGGAGAAGGCCGCACAGAACCCAATACCGGCGTCGCAGTTTCTTCGATCCGCCAACTACGGTAACCCCAAACATCAACGGAAGCCAGAGAGCATACACCGATTTGCTGAGCCGCCGATTATTTGCCGGGGACAACACTGCTGCTGCCGCAGGGGCTGTGATGGTTAGAGTCGAAGTGGCAGAATTCGCGCCAGGCGTTACTGACGCCGGCGAGAGGGCACAAGTCGGCAGCGGCGCGGGCCCGGTGATGATTGCGCACGTAAGTTGAATCGCGCTTCCGAAGGGGCCATTGATTCCAGCGATGCTCATGACATCGGACCCCTGACCTCCGGATTGCACGGTCACTGTTGTTGACGCCGGCGTGAGCGAGAAGTCAGGCGGCGGGGGTGTGTTGAAAGTCGCGGTTACGAACTCGGCCCCGTTCATGGTTATGGCGCAAGCGCTCGTGCCCGAGCAAGGTCCGCTCCAGCCGGAAAAAACGTAGCCCGAATCCGACGAAGCGGTCAGAGTCACACTTGATCCAGTCGGAAAAATCGCCGAGCAGGAGGTTGGGCAGTTGACCCCTGTTGGGTTGCTGGACACGGTGCCGCTTCCGTTGCCGGCACTGATTACTGAGAGAGTGAAGTTGGGAGGCACGATACCTTCGTTGATCACGGTGACGTTGCCGCTGAGTTCGTTCGCCACATAGACCATGCTGGTCACCGGGTCAACTGCAACCGCAATCGGAGCACTCGCGTTGGGGTCGATAAGGGTGATGAGGGAGTTAGCGGCACCATCAATGACAGTCACGGAGCCCGGATTGCAGCAACCACTAAACACCAGATCCCCCACGTTGGCGACGTAGATCTTATTCGTTGCCGGGTCCACCGCCACCGCAACCGGACCAATTGCGTTTGGGTCCGTGACGTGGCTAACGGAATTTGTGGCGCCGTCAATCACGGTTACGCCGCCGTTTGGCGTCTGGACCGTGCCCGTACCGCTTTCATTGGCCACGTAAATCTTGTTGGTCACAGAATTCACCGCCACAGCCCGTCCGTGACTATCAATTCCAGCCGCGTAGGCTGCGGGATCGGTGATCGTTGTTGTCGAGTTCGTGGCCCCATCAATCACCGTAATGTTGCCGTGATTACTCCCCGAAAAATTTCCAAGGTTTGCCACGTAGATTTTGTTAGTCACCAGGTTCACGGCCACCTCAACGGGAGATATCGCGTTGGGATCGGTGACCGTGGTGGTGGAATTGGTGGCGCCGTCAATCACGGTTACGCTGCCCGGGTTGCTCCCGGCCCTGTCCGTATTGTTGTTGAGGACGTAAATCTTGTTGGTCACCTGGTTCACCGCTAAGGCAAATACGGCAAGACCATTTGCGTTGGGATCGGTGACCGTCGTAGTAGAGTTGGTGGCGCCATCAATCACCGTGACATTCCCGCTCCAGAAGTTGGCCACATAGACTTTATTGGTGACCTCGTTCACGGCCAAGGCCCAGGGCCCGACTGCGTTGGGATCGCTGACGGTGGTCGTGGAGTTGGTGGCACCGTCAATCACAGTGATGTTGCCCGGGTGGCCCTGCACTGGGTTGCCCAGATTGGCTACGTAGATCTTGTTGGTCACGATGTTTACTGCCACAGCATCAGGGCGGAGTCCTGCGGGAATCGTGGTGGTGGAGTTAGTCGCGCCATCGATGACGGTGTTGGGTACGTAAATCTTATTGGTCACCGGATTGGCGGCCACGGCTTCAGGAAGGCCCCCCACAGGGATCGTGGCGACCACAGTCTGCGCCCCGGCAGATGCCGGGCAGACCAGCAGCAGACCTGCGGCCAAGTGAGCTCGGAGGAGCGATACGCGATTCCTTGATGTCATAACCAGCCTCTCATTCCAACTCAGCGAGCTTCTCTGCGGCCAACGCGCCTTGTTTTCCACGGCGGATCCGCACCGCCGACTACAGACTGATATTGCATTGTGTCGTCATCTAGCTGCTCGGTTGGCGGCGAAACCCTCGCATCGTCCCGACTGGGCCGTGGCTATTCCTCAGGCACGAGCACTGCTACTCGAAGTCCGCCGAGCGTACCGGAAATTCTTAAGTTGCCGACGGGTCCGGGAGCTTCCCAGGTTCCTTCGACGTGCAGGGTTCCGCCCGCTGTTCCTGTCCCGCTCACGGTCAGGTCAGCCACAAACGACTTGTCGGCTCCCCACATGACCGTGCCGTTCACCGTCACGTCTTTGGCAAAAAAACAGTCGGTGAGAGTCGTGGTCTGGTTCCCGTTGGTATCGATGCTGGTTTGGAATGTGCCTGCTCGGAGGCCCATACCGTTGCCGCTCCCGATAGTGCTGCGCTTCAGAGCGTCAATAGCCGTGGCGACAGCAACGGTTACCACTTTGCGCTCCGGGATTCCGATCCCATTGTGTCCCTCTGGATCAACCTCGGCGGCCCGAGCGTCCGCCGCGACCAGTGGGAAACGGCCCAAAGCCGGCCAGATCGTTTCCGGAGTTTTCGTGCAACTGACATCTCCAACTTGCAGAGTCTCAAAAAACTGAGTCTGGAGGTTGGCCGCGCATTGGGTCCACGTAATGGTCAGATGACCGGCTTCCACTACCTGGACTAGAGTGCTGCCTGGGAATAAGGACGCTGTCTTGCGGACCTGCTCCCAAGGAACAACAGTATCCATGTCCCCGACCATCACTAGAGTGGGCACATTGGGATACGTGGCGTGCGGCGGCACGACAGGTGAGGAGTCAGTAGGTTTTTGCCACCAGAGGCACTGATGTTCCGGGCTGAAGCGTAAACTCGTCCCCGCCGCTTTGGAAAACGGTGTGAAGTAATCGGCGGAGAGACTTGATACCGCGTCTGCGAACTGTCGGAATCGCTCCGGCATGGGTGCCAACCAATTCCAGGGCTCGTAGGCATCTACGCACAAAGCAGCAAATTGGTCGCCTTGCGAGAAGAAAGTGGGATCACCGTAGTCCGTCACTAAAGGAGGGACTTCAGCGCCCAGCCGCAGCAAGGGCAAAGAATCATCATGCGAAAGCGAATCCTCGGCCGCCAGGAGTTCACCGGTGCTCACAAAGAAGCCGGTCGTGTTAGCGGCGATGTACAGCAGGGCGCTTTCGTCCACCTTCACGCGAACCCGGTTACCGTTAGCGTCGTGGGCATATCCTTGCACCGGCGTGCTACGCACGCTTTGAATGAGTCGCGTGAAGTCGGCATCAGGATTAGGATGATCCGCGGTGCAAGTCGGTGAGCGCAGGCAATCAAGCCGTACTTCGCGAGAAGTGGCGTGCGCGGAGTCACCGTCCGGTTGAAACGCCCGAAGGTACGGCGCGCCCGCCGGGGCGTCCAGTATGATAGAGCGCAGGTGCTCCCCGAAGCGAGTGGCATAGGCGGTGACATCTTCGCCCCCGTAGGACCCTCCCCAATAATCCACCTTGTCATATCCGAGAGCAGCTCGCACCGCGTCGGTGTCGATCGCGATATCGCCGGTTCCATACCAACTATCAGCTTCTCCTAATCGAGTGGCGCAATCCGCCTCCGCCCGCGCGAAAGGTGCCGTGCCATGCTGCAACGGCTCACAGTCAATCGTGTCCGAGAGGCCCCGACCGCGATCATCAATCAGTAAGAGGTCATGGACATCCAGGTTCGCGGCGAAATAGCCTAGAATCAGGCCTCTCAACGGAGTCGTCCCTTGGCCGGGACCGCCGGGATTCAAGAGAATCGCACTCTCCGCTGGCCCAGGATTGGAATGGGGGTAGAGTTCGAAGTAGATGTTGATCATCTGTTGGTCAGGGTGATCGCGGTCGAGCGGCACCGGCAGGTAGCCACACGTCACTGCGGGGTCTAGCGCGATGGCTTCCGCCGGACACTGTACCCCGATAACGTCCGGCGCGGCTGTCACCGGGAAAAACGGTTGCTGCGCCCACGGATGGGTTGAGCCCTGCACACCCAACCTGTTCGGTTGGCGCTGAAGAAATCGGACCTGTGACGACGCGACTATCTGGGCCCGCCCCAACCCTGTCAGAGCCAACCCTGCGCCGACAACCATCAGCAGAACACCGTTGTGCTTCATAGATAACCCCAGTTTTGGACTGCTTTCTAACCAACCATCGATCCGTCAGAAAGTCGTTAGCAAAGTGTGAAGTTAAGGTGGGATTTCGGTGAAATCGCTAAAAAAGACTGCCCTGGAGGGTCATGAGTAGCTTCGGCCAAGCGTGGATTTCGTCGCGGCTCTGGACTATTAAGAGGTTATAATTACTGGCCTTGGCTTCCCCCAGGGAGAGGTTGTGGAAGGAGACTTCCAAGTCGGGCCTTGGCTGATTGAACCCAGCCTGGACTCTGTTTCGCATAATGGCCAGTCCATTCATCTGGCTCCCAAGGTGATGGGGGTATTGGTGTGCCTGGCCCAACACGCTGGACAATCTGTCTCTAAAGAAGACTTGCTTCAGACGGTGTGGCCTGACACGTTTGTCGGCGATGACGTGCTGAAGGGATCTATCTCTGAATTGCGGCGCGTGCTTGAAGACGACGCCCGTGAACCGACAATTATTCAGACCATCCCTAAGCGTGGCTACCGACTGGTGGCCCCAGTCAGGCCGGCAAACGGCGCATCCGTCACGACTGTGCCAGCAGCGCTGGCTTCTGAGTCGCGCATGACGGTCGCAAGACCGGGAGGGCGTAAGCTTTGGTTTGGCGCCCTGACGCTGGGCGGCGCGGTGTTGTTGTTCGGCTTGCTGGCTCTTAATGTCGATACCTTCCGGGCACGGCTGCGTCGGGACGACATGCCTCCTATCCACTCGCTGGCGGTTCTTCCTCTCCAAAACCTTTCTAGTGATCCGGGACAGGAATATTTCGCCGACGCCATGACCGAAGAGCTGATTACCGAACTTTCCCGCATCAGCGCGTTGAAAGTAACCTCTCGCACGTCGGTCATGCGTTACAAAAAGAGTGACAAGTCGCTGCCTGAGATTGCGCGCGAACTGAACGTGGATGCCATCGTGGAAGGATCGGTACTGCGGTCAGGCAACCGGGTACGCATCACGGCGCAGTTGATCTATGCACCCAAAGATACGAATCTGTGGGCCCAGACGTACGACCGTGATTTGCAGGACACGCTCGCGCTACAGCGCGGAGTTGCGAACGCAATCGCGGGCGAGATCAAGGTCCAGATGACGCCCAGCGAGCAACAGCAGCTGCAAAACCCGCGCCCAGTAAATTACAACGCGGTGATCGCCTATCTCGAAGGCCGCTCCCATTTGGACAAGGTTGCACAGCTGCAATTTCAAAAAAACCTTCAGAAGCCAACTCAGGAGGAATTCGCGAAGGCCGTCGCTTCGTTCGAACGGGCTGTGCAGGAGGATCCAAATTACCCGAAAGCGTACCTCGGGTTTTTCGATGCGATGGACTCAGAGGGCGAAAATCATCTCGAGCTGCTAGCGAAAGCCAGGGACGGTATTCACAATGCACTCGCGTTGGACGACACGCTAACAGACGCCCATATCTACATGGGTGGCTTCCTCGGCCAGTACGAGTGGAATTGGCCGGGTGCGGAGAAGGAGTATCAGCGCGCATTGGAGCTTAGCCCAAATTCGGCGAAGGCTCATGAGGCTTACTCCAATTACCTCCACACCATGGGCAGGGCTGCAGAGGCTGACAAGGAAGAGGAGTTGGCACGTAGGCTCGATCCCGCATGCGCCGACTCCGTCAATGGTCCCTTGGGGTGCCTGGACTTTGAACAACAATTAAAGTACCTCGAGGAAACCGGAACCCCTGGCCATCGCTGCTTCCTGTATGGAGGTGTGGGCAAAGATCTGCTGGAGGCGGGCAAGTACCCCGAGGCAATCGCCACGTTCGAAAAAATGATGAAGGTATGCGGCTACCCGGAGATGGCGGATGTTCTGGCACGGGGTTATGCCAACGGCGACTACAGGAGCGCGATTCGGGCGTGGCTAGCGGGAATGGAAAAGGAAATCGCGAACCACCAGCCTCTCCCCTCATTGTGGATGGCCTTCATGTACTCCGCACTCAATGACAGAAACAATGCCTTCCGATGGCTTGAGAAGGCCTATGAAAACCACAGCTGGGGCATGATCTATCTCAAAGACGATGCGATCTAGGACCCGATCCGCCCTGACCCAAGATTTGCGGATTTCGTGAAGCGGGTGGGGCTTCCGCAATGAAGACCGGAGTAGATCTTCAGATCCGCAGCGATCTGCGCTCCGACCCGAGATTCAAGAACCTACTGCGCCGCATGGGGCTGCCGCCATAAAGCGGGTCACGTCATGAGTACTGCCCCTGGAAAACTCGCGCGTGTCTTCGCTTGCGTGCTCGCAGCATGGCTGACGCTCTTCAGCATTGCCCCCACGTTATTCGCTCAGACGACCGTAGGCACCGGAAGCATTGTGGGCACGGTGAGTGATCCGTCTGGTGCTGTTGTCAGCGGAGCGGGGGTAACAATCACCAATCTTGCCACTGGGCAGGTCATCAACCTCACCACGAATTCTTCCGGTTCGTTCAACTCAGGAGCGTTGATTCCTTGGAATTACAAAACGCTGGTTTCGGCCAAAGGGTTCAGTTCAGTAGAAGTCTCGCTGACCGTGCTGGTTGGCAACACGGCCACTGTGAACGTGAAACTGCAAATCGGTCAGCAGAATCAGATTATTGATGTGCAAGACTCCGCCGTACGAGTCAACACGGAACAAGCGAGCGTGCAAGGCGTCTTGAACGCCGACCAGATTGATAACCTGCCAGTCAATGGCCGCAATTTTCTGGACCTGGCGCAATTGGAACCAGGCGTCCAAATCCAGGATGGAGCAAACTTCAGCAAAGATGGGTACTCATCCATCTCCATCGGTGGCCGTTTCGGCCGTACCGCTCGGATCGAAGTGGATGGCATCGACGTCTCGGACGAGATATTCGGCTCGACCACTACGAACATTCCTGCAAGCGGCATCCAGGAATTCCAACTTAGCCAGTCGAGCCTGGACTTTTCCACGGAGTTGACGACTTCCGGCGCGATCAATGTGACTACGCGTTCGGGTACCAACGCTATTCATGGCGAAGCTTTCGGTTTGTTCCGCGATAGTTCCGTGGCTGCCTCTTTGCCCACTCCGCCCGGGCTTAAAGAGCCCTTCCAACGCTCCCAATACGGCGGACGGGTGGGTGGGCCGGTAGTCAAGAACAAATTCTTTTTCTTGCTGGATGGGGAGCGCACTCTGCAGCATGAACTAGCGCCCGTATTGGTGGCTGCGCCTTTCGAGCAATTTTCCGGCAACTTCAGCTCGCCTTTCCATGAGAACAACCTCATGGCGAAGGCGGATTATCAACTCGCCCACTCATTTCACGCGTTCTATCGCTTCAGCTATTTTCAGAACGCATTCGCGGCAAATGGAGGCTCGGGGTTTTCGGTATACGGCGGCAAGAATGTCACGCGGACACATGTGGCCGGGTTCGACTTCAATACAGGGAGCTTCAGCCACAGCGTCCGATTCGGGTATTTGAAAACTGGGCTGCAGCACGTCGACGCAACCAGCGGTAGTAATCTGCCGCTGGCCAACTACCCATTGAACATACAGATGGGCACTGGACTGTCAACCGGGCCAAGCGGTGGTGCGCCGCAGGCGATATTACAGAGTGATCATCAGGCCAAGTACGATGGCAGCAAAACTTTGGGCTCGCACATAATCCGCTACGGCTTCGACTTCAACCGGATCGCTGCCGCGGGCTTTGCGCCACTTCAGACCCTCGCACCGTTTCTGTCCACGAATGTTGGCCTCTCTGAGGAGACCTTCGCACAAACAGGGCCTTTCGCGGGCGGCGATACAAATCCGCTGAATTATCCGGTGGAGTTTGTGCAGGTGAGCAACGGCCTCGGGTACGTGACACCTTTCCCGGGGCTAGGCTTTCCGGCCGGCAGCTTTTTCTACCACCGTCTCGCGGGATACTTGGGCGTGAGTTCGAAATGGAAAAGGAATTTCACGTTGACCTATGGCGTGCGCTACGCCCGTGAGCCGGGCCGCAGCGATAGTCAATATCCTGCGATTCCGGAACTCAATACGTTGATACCGGGCCTGGGCAACCCGGTCCGGCAACCGAATTCGAACTTCGCACCACAGATGGGCTTTGCCTGGGACCCGATGGGCAAGGGAAAGCTGTCGGTTCGTGGCGGCATCGGTCTTTTTTACGAGAATGTGCTCACTATCGTGGCGCCATTTGATCCCTTATACCGCGTGCCAGTGGGCAATGTCTTCCTTCAGATACCGACCGCATGCAATGGAACCGCCATGCCACAACCAGTTCCCATTCCCGGAGGAGCGCTCCAGCCAATGTTTTGCAGCGCGATGGTTGGAGGGGTGTTGACAAATAACCCAGTTGCCATCGGAACAGTCGCTGGCCAGATCGCTGCGTTCCAGAAACTGTATCAGACCGACTCTCCGTTTAGCTTGACTGCGCCGAACCCGAATTACGTAGGGTCGCTGCTAGACCAAGGGCTGGGATTCGGCTTGAATATGTACGATCCCCGCTTCCGCACTCCGCGTTCCGTCGAAATGAACATCGGTATCCAGCGGGAAGTTCGTTCCGGCATGGTTTTCAGCGCCGACTATGTGCGCAACGTGCAGACGCATTACTTCCTCGGAATCGATGAGAACCACACCGGCGACATTCGCTATTTCGACAAAGCTGCTGCGCAACACGCGATCGCTTCGACCCTCAGCCATTGCGGAGTCTCCACTCTCGATCAAGCCATTCAGGCCTGCCCAGGTTTGTACCCTGGCGGTGGAGGGGCCAGCATGGTGGACTTCTCCCAAAATGGGTTGACCTCCTCCACCGATTTCAACCAGCCCTGTGGCGTGCTGTTCGGGTATCCCTGTGCCTTCCCAGGCATCAATCCCAAAGCACCTCCGCTGTCCTTCTACCTGCCAGTTGGTCGTTCGGTGTACAACGGGTTGCAAACCAAGCTCACGCAGAACGCGCAGAACCCGCTTCGAGGCATACGTGCTCTGAACGTACAGGTCTCGTACGCATTATCCCGGTTCAAGAACAGCGGCGGGTCGATCGGCGCGGGGCCAGTCAGCCCGATCTCATCGGACCAGGACTACGGGGTCGGCGCGCTCGACAATGCCCACCCCAACCGTTACTTCGGATCCTCGGTGCTGGACCGAACACACCAGCTTTCCTTCGGCGGATACGCAGACCTGCCTGGTGGATTCCAGCTGAGCGTGATCTCGCATTTCTGGAGCCCGCTCTCGACCTCGTTAGTGGTGCCCAGTACCAATGTCGGACCCGGCGAAATCTTCCGCACCGATTTCACCGGAGACGGCACGACCCAGGACCCGATGCCCGGAACACACGTGGGAAACTTTGACCGCGGGATCAATGCGTCGAGCATCAACAACGTGATCACGAATTACAACAGTGTTTACGCCAACCAGCCAACACCCGCGGGCCAAGTGCTGGTCCAGAACGGCCTATTCAGCGTGACGCAGTTGCAGCAACTGGGAGCCGTGGCTCCTTCCGTTGCTCCTGCCCCGCCGGGCCAGGTCAATCTATCCTGGCTGCGGGCTTTCGATATGAAAGTCAGTTGGTCGTATCGGATTCGTGAGAGATTCACGGTGCAACCCAGCGCGGGGTTTTACAACCTGTTCAATCTCGCAAACTTCGATTTACCGGGAACCGCGCTCAACGGATTATTGACGGGAGCCGCGGGACAAATCAATGGAACCACTCCCACCGGGCACAACGTAGACCGCGTTGGCGTAGGAACAGGCGCCTACTCGCTCGGTGCCCCCCGGCAGATCGAGTTCGGCCTACGGCTCACCTTCTAGGCTCAATCTTCAAGTTTCTCGGATCCCGAAGAGCCACCTTGCACTTCAACGGCGGCTCCAATTTTCAAGGCCATCGTGAAAATAGGTTTCGTTACAGGCTCTTAGGAGAGAGATGGAACAAAACGGTTGTGGCCGCGATCCTGTTGATGGCGGCCACAGGCCAGCTACCTCAGTGAGTGATATGGGCCTCAAAGGGTTGTGGCTCACCCAGTCGACCATCGGACCAAGCGGTGTAATCTATCTCGCCTGTACCAACAGCAACATAATTATCCGTGTAGTCACCGAAATTGGGAATAATGTCAGAGCTGACCGCATTCCAATCCGACGCCACATTCGTGATCTTGATATTAGATGGCGTCGCAGTCGTCCTTGGATTTACTCCGACAGCCTCGTACACGTTCGTGACCGCTGTATCTGGTTTTGTCCTGCCATACCAGCTAATGTAGAGGTTACCGTCGTCATCAGTGTTGCGCATTCCGGGCAGGAATTGCCAGCCCTGTCCTGCTTTCGCAGCTTTATCCACGACTACGGGTTCGAGCTGGACTGGAGCCGCCGGGCACTGCGAATTCACTCCCGCAGAAACGATTACCGCCCTGCAAACGCTTGGGCTGCGCCTCGCGACCGGAAGATGGAGAGACCTCACGGTTGCTGACCTGAACGGTGAGGCAGCCGCTCTGGGCCCTGAGTTTAATGTGATAGGCGTTAACGGTTCATTGGTGCCCACGCCGCCAGCTTATCTGAAGTTTGAACCCCGGCAATTTCTGAGAATTTTCGACGCCTTCACGCAGTAGGCCAGGCGCTAGGGATGGCGGTAGGCCGGACGTAGCTTATTGATGGTTGAGCGCGAACGTTCTTGCAGAAGTCAAGCCGCGTTCGCCACGACATCGGTTTTCGATCGCATTGCATTCGCCTGATGGAGCCCTTGAAAGCGGACTGCTCATCAGCCTTTTAGAGAAAAAAGGCCACAATGCGTTCAAACAATTTCGGGTAGGACACTTTCTCCAGTCCGGTTTGCAGCAACCATAGCGAAATTGCGCCCATTTTTCGGAATTTCCAGGGCAATCCTGTCGGATCTCTCTGGACATTCAGACTGCGTGGCGGAGAGAGTGGGAGCACTAATTGCGGAATTGCGCCCATTCCCCGCAATTTTCTCTGCACTCCAGACTGTGTGGCGGAGCAGGCAGTCTGGCGCTAACCTTTCTCTTCCCAAATTCCCTGGTAACAGGGAAAATAACAGGGAATTTTGAAGATTTTAGCCTCAAAGAACCGCACTCTTTCTCTCTAAGCCACACATTTCAAGAGGAGAAACAGTTTTCAGGCGCAAATGCGAGCAGGGAATTTTCAGGGACGGATCAGCGAATTAGATTCAGTTATCAGCGATGTGTGCAGGGAATGTTTTTGCTTAGATAAGACTTGTCCTAAACCAGAACTATTGGACCAAGCACGTTCGCGGGCACGCGTGTTTGCCGGAGAGAATCCCAACTGCTCACGCTGCTCGACCCAACCCAAGGGAACGTTCTGACACAATTTGTCAAAGTTCAAGTCCTGCGGCTGCCGAGCTGCGAGGATCGCTTCGACGATATCCGGCGCCAAGAAGGCACAGCGGAAAACCTTACCGACGTAACGCTCCGTTAGTCCGGCGTCGCGGGCCAGCGATCTCATATCGAATGCTTTTCCTTGAACCACCT
>Ga0185299_10003227_pt1 | contig 22333 bp, 17 predicted proteins | sample PaiPotPPA55metaG_FD_128002 | JGI IMG/M metagenome (GOLD analysis project Ga0185299, IMG submission 128002) | Iron sulfur acid spring bacterial and archeal communities from Banff, Canada, to study Microbial Dark Matter (Phase II) - Paint Pots PPA... ... | reverse complement strand
CCTGCAAAGTACCGAAGGCGATCAGTGCCAGAGGTTCTTCGGTAGCAACGACGCTGCCAGCGACGATTACCGGAGAGCGGCCAGTTCTCGACACTTCCGCTTCCAGCCAATATGAAATCGGCGTGGGAGCAGGAAGCTCCAGATCGTATTTGAGATTGCCGCTTGCTCGCACACGATCGGCGGGCGCGCCGAGAAAGCGGACGCGTTCGGCGTCTTTTTCGCTTTGCAAGAGGAACATGCTGGGATCCGCGAGAGCGCGCTTGAGAAAAGGACGCAGGAAAAATCCGAAGGCTCCAAGATATTTTTGATAGCGCAGGAAGGAGCGATCGGAGATGCGGCCGCTGACGAAAACAACTGGAATGTTACGGCGACGAGCCTGACGTAGAAAATTAGGCCAGATTTCGGTTTCGAGGATGATGACCAGGGAAGGCTTGATGGCATTCAAGGCGCGACGGACACAGAAAGCCCAATCGAGCGGGAAATAGATGACTGCATCCGCGAAAGGCATACGCTCGCGGGCCAACGCGTTTCCGGTAATGGTGGTTGTAGAAATTATTAATTGACGATTCGGGTATGCTTCCTTTAATCTTCGAGCCAACGATATTCCCGACAGGACTTCGCCGACAGAGACAGCGTGGAGAAGAATTGCACCTTGGTGATTTGTGCCTTGTTTGAGAGAAGGATACGAAAAGCCCAGGCGCTCGGGAAGATTGGAGAAATATTTTCCATGCCGCAGACCCTGCACAAGCCAGTACGGCGTGAGCACAAAAGCAGCGATAGCCAAAAGAAAGCTGTAGATGAAATACACTAAAAGCGGCTCCGGTCTGTTTGCCCCCCGGTGTTAAAGCGTGCCGGTTCGGGGGCAACCCCGTACATTGCCCTGGAATCGAAGGCGTCAGATGAGAAAGATCTATTATAACTCGATGCGGAACTTATCGACTCATAGGGCAGTTCCCTTTCTGGCGGGGTGTTTGATTGTCGGGGCGTATGCTGGTGCGCAACAAACGGGGAGCCAGCGCGCTTCCTTGAAAACGGCTTCACTAGAAACGCATGAAGGACTCACGATCTCCGCGCAACCTTGGACGGATGCCGCGTTGTACAAAGAGAAATTTCCGAAGAAATCGCCGTTTGCCGCGGGGATCGTGGCAATGCAAGTTGTCTTTCGTAACGATTCGAACGAAAGCATGAAAGTCAGTCTGAACCGGATTCGATTATCGTTCCAAATCGACCAGGACAACAGGCAGGAGTTGCAGGCCTTGACCCCGGCTCAGGTGGCGGACCAAGTGCTGAAACCTGGGGGAAAGGACCCGTCGCAATCGCGATCGAAGATCTCGCTACCGGTAAGCATCCCGCGTAGCGGAAATGACAAGCGCTGGATCGAACTGCAACAGCAAGCGGAGACTGCGGGTGTTCCGGCGAACGTGGTTGCGCCGCACAGCACTGTTCAAGGACTTTTATATTTCGATCTTCAGGGGCAATTTGATTTATTGAACGGGGCGCGATTGTACGTGCCAGATGTTCTTGTGATGGAGAATAACCGTTCGCTGACGTATTTTGAAATTGAATTGAGCAAGTCCGCCGGAAAATAACCTCAGTCTTTCTTACGCGCGTCGCATTTTATTCTGCGCCTCAGCTGACAAATAAATCCCGGTTTGCGCACACCGAAACGGTCGGCTACGATGAACGTGTGCAAAACATTTCTGAAACTAACGGACGGATGTTAAGTCTGCTGGAAGAATTAAATCGGGAACAGCGTATCGCGGCAGAAACGACGGAAGGCCCGTTACTCATCCTGGCGGGCGCAGGCACCGGCAAAACCCGGGCTATCACTTTCCGCATGGCAAATTTGATTGCCAACGGAGTTCCGGCCGAAGCCATCCTGGCGGTAACTTTCACCAACAAGGCCGCGCAGGAAATGCGGACACGAGTATCAGATCTGCTGCTGCGGGCTGGAGTGCCGCCTTCTTCTCCCTGGCTCTCTACATTTCATTCTTTGTGTGCACGGCTTTTGCGACGTGAAGCTGCCAACGCGGGGCTTCCGCGCGATTTCGTGATTTACGACGACGACGATCAACTCGCTGCCGTCAAGCTGGTTATGGCCACGCTGAAGATTGACGATGACACATTGACTCCCCGGAATGTACTGAGCCGCATCAGTCACGCCAAAAACCATGGAAAGACTCCCGAGTCCATTCGCGCCGAAGCGATCGACAAGAACGGCCGCCTCGTGGCGGACATTTTCACCGCCTACGAGAAACAATTGAAGCAGAGCGCTGCTCTGGACTTTGATGACCTGCTGCTGCGAACCGTTAAGCTGCTGCGCGAATCGCCGCAGGTACGCGAGAAGTGGCAGAACCGCTTCCAATACATTCTGGTCGACGAGTATCAAGATACCAATCGCGTGCAATATGATTTGCTCCGGCTGCTGACCGGCTCGAAACACAATCTATGCGTGGTGGGCGACGAAGATCAGTCTATTTATCGTTGGCGCGGCGCGGACGTTTCGATTTTGCTGAGTTTTTCCCGCGATTTCTCGGACGCCAAGGTCATCAAGCTGGAGCGAAATTATCGTTCTACACAGCAAATTCTCGACGCCGCTGGAGCAGTAGTGGGCAACAATCCTGAACGCCTTGGCAAAATCCTTAGAGCTGAGAACGGCGAAGGCTCGAAGCTGCGTTATTTCGAAGCGCGCGATGCGCAGGCCGAAGCGGAGTTTGTGGCTGGGGAGCTGGAACGCATTATCGGCGATGATCCCTCGCAGACCTGCGCCGTGGAATACCGCACCAATTTTCAATCCCGCGCATTCGAAGAAGCGTTTCGGCGGCGGGGATTGCGCTACAAGCTGGTGGGAGGCTTCAGTTTTTATAATCGAGCGGAAGTAAAGGATACGCTCGCGTATGTGCGGCTGGCGATGCATCCGGATGACGATGTGTCGCTGCTTCGAGTATTGAATGTTCCGCCGCGTGGTATCGGCAAGACAACTTTAGACGCGCTGCGAGAAAGCGCTCGCGCGGATGACTCGTCGTTGTGGGCCGCGATCGGCAAACTTATTTCGGGAGCCGCTGGTGGTCGCGCGGTCACGCCGTTGCGGGTATTTCAGGAAATGATCGAGAAATTGCAATCCGCGCTAACGGAAAAAGAGCCTGCGGATTTCCTTCACACTGTTCTCGACGAAACCGGTTACATGGACATGCTCAAGGATCGCAACACCCCTGACGACGTGGCGCGCATTGAAAACCTGGAGGAACTGACGCGTGCGGTCGCGGAAAGTATGGATGCCGGAGAAACTTTTGCGGATTTTCTGGATGCCGCCGCACTGGTCAGCGATGCTGATTCTTTCGAAGGCAAGCCGGGCGTCACGCTGATTACGCTTCATAGCACCAAGGGCCTGGAGTTCGATCATGTGTTTTTGACTGGGCTTGAAGAAGGCATTTGCCCGCACAGTCGTTCGCTCAATGAAGAGAAAGGAATCGAAGAAGAGCGGCGACTTTGTTACGTGGGCATGACGCGGGCACGGAAATCGCTGACGCTCAGCCGAGCGGTATACCGACGCGTTTTTGGGAACGAACAGCAGATGCGAGCGTCGATACAATCCAGATTTTTGACAGAAATTCCCAGCGAGCTGGTGGATACGGTTCGAGGATCAATGTCGGAAATCGGAGAGAAACGGCGCTACGAGCTTGACCCGGAATATTCTTACTCGTCCGAGGAATTCTTGCAGCGCGTACGTAGCGGACCGAAGCCGGTGACGTCGTCGCAGCGAAGACCAAGTAGCCCGAGCTCGTTCACCCGGCCACCATTAAAGCGGGGAGCGGACGCTAATCCCATGCTGGGCCGAAAAGTTCGGCATCCAACGTATGGTACCGGAACGGTTGTGGGCGTCGAAGGCGACGATGATGACCGGCGCGTGTCGGTGAGTTTTCCGGGCCGCGGCACAAAAAAGTTTATCGAGCGCTACGCACAACTGGAATTGGCATAAGATTCCGCACCCAGGCGCACCGCGTTGTTGCGCCTACTGCTTTGGCAAGGTACATTGAGGCGCAACCAGCCTTCCATCCTCGTCGCGAGAACTGGATTCAGCTTGGTCCAGTCGATCCGAGGAACCCAAGAGCGATCGGAGCGTATGCGTGGCATCAGATCTCTTCCGCTGCAAGGGTATCGACCAACTGTTGTCGGATTCTGAGAACGCCGAAGTAGGATTAAAAAAATCGTTGGGCTGGGTCAGTCTGACAGCGCTGGGAATCGGAGCGGTGATTGGGTCGGGAATTTTCACGGTGATCGGCACGGCGATCGCCGGGCAGCAGCTGCAAGCATCGTCCATCCTTAACGCTCCCCTGCTTGAGTATTTGATTCACCATTCGGCTTCGTTTGGGCGGCCTGGCGCGGGTCCCGCGATTGCTTTGTCGTTTGTGCTAGTGGCGATTGTTTGTGGGTTTGCTTCGGTGTGTTACGCGGAACTGGCGGCGATGATTCCCATCGCAGGGAGCGCGTACACCTACACGTACGCCACCATGGGTGAATTGGTTGCGTGGATCATTGGCTGGGATTTAATTTTGGAATATGCGGTAAGTAACATGGCGGTGTGCGTGGGATTTTCGGCGCACATCGTAGACTTGCTTGACTTTTTTGGCATCCATCCGAATCCGCGATGGATTTCCCCGGCTTATCTGCCGACGGGAATGTCGGACTTTCAAGGGAACATGCTGCTTGGTCCGGGGTGGCATTTTGGATTTAATTTCCCGGCATTTCTGATTGTCATGCTGCTCACCATAATTTTAATTCGCGGAATCCGGGAATCGGCGGGCGCGAATAACGTCATGGTGTTGCTAAAAATTACGGCCATTCTGGTGTTTATTACGTTTGCCGCGCGCCTGGTGCATCCCGCGAACTGGCATCCATTCGCGCCTAATGGATGGCCGGGTATTTTGACGGGGGGCTCGATCGTTTTTTTCACATATATCGGATTTGATTCGGTCTCCACCGCCGCGGAAGAATGCAAACACCCGCAACGTGATTTACCTATCGGGATAATTGCCACCCTGATCGTTTGTACGCTGCTCTACATCGGAGTCGTCGTCGTCCTAACAGGGCTCGTGCCATGGCAGACTCTCCTCGACGACGCAGCTCCAGTGGTAAACACGTTAAAAAAGTTGCATTTCTCCGGTGTGCGGCTGGTGGTGCTGATCGGCGCGCTACTGGGGATGATTTCATCGCTGCTGGTTTTTCAGTTGGGACAAGCGCGAGTGTGGTTCGCGATGTCTCGCGACGGATTATTGCCGCGGATTTTCAGTCGGGTGCACCCGAGATTTCAGACTCCAGATTTTTCAACGTTGATGGCCGGTATTGTCGTCGGCATCCCGGCAGGCCTACTGGATATTGGGACGCTGGCGGATTTATCAAATATCGGGACGCTTTTCGCGTTCGCTTTGGTGGCGGGGGGAGTTTTGATTCTGCGTTATCGTGAGCCGGAACGGCGGCGGGCATTTCGCGCTCCGGGAGGCCCGCTAGCGCCGATCCTCACGATCTCGACGTGCCTGCTGCTGATGGCGGGACTGCCGATCACCAACTGGATTCGTTTCTTTGTGTGGATGGTTATCGGACTTGTGATTTACTACAACTATGGACGGAAGCGCAGCACCTTGCGAGCTGTAGCCCGACCATAAAAGAGTGAGCAACGCACACTGAGGCCGCATACCATCATGTCGCCAGCGCGCTATAAAACAACATTTCGTCGCACGCGGTTCCTCAGTGTGGCCGTGATCTTCGTAGTGTTACCGCACAGCGCCCGCGGATGGGGCCGCAACGGTAACAAGTTGGTGGTGAATAAAGCCATCGATACTTTACCGGCGGACATTCGCGCATTTTTCGAATCCAACCGCGCGCTTTTGTCGCAACACGTCACTGACCCCCTCGATACTCTCGCCACCAAAGCGGCGGAACGTCACAACCACTTTCTGTACCTGGATAAATACGGGCGCTTCCCGTACGACACTCTGCCGCGAAACTACAAAGCAGCGGTAAATAAATATGGAAAAACCAAGCTTCAGGCCAACGGCTTGCTGCCCTGGCAAATCGGCGTGTACAGCCAGAAACTAACCGAAGACATGAAGACCGGGCATTGGGACGAAGCTAAGCTGGATGCTGCCATTCTTGCCAATTACGTTGCCGACGCGCACGACCCCTTCAATACCACGGATGATTTCGACGGCCACCTCACCGGCCAAACGGGAATCAATGAGCGCTTCGGCACCACGCTGATCGACCGCTACTCGTCGTTTTTTCCCATGCGTCCGAACGACGCAACGTACATCAGCGACCCCACCGACCACGCGTTTGAAGGCTGCCTCAGCGCCCACAGTTGGCTCGAACCCGTGCTACTCGCGGATCGCAATTCGCGCTTTGGACAGAATTCTTATAACGATGAATACTTCGATCATTTCTACAACGCCTCGGCAGTAATTCTTATTCGCCAGCTTTCAGACGCGGCAACGGACGTTGGATCCTATTGGCTGACCGCGTGGGTCAATGCGGGCCGGCCGCAACTGCCCCATTGAACGAGGAAACACAATCCAATCTTCTTTCCGCAGATTTCCTCGCGCTGCCCCAAGCGGAGCTGCACCTACACCTGGAAGGTTCGCTGCAACCCGAGACGGTCTGCGCACTGGCCGCAAAATACGGAGTTCCGGCATCCACACAAGAAGTTCTGCAACGCTACGGCTATCGCGATTTTTTGGGATTCATCGAAACCTTCAAGTGGGTTTCCTCCCTGCTTCGCGCCCCCGAAGATTTTGCATTGGCGCTTCGCCATCTGGGCGAACAACTCCTGGCGCAAAACGTCGTTTACGCCGAAATCACTCTCTCCGTCGGCGTGATGCTTTTGCGCCATCAATCCGTTGAGAAAAACTTTGAGGCTATCGTCGCAGCGGCCGAATCGTTTCATAACCGCGGGCTGCAACTTCATTTTGTCTTCGACGCCGTGCGCCAATTCGGAGCCGACGCAGCCATGCAAGTCGTGGAAGCCGCCGAACGATGCGCTTCAAAGTCCATCGTGGCATTCGGGATCGGCGGCGACGAATTGAGTATTCCGGCCAAGGAATTCCGGCGCGTTTACGAAAAGGCCGGGGCCATCGGCCTACACAAATTAATACACGCCGGCGAAGTCGGGGGCCCGGAAGAAATCCGCCAAGCGATCGAGCTGCTAGGGGCAGAACGTATCGGCCACGGCATAGCAGCCATCCGTGACCCATCCCTAATGGATTTGCTGGCTGAACGAAGGATCCCGTTGGAAATTTGTCCGCAGAGCAACATCAGGACCGGTGCGCTGGCGAAGCAACTGGGTCTTCCTACGGCACAAATCCAGCAACACCCGTTGCCGCAGTTATTTCGTCATGGCATTCCAGTGGCGCTCTCCACTGACGACCCTGCAATGTTTCACACCGATCTGCGATCCGAATATGAAAGCGCTCGTCGCATGGGATTACAGGAAGCGGAATTAAAGCGCATCACGAAAATGAGCTTCGAACACGCCTTCGTCAGCGAGAAAGAGAAGGCCACGCTCCAAGGTGCGCGAAGAGCCACATCCGCATTGAGCTAATCTCCCGCAGCCTGCCTGGCGTCCGCCCCAGACGTAAATGTTATAATCGGCTAATGAAAGCACACGTCTGGGTTATGCCAAAACGCACCGTGCTCGATCCGCAAGGCCAAACCATCCAACACGCGCTCGCGGGCTTGGGCTATGCGGAAGTAAAGGACGTCAGGCAGGGGAAATTTTTCGTTCTGGACCTCGGCGGTTGGACGCGCGAAGAGGCCCAGGGTCAACTCGAGCGGATCTCAAAAGACGTGCTAACGAACCCGGTCATCGAAGAATACCGCTTCGAAATTATCGACTGACTCAAGAGGTCAGAAGTTCTGGAAACGTTGCCGCAACACACATAACCTCATTCGCGACACGTTCTCGTGGATTTTGTCTGGCACTTTTCCCGCGTGTTAATCTTGAAGTATCGATAGGAGCCTCTTGCATGTGCGGCATTGTCGGTTATATCGGACCTAAAAAAGTCGTTCCGGTCATTATCGAGGGCCTGCGGAAACTCGAATATCGCGGTTATGACTCCGCCGGCATCGCTGTAGTTACCAAGGACGGCAAGCTGGAAATCCGTCGCGCTGCAGGCAAGCTGCGTAACCTGGAAGAAGCCATTGCCAAATCGCCGATCGAAGGAACGTATGGCATCGGGCACACGCGCTGGGCGACGCACGGCCGCCCGACAGAAGAAAATGCCCACCCACATCGCGATTGCAGCGGCCAAATCGTGGTCGTTCACAATGGAATTATTGAGAATTACCTGGAACTAAAAGAGCAACTCCAGCGTGAAGGCCACAAATTCGTAACTGAAACTGACACCGAAATCGTGGCGCATCTGGTCGAAAAACATTCCGCCAACGGCACCCCACTTGAAGAAGCCGTCCGCAAATCGCTCAAGGAACTGCGCGGCATCTACGCGCTGGTGTTCCTATCAGCTAAAGAACCGATGAAAATTGTGGCGGCACGCTTGGGCCCTCCGTCGGTGATTGGAATTGGCGACGGCGAATATTTCGTAGCCAGCGATATTCCCGCGCTACTGGAACACACGCGGGACATGTTCTTCCTGGCCGATGGGGACATAGCGGTGCTCACGCGCGACGGCGTCAAAGTGATGGATCACGACGGCCGCAAGGTCGAACGCCCCACCCAGCACGTGGCCTGGGACCCCATCATGGTGGAAAAGGGCGGCTACAAGCATTTCATGCAGAAAGAGATTTTCGAGCAGCCCCGCGCCGTGCGTGACACTCTGCTCGGTAGAATTTCGCAAGACACCGGAAAAATCTTCCTGGATGAGATGAAAATCTCGGAGGAACAATTCCGCACCTTCGAAAATGTACGCGTGGTCGCTTGCGGAACAAGCTGGCACGCCGGTTTGGCTGCCAAATTCATGATCGAGCGCCTGGCCCGCATTCCGGTGGAGGTCGATTACGGCAGCGAATTTCGTTATCGCGACCCCATTTTGGACTCGAAAACATTAACGGTGTGCATCAGCCAATCCGGGGAGACCGCCGACACCCTCGCAGCGCAACGCGAAGCCAAGCTAAAAGGTTCGCCCACGGTAGCTATCTGCAACGTCATGGGCTCCATGATTACCCGTGAAGCGGCAGGAACCATCCCGACCCACGCGGGGCCGGAGATCGGCGTGGCCTCTACCAAGGCCTTCACAGCGCAGCTCACCGCGCTTTTTCTGCTGGCGGGTTACCTTGGCCAGGTGCGCGGAAGAGTCAGCTCCGAATGCGCCATAAAATTGATGCAGGAAATTACTCGCATCCCACACAAAATGGAGCGTGTGCTGCAAACGGATGAAAAAGGAATTTACGAAAATCTCGCGCGCCAGCTATTTCGTTACAGCGACTTTCTTTATCTGGGCCGCGGCATTCATTACCCTATCGCGCTGGAAGGCGCATTGAAGCTTAAGGAGATTTCTTATATCCATGCGGAAGGCTACCCGGCCGGAGAAATGAAGCATGGGCCTAACGCGTTGATAGATGAGAATCTTCCGGTGGTAGTGCTGGCGACGCGCGATGAAAGCGATCCTGATTCCATGACGCGTTATGAAAAGAGCGTGTCGAACATCCAGGAAGTGAAAGCGCGGGACGGTATCGTGATCACTATTGCGACGGAAAACGATCATTTGGCGCGCGCGGCTTCTGATCACATCATTGAATTGCCGCCTGCACCGGAGTTGCTTTCGCCACTGCTGGAAATCATTCCGTTGCAATTGCTGGCTTATCACATCGCGGTTAGGCGAGGGTGCGACGTGGATCAGCCGAGAAATTTGGCGAAATCAGTGACCGTTGAGTGATGTGGCGGTGGGGCCGAAAAGCAAGACCCGGGTTCATAACTCAACTGCGAACCCCGGGGCACCCTCGGGTGATAACGGCTCACGTATCAAAACCTTTTTCCAATTTCCGCTAGAATAAAACGTATGGTTCGAAGCATTCTGCGTGGCAGCGTATCTGTTTCAGTATTGTGTTTTCTTCTAGGACTCCCCACGTATCCGAGCGGGCTTGAGCAAGCTGCTGATAACCCTACAGCGACACTGAAAACGATTCACGCCGAAGGCGTTAAGCACCTGAACGCAGATCAAGTTATCGCGCTGGCTGGTTTGAGCATCGGAAGCGCTGTGGGAAAGCAAGACCTGCAAGCGGCGGCGGATCGCCTGGTACAAACCGGGCTGTTTTCTAATGTGAATTATGCGTTTCAATCCAAAGATGACGGTCTGTACCTGACATTTAAGTTGGTGGAGGCGCCCAGAATTCCCGCTTACTTTGACAACATTCCGTGGTTTTCGGATGGAGAGTTAGCGGCCGCCATCCGCAAAATTTTACCTTTTTATGACGGTACCCTGCCGGAAGGTGGCGCCACGGTCGACAAGGTGGCCTCCATCCTTACTGATTTAATCGCATCCCGGGGCATGAATACGAAAGTTGAATATCAAGTTATCAGCAACCCGCTTGGTGAAGGTACGGTGCAGGAGTTCCGCATCGCGGATGTGGTGCTGCAAATCGCGAAAATAGAATTTGGCGATCCTGCACTGGCAAGATCCAAAGAGTTGCAGCAGCATCTCGGCGAAGTGCAAGGGAAAACATATTCGCGGATGGTTATAGATTTATTTTTGGCCGAACAAGTAAAACCTATTTATCTGCAAAAGGGGTTTTTGCGCGCAAAACTCGGTCCGCCTGAAATTCGGTTGAGTGGTGATCCAAACCAGAAGCTACCGGACCACATTCCCGTCTTCGTTCCCATCACGCCGGGCTCTACTTACCGGTGGAAGGGCGCACAATGGAGCGGAAATGCAGCGCTATCGGGCTTCACTATGAATGCGTTGATCGGCATCAAAGACGGCGACGTGGCAAATGGAATGGCCATCGAGGCAGCGTGGACACGAGTGCAGGAAGAATACGGTCACCGTGGTTACCTGGAGGCGAAAGTCGAACCGGTGGCCGAATATGACGATCAGGCACACACCGTATCGTACAGAATCAATATTTCCGAGGGGCGGGTATATAAGTTTGGGAAATTGGTTTTGACGGGAATGTCACCTGGCGGCGAGCGGCGCCTGCGCGCGGCATGGCCGATTTTAAGCGGGGATGTTTTCGACAAGACTAAGTATGAGGACATTCTTCTGAAACTGCAGGTCCATCCTCAGCAGATTTTTGTCGATTTGCCGGTGCATTACGAGTCGGTAGGACACTGGCTACAAACGGATGCTGAGACCGGAGTGGTAGATGTGCTGCTCGATTTCAAGTGAAGGAGTGTAGTGCTCACCGGAGTTCTTCAGATTGTCAGTGGGATATACTCTGTTGGTATGGGCAATGCGCTAGTTCGAATTCGCGAGACGGAACAAAATTCGCTCACGGCCGAGCAAAAAGAAGAGCAGCTGCTCGCCCGTTTGGCGGATTGTGGCTCGATCATCGTGGCACTTTCTGGCGGGGCGGATTCTGCTTATCTGGCGTGGGCTGCGCAGCGGGCGCTGGGCGAAAGGGCGCTCTCGGTCACAGCGCTCTCACCGAGTTTTTCCGAGTACGACCGCAGCATGGTGGAAGATTTTGTTTCTAAATTAGGCGTCCATCATGAATTTGTCGAAACGCACGAAATGGACAATCCCGCATACCGCGCCAATGCGGCGGACCGCTGCTACTACTGCAAAGACGAACTGTTTGATGTGCTGGATAAACTGGCCATTGAGCGCAAGTTTGAAGCGGTTTGTTATGGAGTGAACGCCGACGATACGCTGGACTTTCGGCCTGGTCATCGAGCGGCGAGCGAACACCGGGTACTGGCTCCGCTGCTGGATGCGCGTCTGACGAAAGCTGAAATTCGAACGCTCTCTGAGCGAGCCGGATTGCCCACGTGGGACCGTCCCGCGTCGGCCTGCCTGTCTTCGCGCCTACCGTACGGAACGGAAGTGACGCCGGAGCGACTTGCGCTGGTGGAACGGGGCGAATCAGCCTTGCGAGAGCTGGGGTTTCGGCAGTTCCGTGTGCGTTTACATGACAAACTGGCGCGCATCGAAATCAGTCCAGAAGAAATGCGGCTGGCATTTTCTGAAGATATGGCAGCAAAAATGACCCAAATGTTGAAAAAGGCCGGCTTCACTTATGTGGCCCTGGACCTGGAGGGTTACCGGCAAGGGTCTCTAAATGAGGGTATGACAAAAGCTAACCACTCCCCCGTCAAAGCACAGTCCGGAACATAATTCCCTTTTCCTACGTATCCATAATAGGTACAAGTATTAAGCATCAGCGCAGGGCATGCTTTCCTTTACAAGGAGACTCGTGACGATTGCACACAAGAGTGCGTTCCACGCTTTCATAGCGGCAGCGGCGTTCGCGCTCACGGGTTGCTATGCGGGCCCGGGCGTTAGCGGCTCATTTGATAAGAGTTTTACTGTTACTGGGCATACGCGATTGGAGCTGAGCAATCCGTCGGGCGACGTCGAGGTTACCGGGAGCGCCGATGGGCAAGTTCACGTGCACGGAGATGTGCGCGCCAACGGCATTGGATTTGATAAGCCACAGGAGCGGCTGAATGAGACGCTGGCGAATCCCGGAATTGAGCAAAGGGGCGACACTATTCGAGTTGGAAAACATTTTTCAAACATGCGGAATTTGACTGTCGCATACAAGATCGAAGTGCCGCATGACACGGAAATGAATTTGAACGTGATCTCTGGCGCGTTGCAAATACGAAATGTGCGTGGGCCCATAACCACCCAGGGAGCTTCGGGCTCGATACGCGTGGAACAAATTGAACGCGACGCGCAGCTAACCTCCATGAGCGGATCAGTGGATGCCAGCGATGTTGGGGGCGATGTGCGAGCTTCCAGTGCTTCCGGAGAGTTGTCTATCACCAACGCGAAGGGCGACGTGCGCGCACATTCTCTGAGTGGATCTGTGAAGGTGGTGAATCCAGGTGGGCGGGTGGAGACTGACGACGCCAGCGGGTCGATTGATATAGAGGGCGCCAAGTTCGACGCCAAGGCCCATGATGTATCGGGCGAAGTAATCATTCGCGGTGATCCTGGCCAACACGGGTATTGGGATCTTAAAACGGTATCCGGAAGCGTCAATGTATATGTACCTTCCAATGCGAATTTTCGTTTCGCCGCGGACGCGATTTCGGGAGAAATTCGAGCTGACATTCCCATCGTAATCGAGGAACAGGGGAAGCATTCGTTGCGCGCCCACGTGGGGAATGGTGGCGGGCGGGTAGAAGTGCATACCGTTTCTGGAGGAATTCACGTTAGCGGAGCAAATTAAGAGTTTGACCTGTAGGTTTAGAGCTGCCAATTAGTGAAGCCTGCATCGAAAGCCTCTGATGCCTTAGAATCGAGACATGCCTGCAAGGCCCGGTTTTTTACCGGCCATAATATTGGCGTCGATATTGCTTAATTTAAGCAATCCCCTTTTCGTGTGCGCACAAAACGAAAATAAGCCGAATGCTTCGGCCGCCACGCCGGAACATAAGACGGCTCCCGAGAAAAACGCGTCACCCGCAAAGACCCCAAGTGCCGCCGAAGAACTGCAGCAAGCGATTACGAGTGCCGGGAACGATCGCGCCGCGCTGGTGGGCAACCTGGAAGCGTACCTTCTGAAATATCCGGATTCACCGCAACGGCCACAAATTTATCGCGCGCTTGTGGAAGCCAGCTTGCAGCTTCGAGATACCGCTCGAGCGGCAGGTTATGCGGAGCGCGTGGTGGCGCTCACTCCCGAAGACATGTCGATCACGCTGGTAGCAATTCAACTACTGCAGCGCAGCGGGGACGAGGCGGGGCTGCATCGTGCAGTCAATTATGCGGGACGGGTGCTGAGCTTTGTAGACCGCACCGGCCTGGATGATAAATCGCCGAAAATGTCGCCTGACGAATGGCGAAAGGCCAAGGCTCGAGATCGCAGTTCCATCTTGCAATTGCGCGGAGAACTGTATCTGAAGTTGAAAGAGACCGCCGCCGCACAAAAGGATTTTGAGTCCAGTTACGAGGAATTGCCCACGGCCGGAGCCGCAGAGAAACTGGGAGAAGTGGCGGAGATTAAAAAGGATTTGAATGCGGCCATTGAGCAATATGCCCGAGCATTTGTGCTGGCCGATAGCGCGAATCCTGGTGTGACCCGCCGAGAAATTCGTCAAAAGATTGGGAATGTGTGGCAGCTGGCGCATGGTTCCGATGACGGACTTGGCGAGTACCTGTTACGGACTTATGATCAGGTATCGCAAGCGACAAGCGCCGGGAAAATCAGGAAAAACCAAGGGGCGCGAGAAGTATCCGATTTTACGCTGCGGAAAGCACCAGACGGCGCGCCTTATCCACTAGCCGTCAAAAAAGGCGAGGTGCTGGTAGTAAGTTTCTGGGCTACCTGGTGCGGCCCGTGCAGAGCGTTGGAACCACAATTCGAACGGGTCGCGGCGCATTTCAAAGACAACGACAAGATTTCTTTTCTAGAGGCAGATTGCGACGAAGATGAAAGCCAGGTTGCTCAGTATCTGGAAGAAGTTAAGCCGCAGATCCCGGTGGTCTTTGCGGATGGCCTCGATCATTTGTTGGCTGTGAATTCCCTGCCCACGGTGGTGGTCATCGATCGCAGCGGAAAAATTGCGTATCGGGCGGAGGGCTTTGGCGAGGAGACGTTTGAACGTGATTTAACGGCCGCAGCGAATCACGCTCTCGAGGAACAGGCTACGACACTGCCCCATGGGACTTCTGCTCCGTAGACTTCAGATATTTCTCAGCAATTTCGCGCGCCGCGATAATGGTATTCACATGGATCGCGACGGTATCTTGCACGCGCCGCGCATAGCCGCCGGCTAGAGCTGTTGTAACGGGGATAGATCGCGAGCGGGCAGCTTCAAAAACTTCACGATCCCTGCGCTTTAAACCTGCTTTGGTGAGCAAAAGGCCTCCAAGCTGATCTTCGCAGTAAGGATCCGCGCCGCCGACGTAGAAAATCATGTCGGGTTTAAATTTATCGAGACATCGTTCCACTGTGGGGATGAGAGCGGCAAGGTATTCATCGTCGCCGGCACCATCTCGCATATTGAGATCCACAGTGGAAGGAGGCTTGTGGGCGGGATAATTATTTACCTGGTGGATGGAGATGGTGAAGACGGAAGAATCATCGCCAAAAATGGCAGCGGTGCCGTTGCCGTGGTGCACGTCGGTGTCGACAATCATGGCTTTCTTGATGTCGCCATCGCTCTGCAGGCGGCGAACCGCGACGGCGACGTCATGAATTGCGCAGAAACCTTCGCCATGGTTGGCGTAGGCGTGGTGAAAGCCGCCGCTTAAATTCGAACCAAATCCGTCTCGCAAAGCGTTCTTGGCCGCCAGAATGGTGCCACCCGCGGCTAGCCACACCGCCTCCGCTAACTCTGGCGAGTACGGGACTTCCAGTTTCATGATTTCGCTGGCCGTGAGTGTCCCGGTTTTCAATTTGTTTACCCACGAAGGGGTGTGTACCCGCAGCAGATCTTCATCGGAGGCCGGCTGGGGCGTAAGAAAATCGGCGGGAGCTGCAATTCCTGAGTTAACGAGTTCTTCGGCGATCAGGCGAAATTTCTGCGACGGGAAAACATGTGCGCCTAGATTCAAATCGTAGCGCGGGTGATAGACGACTTTGAAAGGAAGCATAACGATCCGCGGCGAGCGAGTTAATTCTCGCGCGAGAGAATGAAATCCGGAAGGGTCATAAGGGCGCGACCATACTCACTGTTGGTATGCCCGTTCAGACAAGCTTTCGCACGGCGAGCGTAATCGTGAGCGAGTTCGCGCGCGCGTCCGAGGGCACCGGAGTCTTGAACCAGCGCGACCAGCGTTTCTGGGCGGACGGAATTAAATTCCTTTTCTTCGAGGACCTGGATAACGAGTTCGCGAGCGTCGCGGTGCCCGTTTTCCATCGCGTAGATGAGCGGCAGCGTGACTTTGCCTTCTTTCAGATCGCTAAGCACAGGTTTCCCAAGTTGTTTTGCGGAAGCAGTAAAATCCAGCAGATCATCGACCAGTTGAAAGGCCAGACCGGCGTAGCGGCCGTAATTGGCGAGCGCCTCTTCTTCTTCTCCTTCGAGTCCAGCGAGGACGGCACCAAGCCGGGCACACCCGCTAAAGAGGCACGCGGTTTTGTAGGTCGCAAGGCGCACGGCGTCATCTTCGGTGACATCGATGCGGCCGATTTTTTCTAGCTGGATGAGCTCGCCTTCGACCATTTTTTGCGTGAGGTCGATCAGCACATCGAGGATGCGGAAATTTCGCTCTTCCAGAGCCATCTGGAAGGATTGCATGTACAGCCAATCGCCGGCCAACACGCTGCGGTGATTGCCCCATTTGGAATTTGCGGAAGGACGGCCGCGGCGAGTGTTTGCGCTGTCGATTACATCGTCGTGAATCAGTGTCGCGCTATGGAGAAGCTCCACGACCGCCGCCAGGCGAATCGCACCAGGGCTTTGCGCGCCGGCATAGCGATTGCAAAGTATAAGGAGGGCGGGCCGCAGCCGCTTGCCGCCGCCCCCCAGAAGATAACTGGTTATTTCGGAAACTGGGTCGAAGGCGGTGGCACTTTGGCGTGAAAGTTCTTCCTCGACGAGGACGAGATCGTCGCGGACTAGATCGAAGATCTCCTTTGCCGTTAGCAGCGCGATGGGGTTCCTCCTGGCACCGCTCGAATCATGCGACCCAACCGCAGCCGCATCAAAATGTAGCGGCCGGAGATTCAGGCGGCCGGACAAGATGGAAGAAACGCCGAAAATTTGCTGAGGTGGAGGCGGCGAGTTCTTCCGGCGACAAGTTTCTCACATTCGCAAGCGTGCGCGCTACTTCCGCAACATAGGCGGGCTCGTTGCGTTTGCCGCGGTAGGGTTGAGGGGCGAGGTATGGAGAGTCGGTTTCGATCAGGATGCGGTCAAGAGGAATTTCTTTTGCGACGTCGCGGATGTTCTGGGTCTTCGGATAAGTGGAGTTGCCCGCGAAAGAAATCATGAAGCCAGCGTCGAGTCCGCGGCGAGCTTCCTCAATCGTGCCAGTGAAACAATGCAGGATGCCGCCGATTCCTGTGGGGCGCCAGACCTCCTCGATGAGCGCGAGGCAATCGGGCCAGGCGTCGCGGCAGTGGATAATGATGGGGAGTTTGGCGTCTCGAGCGAGCGCCATTTGGTCGCGGAATACCCGGTGCTGGAGGTCGCGTGGCGAGTGATCGTAAAAATAATCCAGACCAATTTCGCCCCAAGCGATTACCTTGGGATGTTTTGCGAGCTTCGCGAGTTCTTCGAGGTGCTGCGGCGTGACTTGCTTCGCTTCGTGCGGATGGATTCCGATGCTCGCGTAGATCCAGTCATATTGATCGGCATATGGCAGCGCGGAGTCTAATTTTTCGGGTCCTGGTCCGGTGCCGATGGCGAGCAGCGCAGAGACGCCCGCAACACGGGCCCGCTGCAACATGGCTTCGCGATCATCCGCGAACTGAGGAAAATCGATGTGGGCGTGAGAGTCGACTAGTTCCATTCACAAAGGATGCTACTTGAGGCGTGCGCCGACTTCCACATCTTCCAGGAAGCCCGCCAGAACGGGCCTTCCCTCGGGGCCGACGGACGCCGCGACAATCATCCCATTCGATTCGACACCGCGTAGTTTGCGCGGGGCGAGATTGGTAACCACCGCCACTTTGCGCCCGATCAGTTTTTCGGGTTCGTAAAATTGGGCTATGCCAGCGCAGATCTGACGCACTTCGGTGCCAATATCGACGGTGAGCTTCAGCAATTTGTCCGCACCGGCAATGCGTTCGGCGGTTTGAATTTGCCCAACGCGCATTTCAACCTTAGCAAAGTCTTCAATGCCGATTTTGTCCGTTGCTGCAGGCGCCGCGGCCGGAGCAGCAGCGGCAGCGGGTGCGTTTGCGGGCGCAGCGGATGCCGGTGCGGCGGCCGGTTTTTGGGACTGATTTTCCATGGCTTCGATCCTCTCCATTGCCTCCGCTTTTTCGACGCGCGGAAACAGGGCTTGAAATTCTCCGAGCTTGACGCCAGGCGAAAGCTGGCCCCAGCGCAAGTTATCTAATTCGAGCGATGCTATATTCCCGGTTTGTCCCAGAAGTTTCCAGACTTTCGCAGTGCTCTCCGGCAGAACTGGATGTGCCAGCGCCGTTACGATGCGCAAAACTTCGGCGGTCACCCACAGAATTGTTCCGCGACGTTGCTGCTCGGCGTCGGAAGTGCCCAGGCTCCAGGGCTGCTCGGTGGTTAGATATTTATCGGCGGCAGCGATGATGGACCAAATCAGCTCGAGGGCGCGCGAGAATTCGAATCGGTCGTAGTGTTCGAGGACTTCGCCGATGGCGGCTTGCGCGACTTTAGCAAGCTCATTGTCTTGCGGCTGAAGGTCAGCCGCCTTAGGGATTTTTCCGCCAAAACTGCGCTCAATCATCGCGGCGGTGCGGCTGGCAAGATTGCCCAAGCCGTTGGCCAGATCACTGTTGTAGCGGGCGATGAGCGCTTCACGACTGAAGCCGCCGTCTCCTCCAAAAACAATTTCGCGCAGCAAGAAGTAGCGCAAAGCATCTACACCCAAGACGCTCACGATGGGTTGCGCGGATTGGATGTTACCGCGCGATTTAGACATTTTCTCGTCTTGGAACAAGAGATGGCCGTGAGCGAAAATCTTTTTTGGCAGATCCAAGCCGGCGGCCATGAGGAATGCAGGCCAGTAGACGGCGTGGAAACGGATAATTTCCTTACCCACCAAGTGCACATCGGCAGGCCAGTAACGGGCGAATTCATCTTTTCTGATGGGGTAGCCCACGGCGGTAATGTAATTCGTCAGGGCGTCGGACCATACATAGAACACGTGTTTCTCGTCGCCCTGCCAGGGGATTCCCCACTTCAGGGTGGTGCGGCTGATGGAAAGATCACGCAAGCCACCGCGAACGAAAGAAATTACTTCGTTGCGGCGAGCTTCCGGTTGGATGAATTCCGGATGCTGTTCGTAATAATTTAGGAGCGGTTTCTCAAATTTTGAAAGCTGGAAAAAATAATTTTCTTCTTTGACGCGTTCCGTCACGCGTCCGCATTCCGGACAAACCGCCCCCGGCGTCGAATCCTCGATGTACATCTCGTCCGAGACGCAGTAATTGCCCTCGTAGTGCCCTTTGTAAACATAGCCGTTGTTTTGAATCTCGCGAAATAGGTGCTGAACGGCGTGGGCGTGGCGGGTTTCGGTGGTGCGGATGAAGCGATCGACACGCAGGCCCAATTCTTTCCAGAGGTCGCGATATTCGGCGGACACACGATCCACAAAGTCAATCGGCGATTCGTTGTTATTCCTCGCGGAGCGCTCGACTTTTTGGCCGTGCTCGTCGGTACCGGTCAGGAAGAGCACGTCGAAACCGCGCATCTGTTTGTAACGCGCGATAGCATCCGCGGCGATGGTGGTGTAAGTGTGCCCAAGATGCGGGCGCGCGTTTACGTAGTAAATCGGAGTGGTGATGTAATACTTCGGTTTTGCGGACGCCATTTCCTCTATTTTGACCTAAGTCCCCTGAATACAAATGCCCTAAAATATTCCACGTTGGCTCGTTCGCCGGCCAGCGCTCGCACATAAATTGACGCCTGAAATGAGCTAGCTTTTTCCGCTGGCTTGATACGCGCGTAAGGCTTCGCTGATTACTTGTTGCAACGGAACGTGATTTTCGACTGCCAGTTTGCGGCAATCATCATACTCTGGTGTGACATGCAGAATGTGATCGTTCGAACGTGAAAGTTTGATGCGCACCGATCCAAAACCGGTAGAAACGTTCACCCATTCTCGCGGCAAGGCTCGCCGCTGTGCGCGGTGGGTACGCACACCAAAGGTGGTCGTTTCGGCGAAAACAAGCGACATCAGCGTGCCAGTATCTTCGGGCCGGCACAAAATCGTCAGCAACGTACCGGGGCGATTCTTTTTCATTTGCAGCGCGGTGGTGTAAACATCCAGCGCACCCGCAGATAACGCCTTTTCCAGAACGTAGCCGTAGATTTGCGGGTTCATGTCATCCAGGTTGGCTTCGATGATGGAAATTTCTTCGTCGTCAGCGGTCGAGAACTTGTCCGCGGATTCGCCAATCATGATGCGTACAACGTTGGGCTGCCCTTCGAGGTCCGCAGTTCCCGCCCCGTAGCCAATGGCAGAAACAGTCATGGGAGGCTGCGGTCCAAAAGAATCGCATAACGTTGCGACAATGGCCGCGCCGGTGGGGGTGACCAACTCGCGTTGCACGCCATTCGAGAAGGTTGGCGCGCCTTGCAGCAACCGGGCCGTTGCCGGCGCGGGTACGGGCAACAGGCCGTGGGCCATTTTTGCCGTTCCGCCACCCACATTCAACGGCGAACATGCAAAGCGTTCAATGCCCAGCGCGTGAAACCCGATACACGATCCGACGATGTCCACAATCGCATCGACGGCGCCGACTTCATGGAAATGAACTTTGTCGAGGGGCGCGTCGTGAACATGCGCTTCGGCCTCGCCAAGGTTTTGAAAAATGCGCGAAGCACGCTCTCGAACCGGCGGCGCCAACTGTGAATTCGTCAAAATTTCAAGAATAGCGCTGAGTGAACGATGGTTTTGCTGGTCTTCGGTCTTGACACGCACGTAAGTGGCGGCCATGCCGTTCTTCCAGACTTTTTCAGTGGTCAAGGTCCAACCCGGAACTTGCAGGGATTTTAATTCCGAGCGCAACAAGTCAGCCGAGCAGCCGGCGTCGACCAGCGCGCCAAGGGTCATGTCGCCGCTGATACCCGAAAAACAGTCAAAATAGGCGAGTTTCATATTTTTGTTGCTGCCGGAGAAAATTTGCTACGTCAATTTGAGCGAGACCGGAGGAACAAATCGATAGTATCGGCGGGTCCGGAGACTGTCAAACTGCGGCACCACCTAACAATCGCTGATTTAAAATTGAGATCAGCGTCCACGGCGACGGAGTGTGAGTGTTGAGGGCGCCGGGGTCGCTTCACCAAGTTAATTTATTTGCTAGTTTAGTATCTACTGCATTATCATCTGGCACTTTCCGTGGGCGGAGATAAAGCCATGAAACTGGTTCCGTTTCTTATTGGTGTAGCGGTGTGTCTTAGCACTCCCTATTCTTTGCCAGCGCAGACTGAGACAACGGTCTGCGAGATTCTTTCCAATCCAGAATCGTTCAACGGAAAAATCGTAAAGATCAAGGCTGTTGTGATCGCCGGATACGAAGAATTTGAAATCAAGGGCTCGAATTGCAACCAAATGGTTAATTCCATTTGGCTAAGTTATCCAGAGGGGACGGGCGGAAAGGCAGGGCCCGCCGCATTTCTTGGTCTGGAGCTAGCAAAAAATTTCCCTAAGTCGGAAGCCGCCGTGAGCCGCACTCCGGTGAAGCTTGAGAAGAATAAAGACTTCAAAAACTTTGATGGCCTTTTGGCTACGCCCGCGAAAGTGAACGGAATTTGCCTAGGCTGCGGAAAGTTTTCTGTCACGGCAACGCTGGTTGGTCGGCTGGATGGAACGAAAGAAGCCGGGTTGATACGCGATGCGAGTGGAAAAGTTACCGGTATCAGTGGATTTGGAAATTTAAATCGCTACAAAACACGGCTGGTGCTCCAATCAGTATCGGAGGTTTCGTCGCAGGACATTGATTACACCCAGCGAGTCGCAACTGCGGTAAACGCTGCAGCCACAGCAGGATCCTACGCGCCCGGGCCGCCTTCGGCCGGCGCGTTGAAACGAGCGGCGGCAGCTTTCGGGGCGCAGGGTGAGTCCAATGGCGTAACTGTGGGCTTTGGCGGAGCGAATGAAGTTCCTAAATACGAATCGACAAAACCGAGCGGAAATTCTCCTGACGGCATTTTGTTTCACGTTCTCTGCGATAGCGACAGATTGAAAGGGCCCGCGATGGATTTGTCGATAGCGCACGACGGAAACCATATCGCGGACATTCGGAGTTCGCAGACGGGGATTTCAGACCTGATGCCTTACGGCTCCGAGTTTCGAGCCTGGCAAACCACCTTGATCAGTGCCATCGCGAACAAGGCCAAGACATTGGAACTACCGGGGGGCTACACTGTCTACGATCAATCCTGGAGCCAGTCTGATCTTGAGAAAAATGCGTATAACGGCATTTCGGGATTTCTAGCAAATTGGGCGGGAATTACAAATCCGCCGAAGCCGTAGTTGCGCGTTGAATCAATCAACAGACAAGCTTGAATTCACAGACAACATAGTTCAAGAGCGTTCAAATTCCGTGGCTGAATTCGAGG
>Ga0185299_10003226_pt1 | contig 22350 bp, 16 predicted proteins | sample PaiPotPPA55metaG_FD_128002 | JGI IMG/M metagenome (GOLD analysis project Ga0185299, IMG submission 128002) | Iron sulfur acid spring bacterial and archeal communities from Banff, Canada, to study Microbial Dark Matter (Phase II) - Paint Pots PPA... ... | reverse complement strand
GCAGTCGAGGATCGCCTCGCGGCCTTTCGCAAGCGCCGCCTCGATCGACTGGCGGATGTTTTCGAGGTTCTCCTCAAGCGTGCAGCCGAGCACCACGTGAACATGAAAATCCCAGGCCTTGGCCACGCAGGTGATGGCATCGGCATCCGCGGTTAGGAGGCTTGCAAGACCTGGATCGTTGGCGGCGGAACGCCCTGCCCTTTTGGTCATGCCAAACGCCGCGAAACGCGCGGCCTTTAGGTTGGGCCGTTGAGCGAAAAACTCCGTATCGAGAGGATTGGCGCCGGGATAGCCGCCCTCAATATAATCGAGGCCGAGACCGTCGAGCAGGGCCGCGATATGGCGTTTGTCGGCGAGCGAGAAATCGACACCCGCCATTTGCGCGCCGTCGCGCAAGGTCGTGTCGAACAAGGTGAGCTTTTCGCGGGTCATGGCCGGACATCCGGCGCGACTTTGGGCGCGAGCGCTTTTGTCATGCGCGTATTGCCGAGATATTCGCCATCGATTTCGATCGTGTTGCGGCGCTCCGCAACAAATCCGCGTTTCTCGAACAAGGGTTTCGCGGTGTCGCTGGCATCGGTCGCGAGCATTGCCGTGCCGCGTGCGGCGGCGAGTTTTTCGATCGCCTCAACGAGCGCGCTCGCGACGCCGGTGCGGGCGACGGCTGGATGAACATAAAGCTGATCGATCAGCCCCCCGTTCTGAAGCGAGATAAAACCAACCGGGCCGCCGCCGATTAGCGCGACGAGGGTCAAGCCTTTTTCGAGACATTCCTCGTCGTCATCGACTGCCGAGGCCCAGGCGCGGCGCTGCGCCTCGTCGTAATCGTCAACGGTCAATTCCTCGATCGCCACGAAGCGGATTTCGCTGAGCAGCGAAAGGTCGGCGGCGAGGTATGGCCGCAGCGAAAGTTTTGGAAGGGCGCTGGCGTTCATTGTTTTGGCTCCCAGCTTGTCGTGCCGTCTTTGTTGTCTTTCAACGCGATGCCATTAGCGTCGAGTTCGTCGCGGATGCGATCGGCCTCTGCCCAATCCTTATTGCTGCGCGCGGCATTTCGCGCCGAGATGAATGCAGCGAGTTCGCTCTCACTTAATCCACGTTCCTCCAGATAATCCCTTTGAATCCGTTTGATAGTCACCAAGACTTCGCCGACACCTGCGCTAGCGGCAGCTGGAGCGATCACTGGCCGGGTAGAACTAAGGTCGGCGGCAACTGCCTGAGCGTGGGCACCGGCAACTGCCTGAGCGCGAGGTGACAGCGACCACCAAAAATGATCAGGCTGAAGACGCATTCCGAGAAGTTCAATAGACGCCTTCAGTTGTGAGGCAGCCTCCCTGGGGCGCGACTTAGCACAAAGGTCATGCATCGCTGCTAGGGCAGCGGGGCTATTGAGGTCATCCTGCATCGGCTGAAGAACCGAGTCTGGAACCTCCGCGTCGCCATCGACGCCGTAAGTAGCAGTAAACCATTCGGCACAGATTGAGCGCGCCTCCTCCAGCGCCTTCACAGTAAAATCGATCGGCTGGCGGTAGTGGGTTTTCAGAATCGCAAGCCGCAGCACTTCGCCCGGCCAGCTGCGGCCGCCAAATTTGTCGGTTGTGAGAAGATCCCGGATCGTCACGAAATTCCCCAGGCTCTTCGCCATTTTTTCGCCTTCGACCTGGAGATGGCCGTTGTGCATCCAAAAATTGGCCATCACATCGTGTCCGAAGGCGGAGCAGCTTTGCGCCATTTCGTTTTCATGATGCGGGAACAGGAGGTCGATGCCGCCGCCGTGAATATCGAACACCTCGCCAAGATGTTTCCAGCTCATCGCCGAACATTCGATGTGCCAGCCGGGACGGCCACGCCCCCAAGGGCTCTCCCAGCCGGGCTCGCCGGGGCTCGAAGGCTTCCACAAGACAAAATCCATCGGCCCGCGCTTATAGGGCGCAACCTCGACCCGCGCGCCCGCGATCATTTCGTCGAGCGGACGCTTCGAGAGTTTGCCATAGGCGGGCATCGAGGGCACATCGAACAGCACGTGCTCTTCCGCCACATAGGCATGGCCCTTGGCGATAAGCTTTTCGATGAGTGCGATCATCTCGGCGATATGGTCTGTCGCGCTGGGCTCGACGGTTGGCGCCAAGCAGCCGAGCGCCTTCGCGTCGTCGTGAAAAACCTTCGTCATTTCATCCGTCAGCACGCGGATATCATCCCCGCGTTCGGCGGCGCGCGCGTTGATTTTGTCGTCGACGTCGGTGATGTTGCGGACGTAGGTGACATGGGTCTCCCCGTATTCACGACGCAGCAGCCGGAAGAGCACGTCGAAGACGACCAGCATGCGCCCATTGCCGATGTGCAAATGATCGTACACCGTCGGGCCGCAGGCATAGAGACGCACATTCGCGGAATCGAGTGGCTCGAAATCCTCTTTCCGGCGGGTCAACGTATTGTAAAGCCGCAACGACATATGATCCCCTTGTGCCTGCTCTGGCCTGGGGCATCAAGGACGAACTCTTTCGTGAGGACGCGAGGGCTCCAGCCAGGGGCAAGGCTAGGCGTTACAAATAGTGATCGTAATGAGGGTCCGGCAAGCGCCGGTCAAGCGCGTCATCGGATGACTATGCGCGCGGAATGCTCTATTGGTCAAGCTTGGTGCTTGGGTGCCGGTTCCCGCCGGCGCATTAATAGAATTTTCAAGCGCTTTCGTTATAAATATTTTTCCGATTCTCGCCAATTCTTGAGATTTCCATGTCGATTATGATCCTGTCGATTGCCAAAATAACGCGCGCCGCGCGCGATCACCGCAAGCTGTTTCGCCTTGTGCTTTTCCTCCTCGGCGGAATTTTGGCTGCCTTCGCGCTCGAAATGCCGACACGAGCGGACGAAAGCCGAACATTGATCATTCCGCCGAACGACGGCTATGGATTCGAGGAATGTCTCAAACCGGGTTCGCAGTGCGGCCTCGTCGTGGCGGATGCCTGGTGCAAGGCGCATGGATTTGCCGGCTCGAACGGCTTTGGACCGGCGGATGAGGCGGCCGGCCCGATGGACGAGGCGTCGCGATCCAGAATAGAGCCTGGCTCCTTCCACGTCACCTGCGGCGACCGTGTCAACTAGCTCGCTTCAGACGATAATCAAGAGTCTCTCACGCCATCCGCTTTGCCGGACAGTGACCGAGTTTAGCCCTGATCGGCACGCCACTTTATCTTCGCAGCGCAGCGCGCACGCCCACCTGCGATTATGTCCGAATATGAAGTGTTTAATGGGATCATTCGCCACCTAGCAATCGAGATTCGTATCGTTCCGTTTTCGGATGTTCGTCCAGTCCCGCCTCCCGGACGGCACTATATGTGGTCATGGTAAGGCCACGAAAGGACGCCAATTACATTGTTCGATGCGAAATCGGCTTGGCAAGTGACCCCCCAAGCACCCGAAGAGACACGCATGCATTCCGGCCGCGCCCTTAGAGAATCCTTCACGCGTTTTGGCGCCTGCTTACGGATAGCAATGGGCGGCGTGGCCCTCATCATCTCCCTGGATCTTGCCTTGTCGCAACCGATCGATTGCGGAGAACTAGCGGCGCGGATCACCGCGCTCGGCGAAGGCAGCCAGACGTATTCGAACCATTATGGCGGCGGCGCGCAAAAACAGCGCGCGGAACTCGATCGCACGATCCGATATGCGCGCACGCTCGGCTGCGACCGGAGCCGATTCTTTTTGTTCGACGCGCCGCCGCCGCAATGCCCGGGCCTTAACGCGCAAATTCGACAAATGCAGGCGAACCTTGCCCAATACCAGGGAGGCGGGGATTCCTCCGGCAACGCAGCGGCGAGGCAGCAACTGACCGCGCGCTACAATGCCTATTGCCGCGGCCAAGTCCAGGCTGCCGGCCAACCGCGCGAGCGGGGTTTTTTCGAAACGCTTTTCGGCATCTTTGGACCCAATTCAAATCCGTTCTCTTTCGGTCAACAGCCCCGGATCGAAGAGGTCCTCCCTATGCCCGGCGAAGACCTCACCCCGCGCGGCGGCTCGCAGGCGGTATGCGTGCGCGACTGCGACGGCGGTTTTTTCCCGCTCGATTTGTCCGTGAGACAAAGCGATCTGGACCAGCTGACCGGCCTTTGCCAGGCCCTCTGCCCGAATACCGCCGTCAGCGTCTATACACGTTCCCCCAATCAGGGAATCAATACCGCCGTCTCGCTCGACGGCGACACGCCCTATTCCGATTTGCCCAACGCCCTGAAATTCGAGAAATCTTTCGATCCTGCCTGCACCTGCAAACCGGCTGGGCAATCCTGGGCCGAGGCGCTTGCGGGAGCCGAACAGATGCTTGGACGCGAACGCAAGAGCGATATCGTGGTCACTCCCGAAAAATCGGCGGAATTGGCAAAGCCAAAATTCGAAAAGGCGCCGCCGCCGAGGCCTGCCACGCAACCCTCCGCGGTCAAGGAAGACCAGGCGGGGAAGAATTCCGCGAACACCGACGGGCAAGCCGGGACCCGGGAGGTCACTGGCCCCGATGGGGTCAAGCGGCGCGTCCGGATAATCGTGCCGCCGCTTTAGTTTTGCCGATCAACGGCAAAAGCGCCGCGAGTTCGGGTCCGTTGTCGCGGCCGGTCAAGGCGAGACGCAAGGGATGAAACAGCTCCCTCCCCTTGCGTCCGGTGGCGGCCTGCAAAACCTTCGTCCAATTCGCCCAGACGGTTTCGTCCCAAGGCTCGCCGGGCAGGGTTTCGCGCGCCGCCGCCAGGAACTCGGCCTCCTCGACGACCGGCGCGATCTCGCCTTCGACGACCCGCCACCAGTCAACCACATCGAGAAAGGTCGAAAGATTGCCGCGCGTGGCAAGCCAAAAGGGCTTCGCCTTGTGGCCGGCGATATCATACGCTTTGAGCCTTTCACGCACCGCGTCAAAACTTAACCCAAGCAGCGTGCGCGCCGATAGCGCGGCGAGTTCGGCGGGATCGAATCGCGCAACCGTGCGGGAGAGCTTGGCGAGATCGAGCGAAGCCGCGAGTTCGTCGAGGCTATCAACCGGATGCAGCGCCACGGAAGATCCGATCAGAACCGCCGCCGCCGCGACGGCGAGCGATTCGATTCCGGAATCACGCAATGCGCCGATCGACAACGTGCCGGAACGTTTCGAGAGCGCTTCGCCGCTCGCCGAAGACAAAAGGTTGTGATGCGCGAAGGAAGGGAGCCTGCCCGGTCCGGCCAAAACCTCGAAAAGCTGCATTTGCACCGCCGTATTGGTCACATGGTCTTCGCCCCGGAGGATATGGGTGATTTTCTGCTCGATGTCGTCCACGACCGACGGCAATGTGTAGAGATAAGTTCCGTCCTCGCGCAACAGCACCGGGTCGGACAAGGAGGCGCAATCGATATGGCTCTCGCCGCGCACGAGATCGGTCCAGCGCACGATTTCGTGGTCGAGTTTGAAGCGCCAGTGCGGCCTTCGGCCCTCGGCTTCCAACCTAGCCCGTTCCGGACCTGAAAGTGCGAGCGCGGCCCTATCGTAGACCGGGGGCATGCCCCGTGCTTGCTGGCGCTTGCGTTTGCGGTCCAGTTCCTCGGCGCTTTCATAGCAAGGATAAAGCCGTCCAGCCTCGCGCAGTTTTTTGGCGGCGGCGCGGTAAAGCGCAAATCGCCCCGATTGGCGCAAAACCGCATCCGGCACAATGCCAAGCCAGGCGAGATCGACCTCGATCGCCTGGGCGAACTCCTCCTTGGAGCGTTCCACATCGGTGTCATCGTACCGAAGAATAAATTCGCCATGGTGCTTTTTTGCGTAGAGGAAGTTCAAAAGGGCCGTCCGGGCGTTGCCAATGTGAATGCGGCCGGTCGGCGATGGAGCGAAGCGGACGATTGGATGCGGCATGTGTTTCCCAAGAGTTATGAAACCGCGAAAATGCACCTCGAATCATCGAAAACGAGCTTGTTCGACGTATCTCACAAAGGCCACGTACCGGACTTCTTTAAAGCTGGTCCTGCGCTTTTCAATAAGAAACACAAAGCGTTTCGAGGCGCGTGCCTAGGCCGATCTCGCGCAAAAATCGGATACTAGCCCGGGAGCCTGACGATGGCGATGACATATGCGATGGCGGGGTTTTGCTTTTTCTTGACCTTTCTCAATCTGATCAGTACCGGGATCGCGGCGATCCGGGCAAGGCCGAGGCTCGCGCCCCTTCCGCCGCCGCGCGCCGCCCCTGGGGTCACCTTGGTCCGCCCCCTTTGCGGCCTCGATAATTTCTGCGAAGAGACATTGGAATCGAGTTTCCGGCTCGATTATCCGGCCTATGAGATTATTTTTTGTGTCGCGCGGGCAAGTGATCTGGTCCTGCCCCTTGTAAAGCGTCTGATCGCGCGCTATCCGGACCGGCCCGCGCGGGTGATCGTCGGCGACGAACAGGTGAGCTCCAATCCAAAGCTGAACAATTGCGTGCGCGGATGGGGCGCAGCCCGCCACGATTGGATCATTCTCGCCGATGCCAATGTATTGATGCCAAACGATGGTATCCAACGGCTTCTGGCGCGCTGGCGGCGCCGGACCGGCCTTGTCTGCTCCATGCCAATGGGCTCGCGACCGCGAAATCTCTGGGCCGAACTCGAATGCTCTTTTCTCAACACCTTCGAGGCGCGCTGGCAGTATTGCGCCGAAGCCATGGGATCGGGATTCGCCCAGGGCAAAACCATGTTGTGGCGGCGCGAGGTGATGGAAAAGGGCGGCGGGATTCGCGCGCTTGGCGCCGAGATCGCGGAGGACGCTGCCTCGACGAAGCTCGTGCACCGCCAAGGGCTCTGCGTCAATCTCGTCGATAGCCCGTTCGAACAGCCGCTCGGCTATCGCGGTTTTCGCGATGTCTGGCTGCGGCAGGTACGCTGGGCGCGAATGCGGCGGAAAACCTTTCCATTTTTTTATGCGCCTGAAATCGTCGCGGGAGCCGCGTTGCCTTGCTTGGCGTCGGCCTATGCCGCTTCGATGCTGGATGTAAACGTAGCCGCCGCGACGCTCGGCGTCGCGCTCGCCTGGTATGGTCCGGAAGCGCTTCTCGCGCGTCAAAACAGGTGGCATTTCTCATGGCGCATGCCCTTCCTTTTCGTCTTCCGCGATTTGTTACTCCCGGTCATCTACATCGACGCCTGGATCACCGATGACTTCGTCTGGCGCGGCAATGAAATGACCATGCGCGAGGAGGAACCGAGCGTCGAACAGGGATAGAGGCGGACTGACAGGCATAGGCACCGCTGGATGGCGTGTTTCATTCCTTGGACCGGGCGGCGCCGGGATCGCGGTCACGCTGCGTCGCGGCCACGCCGGGGTCGCGAAACAAATTGACGATCGGGTAGCGCCTGTCGCGGCCGAAGTTTTTTTTCGTCACCTTGACGCCAGGGGCCGACTGGCGCCGCTTATATTCGGCGAGATAAAGAAGCCTCTCGATTTTTTTCACGGTTCCGAGATCGTGACCCAGGGCCACGACATCGGCAACGCGCATTTCCTTTTCGACAAGCCCTTCGAGGATCGCATCCAGCACGTCATAGGGCGGCAGCGAATCTTGATCCTTCTGATTTTCCCGCAATTCCGCAGACGGCGGTTTGGTCAGGATATTTTGTGCGATCACCTCGCCGCCGGGCCCAAGCGCTCCTCTGGGCTTCCAGCGGTTGCGCAATTCCGCGAGCCGGAACACCTCCATCTTATAAAGGTCCTTGATGGGATTGAATCCGCCGTTCATATCGCCATAGATCGTCGCGTAGCCAACCGACATTTCGGACTTGTTGCCGGTTGTCACGAGCATCGGATCGAATTTGTTGGAAACCGACATCAGCACGGTTCCGCGCGCGCGGCTCTGGATATTTTCCTCGGTGGTGCCAGCGGGCATTCCCTTGAAGAGCGGGGCAAGGACCTTTTCGAAGCCCTCAACCGCGGGCGCGATCGGCAACATATCGTAGCGAACGCCAAGCGCGCGGGCACAGTGCTCCGCATCGTTTAAGGATTCGTTCGAGGTAAAGCGATAGGGTAGCATGACGCAATGGACGCGCTCAGGCCCAAGCGCATCGACCGCGATCGCCGCGCACAATGCGGAATCGATTCCCCCCGAAAGGCCCATGACGACACCGGGAAAACCATTCTTATTCACGTAATCGCGAAGGCCGAGGACACAGGCGGCGTAATCGGCTTCGTCGCCCTCCTCGATGTTGCACCGCGGTCCCTCGACACAAACAAAACACTTTGTTCCACGCTCCCACACCGTCTTCGCGACAGCGGCCGAAAATGCCGGAAGCTGGAACGCCCGCGAGGTATCGCCATTGAGTCCGAAGGACGCGCCATCGAAGACAAGCTCGTCCTGGCCGCCGAACTGATTGAGATAAACGAGCGGCAATTTGCTCTCGGCAACCCGCGCGGCGGCGATCGAAAACCGCTCGTCGGTCTTGCCGCGCCAGTAAGGCGAACCGTTGGGAACAAGAAGAATTTCGCTGCCCGTGGCGGCGAGGCACTCGATCGCGTCCGGCCCCCAAATATCCTCGCAGATGGGAACGCCGATGCGCAGGCCCTTGCACACGACAGGCTCCGGCATTGGCCCCGGCGTGAACACGCGCTTTTCATCGAACACCCCATAATTCGGCAAATCGACCTTGAACCGGATCGCCTCGATGCGGCCTTTGTCGAGGAGGCCATATGCGTTGTAGCAATGCCCGTTCTCTTCCCACGGCAGCCCAACGAGAATCGCCGGGCCGCCATCGGCAGTTTCAGCCGCAATCTCCTCGCAACCAGCACGGCACGCCTCGACGAAGGCCGGCTTCAAGACGAGGTCCTCGGGTGGATAGCCCGCGATGAAAAGCTCGGAAAACATCACGAGATCGGCGCCGAAGCCGGTCGCCTCGGCGCGGGCGGCGCGCACGCGCGCGACATTGCCCACTATATCGCCGACCGTGCAATCGATTTGCGCCATGCCAATGACGAGGCGGGTCGCGGGGGCATTCTGGCTCGTCGTCATAAAGGGACCTCGTGCGGCGGCCCCGTCCGCCGTCAGGCTTCACTCCGCGGCATCGGCGCGGCCGCGTTCGATCCGTTCCGCCTTGAGCAACTCGGCGACGAGAAAGGCCACTTCGATCGCTTGCTCGGCATTGAGCCTTGGATCGCAATAGGTGTGGTAACGATCATGCAGGTCCGCCTCCGAGATGGCCCGCGCGCCACCGGTGCATTCGGTGACATTCTTTCCGGTCATTTCGAGATGCACGCCGCCGGCGTAAGTGGCCTCTGCCCGGTGGATCGAAAAAAACGTGCGGATCTCGCCCGTGATCTTGTCGAACGGCCGCGTTTTGTAGCCACCCGCCGCCTTGACCGTATTGCCGTGCATCGGATCGCAGGACCAAACGACGCCGCGCCCTTCCCTTTTCACGGCGCGGATCAGACCCGGCAGACGATCGGCCACCTTGTCGGCGCCAAACCGGCAAATCAAGGTGAGACGGCCGGGTTCGTTCGCCGGATTGAGAATGTCGATGAGCCGCAGCAACTGGTCCGGCGAAAGCGTGGGGCCGCATTTCAGCCCGAGTGGATTTTTGACCCCGCGCGCATATTCCACATGAGCATGGCCCGGATGGCGGGTGCGGTCGCCGATCCAGAGCATATGACCCGAAGTCGCATAATGATCGCCGGTCGTCGAATCGATCCGGGTCAGCGCTTCTTCATAGCCGAGCAGCAAAGCCTCGTGCGAGGTATAAAAATCGGTCTGACGCAATTCCTGATGCGCCTCGGGATCGAGGCCTATCGCGCGCATAAACCCGAGGGTCTCGGTGATCCGGTCCGCGAGTTCCTGATAGCGGGCGGACTGCGGGCTGTCCTTGATGAAGCCGAGCATCCAGCCATGCGCGTTTTCGAGATTGGCATAGCCGCCCGTGGCAAAAGCCCGAAGCAGGTTCAAGGTTGCCGCCGACTGCCGGTAAGCCATCAGCTGGCGGCCAGGGTCGGGTTCGCGCAAACCCGCGTCGAACGCGAGGTCGTTCACGATGTCCCCGCGATAGCTCGGCAACTCAACCCCGTCGATCGTTTCGGCCGGCGCCGAGCGCGGCTTGGCGAATTGGCCGGCGATGCGGCCGAGCTTCACCACCGGCAGGGCGGCGGCGAAAGTCGTGACCACGGCCATTTGCAGAAACACCCGGAAAAAATCCCGGATATTGTCGGCGGCGTGTTCGGCAAAACTCTCGGCGCAATCGCCGCCTTGCAAAAGGAAAGCTTCGCCCGCGGCGACCTTGCCCAGCATACGCTTCAGCTTGCGCGCCTCACCCGCGAAGACCAGCGGCGGAAAGCCCGCGAGCTGACGCTCGACCTCGGCCAGCGCTGCCTGGTCGGCATAATCTGGTACCTGCTCGATCGGTTTGCGTCTCCAACTGGCGGGCGACCAGCATTCCATGGGCATGTCTTCTCACTCCTCGGGCGGCGCCCCAAACCCTTGCGAATTCGAAAATGCCTTATACAGAGGTTTTCGAAAATGGAACATGGAAACGGATACGCCCCACACGCCGGTTGGGCCAATCTGCAATTCTCGCTTTGAAGGTGACCAGATGGCAAAGACGTACGATCTTGTGATTATCGGCTCCGGCACGGCGGCCCAAGTGGCGAGTGCGCGGGTCCACGCCGCCGGCTGGGAAATTGCGGTCATCGATCACCGGCCCTTCGGTGGTACCTGCGCGCTGCGCGGCTGCGATCCGAAGAAGATATTGATCAGCGGCGCTGAGGCGATCGACGCCGTGAGTCGTATGCGCGGCCATGGCGTGTCGGGCGTGCCGCGGATCGACTGGCGCGAGCTGATGGCCTTCAAGCGCAGCTTCACCGATCCTATTCCGCGCAGGCAGGAACAAGGCTACGCCGCGAAGGGCATCGACGCCGTCCACGGACTTGCCCGCTTCACCGGCATCGATGCGGTCGCGGTCGAGGGCCAAGAACTCAAAGCCCGTCACGTTCTGATCGCGGCCGGCGCGCGTCCTGTGCCGCTCGGCATCCCCGGCGAGGAGCACGTCGTGACCAGCGACCGCTTTCTCGAACTCGATACGCTGCCCGCGCGTATCGCTCTCGTCGGCGGCGGATACATTGCCGCGGAATTCTCGCAACTCGCCGCGCGAGCTGGCGCCCACGTCACCGTGCTCCAGCGCGCCGGGCGGATGCTCTCGGCCTTCGACCCGGATCTGGTCGGCTGGCTCATGGAGAAATTTGGCGAACTCGGCATCGACGTGCGTACGCGGTCGACGGTGCAGCGGGTCGATAAGACGGCAAATGGTTTCCTCGTGCATGCCTCGACCGATGGACAAGTGAAGACGGTGGCTGCCGATCTGGTCGTGCATGCCGCTGGTCGCGCACCCGACCTTGACGCGCTCGATCTCACCGTCGCCGATGTCGTGGCCGAAAATGGCCGGCTGAAGCTCAACGAATTTCTTCAAAGCGTATCCAACGCAAAGGTCTATGCGGCCGGCGATGCGGCGAGCAGCGGGCCGCCGCTGACGCCCGTGTCGGGCCACGACGGCAAAATCATCGCGGGAAACCTGCTCGACGGCAATTCGCACAAGCCCGACTATCGGTGTGTCCCGAGCGTCGCGTTCACAATTCCGCCGATCGCGGCCGTGGGTCTGGGCGAGGCAGAGGCGCGGGCGAGGGGGCTCAAATTCCGTATAAGCTCGGAAAAGGTTTCCGACTGGTACACAGCCCGGCGCCTCAATGAATCGGTCTACGGTTTCAAGACACTGGTCGATCCGGACACCGGCCGCATCCTGGGCGCCCATCTCGTCGGGCCACATGCCGAAGATGTAATCAATCTCTTCGGCCTCGCGATACGCCACGGTCTGACAGCCGAGGATATGAAGACCACGATGTTCGCCTATCCAACCGGCGCTTCTGATATCGGAGATATGCTGTAGCTGGTCTCGTGATGCACGCAAGCAGAGGCTGGCAGAGCAGAGCCCGCAGATTGCCGCTGGTTCGAGCCGGATTGGGATACGCTGGTTGTTCTGGGGAGGATGGTTCGTGCCTTTGACGATCCGCGCTGCAGACTGAAATCATTGACCAGGTTTCCCCCATACGCTACCCCTCGTCGAGCGGTCGTGAGTCCGGACCTTCGGGGCCGGCGATCTCCCGCTTAAACCGCGCGGTGCGCGTTCGCATGGTGACGAGTTCCTCCGCCGATGTCGGATGCAGCGCCACGGTCGCGTCGAAATCGGCCTTTTTGGCGCCCATTTTAATTGCAATTCCCAAAAGTTGCGCCATTTCGCTCGCATCCTCGCCGAGAATATGCACGCCGAGGACGCGGTCTGTCGCGCCATCGGCGACGATCTTCATCAGGATTCTCTCCCGCCGCCCGGAGAGGGCCGCCTTCAAGGAGCGGAAGTTCGCGAGATAAATGTCAACACAATCATAGATCGCGCGCGCCTCCGTCTCGGTGAGACCAACGCACCCAAGTTCCGGCGTCGAAAAGACTGCGGTCGGAATATTGCTATGCACGACGGCCTCCGCCCTACCGCCGAAAACCGTCTCGGCGAAAGCATGCCCCTCGCGAATGGCCACAGGCGTCAGCGCGACCCTGTTGGTGACATCGCCAACAGCATAGATCGACTCGACATTCGTTTTCGAGAAGGCATCCACCTTCACCGCCCCCAGGCTGTCGCGTTCGACGCCAGCTGTCTCCAAACCAAGTCCCGACGTGTTTGGCCTGCGGCCGGTCGCGATCATCACCTGATCGGCGTCGAGGCACATGCCTTTCGTCAAACTTACGCGGTAGCCGGTTGGCGTTTTTTCGATGCGTGTGGGCAGCATGCCGAAGTTGAGTTTGACGCCGGCGTCGGCGAGCCCCTCGCGCAGGCCGGTCCGCATATCGTCGTCGAAACCGCGCAACACATTTTCGCCCCGCGCGGCAAGGGACACTTCGGTGCCCAGCCGCGCGAAAATCGAGGCGAATTCCACCGCGATATAGCCGCCTCCGACGATCAGCATGCGCTTTGGCAATTCCGGGAGATCGAACACCTCGTTCGAGGTGATCGCAAATTCGCGCCCCGGAACGTCAGGTTCGAGAACCGGCGCGGCCCCGGTGGCGATAAGGATAATTCTTGCGCTGACCTTGCGTCCATCGGCAAGAAGACGCAGGCGATGAGCATCCTCGATTTCCGCGCGACCGTCTTCGACGGCGATGCCCGCTTTGTCGAGATTGTCGCGATAGATCGCGGAAAGACGAGAGATTTCCTTTTCCTTTGCGCCGACAAGTCTTGGCCAGTCGAAGGAAGGCGCGGCAAGTTTCCAGCCAAACCCCGCCGCGTCAGCGAAATGATCCTTGTACCTGCTGGCATAGACCATGAGCTTCTTCGGCACGCAGCCACGGATCACGCAAGTCCCGCCGATGCGGAATTCCTCCGCGATCATGACCTTGGCGCCATGGGCCGCCGCGATCCGGGCGGCGCGCACGCCGCCAGATCCCGCACCGATCACGAAAAGATCGACATCGTAAACGGCCATCGTCCACTCCCCAAAGGTTTGCCCGCCACAGAATTGCCTGGCTGCGCAATCGCCGGCCAGCCTGCCTCCTCATTAAACCCCAATGAAACAAGAATGGAAGCGAAGCCAACGGAGGTGACATGCGGTTCTGAACGCGCGCCGGCGGTGGCTATTGCCTCCGGGAAGCGCGGCGTCGATTCTTGAAAAGGCCCGCCACAAAATATACCCGCCACAAAATATAAACGCATCGAAGATGCGTACGAAATTTGAACCGCGAAATCTCCGCGCCAGATCCGACACAGGCTCGCCATATTTGCCACTTTATTTGGTGAATGATAGCGGCCGCAATGGTTGACGATTCGTCAATGAGGGGAAGGTTAAGAGCGCGCTACGGGCCGTTAACCGTCAGCGGCAAGAGTTCGCTAAAATCACAGCTACAATCCTATATGGGTTCGCTTCAATATCGGTGAATTCGCTTCACCATCGATGCGCGCGCCTCACATACCAAGGCCAGTTCCGTCTAACCAGAACCGCGAGATTTCACTTGCGAAAATCGCACCTCCACCCGGCTCCCATCAGATATGCCTGTCTCGTTGCCGCAACCGGAGTCGCGGCGCTCTTGTCGAGCATCGTCGTACATTCCTCGACCGAGACGGCGGCCGCCAACGGCGACACCCGCACGTTGAACCTCTATCATTCCCATACTGGGGAATCGATCCAGGCGACCTTCCGCGTCAACGGCTCCTATGATCCGGCGGTTCTCGAAAGGCTCAATTGGTTCCTGCGTGATTGGCGTAATAACGATCGCACCCGGATGGACCCGCGCCTGTTCGACGTGGTCTGGGAGGCCTACCGGACTGCCGGAGCATCCCAGCCGATCGTGATCGTTTCGGCCTACCGCTCGCCGCAAACCAACGCGATGCTGCGCCGCCGCTCGCAAGGCGTCGCCGAACACTCGCAGCATATATTGGGCAGGGCGATGGATACGACCATGCCCGGCATGCCGATGGAAAGAATTCGCGAAATCGGCATGCGTCTGCAACACGGCGGCGTCGGTTGGTATCCGAGTTCGAATTTCGTCCATCTTGACGTCGGCAGCGTGAGGGCTTGGCCCCGCATGAGCTACGATCAGCTCGCGCGGCTTTTCCCGGATGGCAAGACTGTTCATCTCGCCACGGACGGGCGCGCGCTCCCCCGCTATGAGGAGGCTCGCGCCGAAATCGCCTCGCGCGGGGGCGTGATGGCCGATGTGCCGCAAGCGGCGCCATCGGGAGGATTGTTCGCCTGGCTGTTTGGCAAACATGAAGAAGATGACGAAGCCGATGCGGCCGGGCCGCACTCTGTCCAGCCGCGCGCGCGCCATGGTAGAACCGAGGTCGCCACGCTTCACATGAGCGGCGCAAACCCCGCTGGCACGGTGCCCCCAAATCCAGTTGTTCCCGCCGATCACGGCAACGCGCGGGCCGCAACCGTCGCGCCGGCCTCGGCGCCAGGCAAAAATTCGCCCCAAAACGAGCCAAGTCCGGCAGAAGCGGACCGGACATGCGTCGCGGATTTGGGCTCCGCCCCAAGTTTGCGCGGCAACCGCGCGGCTATCATGCAAGGCCGCGACCGACGGCCAGGGCGGGACGCGGAGGCGGCGGATATCCTGAGCGAAAAGATCGACAAGCGCGCCGCCTCCGCGGCAACAGGCCCCCTTCCGCCTCCCCGTCCAGCGCAGCCCGGCGATATCGCGGTCGCCTTCGCCGATATGCCGACGCCGCCCGCTCGGCCGGCCTCGCTCACACGCGTGGCCGCACTCGCGGCCGATCAGACGCAAGGCGAAGGCGGTGCACAGGCTTCCAACAGCGTCACCAAGAACGAATCGATTAGCGACGCCGCCGCGTCAACCGCAAATTCGCCCTTGGCACGCGCGACAAACCTCCCCGTTGTGATTACCCAAGGGCTCAAGGATCGCGCCAGCGTACCGAAGCAAGTGCTTGCGTTCGCATCGGAGACGCAGGTCGAAGATCCGCGCGGAGCGGTGCCGAGCAAGACGCCGGGCGACACCATGAGCGGACCGGCCACGCAATCACCTATCGCGGCGGCGCGCCTCGACCGGGCCAAGCTTCGCGGTCTTGCGGGTATTTCAACCGCAAGTTTCCCGGCCCAGTCGATCCTTGGACAGTCCTTCACCGGCCTGCGCCGGGCGGCCCGCAACATTCCCGATGCGCTTTCAAACAGGGCTTCGGTGGATTATGTCGCGGCCTTTAGGACCACGCCAAGCGACCTCGACCCCGGCCATTTCACGGGAGCGGCGACCAAGCCCCTCGCACTCGCGCAAGGCTTTGTCCGCATCACGGAAAGCCCGGTGCCGCTTCGCCGAAATTGAGCCTGGACAATTTCGTCGCGGCCGCTTCCGCGCGAAACGCGGCGATCCCAAGAACCCTCGAGCGCGTCCCGATCAAATGGAATCATTTGATCGATTAGGACCCGCTCAAATTCAAAGAGTTGGAGCCTGTCAGAATCGAAAAAAACGAGCAACTTTTTCGGGACCGGCACTAGACCACTTGCTGACCGCTTGAGCTGGAACGGGCCACAGTCCACCGGCGCCCCCTTGGCGGGCGCCTCTTTCAATTATCCAAAAAGCTGCGCAGCTTGCGCGAGCGTGAAGGATGTTTCAGCTTGCGGAGCGCCTTCGCTTCGATCTGGCGAATGCGTTCGCGCGTCACCGAGAATTGCTGGCCGACTTCTTCCAGCGTATGATCGGTGTTCATGCCGATCCCGAAGCGCATGCGCAACACGCGTTCCTCGCGCGGCGTCAAGGAGGCGAGCACCCGGGTTGTTGTCTCGCGAAGATTCGATTGGATCGCGGCGTCGATCGGCAAAATCGCATTCTTGTCCTCGATGAAATCGCCAAGATGGGAATCCTCCTCGTCACCGATCGGGGTTTCGAGCGAGACCGGCTCCTTGGCGATCTTCAAAACCTTGCGCACTTTTTCGAGCGGCATCGCGAGTTTTTCCGCGAGTTCCTCGGGCGTCGGTTCGCGGCCGATCTCATGCAGCATTTGGCGCGAGGTCCGCACGATCTTGTTGATCGTCTCGATCATATGCACCGGGATGCGGATCGTGCGCGCCTGATCGGCGATCGAACGGGTGATCGCCTGTCTTATCCACCAGGTCGCATAGGTCGAGAATTTGTAGCCGCGCCTGTATTCGAATTTATCGACGGCCTTCATCAGGCCGATATTGCCCTCTTGAATCAAATCCAAGAATTGCAGGCCGCGATTGGTGTATTTCTTGGCGATCGAAATCACGAGGCGGAGGTTCGCCTCCACCATCTCCTTCTTGGCTTGACGCGCCTCTCGCTCGCCCTTTTGAACCAGATGGACGATTCGGCGAAATTCCTGAATCTCGAGGCCCGTCTCGGTCGCGAGCCCGTGAATTTCCGAAAGTAGCTCCTTGATCTGTTCCTTCGCGCGGGCAACGAAATCCTTCCAGCCGCGGCCACCGAGTTTCGACACCCGCAAAAGCCATTTCGGGTCGAGCTCGGAATTCTGATAATTTTTGAGAAAATCCTCGCGCCTGACACCCGAACCCTCGGCTAGCCGCAAGAGCCTTGTCTCAAGCCCAATCAAGCGCTTGTTGATATCGTAAAGCTGATCGACCAGCGCCTCGATCCGGTTCGGATTGAGCGAAAGCGATTTGACGTAGGTGATGATTTCCTTCTTGAGCGTTTTGTATTTGCGCTCCTGGGATGGGGTCAGGGTTTCGTTCTTTAACTTATTGACGACGTTTTGATCCTGCAGGCGCCTGAGCTTTTTATAGGCGCTGGCGATCCTCTCGAACGTTTCGAGTACCTTGGGCTTGAGTTCAGCCTCCATCGCCGACAGGGAGACCGAGTTGTCCATGTCGTCTTCCTCGTCGAAGGTCTCTTCGGGAACTGGCGCTTCGAGGCCGCCGTCCTCGCTTGCCGGCTGCAGCCGCGCCGGCGGGTCGAGCGGTGCGATCGCCGGCGCCTGTTGCGCGGCCAGCGCTTCGGCGGCTCCCGGCGCCGTCATGTCGATCTTGGGGGTGTTCTTGCCATCGGGCCCCGCGTAAGTCGCTTCGAGATCGATGATGTCTCGCAACAGAACCTTGCTGTCGTTCACTTCGTCGCGCCAAATAATGATTGCCTGAAAGGTGAGCGGGCTTTCGCAAAGTCCTGCGATCATCGCCTCGCGGCCAGCCTCGATGCGCTTGGCGATGGCGATTTCGCCCTCGCGCGACAAGAGTTCGACCGAGCCCATTTCGCGCAGATACATCCTGACTGGATCATCGGTACGATCGGCGGGTTCGGACGAACGTGTGGTGACCTGTTTCGCTTGCACGGCCTCGATCAGGTCGCCGCCCTCCACTTCTTCTTCCTCGGCGGATTCCTCGGGCGATGCGTCGTCGTGTTCCTCGTTCTCGATGACATTGATGCCCATCTCGCACAGCATTGCTAAAATGTCTTCGATTTGCTCGGAATTAACTTCCTCGGACGGAAGCACGGCATTCAATTCCGCGTACGTAACAAAGCCCCGCTTCTTGGCGAGCTTGATCATCCGCTTAACCGCGGCATCGGTGAGATCGAGCAAGGGGCCGTCGGCGACTTCGACCGCGCCACGTTCCGCGCCGAGATTCGCACTGTCCTTTTTCGCCATCAAAGGCCTCCAAATTTGCGGAAAATTACGGCAAACGTTCCCTTGCGCGGACGCTTTCTTGAACCAAGGCCTTGTCCGGAGCAAGTTCCGAAAAGTTGACCGACTTTTCCGATCAGAACATGCTCCAACTCTTTGAATCTGAGCGATTTCTTTTCGATCAGATGATTCCGTTTGATCGCGAAGCGCGGTGGCCGCGGCGCCCCGCGGGTCGAAAGGGCTGCGCGTCCCTGGACTTGAAAAAGGGCGGATGCGCGGTCAAAGCCCTTCTCCAACATCGTGTCCAGGCACCATGCTTCAACCGTTCACCTTCTCGAATTCAGTCGCGGCGCCGCCTCTGTTCCCAGGCATGGGGGACCGGCCGCCAAAACAACGTCCAGCTCCTCCCGTCCGCTCATAAGGTTCCGCTCGGACGCCCCGATGCGCGCCATAGCCTTCCACCGCGGCCTCGATCCCGTCGAGTGCTGACAATTGCGCCTGAATATCCTTGAGACGGCCGAGATTGGCCTCGCTGGAGTCCTTACCTAGAGCCAATTCAGCCAATTGCAACTCCCGATGTGATCTCCTGGCTCGGCGCTGCAAGCTTAAGGCTTGCTTCAAAACTTCGTCCGCATCGGCGGCTTCGATGTTCTCGGCAGTAGCCGTTTATGCGAAATTGCCCTGCAAAAGAGTGCCCCGGCGGGCCGTTCACAGGGTTCCGCTAGGGCGCCCCGACGGAACACCGAAGCCTTCCAAGCTGGCCTCCGTTCCACCGAGTGTAAACAATTGCTCCTGAATTTTCTTGAGACGCATGAAATTCCCTTCACTGGAATCCTTTTCAAAAGCGCGTTTAGCCAATTCAAATTCTTTTTCGAGCGCGCGCTTGCGATGCCCTGTTAGGGCTTGTTTGAGAACCTCCTCCGCGTCCTCCTCGGCGGCCTCAGCTTTGACATACCAGTGCGAGCCATGCGCCGCCATTGCATCGAGCTTTTGCAGCATCGGCCCGAAACCTTGGCCTTCAACGGCGGCGCGAAGGCTTGCCGCGTCCGGGCTTGTCCTGTCAAGCGGAGCTACCGATAAGGCAACGAGCGCGTCGCGCAACGCTACCGCTTCGACGCTCGAAAACGCGATCTCTGCCAGTTCCTCGATATGCTGCCCGATTAAGCCGGGATGATTAAGAAGAAGCAGTAATATCAGCCCTTCGCTCTTTGGACGGGCAAGCTTTCCGGGGCGAAGAAGCGGCGATACCGCAAGGCTTGTGCTGACCGTCGGCGGCGACGTAAAATTCGTCTTTGGCTCGAAATTGGCTTTGAGACCTCCTCCACGCGCTTTCTTAGGCGCCGCCGCACTGGCGGCATAGCCTCCGCGTCGAAAAAACTGAAAGAATCGTTCCTTGAAGTCATTCTGGTAATGGCGGCGCAGCGCCTCGTCCCTGATCGCGCGGGCGATTTCGCCAAACCGCCGCTCGAGCCCGGCGCGGCGTTCCGGCGTGGCGAAAATCTTGTTTTCGGTTTCCCGGACCCAGATGAGGTCCGCGAGCGGCAGGGCGCGCGTGAGAAGCTGGGCAATAGCCTCGCGCCCGCCGGAATGGACGACGTCGTCGGGATCCTGGCCTTCGGGCAAAAGCGCGAAGCCGAGCGAGCGGCCGGGCCCAATCAGGGGCAGCGCCATGTCGATCGCCCGGTACGCCGCCTTGCGTCCGGCCCTATCCCCGTCGAAGCAAAGGATCGGTTCCTCCGCCATTTTCCACAAAAGCTCGCATTGATCTGACGTCAAGGCGGTCCCGAGAGGCGCCACGGTGGCGTCGAAACCCGCCGATGTCATCGCGATAACATCCACATAGCCTTCGACGACAACGAGTTGTCCGCCCGCATGCGCGGCCTTTCGCGCGTTATGGTGATTATAAAGGATGGCGCCTTTATGGAAGAGCACGGTTTCCGGCGAATTCAGATATTTCGCCGGGACGTCCTTGGCGAGCGCGCGCCCACCAAATGCGATCACTCTCCCCGACGGATCATGGATGGGAAACATAATCCGGTCCCGGAAACGATCGTATGGAACCGCGATGTCCTCGCCATGGATCAAAAGCCCGGCCTCGATCATCGTTGGCACCGGTATTCCCGTGCCGGCGAGATGGTCCCGCAAGGCATATTTTTCGGCCAAGGCGTAGCCCAGGCCAAACCGGCCTTGCAGCCCGGGATCAATCCCCCGGCCGGCGAGGTACGCGCGGGCCGCGCCTCCTTCTCCACCAGCAATCCGCGCGGAAAAATAGGAGGCCGCGCGCGCCAGCACCTCATGCAGGCTCGCGCGCGCCTGTTCCTGGGCTTCGGCCTCGGGAGAGAGCCGTGGCAGGGCAAGCCCGGCCTCCCGCGCGAGACGCTCGACCGCGTCGGGGAACGAAAGCCCTTCGGTCTCCATCACAAAATCGAAAATATTGCCGTTTTTGCCGGCGGAAAAGTCGAACCAGGCCATTTTCTGGTCGTTCACAAAAAAAGACGGCTTTGTTTCCGCGTTGAACGGCGAAGGACCGTTCCATTCACGCCCGGTGCGCGTCAGTTTGACACGCCCGCGCACGACCTCCGATACCGGAAGCCTGGCTTTGATCTCATCGAGAAAGGACGGCGGAAATCGCATGGCGGTGCCAAAGGGCTAAATGCCCGGATTCGGCGCGCCCCGCAAAGGCCTATTGCGCTTGTCCCCCTTTTTCACAGGCGCCGCGCGGGGAGCCGCTCTACCTCCTTTGAAGCCTCGCATTTTCGGTGAGATGCGCCTGCCAATGGTGACGTACGAGCTCCGGATCGAGATGTTCTTCTAACGGGTACCCCACGCAAAGATAGGCGATGAGCTTCCATTGCGCGGGAACATCGAGAGTGCGGCAAACTTGCCTCGGATCGAGGATCGACACCCATCCAACACCAAGATTTTCCGCACGCGCGCATAGCCAAAAAGCATGGATCGCCGCGACCACTGAATAATCCAAGGCCTCGGGCATGGTTTTTTGGCCAAGGCCGGAGCCCGCCTCCGTCGCATGGTCGCAGAACACTGCGAGATGAACCGGTGCCTCGCGCAGCCCTGATAATTTAAGACGGGCATAGAGCGCGGCGCGTTCGCCTTCGTAGGTTGCAAGCGCCGCCGCGTTGCAGGCATTGAAATTGGCGACCACGGCCTCCCGCGCGGAAATCGTTTCAACGCTTACGAAACGCCACGGCTGACTGTTGCCAACCGAGGGCGCGAGGGCGGCGAGGCCCAAGAGTTCCTCGATGAGCGGGGATGGGAGCGGGTCCGGCTTGAAGCGGCGGACGTCGCGCCGCCATGCCAAAAGCTTTACCAAGCGGTCGCGGAAGGCGCTGTCGAAGCTGGGCGGACCGCCCTGTTGTTCCGCGCGCCTCACCGCCGCCTCCGCCGGACCGCTTGGAGTGTCATGAATACCAGCATATCAGGTCGCGAACCGGAAATGCAGTACGTCGCCATCCGCGACGATGTAGTCCTTGCCTTCAAGGCGGAATTTGCCGGCCTCCCGCGCCCCCGCCTCGCCATGAAAGGCGACATAATCGGCATAAGCGACGGTCTCGGCGCGGATAAAACCTTTTTCGAAATCCGTATGAATCACCCCCGCCGCCTGCGGCGCCTTGGTTCCTTGTGGGATGGTCCACGCGCGTGTCTCCTTGGGGCCGGCGGTGAAAAACGTGATCAGCCGCAAAAGCCGATAGCCCGCGCGGATGACGCGACCGAGCCCGGGCTCCGCGAGGCCCACCGCTTCGAGATACTCCTTCTTTTCATCTTCGGCCAAAATCGCGATCTCGCTCTCGATCTTGGCCGAGAAGATCACAACGGCCGCTCCTTCTCCGGCCGCGCGGTCCTCGACGGCTTTTGAAAAGCTATTGCCGCGACCGGCGGCGGCTTCCTCGATATTGCCCACATAAAGCACCGGCTTCGCTGACAAAAGCCCGAGACTTTTGAAAAGCCTTTGCTCTTCCTCCTTGACCTCGGCAAGCCGCGCCGGTTTCCCCTCGCGCAGAAGCACAAGACAGCGCCCCGCGAGTTCAAGAGTCTGCTTGGCCTCCTTGTCGCTTCCCTTGGCTTTCTTTTCCAAACCGGTGGCCCGTTTTTCCAGGCTTTCCAGATCAGCGAGCATCAATTCGGTCTCGACCGTCTCGATGTCGTCGAGCGGCGCGATTTTGTCTTCGACATGGGTGATATCGCTATCCTCGAAGCAGCGCACGACATGGGCGATCGCATCGCATTCGCGGATAT
>Ga0185299_10003225_pt1 | contig 22352 bp, 28 predicted proteins | sample PaiPotPPA55metaG_FD_128002 | JGI IMG/M metagenome (GOLD analysis project Ga0185299, IMG submission 128002) | Iron sulfur acid spring bacterial and archeal communities from Banff, Canada, to study Microbial Dark Matter (Phase II) - Paint Pots PPA... ... | reverse complement strand
CGACCTGCTGCGCGCGGTCTGCTGCATTCAAGACTTCATCCGATCTGGCTGCGGCGACGCGAGGATCTACGTAGACCACTCTCGCATCTGGCGCCCGCTTCCGGATCTGACGCTCCAGAACGCGACCGTCCTCCGCACGCCGGTTGTCGCAGAGAATAATCACGAGCAGGCCAGGCTGAGCTTTGGCCTGTGACACGACCCGCAGTTTCGTGTCGGGTCGCCCGTCTCTCAGCGGAAGCACCTTGCCGTTGTCACGCACCAGAGTAATGGAAGCATCGGAGATGCGTTGACCGGTCGCAATGTTGTCCGGATTGCCCACCAGCCTGGGGATCGCTCCCACATCCACGACGCGATTTTTCTGCAGACCTAACGAGGCCTTGGCTTGCAGGATTTTGAGGACGGATGCGTCCAGCCGATCTTGTCCGATCTCACCCGAGCGGACAGCGTCCAGCATTGCCCGGTAGCATGCATCCAGATTGTAGGGCTCCGTGAGCATATCGTTTCCCGCCTTGAACGCATCGACGGCCACGCGACCGGGATTCTTGGCATAGAGACCAACCAGACCGGCCATATCCAGGGCATCCGTCACGACAATGCCCTTGAAACCGAGCTGGTTCTTTAGCAGATCGGTGATGATCGCGGGCGAGGTCGTCGCCACGCGGCTGGCGTCGGGATCAAGCGCAAGCACTCGCACCTGCGCAGTCATCACGGCATCGACTCCCGCCCCGATCGCCTTTTTGAACGGAAGTAGATCGACCGCATGCAGGTGGTCCAAATCGTCGTTCACCACCGGTACTCCCACGTGTGAGTCCGTGGCGGTATTTCCATGGCCGGGGAAGTGCTTTGCGGTCGTCAGCATTCCGTTCGCCCGCGCGCCGCGAATGTAGGCCGCCACCAGATTGCCCACTTGCTCCGGATTCGCGCCGAAGGCACGGGTCCCGATGATGGGATTGGCCGGGTTGGAATTTACGTCGGCGACGGGAAACAGGTTCCAGTGCACGCCCAGAGCCCGGCTTTCCTGCGCCGTGATGCGGCCGAACTCCTCGGCGTAAGCCAGGTTCCCGGCAGCGCCAAAAGCCATCGCGTGCGGAAATACAGTCGTTCCGAAAAGATGCGCCGGCAAGACACCCCGCTCAAAATCTCCAGCGACCAGAAGCGGCAACCTCGACTCGTCTTGCAGCTGGTTGAGCAGCGTAACGACCTCATAGCGACGGCGAATATCGTGGGCCCGACCTTGCGGCGGCGCCGACATGGCCAGCGCGCCGATGTGATATTTGCGAATGTTATTACGGAGCTCGAAGTAGCTGGGACTCCTTCCATTCAGGAGTTCCACCCGCATACGGATCATGAAGAGCTGCCCGACCTTTTCTTCGAGTGAAAGGTTCTTTAGAGTTTTTTCTGCCCAGGCGTGATCAACGCGTTCAACGTGACGCGCGAGTGCTTGCTTCGATTGTTCCCGCGGTTCAGCAGCCGACCCTAAAAGCATGAATACCGCGAGAAGAAAGGCGAGGTGGCGAAGCATCGTTAAGGCACGAGCATAACGGTGGATTCTAAGGGGTACGACCTCGCGCTGAAACGATTTCTAATCCAATGCAGGTGCCCGAAGTAACGCAGGTCAACCCCTCGATGACGCCACAAAGCTAGAGCGATGCTCCTCAATTCCCGGATCTCGGCAAACCGGAAGCCATCCAGAAACGGGCTTGGAGGAGGTCAATGGCGATCTCCGCGAAGCTGACTTTTGGCCCGAAACAACTTACTGGTTGCTCGCCATACGACCAGAGCCCTGTCGGCGAATGCCCGAATCGCCCGAACTATCTAGGCCGATGACTCGGTGGCCCTCGCTCAGTAGGGCACGCGTGACGGGTATACCGTTGCCACAAACCAACATCGAGAACAAGCGATCCGTGTGGGATCGATGATGCTAGCGTGGTCGCTTCGGGCACCCCTGACTGATCGAGGCGTTCGATGCATACCACTCCGCGATTAGGTCGTACTCGCGCAGGTTGAACCCCTAACTTTGTATACGCCTCTTAATTGCAGATTGTCGACATGGGTCTGGGCCGGATTCTCGTCGTATGACGGGCTAACGGAAATTGTTCCGGGCGAAAAGTCCGCTCGTGGTCCTCGAAGCCCGTTTCTGGCCGACTTCCGTGTAGCCGACCACTGGTCCTGAGTCGCTGGTCGTCGCGGCGTAATGCAGCGTTTCCCCAGAATGCGGTGTATGGGTCGTTTAGAACGGCACGAGCGATCCTGCGGCCGCTACCCAATACGCGAATGAGCGGCGGCCGCCGGCCTTTTTAGAAGCAATCTACTTTTCCTCCGGCCCAAAGCTGTACGTTCCGTTCCATTGGTAATTTACGCCGTCCTTACTCGATACAAGTACACGGGCCCGGAATCCAGTCAACGGCCCGATCCCGTCCGAGAACGTGCACAGTCCGGAATTGCCGGTGTTGTCGAGTGTGCAGCGGCCGACCGCCCAGTTGCCGGTCCCGACGTAGAGGACGGCGCCGCTGTCCACAGAGATATAGCGGCCTTCGGGGGTTGGGAGGGGGACCGAGCACGGGTAGCTGGTGCCACCGTTATCACAACCTATGGGGGCCTGAGCATACAAGACCATCGAGCCGACCTCGATCTCCGGGAGGTTCGAGGATGTGATCGTGCAGAAGGCACCGTTGTCGAGCGTCCAGGCGGAGCAATTCTTCTTCACATGGAGTTCTCCGTTTCGCTCGTCTGCTTGGGCCGGTCTGGGCATCAGAGCAAGGATCATGGCCGCCAACCCCGCCAGCGCCAGCAGGCCAAAAGAAATCGAGAAAACACTTCTCTTCAAAACTGGGTTTCGCAACATTTTTCACTCTCCTTAGACCGAGGTTGAACGAAGCGGAGATCGGGAGTAGCATCAATCAACGGCCCGTCCTTCCGCCTGTTTCTTTACGTAAACCTAGCCTGGGCTGCAGCGGAAGTCCTCTGGCCGAGCTCACAAATTCTCAAGAGTTCTCACAGGGATTGCGAGACAAACCGTGAGCGAAGAAACACGCCGACGAACTGCCTCTGAAGGTTTCCGCGATTCGTCCCCCGCTGCCAAAGAGGTGCCCAGCCAGGAGTCCATGCGGCTTTACGAATTTGGCCCCTTCCGTCTGGATCCCGCCGAACGCAAATTGTTGCGCGGTAACGAGATAGTAGCGCTCACGCCCAAAGCATTCGACACCCTGTATTTGTTAGTCCGAAATGGCGGACGCGTGCTGGAGAAGGACGAGCTGATCAGCATGCTTTGGCCAGACACGTTCGTCGAAGAGGGTAGCCTCTCCAACCACATCTTTCTGTTGCGAAAGGCATTGGGTGAGGATCCAACTTTCATTGAAACGGTTCCTCGGCGAGGTTACCGTTTTGTGGGAGCCGTGCGACGATTTCCGCACGCCGCTCCGACGCACAGAGAAGCAACCCTTGAAGTCAGGCCGCCTAGCACCTCCTTCCCTGCGAAGACGCGATGGCCGTGGCGCAGTAGAGCTGCTCTAGGAATCGCTGCGGTTGTAATACTGGGCTTGCTGGTGTCTGTGAGTTGGTTCTTCAGGGTGGCCAGGCGAGGCGGAGAAACCATAGACTCCGTGGCGGTGCTGCCATTCGTGAATGCCAGTGGTGATCCGAACGCGGAATACTTGAGCGATGCCATCACCGAGAGCCTCATCAACAGCTTGTCGCAGTTACCGAATCTGAAGGTGATGTCACGAGACTCCGCCTTTCGCTTCAAGGGAAAGGAAACGGATCCTCAAACAGTTGGTCGCGAATTGGGCGTGCGCGCCATCTTCAAGGGCAAAGTCACGCAGCGCGGGGACACACTGAGCATCAGCGCCGAACTGATCGATGCTCGCGAGCAGCCACATCTGGGGGCAACAGTACCAACGGAGGATCATAGATATGGATCTTCTCCGGGAACAGATCGCCGGAGAAATGGCGGGCGCGCTGCGCAGGCGTTTAACCGGCGCAGAAGAGAAACGCTTGACCAAGAGCTACACCGCCGATCCCGAAGCCTATCAGGACTATCTGAAAGGCCGCTATTGGTGGAACAAGACCACCGTGGATGGATTTGACAAAGGCATTGAATACTTTCAGCAGGCAATCGCAAAAGATCCCACTTACGCGCTGGCTTATTCCGGCTTGGCCGATTGCTACAGCTCGCTCGCAGACTTTGGCGTTGTTCCCGCCAAGGAGGGTTATCTGAAAGCCAAGGATGCCGCGCTGAAGGCCGTGGAGCTGGATGACACCCTCGCCGAAGCTCACGGTTCGCTGGCGTTGATCAAGTCAAGCTATGACTGGGATTGGTCCGGCGCCGACAATGAGATTCGACGAGCCATCGAACTCAATCCAGGCTATGCGGACGCCCGTCGATTGCATGCCGAAGTTCTATGGCAGACCGGACGGCTGAACGAAGCCATCGCGGAGACCAAGAGAAACTTGGAACTTGATCCAATCTCCCTCGGTAATAACGTCGATTTAGGCGTCGAGTATTTCCTGGCGCGGCAGTATGACCAAGTCATATTGCAAGAGCGAAAGGTACTAGAGTTGGATCCAAATTACATTGAGGCCTACTACTTCCGAGGCATCGCTTACCTCAAGAAATCCATGCTCGAGGAAGGTAAAGCGGAGTTGGAAAAGGGGCTGGCGATCGCCCCAGCCAGCGAAGTGGCACTAACCGGGGTCGGATACGGGTACGCTGTCACGGGTAGAAGGGCAGAGGCGCATAGGGTGCTGGATAAATTGAACGAGCTCTCGAAGCAGAAATACGTTTCACCGATCTGGAGAGTCAAAATCTATGCGGGCCTTGTGGAGAAAGACAAAGCCTTCGAGTGGCTGCAAAAAGCTTATTTCGAGTGGCTGCAAAAAGCTTATGAGGACCACTCCATAGTAAGCGTCGGGTATATCAAAACGAACCCCATGTTCGATCCCCTGCGCTCGGACCCGCGCTTCGCCGATTTTCTCCGCCGGACAAATCTGCAATCCTAAACGGCGAACTATCCCACACGATCGAAGCCCGAACAAGCCCGGCGTCGGCGCGGTGCATTCCTCCCGTATCAGGGGCCACCCGGAGGTTATGCCTCGGAACACACTTTCAACGACGCAGGCCAGAAGTCGGCTTCTGGGAAATCTCCCGCTGACAATCGCCAAACGAGAATTTGTGAATCCTCACCCATGTGCCAACCGCCCTTTGCGGGCGTAAACATGACGGGAAATGCCCCGAGGCCCAGCCGAGCTGTGTCGTCGTTCTCGAAGATTAGCATGAAACGGTAGGGACAGGCGTCGGTTTGTCAGCCCTCAGTCTTGTCTCTTAGCTGCAAGAATCTGTGTTTTGAGGTCCGGCTTTTCGTCAACACAGTGCAGCCACTGACTTAAGATCCTACATCCCGGACAGATAGCAACGGACGGTATTACACCGTGCCGTCCGTTGCGCACCCGCGAAGCGTCGAAGCTCTACTGTTGAGCTCTACTGTTGACAGGAATCACTGACCATACGGACGTCGGTGACCTTCAAGTGACCGTGCTCGGTATTGTTGTTCTTCATGCCGGTGTCTTTCGCTACGCCTTTCGCGTCTTCCTTCATGTTGTGCATTTTCGAATGCGAAACCACACCTTTGGCTTCAATTGTGTGACCGAGATGACTCGTCAGATCGATTGCGTTGTTGTTGTGCACTTCCCAGGTGCTTCCGTCGCTGGCGGTCAACAGGAACTCGTTGGCACTAGGGCCCTTAGTAACGCATCCGGTGACGCTTCTCACCTCGCCCTTTGATTTGGCGCCTGTGTCGGAGTCCTGCGCGATTGCCCACGCCGTAGTCAGACCAGCAAAAACCACACACAATAGCAAGCGACTTAGTTTTGTCATTAGGTTGCTCCTTTACGGGCTGCCCCAAAGAGATAAAAAGGCTCTTAGAGGTTTTTGTTTTATGTTGTCTGTCTACCCATCACAAAATGCAGGATTAGGGAGATTACTGCGAATACGAGTAACAAGTGGATCAGTCCGCCCGCCACGTGAAACCCAGTAAAGCCCCCAAGCCAAGCTATTAGCAGCACCACGAATAAGATGGCCCAAACGCTCATTTGTTTCTCCCTTCTACGCTTCCATAAATTCGGGGTGGGAAACCGGGGCGGACGCGAGTGTCCGAACGTCGACAAGATCGTCAGCACTGACAACCCCCACCCACAAGGGACTGTGTGCCGTTCCGTGAGCGGATCACCTTTTCAACGGAATAATAAGTCTCAAGAAGACGGCGGGACTGGTCACAATTGCTCACTTTTCGCAATTTTCCCGGGGACTTGACCGTTATCACAAATGGGGCAGGGATTATCTGGGGCAGCGGAGAGAGCGGAGAGTCTCAGCGTGAGCGTAATGGCCAGTTTTCGCCAACCTACCTTGCGTCAGTTCTTGCGAATGGTTGCGCGGTCTCTTCACTTTTGGTGCGTCGAGGAAAATCGTGCAATCGCTGGCCAATCCTTATGCTATCGGGAGCAGTCGACGTTCCCAGGGTCGGTTCTAACCGACTGATCAATAAGGCTCAGACGGCCCTCGGAGGGGAAGGTTGCTATGACGAGAGGGACGAAAATCGCCTGCTTGCTCAGTACACGGCATAGGCTCTCGCTTGGGAATTGGGTGAAGTATGTGTTGGATGTGTGTTAGGACACGCCCGCTCAGTATTCAACGTCGTAGCACCGTTGCCCAGTCGTGGGAAATACGACGGCACACGGCTCAGAAAGTCATTCTTCACTGCGTCCACCATCACGAAGCAGGAAATATTAAAACGGCTATGCCAAGACTCTGGCTGCCAGTTCTCATTTGCTTGGCGACGCTCGCCTCATCGTCACAAGTTCCTTCGTCCGCTGAAATCAAATCTCCCGATCTGAACCTGAAAACCTACAAGATTATTCAGACGCGAGGGAACTCAAGGGGAGAAAAAATAGTTTGCGAGCTTTTGGATCGGGAGACCGAATCGGCGAAGAGAGAACTCGGTAGCGAAATCACTCGGGCCAATTACGACTTCGTTTTTCTTAGGCAAGAAAACTTCGGTGTCATCCCTGAGTACGTTTTGCGGATCGTCCCGAAGCGGAAGGATAAATACCTTTTACGCGGGCAGATCTGGGTAGATGCGAGCACTTTCCGGATCCGTCGCATTGAAGGAGTACCCGCCAAAAGCCCCTCTCTTTGGATCAAGGGCATTCATATCACACTGCAATATGCGGAACTGGGTGGTATGTGGGTACCCGTTTCCTTCGATGCCATTGCTACGGTCCGCTTCTTAGGGGAATATACCCTTGCTGGCCTTAATATCCAAGACGCCGACCCGTTATCCACTGCACCGAATAGCCATCCGCGGTAAGCTCTGGGATTTTCAACAATGCGACGGCAGCTTGCAAAGGAATCCCAAAATGCAGAGCAATGTATTCCGAGGAAAGTGTAGCCAGCTACTCTTAGGTAGGTCTCCACGGAGACTTGCTAACTCCCATGTCAGTCGGCAAAAACAGGTGTTTAGCGGCCAAGCCAAGGCGAACTAGGATTCCGGGTTGCGCCATCCACCGACATGTGTAGCGAGGCGATCGGCTTCTTCAGGCCCCCACTCTCCCGGATTGTACGTACGCAGAGGCACGACATTGTTAAGAATCGGATCGACAATCGACCACGCAGCCTCTACTACATCCTCGCGAACGAAAAGCAATTTTTTCCCGTGCATGGCATCCGTCAGAAGACGTTCATACGGGCTTTCTTGCTCAGTTGTGTCTTTCTCGACGGCGGAAAGCTCCACTGGCATGGGTAGCATTTGCGGGCCTGGGCGCTTCACTTGCGCTCCTAAGTTCAAGGAAAAATCAGGACCCAGCCGAAACCGCAAGTAGTTGCTGTTAGAAATCTGTTCTCGCAAGGGAGAAGCCTTCAGTCTTACAAACACCTCGGTTGCGTCCATTGGCAGGCATTTCCCTGCTCTGATCAAAAACGGAACGCCTGTCCAGCGCCAGGAATCAAGGTGCAGGCGAACCGCTGCATAGGTCTCGACTTGGGAATCGGACGCCACACCGCTTTCATTGCGGTACCCCGCGAACTGACCACGAACTGCATCGTCAGCTGCAATGGGCGCGATCGCTCGGAACACCTTGAATTGTTCGTCATGCAGAGCTCGGGGTGTCAGCTCCGTGGGGGGTTCCATGGCGAGAAGAGCCACGACTTGAAGTAGGTGATTTTGTACGACATCCCGGATGGCGCCACTCTCGTCATAGACCCGTCCGCGTCCGCCGACGCCGAAAGATTCGGCCATGGTGATCTGGACATGATCGACGTAGTGACGATTCCAGATCGGTTCGAGGAAGGTGTTCGCAAACCGAAAGAAATACAGATCCTCCACCGCCTCCTTCCCGAGGAAATGATCGATTCGAAAAATCGCGGATTCCGGGAACGCCGAGTGCAGGGTCGCATTCAGTTTTCGCGCCGACGCTAGGTCTCGCCCGAACGGTTTCTCAACAATGACCCGTGTATTCCCCGCATAGTTGGCTTTTCCTAGTGCCTGTACAACCGATCCAAAGAGGTCAGGAGGAATTGCCAGATAGTGGAGTGGACTGCGCGCTTCACCAAGAGCCTTGGTTAGTTTTTCAAAGGTTTTAGGATCCTGGTAGTCACCGTCGATGTATTGAAGCAATTGCACGAGCTTGGTGTAGGCTTTTTCATCGATTCCACCGTGCTGCGTTAGGCTGTCGCGCACTCGCGCCTGTAATTGTTCAATCGTCCAGCCCGATTTGGCCACACCAATGATGGGTACATTGAAATTGTCGCGGAGGATCATCTGCTGCAACGCGGGAAAAATCTGCTTATACGCCAAGTCTCCGGTCGCGCCAAAAAACACAAAGGAATCAGAGGTCCCTGGCTCCTGTGGCTGCAGGCGGGGCGCAAGTTGTTGTGAGTCTGCTTTCATTATGCAAGCGACTTCAGGTTCATTCGTCGATTCGTCTTTTCCATTCTCGGTAATTGACTGGCCTGCCAAATCGATTGAGATCTTCCCTTGACTTCGTAACTCCGCGGCGAACGCGTCCGTTCCGTACCTTGTTTCTCTGACCACAAGCGGTAGCCCCCGACGAATGCGTTCCCATTCGCCCCCAAACGTGTTTTCGCCGGCAGTGTTTTGATCCTCTTCACATTTCCGCCTCCCAGCACGACGTAGTCCGCTTCCAACGCCTTCTGGAGTTCTTCCACGATGCGAGCAACATAGCGGCGCCATTTCCTCTTTCCCATGCGCTTGAGACCTCTCAACCCCAAGTAATCTTCATACGTTTTTCCCTTCTTGTAGGGCAGATGCGCTAGCTCCATAGGTTCTACGATGCCATCCACAATCATCGCCGAACCGAGTCCCGTGCCGAGTCCGAGAAAAAGCATCCGCCCGCCCTGGTATGAGCCAATGGCTTGCATGGCGGCGTCATTAATTACTTTCACGGGACAACCGAGCCCCTTGGCATAATCAAATCCTACCCATCCCTTACTCATATTGTATGGTTCGTGAAGAGGTCTTCCGTGCACTACAGCCCCCGGATACCCGATCGCGGCAACCTCATAGTGCCAGTCGCTTGCGGCCTTCCTCACCCAGTTGCGCATTAGCCGGGCCGTCATCTTTGGTCCTGAAGCGATCTTTCGCGGCGTCCGCTGGCGCTGGCCTCTGGCCAAAATCTTCAAATGACTACCTCCCACGTCGACCACAAGAACCCTCTGAGCCATTCATCCCTCCGTTTTCTGCTGACTGCGCTTCGATCGACCGAGTGAGGATCGGAGGCGGCTGGCCCTGCTAATAGGGTACGTGATGCGATTGCGTCGCACACGCCAAAAAGAAGTAAGAGAGTGCACCTGGGAACGCGTCTTGCTCATGATATCCTCGACGCGGATTCCGAGCACCGTAAGCGCATCCTCAATGAGGGAACGGTGGCAACGCCAAGGAACCGCTTCCGCGCACATCAATACGCTCCCTTTTTGCCTAGCTAACTTGATCAACCTCTGTAACCCCGCGTCGAATTCCGAGGTCTGCATGTAGTCGGCAAATCCACGAAACGAGCTATTTCGCCACCCCATGTTCGGAGAATCGCGTCGCGCGTGACGCAGGCCTCCGAGCTTCCGCAAGTGCACGTAGCCGATCCTCGCGGCCCGCAGCTTTGTGCGCAGGTCGCCTGGTTGAACTGCGGGTTGTGTCGTGAACGTGGGATAGTGCGCACATCTATGACACGCTCTACTCGGTTCGCTCGCAGAAGATCGAGAAAGACTTTCCACGTGCGCGTGGAATGCCCAATCGTCAAGACGGCGGAGGTGCAAACGTTTTGAGTCAGATCCCCGCCTCCTGGCTGAAATACTGATAATCTTCTCGCCAGCCGCCTTGGCCCTGGCCAATGGTTTTGTAGTCCTCGATAAACTCGATGGCGCGGATGTACTTCACCATTGCGAATCCAAGCTGCGTTTCAACGCGGAGTCGGAGCGGTGCTCCGTGCAAAATTGGCAGCGGCTTGCCATTCATTTCGTAGGCAAGAATTGTCTGCGGATCTTCCGCCAGTGCCAAGCGAATCGTGCCATAGAAGTATCCCAGTCCTTGGGCATTTGGCTCCGATGTGGATTTGTTGTCGAGCGCATAGAAAACGACGTAGCGGGCAGCGGGAAGCGGATGGCAAAGTCCGACAATGTGCTGCAGCGATACACCGCCCCACTCCGCAATGCCTGACCAGCCCTGGATGCAGCAATGCTTTGTAATTTGAACTTGTTTCGGCATCACGCGCAGGTCAGCCAGCGTCAGGCACAGGGGCTCAGCAACCAATCCACTGACTTTCAGGTTGTAGTTTGCGAATTGATCGCGGGCCATGGCCAGATAGGTTTCCTCGGTTGGCGGGCGACCGTTCACCCAGAAGTAAGGCGAGATGTCCGCAGTGGAGTAGTGCTGTGCCGAGTGTTCATGGCCGAAGAGAAAAGTGCGCAGCGGGTCGGTGATTGACTGAGTGGCTTTTTGAACGAAGCGGGGGCGGCGACGCGAACACACAGTGGTCACGACGTGGATCGCGGCGATGCCCGTCAGCCCAGAAAGCCAGACCACAAGAGCCAGCGTCAGGTGTGGATTGTGCGTCTGCCCCAGAACAATCAGTGCCAGCTCGGTCTGGAAACCGTGCAGAGCGACGATCGAGACGTGTCCAATGAAGAATAAGATGAACGCACAAAGGCCCAGAAAATGCAGACTCCTGGCGCCCTGACGCCCGTGAAAGAGTTTTATATACCGCGGGAAACGAGCGGCAACCGCTGGGGACATCGCTATTCCCGTCGCAATACTGAACGGAGCTAGCAAGAATATGACTGCCGCGTAGCTCAACTGCTGTAATGCGTTATATGTTCCAGGTGTTTCCACGACGTGGAAGCTTAGATAGCGAAGCAGGGCCTGCCATGCCTCCGGAACAATCTGCCAGGAAGTTGGAATCAGTCGTCGCCACTCCGGTGTGACGAAAAGCATCACCACGTATACCAAACCCGTCAACAGCCACGCGAAATCTGCGAGAAAGTGCCAGTGCCGTCCGAGACCGAGATTTTGGTGGCCCGGCAGGGCAATCGCGGACGGGAATGAAGTTTCTTCGTCACTCGCCGTCCATAGTCGGTCCTCGGGTCGCCGCTTCCTCGTGAACTTGAGCCACTCGCTACCCGGCGTGCAGTGATCGTTCCAGTAGAATCTCGGATGTGCACTCAAGATCTCGAGACCACTGCGGATGAGAAGCGAGAGGAGCAAAAAATTGAAGAAATGCGCCGCGCGGAGCCATAACGGAAAGTCCAGAACCTTCACTAGGAAACGCTCCCGAAATCCGGATCTATAGGGTTCTCACTTAATGCCTCTCCCAGAAATGTTGCGTGCTGGCTCAGGCAACTCGCCGCGCACTTCTCTTGGGATGCTCACGCAGGATTCTTTCGATATGCACTTGTAATTCAGTTGCCATGTTCTTTTTGGCATCTTCGAAACTACTGCCACGGACCGTGACCGACGGGCTTTTACAGAGCCCCTTCCATCCGTCATCTTCCGCCCAGAAATCGCAGTCAATCGGTATACTCGCGGTCACCTGTAGGTTTACCACTTGAGAAGTCATAGTCACCCCGTCCGAATCTTGGTTGTGCGAGTCAATCATCAAGAGAAAGCAAGGTGACCTCACGCGCTGAAAGAACCGGCTATCCCTTTTATTTCGGTGGAGGTCACGCGATGCGAGCGCTCCGAATTTCTCTCTTGCGGGCTGCCTGACTTTCAAGCAGCACTCTCTTTTTCTGTTTCAACGAGGCCAGCAGTTCGTCCAAAGAACGGGTAAAGGCAATGATCCCATCAGCCAGCAGTTTTTCTGTGATTGCTCCCAGGTCGATATCCAGCTCGGCCAGGCGAGCCAGCGTGTTTTCGGCGTCTTGCTCTCCTGCTTCGAGTGTTGGCTGCACCCGGCCGTGATCACGGAATGCATTCAGCGTTGCGGGTGGAATGGTATTGATGGTGTGAGGTCCGATTAACTCTTCGACGTATAAAACGTCTGAGAAAGCTGGGTTCTTGGTCCCGGTGCTTGCCCACAATGGACGTTGGAGCCGTGCCCCGCGACGCCTGAGATCCTCGAATGGAGCTCCTAGAAAGATCTCACGAAAGCGCTGATAGACAACCCTGGCATTCGCAATCGCTATCTTTCCGCGCAGTGACAATGCCTCAGGAGTTCCGACCGCCTCCAGTGTCCGGTCGACTTCGGTATCCACGCGGCTGACAAAGAAGGAAGCCACGGACGAGACCTGCTGAGGATTCTTGTTTCGCTTCAGGCCACGCAGGTAAGCCTGAGCCACGGCTTCGTAGTGGGCGCGCGAAAACATCAGCGTGATATTGACGTTGATTCCCTCGGCGATCAAGACCTCAACGGCCTGAACACCCGGCACGGTAGAGGGGACCTTCACCATCAAGTTGAGCCGGTTTACGGCCTTCCACAAATGTTGCGCTTCCGTGACGGTCCGAGCGGTGTCATAAGCCAGTCGCGGGGACACTTCGATGCTGACGAACCCATCCGCACCCTTCGTTTGATCGTAGACTGGCCGCAAGATGTCCGCGGCCATCTGGAGATCCTCGATTTCGAGTTTTTCGAATAGTGTGGATGCATCGCTGTCCGGATCTAGCGCCAGCAGCGAACTCAAGGCATCGTCGTAGTCGGTTCCTGCTGCAATCGCCTTGTCGAAGATGGTGGGGTTGCTGGTGACACCGTGCACGCCATAGTCTTCTACCAGTCGCTGGAAGTCGCCGCTCGTGATCAAATCACGACGAATGTAATCTAGCCAAATGGATTGCCCAAAATCTCCGAGTTGTTTTAGTGAGTCCATAGCGTTTTCTCCCAACCCAATCGAGACCAAGAACTATTTCTCGGGGTGGTGTTGCCCTCGGCAGTTCGCCCGTCTTGGCATTTCAGTAGCCGGCAAACTCTTCTGCCCGAATGTCATCCTCGTTGACCCCGGCTTTTACAAGCGTCTGCTGCATGGCCGCTACCATCGTGGGAGGTCCGGCAATGTAATAGATCGGTCCTTGCAGTCTCGCTAGATGTCTGCACAGCATCTCCTTGTCTATCAGAACCGTCTCGCCGTTCCATTCTTCCTTGGATTTCGACATTTCTGTCATGGTGCAGATCAAGCGGAAGTTCGGATTCGTCGTCTCCAAGGCTGGGAGAGCGTCCAGGAAGGCTGCGTCTTCGGGCCGTCGATTGGAATAGAAAAGGTATAACTTGTGCGGGAGCCGGTCCTTATCCGCTTGTCGCACGATGCTGAGAAAAGGCGTAATCCCGATTCCGCCGGCGAGGAACACGGCCGGCTTTGCCGGATTCTTGTGCAGAGTAAAGGAGCCTGCGGCCGATCCTATTTTGACTTCCGTTGCTAGCGGCACTTTCTTCAGTGAGCGCTTGAACGCCGAGTCACGCATCCGCGTGGTAAACATCAACTCGTTTTCAAACGGAGAACTGGCGATGGAAAATGTGCGTGTGTTTCCCTCGGCGTCAGTCTCCGGGGGAGCGTTGAGCGTCACATCGGCGGACTGCCCCGCCTTGAAGTTGAATCCGGACGGCTTTTCGAAGTAAAAAGCCATCGTACCTTCTGCAACTTCTTCCCGACGTATCAGGTTGGACGTTTGACCTGCCATTTGACCTGGCATCACAGCCGCTTCGGTAGCCATGGCTACCTCCTTAATAGCGCAATTAAGTGGTGTGCGTTACAGCCACTATTGCCAGCTCCCGCAGCAGGGCTCGCTGAAGCGGTTAATGGAAAACGTCTAGCTGCCGGAGACGGCCTTCCGTGCCATATCCGCCGGGCTCACGGCCGTGTCAGGGGCACCGCCTTCATCATCCATTCGCGACACAGCCTCTTCGTCCAAGTGCAGCTGAGTGGATGAAAAGGATTCTGAGGCGTCAGTCTTTTCTCTTCGCCACGAGATGGTCAGCAACAGGGCACTCTGTTCCAGCGCCTCGACATCGTGCAGTACGCCGCAATCCAGCACCAACAAATCGCCAGCCGACACATTCACCTTCCGATCGGCCAAATGTATACAGGCCCGACCCTTCAACTGTTGAATGGAGATCCTTCCCTCGGCTTTGTGCTGGCGCATTCGAGTGCCGCTCTTCATCAAAATTAGAACGATCCGGAAATCCGGATATTTCGCGAGCGTTTTGGAACTGCGCCCAGTTTCACGCACCCAGGAGTCTTCTTGCCGCAGTTGCTGCAGCTCTCGTTCTAAGTCGATTTGCAACAGAGGTTCCGCTAACCCAGGCAATCGATTCAATGCTTCCATGCCATCGCCGGGATGGCAGGTGCTGAGATTTGTAGCCATGATGAACACCTTCTATCTGTGCAGCAGAGCAGTTCGTGTTTAAGTGCTAAGCAATGAACTTGAATTAGGGAACGTGCAACCCAAGCTCTGAAACCTCAGGGGACCCGAGAAGATTATGATCGACGATATGTTGCGGCAAAACTGGTCAACATTGCACAGTCTCCCCATAGATCTCTAGCTACTGCGTCGCCAAACCCCTAGCGAAAGGCGAAGGAAGCTGGAAACTCTGGATTGAGCGGCTGACAGACCAAGAGACACGTGACCTGAACGAGTACCTCAAATCGCTCTAGCCCGAGCGGCCATTTGCAATTTGACCGACTTGGAGCGTACCCGGCCGCCAGATGCGCATACCGGAATCAACGTCGGTAGGACGCCTGAACAGTCTCCCAAATCAGCAAATTCTCGACCTCAGTTTAACGTAACTGGTTCCCGACATTTTCTGATTTGGAAGAATTGCTAAGGCTGCTTCCCTTAATGTTTCGCGGTCTGCTCGATCTTGGATAAAAGTAGCTGTATTTCTGAAAGTGCAGCGGAGTCCCCCTTTGCCAGATCCGCTGTGATCTGATCGCGGGTTGCCAACGTGTCACGAAGCAAATTGCGAAGCACAGGGTCCCCCGTACTGCTCTGAATTCGCTGAGTTTTATCGAAGAACTCTTTCGAATACTCTCCAGCCTTTCCGTAGTTCTTTTGGACGACTTCGAGAAACATCACTGTCGCTGTGTCGCGAAGCTGCGACAATTGTTCGCTGGCCTGACACGAGACCAATTCTTTGGTCGAGGCAGACAGTTGCCACTGTGCCTGCTGCAGTCTGGAATATTGCGGGATGAATCCGGCAAGAAATCCAACGATTAACAGCACAAACCAAATGGCGATTTTACGTGGCATCGATCTTCCCTCTGCACCCCTTCAAGCTCAGCCACTTCACTCTGCTCTCCAGTCTTCTTCTACGAGGCCTACCCGCAATTCGTTGTCTGCCTTCGTGTGAGGCTAAATCTTAACGTTTCAGAAACTCGCTTCACGCGCGACGCACGAGCCACACAATCACCAGAATCACAATAATTGTTCCTACCACACCCATACCTAACATAGCTCCTCCTAGCGGACACATAGGCCATCAAGGTTACCCATGCAGATATGATAGGGCTGGATTCCGGCTGTCGTCTGATCAAAACCAGACACCGAACAGATTGGGCTCCCACCTCATTCGCACGGTGCAAACATGGCTGAGTGGCTTGGATCGAACACATTTGAGTGAAATCATTCCGTTCCTTACCGAATACTTAATCGGCTTCGGCTCCGTCTTGCACGGAAGCGTGCGTCAACATTTGTTGAGGTGAATCACGCTCTGCATTTATATTGCTGATCTTGGTACGCCTGAGTCTGGATGATTGAGGCGTTCTCTGGCTTCGTAGTTCTCCGCGACAGAGCGCGGCTGGCTGCCATCAGCCATTGTGAGCATAACTGATCAGCAGAGGTGCATCCCGGTCCCCCACAATCGACAGTGGTGAAGATCTCCAGTTAGGACGGCCTCCAGTGAAGCAAATCACGACCGCGAAGAGAAAACCTGATTTCGATCCACACACCTTTCTTACAACAATTGGGAAGGGTAGGGATATGGTGTCTTTTCAAAAGAAGAAGACGATCTTCGCTCAAGGCGATTCTAGGGACGGCCTGTTCTTTGTCCAAACCGGGAAGGTGCAGCTCAGTGTGGTATCGGAAAACGGGAAGGAAGCAACTCTTGGCATTTTAGGCAAAGGCGACTTTTTCGGAGAAGGCGGTCTCGCAGGTCAGCCCTTACGCATGTCGTCGGCAACCGCATTGACAGACTGCGTCCTGTTGCACGTCGAACGGAAGGCGATGGTGCATGCGGTCACTCACGTTGTAGAGCTGCTTAACTTCGTGCAGAATCGCAATCGAAGACATGGGAACACAACTCCTGAAAGCCTACCAGGAGAGAAAACCTCAGGTGGCTGACTTAGTTCAGGGAATTTAAGAGAGGGTTCAGGGTCGATCCAAACGGTCGAACCCCTCATCAATCCCGCAAATTGGGATCAAGCAGCAAGGCTATGCGCTCATCCAGTGATCGCGTTAACCGCGCCAACGACGGTATCCCCAGCCCCCGCCACCGAGCAAAAACAGCACCAAAAGAACAATCAATACGGTTTCCATGTTGGAACCTCATTTGTAAAAGGAACCTGGACTGGCCTTTGAAAGGGTAATCTCACTTCTTCCCTACACAACATCCTAGAAGTGGCCAAGAAGGATGTCTGATCACATTAGACCACTCTGAGCGATTCAATTTGCATCACGCACCCTGTAGGATTGTGAGCACGCATCGAGCCGTGATTCTTATGCGGTTTGGGCTCCAACTATTTCGTGCCGACACTCGCCCCAGCTCGATGGACGCGATTGCTGTTGAAATCACTTGGCCCCGGCGTTATCACCGGAGCGGCCGACGATGACCCATCTGGCATTGCCACATATTCTGTGGCGGGCGCGCAGCTTGGAACCAAGCTTCTCTGGACTGCACTCCTGACGTGGCCGCTGATGGCCGCGGTTCAAATGATGTGTGCCCGAATCGGAATGGTGACAGGGAAAGGCTTGGCCGGGAATTTTAGTCAGCGATTTCCAAAGTGGCTGCTGCAGGTTTTCGTCATAGCCCTGCTTTCGGCCAACACCATTAACATCGCGGCAGACCTGGCCGGCATGGCGGATGCAGCTGAAATGCTGTCGGGCGTCAATGCGCACTGGTTTGTAGTGGTTTTCGCCCTGTTGATCTCGTGGGCTACGGTTCGGCTCCGTTACCACCAGATAGCGAACGTTCTCAAGTGGCTGGTGCTGGTGCTCTTCGCCTACCCCATCACCGCGTTTGTGGTGGGGGCTGATTGGGGCGGAGTGATGCGCGATACCCTAGTGCCGTCGATGCCGCATACCAAAGATGAATGGTCGATGCTAGTGGCCATCCTCGGCACCACCATCAGTCCCTATTTGTTTTTTTGGCAGGCAAGTGAAGAAGTTGAAGAAGAAAAAGCGGCCGGTCTCAATTCGCTTTCTCAACGGAGAGGAGCAACGGCCATTGAACTTCAGCTGAGGAAAATGGATGTCGGCGTCGGCACGTTTTTTTCGAATCTGGTCATGTTTTTTATCATTCTGACAACCGCCGTCACGCTCAACCGCCACGGCATTACGCACATCGAGACTACTCGCCAGGCCGCCGAAGCGCTTCGACCTCTCGCGGGGAAGTTTGCAGCAACCCTGTTCACCGTCGGTATTGTCGGTGTCGGATTTCTTGCCATCCCGACGTTGGCGGGATCAGCGGCATACGCCTTCGCGGAAACGCTGGGGTGGCGCCAAGGTCTAGACAAGAAATTGAAGCAGGCACGCGCGTTTTACGCTCTCATTCTCATCTCGACTGGGGTGGGAGTCGGACTGGACTTTGCAGGCATCAACCCCGTGAAGGCACTCTACTGGACCGCTGTCATCAACGGATTGTTAGCTCCCTTCCTTCTCGTCGCAATCCTGGTCGTCGCTTCGGACAGGAAAGTGATGCAGGGCCAACCGAGTTCTCGCTTGGGGTGGGCCGTCGTGGCGATCACTACCGTGGCAATGTTCGCCGCGGGTGTAGCCATGTTTGTTGTGTAGACCGTTAGTCTCGTTGCCGTCGAGCCGCACGCTCGCCTCAGTTTGGCCAAAATAATTGTCAGAACTGTGCTGTTTGGACCGGTCGAGCCATTCTTGCTAGGCCTATTCTGTATCTATCGAGCCGATGAACAGTCGTGGCGAGGAGCGCCCTTCCGGCCTCGTGGAAGAGGAAACTCTTATGATCCATGGCGCCAACAAGCCGATACCCAAACTGCGTAAAGCTCCCCAACCACCCCTGTCACACGTTGGGGCGATTCCTGACACCGACCGGGCCAAGAGGCCACCGCTCTCCGAGCCTTCTGCCCCCGGCCAGGAGTTGACTCCCGGAGATCGGGTTGAGGGTTTGGGCAACTTCGGAAAGCCGACAGGAGAAATCGGCACAGTTGAGAGAGCTAACGAAGAGGACGCGGTCGTCAAATGGGATGACGACGGTCGCACGAGACTCCACCAACCGTCGCTCAAGAAGATCTAAGCAGTCCGATCACTGTCGTTTGCACCCGTGATTTTGGACCATTGGAGAACCCAAATGACCAACTCGGACCTCATCCGCAAAATACTATTTCGATCTCGCCTTAACATGTACCGTCGTTAGGCTCAACCCGATCGGTACAGGCGAGAGTACATTGATGGTCCTTTCTCTGCCCTCCGCACACAGTTTCTGATTTACAAGGCCATCAATTCTGAACAGTTTTTCACAGCCTAAAGTTTGATACTGGCCGTTCACAGAGGTTTGATCGCAGCGGGAACTTCGTGAACAAGTTGTTTTATTGGACATTCTTGATGCAGGGAGGTTTCGATGAATTTAAATCTGCTGGATCCGAAGCTGATGGGGCTCGCCGCCCTGGCGATTCTGGTCATCGCAGTGGTTGTTTGGCTGTACGTGCGAAAACGCAGGAGTACGACTGCAGACCTGCGGCAAAAGTTTGGACCCGAGTACGAGCGGGCAGTGCAGAAGCATGGATCAGAACGAAAAGCAGAAGCGAAACTAGCGGATCGCCAGGAGCGGGTGGAAAAGCTCAGCATTCGCGATCTTGACCCGAGGGAACGCGAACGTTTTTCAAAACAGTGGGAGTCTGTACAGTCGCGGTTTGTCGATTCCCCAAAGGGAGCGGTCGCTGAAGCCGATGACCTGGTGTCATCTTTAATGAAAACTCGTGGGTATCCCGTATCCGATTTCGATCAACGGGCGGCCGACATTTCTGTCGCCCATCCCCGGGTGGTGGAGAATTACCGCTCTGCGCATGAGATTGCGCTGCGGGTTGGGAACAATGGAGCAAGTACAGAGGATCTGAGAACGGCGATGATTCACTACCGCTCTCTATTTGAGGAGCTGGTGCAGGTCCCAACGATTGTGGAAAGAAAAGAGGTGGCGTAAATGGTTGAACTGAAGAGAATAGAGATAGAGGAGGAACTTCCGACGGCCGAATTGGCGAGCGACGACATTCCGGCAAAGCAGCTCGAAAGACCCAAGCTGGTAAAAGGCCAGGAGCCGAAACCTCTGGATAGAGCGGCTGCGATCTCAGAGTCTATGCCGTTGTTTGCTGAACCGGAGATGGTAGATTTCCGATCGCAGTGGAGCAAGCTACAGACTGGTTTCGTGGACGAGCCGCGCCGAACGGTCGAAGAAGCAGACAAGCTGGTAGCTGCGGTGATGCGGCGACTCGCGGAAGGTTTCGCCAACGAACGATCCGGCTTGGAAAAGCAGTGGGATCGCGGCGACGCCGTCTCCACTGAGGACCTGCGAATTGCCCTACAGCGGTATCGTTCCTTTTTCGACAGATTGCTGAAACTGTAACGATGACACCTTTCGGAAGGTAAGAGGAAGCGCTCCACACGAGCATATGCGGACTTAATGTTATTCAACAGCAAGGGAGAAAACAGATGAACCCAAGTACACAGGACGAGATTCAAGGCACTGTCCATGAAGTGAAAGGCAAAATCAAAGAGACGGCAGGCAAAGTTACGAACAGTTCTAAGTTAGAGGCCGAAGGCAATGCTGAACAAAACACCGGCAAAGTTGAGAAAAAAGTCGGGCAGATCGAAAAAGTGTTCGAGAAGTAAATTAGCCGAAGCTCTACCTGGACCTTGTTCATGCGTTTGGGAAGCTGATGTACCTCGATTCTCTGACGTCAGTTTCAGAATTCAGGTGCTCGCAAAGGAGCACAGGAGGCTTGACATGCTTTGGACTATTTTCGTTGTTCTTTTGATTTTGTGGCTTCTGGGTTTCAGTCTCCATATTGGCGGAGGCCTAATCCACTTGCTACTCGTTGTGGGATTGGTCGTTCTGGTCATTAACTTACTGAGCGGACGACGAAGTTCAGTTTAAGGAAGAACAGTAGAGTACCTATACTGGGAGACCACTGATGTGAATCGCCTGGCCCCTACTTTGCTCCGGCTCCGGCTCCGGCTCCAAGATTGGGGAAAGGCTGACAAATCCTCCCATGAATCGTCACGGAGTGGCCAAAATTGGACAGCTTAGAAGGAGCTAGTTCTGCCACACTCTGGCTATGACAACGAAAACGATTCCGGAATACCTTGAGGACGAGCGCCAAAAAGATAGAGACGCTCAGCTGCGTACGGAAGAAGAGGCCGCTCGTATCCAGCCTCTGAATCATGGCCACCATCGCACTTCGAAACAGCCCAAGCTGGAATTGCTATCTTCGGCTAAAGCGGCACCCAAGACGAAAAAAACTGCGGCAGCATCTCGGAAAAAGCCACGCACCGGGCGAAAGACGGCGACGAAAACCCGCAAGGCGGCGTGACCCAATAAGAAAATCTTAGTCCAACAGTTCGTGAGAGTTCCTTGCAACGCCAAAAGGGGTCGCCGGGCTATTGGGTGTCAATCAGTTCTTTGAACAAGACTTGGCACAGTAGAGGTCTGTTGAGCCGGTTCCGAGATTCGAAAAACCGCGAGAGCTGATTCCGCATCGAAGTTAGAACGCTAAAACTCTAGGAGTGCATCCATGCTCAACATAAGCAAGGCATTCAGCAGTTTTTCGGTGAACGATATTCAGAAGGCCGGGGAATTTTATGGCAAGACGCTGGGGCTCGAACTTTCCAGCGGTCCGGAAGGCACCCTGGTTGTGCCCCTTTCTGGCGGCACCAAAGCTCTGATGTACCCTAAACCCAACCACCAGCCTGCCACTTTCACCGTCTTGAATTTTCCCGTCGAGAGCGTAGAAAAAGCCGTGGATGAACTGAGCGAACGCGGCGTGCGATTTGAAGTCTATAACGAACCCAACTTGAAGACGGACGCGCGCGGGATTTCTCGCGGGAATGGACCCACGATCGCGTGGTTCAAGGATCCAGCGGGGAATATCCTGTCGGTGCTGGAAGCGGCTTAGCGGATTCGTTCCCAAGAGAAGGCTTCAACGGGCAGGGTTGTAGACCGTTGACACCGCTGCGCCGGACTCCCATTCAATAAAAAATGGCGGAGTGCAAACTCGCACTCCGCAACAAATCAAGAATGGATCGACTGAGTCTGCCGCCTTGCGACCCTTCGGCTTGACTGTTTTCTTGTCTCGTTTCGCGGCGAATTCTTTCGCCACGGCTTTCTGGAGCTTTTCAGTGTCAACCCGGTAGCGTTTGGCGGCGTCCGTGAGAGCGTCGTTGCGGCTTGCTAAGCTGAGTTTCAACACGGTCTGCTCTTGTTTGTCGCACGAGGCTTCGTTCCATTTTAATCTCCAGCGACACTTTGCGAGTGCTGGGCAGTCCTGGGATTCAGTTGGCTCTGAGAGGCAGATACGTGTGCGAACTGAATCTGCTTGGCGAGGCCGAACACCTTGAGCATCCAGATCCCGTACCAGTTCATGTCTACCTCATACCAGCGTAGGCCGTGTCGAGCGGAAGTGGGATGCGCAT
>Ga0185299_10003224_pt1 | contig 22360 bp, 21 predicted proteins | sample PaiPotPPA55metaG_FD_128002 | JGI IMG/M metagenome (GOLD analysis project Ga0185299, IMG submission 128002) | Iron sulfur acid spring bacterial and archeal communities from Banff, Canada, to study Microbial Dark Matter (Phase II) - Paint Pots PPA... ... | reverse complement strand
GTCCAGGCCGAAGGCGATGCCGCCGTGCGGCGGCGGGCCGAAGTTGAAGGCGTCGAGCAGGAAGCCGAACTTGGACTCGGCCTCCTCCTGGCTCAGGCCGATCGCCTTGAACGCCCGCTGCTGCACTTCGCGCTGGTGGATACGGATCGAGCCGCCGCCCAGCTCCGTGCCGTTGAGCACGAGGTCGTACGCGTTCGACAGCGCGCTGCCCGGGTCCTTCTCGAAGCCCTCGAGCCATTCCGGCGTCGGTGACGTGAAGGGGTGGTGCATCGCGTGCCAGCCCGCGAACTCGCCCTTCTCGTTCGTGAGCGGCTCGAACATCGGGAAGTCGACGACCCACAGGAACGCCCAGCGGCTCTCGTCGATCAGCTCGCAGCGCCGGCCGATCTCCAGCCGCGCCGCGCCCAGCAGCTCCTGCGAGGCGGTCTTCTCGCCGGCCGCGAAGAACACCGCGTCGCCGTTCTTCGCGCCGACGGCCGCGGCCAGGCCGGACAGGTGCTCGGCGGAGAGGTTCTTGGCGACCGGGCCCTTGGCCTCTCCGGACTCCGCGTCGAAGACCACGTATGCCAGACCCCTGGCACCGCGCGCCTTGGCCCAGTCCTGCCAGCCGTCGAGCTCCTTGCGGGTCTGCGACGCGCCGCCGGGCATGACGACGGCGCCGACGTACTCGGCCTGGAAGACCCGGAACTCGGTCCCCTTGAAATACTCGGTGAGCTCGACGAGCTCCTGGCCGAAGCGCACGTCCGGCTTGTCCGAGCCGTAGCGCGACATCGCCTCGGCGTACGTGAGCCGGGGCAGCGGCAGCGGGATCTCGACGCCGGCGACCCGGCTCCAGATCCGCTGGTAGATCTTCTCCGCGAGCTCAAGCACGTCCTCCTGCTCGACGAAGGACATCTCGATGTCGAGCTGGGTGAACTCCGGCTGCCGGTCGGCGCGGAAGTCCTCGTCCCGGAAGCAGCGGGCGATCTGGTAGTAGCGCTCCAGGCCGCCGACCATCAGCAGCTGCTTGAACAGCTGCGGCGACTGCGGCAGCGCGTACCAGGAACCGGGCTGCAGCCGCACCGGCACCAGGAAGTCGCGCGCGCCCTCGGGCGTGGCCCGGGTCAGGTACGGGGTCTCGACGTCGAAGAAGCCGCTCTCGTCCATCACCTCGCGGATCACCCGGGTGACCCGGGCGCGGGTGCGGATATTGTGCGCCATGTCCTCGCGCCGCAGGTCCAGGTAGCGGTAGCGGAGCCGGACCTCCTCGTTGATGTTCGAGCTCTTACGCTCGTCGATCGGGAAGGGCAGCGGCGCCGCCTCGGACAGCACGTCGACCGTCTCGACGACGACCTCTACCTCGCCGGTGGCCAGGTCCGCGTTGGCGTTGCCCTCGGGACGCAGCCGCACCTCGCCGGTCGCCGAGACGCAGTACTCGTTGCGCAGGTCGTGTACGGAGTCCTCGTCGCGCACGACGACCTGTACGACCCCGGAGCCGTCGCGCAGGTCGAGGAAGGTGACGCCGCCGTGGTCGCGACGCCGGGCAACCCACCCGGCCAGGGTGACGGTGGTGCCTGCGTCGGCGGCCCTGAGGGACCCCGCCTCGCGCGTGCGGATCACGACAGCTTCTCCTTGATCGTCGGAATGATCTGGTCGAAGGACACCGGGGACTGCTCCCCGCTGACCAGGTCCTTGAGCTGGACCAGGTTCTCGGCGAGGTCGCGCTCGCCGGCGACCAGAGCGTAGCGTGCGCCGGACCGGTCGGCGGCCTTCATCGCGCCCTTGATGCCGCGGACGCCGAAGACGCTGTCCGCGCTCACGCCCTGCCGACGCAGCTCGGTGACCACGCCGAACAGCAGCTTGCGCGCCTCATCCCCCAGCGGCACGGCGAACACGTCCACCCGCGGCACGTCCGTGGCCAGCAGCCCCTCGGCCTCCATCGCCAGCACGGTCCGGTCCACGCCGAGACCCCAGCCGACCGACGGCAGCGAGGGCCCGCCGAGTAGTTCGGACAGGCCGTCGTAGCGCCCGCCGCCGCCGACCGCGGACTGCGAACCGAGGCCGTCGTGGACGAACTCGAACGTGGTCCGGGTGTAGTAGTCCAGGCCGCGCACAAGCTTCGGGTCATCGGTGAACTCGACCCCGGCGCCGCGCAGCGTCTCGCGCACCTCGTCGTGGTACGCCTTGCAGTCCTCGCACAGGTAATCACCGATCAGCGGCGCGCCGACGAGCTGAGCCTGCACGTCCTCCCGCTTGTCGTCGAGGACGCGCAGCGGGTTGATCTCGATGCGCGCGCGGGTCGGCTCGTCGAGGTCGAGCTTGCGCAGGAACTCCTGCAGCGCGGCCCGGTAGATCGGGCGGCAGACCGTGTCGCCGAGCGAGTTCAGCAGCAGCCTGACGTTCTTCAGGCCCAGGCGCCGGTAGGAGTCGATCGCGAGCAGGATCAGCTCGGCGTCCAACTGCGGGTCCACCGCGCCCAGCGCCTCGGCGCCGAACTGCGAGAACTGCCGGTAGCGGCCCTTCTGCGGGCGCTCGTAGCGGAAGAACGGGCTGGCGTAGTACAGCTTCACCGGCAACGGGCCGGTCTGCAGGTTCGCCTGCAACGCGGCGCGCAGCACCGAGGCGGTGCCCTCGGGCTTGAGCGTGAGCGAGTCACCGCCGCGCGTGGTGAAGGTGTACATCTCCTTGTTCACGATGTCGGTGGACTCGCCGACGCCGCGCTTGAACAGGGCCGTGTCCTCGAAGGCCGGGGTCTCGATGTACTGGTACCCGGCCAGCCGCACGGTCTCGGCCATGGTCTCGCGCACGAGTTGGTAGGCCGCCGAGGTCGGCGGAATCAGGTCGAAGGTGCCCTTCGGCGCCCGAAAGGTGCTCATCTGTGCACTGCTCGTTTCGTCTGCGTGGTCGTCTGGCGGTCTCTACAGACCGGGACGCGCGGTATCGACGTTCTTCAATCCCCGGAGGAACGGATTCGACGCGCGTTCCCGGCCGATGGTGGTGCTGCCACCGTGCCCCGGCAGGACGAGGGTGTCGTCCGGGCGGGGCAGCACGACGCGGGCCAACGAGGCGTTGAGCTCCTCGGGGTCCCCGCCGGGCAGGTCGCTGCGGCCGATGGAGCCGGCGAACAACAGGTCGCCGCTGAACATGACGTCCGGATCCCCGGCGTCGTCCAGGCGCGGCAGCGTGAAGGTCACCGACCCCTTGGTATGGCCCGGCGCATGGTCGACGACGAGGTCGAAGCCCAGCACGTCCGCGAGGCCGAGCGGCTTGGCGTCCGCCAGCTCGCGCACCTCGTCCGGCTCGGTGAACGTCATGTCGCCGACGAACGCAGCGAACTGCGCGGAGACTCCTCGGAGCGGGTCCGCGAGCATGAAGCGGTCGGCCGGGTGGATGTAGGCGGGCACGTCGTGGGCGCCGCAGACCGGGACCACCGACCACATGTGGTCGAGGTGGCCGTGCGTGAGGACGACGGCGGCGGGGCGCAGCCGGTGCTCGCGCAGGACCTCGGTCACCCCGTCGACCGCGTCCTGGCCGGGATCCACCACGACGCAGCGCTCACCCGCAGCGGGCGCGATCACATAACAATTCGTGCCGAAGCTGCCTGCCGGGAACCCTGCGATAAGCAACGCGCGTCCTGATTTCTACCGATTGTGGCCCGAGAGTGACGTCAGGCCAAGAGTACCGGCGAGCCCAGGGCGTTAGCTAACCGGTAACAATAAGCGCGCCAACCGGCCGCTGCCCTCAAGGATTTCGGACTACACCCGTACACTGCGTGCGGGGCCGTCGGGGACAACGCCGGGCGGAGCCCTTGGCGGCGGCAGGGAAAGTACAGGACAGCGCGGACATCGACGAGGAGACACGGACGTGGCCAGCACGAAGGACCGCCAGCGGGCACTCGAGCGGGCCCGCTACGAGCGGGTGCAAGCCAAGATTCAGAAGAAGCGCCGCGAGGCCAAGCGCAAGCAGCGCGTCGCCATCGTCAGCAGCGTCGCCACGATCGCCGTGATCGGCGCCATCGTGGCGGGCGTGTTCGCGACGAGCGGCAACAACTCCGCGAAGACGACGGCCGCGGCGTCCGCGACCGCCAGCGCGACGGCGAGCGCGGCCTCCACGGCCAACACGTGCGCCGCAGCCGCCAGCATCGCGGCCGAGGCCAAGGGCTATCGCAAGTGCGGCACCGCGTCGGTGGCCGGGATCGGCATCCCGACCTACAGCGCCGCAGCGGCGACCACGTACACCGCGACCATCGAGACGAACCGCGGCGACGTCGTGTTCACCGCGGACGGCAAGGACGCGCCGTACACCGTGGAGTCCTTCGTCTACCTGGCCGACAAGAACTACTTCAACAACACCAAGTGCCACCGGCTGACGACCTCGGGCATCTACGTGCTGCAGTGCGGCGACCCGACCGGCACCGGCTCGGGCGGCCCGGGCTACGCGTTCCAGGACGAGAACCTCTCCTCGCTGGGCACCGCCGGCTCCTCCGGCACGGTGACCTACAAGGCGGGCACCGTCGCCATGGCCAACTCGGGCTTCGGCACCAACGGCAGCCAGTTCTTCCTGGTCTACAAGGACTCGCCGCTGGCCGCGAGCTACACCCCGTTCGGCACCATCACCCAGGGCCTCGACGTCCTGCAGGCGATCGCGGGCAAGGGCTCGAACAACGCCAACGGCACCGGCGACGGCGCGCCGAACGAGTCGGTGGAGATCGAGAAGGTCACGATCAAGCAGGGCTAAAGGCACTTTTGCGGGATTCACCCTCCCGTCCGCCCGGGACTCGCATGTAGAGTGCCCGGTGCGGGCGGGAGTCCGTTTCGTTTTGAACGTAGGAGGACTACCGTGTCCGACGGCGAGCAGGCCACCACTCCGGCGACCGACGACGCGGTCGAGGCCGCGCCGGCCGAGATCGCCGAGAGTCCGGCGGTCGAGGCTGCGGTTCCGGCGGTCGAGGCTGAGGCTGCGGCGGTCGAGACCGCGAGTCCGGCGGTCGAGGCCGCGGGACCCTGGGGCCGGGTGGCGGCCGACGGGACCGTGTACGTGCGCAGGGCCGACGGGGAGCGCGAGATCGGCAACTGGGCCGCCGGCACGCCCGCCGAGGGTCTGACGTTCTTCCAGACGCGGTACGACGGCCTGAAGACGAAGGTCGACCTGCTCGAGCGGCGGCTGCGCGGGGACGGCGGCAAGGATTCCGCGGGCTCGATCCTGGAGCTGCGCGGCGCGATCACCGACGCGCACGCCATCGGGGACCTCGACGCCCTGCTGAAGCGTCTCGACAAGCTCGACGAGCTCGCCGAGCAGCGGCGCGCCGCCCGCAAGGAGGCCCGGGCCAAGGAGCTCACCGAGGCCGCGGGCCGCAAGGAGTCGATCGTCACCGAGGCCGAGCAGCTGGCCGAGTCCGCGCAGTGGAAGTCCACCGGAGAGCGCCTGCGCGCCCTGGTGGACGAGTGGAAGGCCGTGCCGAGGCTCGACCGCAAGGGCGACGACGAGCTGTGGAACCGCTTCGCGGCGGCCCGCTCCGCCTTCGCCAAGCGCCGCAAGGCCCACTTCGCCGAGCTCGACGCCGAACGCGACGTGGCCAAGGGCCGGAAGGAGGAGCTGGTCGAGGAGGCCGAGGAGCTCGCCAACGCCCCGATCAACCAGCCCGCCGACTGGGCCGAGATCGCCCAGGCCTTCCGCGACCTGATGCAGCGCTGGAAGAAGGCCGGACACGCCCAGCGCGAGGTCGAGGACAAGCTGTGGGTGCGCTTCAAGGCGGCCCAGGACGGCTTCTTCGCCGCGCGCAACGCGGACCTGGACAAGCGTGACGCGGGCTTCAAGGAGAACCTCGCCAAGAAGCAGGAACTGCTGGTCGAGGCGCACGCGCTGCTCCCGGTGACCGACCTGAAGGCGGCCAAGACGGCCCTGCGCGGCCTGCAGGAGCGCTGGGAGGAGGTCGGCCCGGTCCCGCGCGACGCCAAGAGCAAGATCGAGGGCCAGCTGCGCGACGTCGAGCGTGCCGTGTCCGAGGCCGAGCAGGCCGAGTGGCAGCGCACCAACCCAGAGGCCCGGGCCCGCGCCGAGGCCACGGTGCGCCAGCTCGAGGTCTCCATCGAGAAGTTCCAGAAGGAGCTCGACAAGGCCACGGCCTCCGGCAACGCCCGCAAGGTCGCCGACGCCGAGGCTGCCATCGCAGCCCGCCGCGAGTGGCTAGAGCAGGCCCAGGCCGCCCTGGCCGAGTTCACCCGCTAGGAGTAAATCTCCGCAGGAGTTCTTCGAGGGCCGTCCCCGTGTGGTGGGGGGCGGCCCTTCGGCGTTTCCTCTTAAGAATGTGCAAGTGGATACTTGCAGGTTGGCAGAAGACGTGCAAGTCTGGACTTGCAGTTAATTTTCTTCGCTACTCCCAGTCCAGGAGGTCGAGCATCATGCAGGACGTGATCGAGCAGGAGATCAGCATCAACGCGAACCTGGAGCGGGTCTGGAACCTGGTCACCGAGCCCGGCTGGTGGGTGCCGACCGAGGCGTCCGTGCCGGCGGACCGGACGGCCGGAAGCACGACGGTACGGACCTCGGAGAAGTACGGCACCTTCCCAGTCGAGGTGGTGGACATGAAGCCACAGACGTACGCGGCCTTCCGCTGGGCGAGCCAGTTCCCGAACACGGACCTCGTCGCCGGCCACAGCACGCTCGTAGAGTTCTTCGTCTCGAAGGCGGAAGCGGGCGACGGCGTGCTGGTCAAGGTGCGCGAAAGCGGGTTCGCCTCGCTCGACGCGCCCGAGGAAATCCGGCAGGCGGGCGTGCGGGACAACACCGAGGGCTGGCAGATAGAGCTAGGCGACCTGAAGAAGCGGAGCGAGGCGGCCGCAGGTTGATGGATGAAGCCGCCGCCGCGGAATCCGCGAAGCAAGCGCACTCGCGCGATACGTCGGACGTAGACCGAGCCCTCAACGCCCTGTCCGATCCAACGCGCCGTCAGATCCTGCACCTACTGGCCGAAGGACGGCCACTGAGCGCGTCAGCCCTAGCCAGCAAGCTCCCAGTGACGCGGCAGGCAGTGGCCCAGCACCTAGCAGTGCTTCAACAGTCGAACCTCGTCACCGGCCGACGCTCCGGCCGCGAGGTCCTCTTCAGCGTCGAGCCCGAGGCACTAACCCTGACCGCCTCATGGATGACGAGACTCGCCGAGACCTGGTCCGAGCGCCTAGAACTGCTCAAGCGCATCGCGGAGACGCCGGAGGATTCCTGACAGCCCGTCACACGTACACACGGATGATCATCGCTTCAACAGTCCCAAGCACACTGTAAGTGATCTGATCGTCGCACAAGCGAGATCGGTGCGTTCGCGAATCTGCCATAACATAATGAAATCGACTGATACTTTTTCACGCATGCCAAACCCGCCCCACGAGCTGCTACACGGCATCTTCCGCGAGGACTCGGGCCTGTTCTCCCGGGTCCTGAGCCTGGTGGACATCCCATTCCCCAAAACCACGGTAACTACCGTGGGCAACGTCGACGCCACCGAGTCCAGACAGGTCCTCGCACGCCTCATCGACACGGTGCTCGAGGCGCAGACCGAAGACGGCCCGGTCCTCATCGCCGTCGAGGCGCAGAACAAGCAGGATGACAGAAAGCTACGCAACTGGGCCTACTACCCCGCCTACCTACACGAGCGGCGAAACTGCCCGGTGGTGGTCATCGTCGTCTGCCGGGACGTGAAGACGGCCGAGTGGGCCCGCAAGCCCTACAGCATCGGCCTGCGGCACCGGCCCACTCTGGTCTCCACGCCCATCGTGGTCGGTCCGGACAACCTGCCCCGCATCACGGACTCGGCCCAGGTCGTCGCGGACCCCTACTTCGCGGTGTTCTGCGCCCTCGCCCATGCCCACGACCCCGAGATCGGCGGCATACTGGAACCGATAGCCGTCGCGCTCCCTGAACTGGGGAACGAGGGTTCCAGCAAGTTCCTATTGGACTACATCGACCGCGGGCTGGAAGGCACCGTGGCTCAGGAAACCTGGAGGAAGGTCTTGTCCATCACCCCCATCACCGGCAGGTACCGCTCTGAGCTGGCCATGGAGAGCCGTGCCGAAGGCATCGCTGAAGGCATCGCTGAGGGCACCACCAGGTCGGTACTGCGGCTCCTCAATCGGCGCGGCATCAATGTCAGCCCGGCCGCCCGCGCGCGCATCTCCGCGTGCACGGACCTCACCATGGCCGAGACTTGGCTCGACGAAGCCCTCACTGTCACCAGCGCCGACGAACTCACCGGCCTCGCCGAGAACTGATCGACGCAGCCCTACACAACCCACCAAAGACCCAAGAGAAGACCGTGTCCATGCTCATCAGAGCGATCTGCTACACCAAGCCGGACATAGGGAGCCCCGCCGAAGCCCGGCTAGAAGGCTTCATCGAAGGCAGCATCCGGTCGTTACTGCGCATCCTCGAGCACCGTGGGATCCCAGTCAGCCCAGCCGCCCGCGCGCGCATCACGGCGTGCACGGACTTCAACCTGACGGAGATCTGGCTCGACAACGTTTTCGATGTCACCAGTGCCGAGGAACTGATCAGGTTGGACGACGTTTAAGTAGCGTCCCGGAAGCCTCGTCAGACCCGGTACACATCGTAGACGCCCTCGATGCCGCGTACGGCCTTCAGGACATGGCCCAGGTGCTTCGGGTCGCCCATCTCGAAGGTGAACCTGCTCATCGCGACGCGGTCGCGCGAGGTGTTCACGGTGGCCGAGAGGATGTTGACGTGCTGGTCGGACAGGACCCGCGTGACGTCTGAGAGCAGCCTTGCCCGGTCTAGCGCCTCGATCTGGATGGAGACCAGGAAGACCGAGGACGCGGTCGGGGCCCACTCAACCGCGAGCATGCGCTCGGGCTGGGCCTTGAGCTGCTCGATGTTCGTGCAGTCGGCGCGGTGTACGGAGACGCCGTTGCCGCGGGTGACGAAGCCCATGATCTTGTCGCCGGGGACGGGCGTGCAGCACCGTGCCAGCTTGACCCAGACGTCGTCGACGCCCTTCACGATCACGCCCGGGTCGCCCGCGGCGCGCTTGCGCTCGCGGCGGTCGCCGGGGAGCGTCGGCAGGGTGGACTCGGCGAGGTCCTCCTCCGCGCCTTCCTCGCCGCCCAGCGTGTGCAGCAGGCGCTGGACGATCGACTGGGCGGAGACGTGGTTCTCGCCTACGGCGGCGTAGAGGGCTGAGATGTCGGCGTAGTGCAGGTCCAGGGCGATGGAGGACAGAGCCTCGCTGGACAGCAGGCGCTGCAGGGGGAGGCCTTGCTTCCTGATGGCCTTCGCGATCTGCTCGCGGCCCTGCTCGATCGCCTCCTCGCGGCGCTCCTTGGTGAAGTGCGCGCGGATCTTGTTCCTCGCGCGCGGGGAGGCGACGAAGCCGAGCCAGTCCCGGCTCGGGCCCGCGGTCGGCGCCTTGGAGGTGAAGATCTCGACGACGTCGCCGTTGTCCAGCTTGGACTCCAGCGGCACCAGCCTGCCGTTGACGCGGGCACCGATGCAGTGGTGGCCGACCTCGGTGTGCACCGCGTACGCGAAGTCCACCGGGGTCGATCCCGACGGCAGCGGGACCACGTCGCCCTTCGGCGTGAAGACGTAGACCTCGGAGGCGGACAGGTCGAAGCGCAGCGCGTCCAGGAACTCGCCCGGGTCGGCCGTCTCGCGCTGCCAGTCCAGCAGCTGCCGCAGCCAGGCCATGTCGCCGGCGGGGCCCGCGTCCCCCGTCTTGTCCTTGTCGCCGGAGTTGCCCGTGCGGGCGTCCTCCTTGTACTTCCAGTGCGCGGCCACGCCGTACTCCGCGCGGCGGTGCATGGAGTGCGTGCGGATCTGCAGCTCGACCGGCTTGCCCTCGGGCCCGATCACGGTCGTGTGCAGCGACTGGTACATGTTGAACTTGGGCATCGCGATGTAGTCCTTGAACCGGCCGGGGACCGGATTCCACCGCGCGTGGATCGTGCCGAGCGCCGCGTAGCAGTCGCGGACCGACTCGACCAGGACCCTGATGCCCACCAGGTCGTAGATGTCGCCGAAGTCGCGGCCGCGCACGATCATCTTCTGGTAGACCGAGTAGTAGTGCTTCGGCCGCCCGGTCACGGTCGCCTTGATCCGCCCGGCGTGCAGGTCGCCCTGGACCATGTCGGTCACCTGGGCCAGGAACTCCTCGCGCTTGGGCGCGCGCTCGGCGACCAGGTGCACGATCTCGTCGTACATCTTCGGGTAGAGGATCGCGAAGGCGAGGTCCTCGAGCTCCCACTTGATCGTGTTCATGCCCAGCCGGTGCGCCAGCGGGGCGTAGATCTCCAGGGTCTCCCGGGACTTCTGCTCCTGCTTCTCCCGCTTCATGTAGCGCATGGTGCGCATGTTGTGCAGCCGGTCGGCCAGCTTGATGACCAGCACGCGGATGTCCCTGGCCATCGCCACGACCATCTTGCGCACGGTCTCGGCCTGGGCCGCCTCGCCCAGCTTGACCTTGTCCAGCTTGGTCACGCCGTCGACCAGCAGCGCGACGGTGTCGCCGAAGTCCCGGCGCAGCATGTCCAGGCTGTAGTCGGTGTCCTCGACGGTGTCGTGCAGCAGGCCCGCGCACAGCGTCGGCACGTCCATGCCGAGCTCGGCCAGGATCGTGGTCACCGACAGCGGGTGGGTGATGTACGGGTCGCCGCTCTTGCGCCGCTGGCCGCGGTGGTACTTCTCGGCCACCTGGTACGCGCGCTCGAGCAGCCGCAGGTCGGCCTTCGGGTCGGAGGCGCGCACGATCCGGAACAGCGGTTCGAGCACCGGGTTGGGCCCGCCCGCCCTGGCCCCGCCGAGACGGGCCAGGCGGGCGCGGACCCGGCTGGAGGGCTGCGAGGAGGGCGGCGCCGGGGACGGAGACGGCACGGGGACCTGCGCGGGCGGCGCGGTCGGGGACGGCACGGGGGGCTGCACGGGCGGCGCCGGAGAGGGAGACGGCACGGGAGCCTGGGCGGCGGGAGACACGAGAGGCTGCGCGGCCGGAACCGGGGCTTGGGCGGCCGGAGACGCGGGCGGCACTGGAGACGGAGACGGCACGGGGGCCTGCGCGGCCGGAGACGGGGACGGCACGGGAGGCTGGGCGGCCGGAGACGCGGGGGGCTGCGGCGGAGCGGCCGGAACCGGCACCGCTCCCGCCGAAGGGCGCGGCGTGGGCGGCACGGGCTCGTGCCGCGTCTCTGGCGTGGCCGTTTCGGCCTCGGGCGTCGTCGTCAAGCCACCGCCTCCTGCTCTCCAGACTCGCGCTGCCTGTCCGTCCATGGTATCCGGTGGACGGCTCCGGATGACAGCGACTGATCAGATCGCCCGCTGATCAGACCGTGAGCAGGGCTTTCACCGGCAAAGACGGGTTCTCGGCGGCCAGCCTGGCCCGTCCGGGAAGGAAGCTCAGCTCGAGCAGCACGGCCACCCCGACGGTCTGCGCGCCGCACTCGCCGATCGCCTGAAGGGCCGCCGCGGCGGTGCCCCCGGTGGCCAGCACGTCGTCCACGATCAGCACCCGGTCGCCAGGCTGGAAGGAGTCCCGGCGGATCTCCAGCACGGCCTCGCCGTATTCCAGCTGGTAGGACACGGCGTGGACCTCGCCGGGCAGCTTGCCCGCCTTGCGCACCGGCACGAAGCCGAAGCCGCCGGTCACGGCCACCGGCGCGGCCAGGATGAAGCCGCGCGCCTCGAGACCGACCACCTTGGTGGCGCCGAGCTCGTTGGCGATCCGGATGAACTCACCGGTCATCGCGGCGAAGGCGACCGGGTCGGCGAGCAGCGGGATGATGTCCTTGAAGACGATCCCGGGCTTGGGGTAGTCGGGCACGTCCCGGATCCTGGAGCTGAGGAGCGCGGGCAGGTCGGTGGCCGTATCGGCGTGGGTCGGCTGAGTCACCGGAGCACACTACCAATCGGGGCTCGGCCGGGAACGGCCTCGCCCCCGGTTCCGCGCGGGAACCGGGGGCGAGGCGACGAGCGATACGTCCGCGGCTACCGCTTCTTCTTGTTGCTGCGCGGCTGCGGACGCTGGTTGCCGCGCGGCTGCACGTCGCGCGGCTGCGTGGACTGCGGGCCCGGGACGCGCCCGGTGATCTTGATCGTGCCCGCGCCCACCGTCTGGGTCTCGGCCACGCCGACCGCCACCGACTCCGCGTCCTGCGGCGCCGCGGCCGCGCTGGCCCGCGCCGCCGCCTTGTCCGCCTTGGCCGCCATCTTGGCCTCGTGCGAGCGCACCGCCGGGTTGCGCTCCTTGATCCAGACCAGCAGCGGGGCCGCGAGCAGGATCGAGGAGACGGTGCCGGCGGCGATGCCGACGAACAGCGCGAGCGCGATCTCCTGCAGCTCCGCGGCCTGGGAGAGCACGCCGCCGATCATCAGCGCGACGACCGGGATGACCGCGATCAGCGAGGTGTTCAGCGAGCGCATCAGGGTCTGGTTGACGGCCAGGTTCGCGGCCCGTCCGTAGCCCATGTGATCGGTGTCCACCTGCAGCCGCTTGTTCTCCCTGATCTTGTCGAACACGACGACCGCGTCGTAGATCGCGTAACCGAGGATGGTCAGGAAGCCGGTGACGGTGGCCGGGGAGACCTCCTCGGCCGACCAGGCGTAGACGCCGAGGGTGATCACGACCACATTGAGCAGTGAGACCAGGGCCGAGGCGGCCATCTGCCATTCGAAGAAGATGGCCATGTAGACGGTGACCAGGACGAGGAAGACGATCAGCGCCTCGACCGCGTCCCTGGAGACCTGGTGGCCCCAGCTCGCGCCGACCGACTCGACGGTGATCGAGTCGGCCTTGACCCCGGCCGCCTTGGCCAGGTCGGCCTTGAGCGCGTTCTCGACCGGCAGCGAGATCACCGGGGTGGTGACGGTGACCTCGTGGCCCGCGCCGCCGGTGGTGACCGTCAACTGCTGCACGACCGGGGCGTCGACGCCATTGCTCACCGCGATCGAGGTGGCCTCGGTAGTGGACAGCGAGTTGGTCGGCACGGTGAGCACCGAGCCACCCGTGAAGTCCACGCTGAAGTGCAGGCCGCGCACGCCGAGGCCGAGCATGGCCAGCAGCAGGATCACGCCGAAGGACGCGAACCAGCGCCTGCGGTGGCCGACGATCTCGACCGAGGTCTCGCCGCTGTAGAGCCGGTTGCCGAGGGTGCGGAAGTTATTGATCCTGGACATCTCAGGCCTCCACGCTCTCGTCGCTGGATTCGTCGTCCGCCGCGGCCTCTTCAGCCTCCAGGCGGCGACGCTCGGCAATGGTCATCCGGCCGCGCGCGCCGGCCCGGGGACCGCCGCCGCCGGCCCGCCGGGGCGCACCGAGGCTCTCCGGGTCGAGGCCGGACCACGGATGGCCGTTGCCGAAGAAGTTCGTCCGGGAGAACAGGGTGACCATCGGCATGGTGTACACGAACACGACCAGCAGGTCGATGACCGTGGACAGCCCCAGGGTGAAGGCGAAGCCCTGCACCGAGCCGACGGTCAGCTCGTAGAGCACCACGGCCGCGATCAGCGTCACCATGTCGGAGGCGATGATCGTGCGCCGGGCTCGGACCCAGCCCTGCCGGACCGCGGATCGCAGGGATCTGCCCTCGCGCAGCTCGTCGCGGAGTCGTTCGAAGAACACGACGAACGAGTCCGCGGTGATACCGATGGCGACGATCAGACCGGCCACGCCCTCGAGCGAGAGGGTGAAGCCCATCAGCGGTCCGAACAGGCAGGCCAGCGCGTAGGTGAGCGCGGCCGCGACCACCAGGCTGGAGATCGCCGCGATGGACAGGCCGCGGTAGTACAGGATGACGTACAGGAAGACCAGGCCGAGGCCGATGGCGCCGGCGATCAGGCCGCCCTCGAGCTCGGAACCGCCGAGCGTCGGGGAGACGATGGAGACCTGGCTCTGCTGGAAGTTCAACGGCAGCGAGCCGTAGTTCAGCGTGGTGGCCAACTGGTTGGCCTGAGCCTCGGTGAACGATCCGGTGATGGTGGCGCTGCCTGTGGTGATCGCGCCCTGCACGACCGGGGCCGACTCGACCACGCCGTCCAGGGTGATCGCGAACGCGCCGCTGCCCTGGCTGGACTGCTCCTCGCTGTACAGCGTCTGGGTCTCGGTGGCGAACTCCTTGGAACCGGTGGGGTTGAAGGTCAGGTCGATCTCCCACTGGCCGGTGGGCACGCCGCTCGCCTCGACCGGGGTCGCGGTGGCGTTGCTGACGTTCTTGCCGTCGATCACCGAGGGGGCGAGCAGGTACTTGTTGCCCGAGGAGTCACAGGTGGCGAGGTAGTCCGTCGCCGGGACGGTGGTGACGGTCTGCGTGTAGTCCTTGTTCGAGCAGGTGAGCTTCTGGTACGTGGCGTACGCCGCGTTCGCCTGCGCGGAGGCCGAGGCCGAGGCGCTGGCCGCCGCTCCGGTGGCGCTGGCGCTCGCCGAGGCGCTCGCGCTCTTGCTCGCGGTGGCGCTGGTCGAGGCGTCCGGCGAGGCGCTGGAGCTGGCGGCGTCGGCCTTCGCGGTCTCCGACTCGGCCTGGCTGCTCGCCTTGGCGCTGGAGGACGTCGAGGCGCTCGCCTTGGCGCTGCTCGAGGCCGTGGCGGACGCGGTGCCGGTCGCCTTGGCGGTCGAGGTCCCGCTGGCCGAGGCCGTGGGGGTCGCCGTGGTCGTCGTGGACCCGGCGGCGGCCTCCGTCAGCACGGGGCGGAAGTACAGGTGGGCGGTGGCGCCGATGGCGTCCACCGTGGACTGCGAGTACTGGCCGGGGATCTCGACGTCGATCGTGTTCGAGCCCTCCTGCGTGACCGTCGCCTCGCTCACGCCGTAGCCGTTGACGCGCTCCTGCATGATGCCCACGGCCTGGCCCATGTCCGCGGCGGACGGGGCGCCGCCGCCGGGCATGTCCGCGGTGAACACCGCGCTGGTGCCGCCGGCGAGGTCGATCGCGAGCCGCGGGTGCGTGGCGTGGACGCCGAACATCGTCGCGTAGAGAGCGACCAGGATCACCGCCAGCGCCATCAGCGGCCGCCAGGGCCGCTGATCCGCAGCCCCCCGGCTCCGGGTCGAGAGCAGGCCGGAGTACTTGTTGCTCCGTGCCTTTTTCGCAGCCACCTTCAGTCTCCTCGGTTCATGACATCGCAGATGGGCACGTCGGCGTCCGGTGGGTCGGACGGCGCGCGCCGGTACCGCGCTCGCTGCCGGAATGTCCGTTCCGCCCGGTCTGAGGACGGGGACGGCGCCGGGTCGGTTCCGCGGTTCCCCTCGCCGGCTTCAGGGCGCGTGCCCGGTCAGCCGACCTTCTGCTCGTCCTTCGCGTCCTCGGGAGCGGCCTCCGCGGAGGTCTCCTCGACGGAGGTCTCCTCGGCTGCGGCCGACTCGTCGACCTCGGACTCCGCCTCGTCCTCGGAGCCGTAGCCCTCGAGCTCGGGCTCCTCCGGGGGCACGACGCCGGCGATGGACTGCTTGGTGAACTTGAGCTTCACCCCGGGCGTGGTCTCGACGACGACGTACTCGTCGGTCAGGTCCGTGACCGTGCCCACGAGCCCCCCGATGGTGCGCACCTCGGCGCCGATCACCAGCGCGGACCGCATCATCTGCGACTGCGAGGACTGCTTCTTGCGGTTCCGGGTGGTCATGAAGATCATCAGGCCGCCGAAGACGACGACGTAGATCAGAATCAAGCTGCTCACTGTTGTCGGCTGTTCTTCCGGGATCGCGCCCTGGCGGACCAGGGCTGCGGTCGGGCTTGGGAGCGCCGGCACGCGGACGGGCACTCCAGGTCACGCGGAGTCTATGCGGTCATACTTGGCGAGACAATCAGGCTCACGTCCGCACGGGCCGATGTTCGCCGAACAGTGACCCGCCGCCGGGAGCGTACGGTGCTCCCCCACCAGCGAACCTCGATGATCGGACCCTGTCTACCTGCGGAACCGTCCGACAGGTGGACAGGGCGGGAACTGCGACGACGCACGGCCCTCAGCAAGCCGTATGCGGTTTTCTTACCCCGCCCTCAGGTAACGCGGTGTGACGAAACGGTCCGGAATATCAGCTCACGCGGTCACGCGGCTTCCACCAGGTTCACGATCCGGCCTCGGGGAACAGCGTCTCCTGCCCGGCGCCGGGCGCGCTGCGCGGCATCGGCAGGCCCAGGTGCCGCCAGGCCGCGGCGGTCGCGATCCGGCCGCGCGGGGTGCGGGCGAGCAGGCCCTGGCGCACCAGGAAGGGCTCGGCGACCTCCTCGACGGTGTCGGTCTCCTCGCCGATGGCCACCGCGAGGGTGGACAAACCCACAGGTCCGCCCTGGAAGAGGTTGAGCAGCGCGCCGAGCACGGCCCGGTCGAGCCGGTCGAGCCCGCGCTCGTCCACCTCGTAGACCGCGAGCGCCGCGCGGGCCGCCTCGACCGTGCCCCGGCCGTCGCCCTTGACCTCGGCGAAGTCGCGCACCCGGCGCAGCAGCCGGTTGGCGATACGCGGGGTGCCCCGGGAGCGGGACGCGATCTCGCTGGCGGCCTCGGCGTCGACGTCCAGGTCGAGCAGCCGCGAGGAGCGGTGCACGACCTTTTCCAGGTCGGCCGGCTCGTAGAACTCCATGTGCGCGGTGAAGCCGAAGCGGTCGCGCAGCGGCGCGGGCAGCAGGCCGGACCGGGTCGTGGCGCCGACCAGCGTGAACGGCGGCAGTTCGAGCGGGATGGCGGTGGCGCCGGGCCCCTTGCCGACGATCACGTCGACCCGGAAGTCCTCCATGGCCATGTACAGCATCTCCTCGGCGGGCCGGGACATGCGGTGGATCTCGTCGAGGAAGAGCACCTCGCCCTCGGTGAGCGAGGAGAGGATCGCGGCCAGGTCCCCGGCGTGCTGGATCGCGGGGCCCGAGGTGATCCGGAGCGGCGTGGCGAGCTCGTTGGCGATGATCATCGCCAGGGTGGTCTTGCCCAGGCCGGGCGGGCCGGCCAGAAGGATGTGGTCAGGCGTGGTGCCGCGGCCCTTGGCTCCGTGCAGCACGAGTTCGAGCTGCTGGCGGACCTTGTGCTGGCCGATGAAGTCGTCGAGCGTCTTCGGACGCAGCGCCGTCTCTATGGCGCGCTCCTCCTGGTCCGCGCCGCCGTCCATGAGCCGGTTCTCCGACATGAATTACTTTCCCCCGTCTAGCGGCGCATGGAGCGCAGCGCGGCGCGTAGCAGAACCGGAAGTTGCGGGCTCTCGCCCTTCGCCTCGGCCTCGGCGGCCAGCGGCTCCACCTCGGCCAGCGCGCCCTCGGCGTCCCGGGCGGTCCAGCCGAGGCCGGTCAGCGCCTCGAGCAGCTGGCCGCGCCACGGGGTGACGCCCGGAGCGGCGGGTTCGCCGGAGCGTCCGGCCGGAACCCTGCCGGTCGGGTCGCCGAGCCGACCCTTGAGCTCGATCAGCAGCTTCTGCGCGCCCTTGGGCCCGATGCCCGGCACCAGCGTCAGCGCCTTGACGTCCTGGGTGGCGAAGACGGTGCGCAGGGTGTCCGGCCGGTGCGTGGCCAGCATCGCCATGGCCACCCGCGGGCCCACGCCGCTGGCCGTCTGCGCCACTTCGAAGACCACCCGCTCGTCCTCGGTGGCGAAGCCGTAGAGGGTCAGCGAGTCCTCGCGCACGATCAGCGTGGTGTGCAGCCGGGCGGACTGACCGAGCGTCAGCTCGGCGAGCGTGTCCGGATTGCAGTGCACGAGCAGCCCGACCCCGCCCACCAGGACGACCGCGCCCTCCGGGGCGAGCGAGACGACCTCGCCCTCGACGAAGCTGATCACCTGAAGCCTCCACGCTGACGTCCGCGAACTCTGTGCAGGGGAACGCTACCGGAGTCCGCCGACAGTCCCTGCCTTTGCATCGCCTCGGCGATCCGGTCGGCCGCGCCACCGCGCCAGACATGGCAGATGGCCAGGGCCAGCGCGTCGGTGGCGTCCACCGGCTTGGGCGCCTCGGCGAGCTTGAGCACCCGCACGACCATCGCGGCGACCTGCTCCTTCTGCGCCCGGCCGTCCCCGGTGACCGCGGCCTTGACCTCGCTGGGCGTATGCAGCGCGACCGGAAGACCGCGCCGCGCGGCCGCGACCATGGCGACGCCCGCGGCCTGGGCTGTGCCCATGATGGTGCGCACGCCCTCCTGCGCGAACATCCGCTCCACCGCGACCGCGTCCGGCTGGTATTCGTCGAACCACTCGGCGATCTGCACGTCGATGCCCAGCAGCCGCTCATGGATCGGCGCGCCGGCCGGGGTGCGGATCACCCCCGCGGCAACCATCGTGATCGGCGCGCCGAGGCGTCCGTCCACCAGGCCGATTCCCATCCGGGTCAGGCCTGGGTCCACTCCGAGCACGCGCATTCCGTCAATCTACCGGTGTCGCCCGAAGAAACGTGCGAACAGCGGTAAGCGGATACTGCGACCCGTGCGTGAGAGGGGTGTGGACCACGAACCCGAAGAGGAATTCGCAGAGTTCTATCAGCGAGCCAGGGACGGCTGCCTGCGCGCGGTGTACGCGTCCGTGGGCGACAGGGCCCTGGCCGAGGACCTGACGAGCGAGGCCTTCGCCCGGGCGTACGCGTCCTGGCCCAAGGTCTCGAAGCATCCGGCGCCGCGTGCCTGGGTGGTGCGGACCGCGCTGAACGCGCACGTGTCCTGGTGGCGGCGACGCCGTCGCGAGGTCGCCTGGGATTCCGGGCTCGACGTGGCGGACGCGGCGACGGGCGGCCTCACGCTCGACCCGGCCCTGCTCGCCGCCCTGCGAGCGCTGCCCGCGCGGCAGCTCGAAGTGCTGGTTCTGCGGATCTTCCTCGACCTCGACACCGAGACCACCGCGCGCGAACTCGGGATAGCGCCCGGCACGGTCACGGCACACCTCTCCCGGGCGACGAGCACCTTGCGCGGCTCGCTCGCCCTCGACACGGACAAGAAACAGGAGCCGGTCTCATGATCGACCAGTACAACCAGGACTCATCCGAAGAATCGATGCTCGGCACGCTCGGCACGGCCTTCGACGGGGTGCGCCTCGACCGGGGCGCCGACGAGGTGATGGCGCGCGGCCGGGTGCTGCGTCGGCGTAAGCGGGCCGTGCCCGCGCTCGCCGTGGCGGGCATCGCCGCCGTCTCGCTGAGCCTCGCGCTCGCCACGCAGCCGAGCGGCGGCAAGCCGCTGGCGTACCACGGCACCGTGGTGAACATGGACAACGCGGCATTCTCGGTGCACACCGACGCGAAGACGGGCACCGTCACGGTGACGGCGCGTGAACTCATCGATCCGAAGCTGCTGGAAGCCGTGCTGGCCAAAGCCGGGGTCCGCGCCGACATCCAGGTCAGGCTGGTCGGAACGGGCATCCTGACGATCCGTCCGTGCACCTACACGGGAGTGACCGAACTCGACGTCCCCGGGGTCATCACCGGGCCGTATAAGGTCGACGGCGCGGAGTCCATCACCGTGCATCCGGCCGCGATGCCCGCGGGCTCGGTGCTGGACTTCCAGTACTACTACGCGCCCGGTGATTCCAGCAGCCACGGTCCGTCGGTCATGTCCAACCAGTTGCTCTCGGGCATGCCGACCGGAGACACGCCGAGCGGATGCGTCACCTCGGCCGGCTGAGCGGCACGACCTGAGCACTAAGCGAAATACGCGTCGAGCTCAGCGAGGTACTGCACGCGAGTTGCCTCGTCGAGGAACGCAGCCTCGAAGGAGTTGCGGGCGAGCGTGAAGATCTGATCATCAGTCAGCTCCATCGCCGCCGCGACTCCTTCGTAGTTCTCCTGCACGTAGCCGCCGAAGTAGGCCGGATCGTCCGAGTTCACCGTCGCGACGAGGCCGGCGTCCAGCATACGGCGCAGCGGATGGAAGCCGAGGTGGTCGACCGCGCGCAGGCGCACGTTCGAGAACGGGCAGACGGTCAACGGGATACGTTCGGCGCGCAGCCGCTCGACCAGTTCCGGGTCTTCGAGTGAGCGGATGCCGTGGTCGATCCGCTCGACTTTGAGCACGTCCAGCGCTTCCCGCACGTACGACGCCGGGCCCTCCTCACCCGCGTGGGCCACGCAGCGTAGCCCGAGTTCGCGGGCGCGCTCGTAGACCGCGGCGAACTTCGAGGGCGGATTGCCGACCTCCGCCGAGTCCAGCCCGACGGCGATGATCTTGTCGAGGTGCGGTTCGGCGGCGCGCAGGGTTTCGAAGGCCGACTCGGCCGGCTGGTCGCGGAGGAAACACATGATCAGACCGGCGCTGATGCCGTAGCGCTCGCGGCTGGTGGACAGGGCCGCGTGCAGACCGTTGACCACGACATCGAAGGGGACGCCGCGTGCCGTGTGGGCTTGCGGGTCGAAGAAGATCTCCGCGTGTCGGACGCCGTCGGCCTGTGCGCGTTCGAGGTACGCGTCGGCGAGGTCGGTGAAGTCGCGCTCGGTCCGGAGTACGGCCATGAGCTCGTAGTACAGGTTCAGGAAGGACTGCAGATCGGTGAACGCGTAGGCCTCGCGCAACGCGGCGGTGTCGGCGAAAGGCAGTCCGATCCCGTTGCGCTCGGCCAGTGTGAAGGCGAGTTCGGGTTCGAGGGTGCCCTCGATATGCAGATGGAGCTCGGCTTTCGGGATCGGCATCCGCAGAGGATATCGATGCGCGAGGGCCGAGCTCCACAAGATCCGGCTGAGGAGTTGATCACTCCTCGTCGAGGACCGCCATGATCTCGTCGCTGACGTCGAAGTTGGCGTAGACGTTCTGCACGTCGTCGCTGTCCTCGAGCACGTCGATCAGCTTGAAGATCTTGCGCGCGCCCTCTTCGTCCAGGGCGACCTGCATGGTCGGCAGGAACGGCGACTCGGCCGAGTCGTACTCGATCTTCGCCCCCTGCAGCGCGGTGCGCACCGGGATCAGATCGCCCGGCTCCGAGATGATCTCGAAGGCCTCGCCGAGGTCGTTGACCTCCTCGGCGCCCGCCTCGAGCACGACCTCGAGCAGCGAGTCCTCGCTCACCCCGTCCGCCTTGGGCACGATGACCTGGCCCTTGCGGCCGAACAGGTAGGAGACCGAGCCCGGGTCGGCCATCGAGCCGCCGTTGCGGGTCATCGCGACGCGCACCTCGGAGGCGGCCCGGTTGCGGTTGTCGGTGAGGCACTCGATCAGCACGGCCACGCCGTTCGGGCCGTAGCCCTCGTACATGATGGTCTGCCAGTCCGCGCCGCCCGCCTCGGCCCCCGAGCCGCGCTTGACCGCGCGGTCGATGTTGTCGTTCGGGACCGAGCTCTTCTTCGCCTTCTGGATCGCGTCGAACAGCGTGGGGTTGCCCGCCAGGTCACCGCCGCCGGTGCGCGCCGCGACCTCGATGTTCTTGATCATCTTCGCGAAGAGCTTGCCGCGCTTGGCGTCGATCACGGCCTTTTTGTGCTTGGTGGTCGCCCACTTGGAGTGGCCGGACATAGCCCTCGCTCCTTCTCTTCACCGTTCCCGTGCGCAGCGTCGCGCACCTTCGTCTACCCGTTCGGTGGCCTCAGCGCGCCGCTCGGACCAGCTCCGCGAACACCCCGTGGACGCGATGGTCCCCGGTCAGCTCCGGGTGGAACGACGTCGCCAGCAGATTCCCCTGCCGAACGGCGACGATCCTACCTGTAGCGGCTCCGCCACTCACACGCGCAAGGACCTCGACCCCGTCGGCGCCCTCGTCCACGGCCTCCACCCACGGGGCGCGGATGAAGACGCCGTGCAGCTCACCCTCGATGCCGGTGAAGGTGATCGGCCCCTCGAAGGAGTCGACCTGCCGGCCGAAGGCGTTGCGCCGCACGGTGATGGCGATGCCGCCGAAGGTCAGCTGGCCCTCGGCGGCGTCCAGCACGTGGTCGGCCAGCATGATCATCCCGGCGCACGAGCCGTACGCGGGCATGCCCCCGGCCAGCCGCTTGCGGATCGGGTCGAACATGTCGAAGGCGACGGCCAGCTTCCACATCGCGGTGGACTCGCCGCCCGGGATGACCAGGCCGTCCACCGCGTCGAGTTCGCTCGCCCGGCGCACCGACACCGCCCGGGCGCCGACCGCCTCGAGGGCGGCTGCGTGCTCGCGTACGTCGCCCTGGAGCGCGAGCACGCCGATCGTTACGTCTGACACTTGTCCGCGTTACCTGTTCCTCTGCCTACCAGCCGCGGTTGGCGTAGCGCTCCGACTCGGGCAGCGTGTCGCAGTTGATGCCGACCATGGCCTCGCCGAGACCGCGGGAGACCTTGGCGATCACGTCCGGGTCGTCGTGGAAGGTGGTGGCCTTGACGATGGCCGCGGCGCGCTTGGCCGGGTCGCCGGACTTGAAGATGCCGGAGCCGACGAACACGCCCTCGGCGCCGAGCTGCATCATCATCGCCGCGTCCGCCGGGGTGGCCAGGCCGCCCGCGGTGAACAGCACCACCGGGAGCTTGCCGGT
>Ga0185299_10003223_pt1 | contig 22362 bp, 18 predicted proteins | sample PaiPotPPA55metaG_FD_128002 | JGI IMG/M metagenome (GOLD analysis project Ga0185299, IMG submission 128002) | Iron sulfur acid spring bacterial and archeal communities from Banff, Canada, to study Microbial Dark Matter (Phase II) - Paint Pots PPA... ... | reverse complement strand
TGTTCCAGAAGTTGGTGATGACGTCCTGCAACGCGCCATTGATATCAGGCGGTGTCAGCATTTCCGGATTCGGCAACTGCCGCGACTTGTCCTTCATGATCGCGATGCCCTCCTTCGCGCACATATCAAGACTCGAATCGTCGATGTCCGAGCGGATCGGAATCGAACCCTTCTTCGCACTGAACGCAACCTGTGCAGCCGGCGACGTCATCACGGTAGCCAGCAATTTCTGCGCCTTCACCGCGTTGGCATCATCGGTCTTCGGGAACACGAACACGTCGCCTGCCACGAGATACGGCGAATGCGGACCGAAGCCCGGGAAGCAGCCGAAGTCCTTGCCCGCCGATTGTTTGGCCGCAACGAACTCGCCCTTCGCCCAGTCGCCCATGATCTGCACGCCGGCTTTGCCCGAGATCACCAGCGCGGTGGCATCGTTCCAGTTACGTCCCGGCGAACCCGGATCAACGTAGTTATGCAGGCGCTTGAACTGCGTCAGCACCTTCTTGAATGCGTCGGATTTGACCGCGTTCACATCGCGATCGCGATAGATCTTCAGGTATAGGTCCGGGCCGCCAACATCCGCGAACACGGCGTCGAAGGTGATCTTCTCCTGCCACGCCTGGCCACCGAGCGCGAGCGGAATCACGCCCGCCGCTTTCAGCTTGTCGAGGTCCGCGATGAACTCGTCGTAGTTGGCCGGTTCTTTCGGAATGCCCGCCTTCTGGAAGGCCGACTTCGAATAGAAGAACCAGGCCGGCATATGGATGTCCACGGGCGCAGCGTAGAAGTGCCCGTTCGACTTGATGCTGGCGATAATCGAAGGCGGGAAGGTCGCGTCCCAGTTCTCCTTGGCAGCCACGTCGTCGACGTTGTTCAGCAGACCCTGGTCGATAATGTCGTGGAATTGCTTTGAGGTATTGAACTGTGCGGCCGTGGGTGGATCGCCGCCCATGATACGGTTGAGCGCAGTGGAACGCGCCTGGTCCGCGCCGGCCACGGCGTTGTCGACCCACAAACCGCCGGCTTTGTTATAGGCGTCGGCGAACTGCTTGATAGCCGCCGATTCCCCGCCCGAGGTCCACCAGTGGATCACGGTCGCTTTCAGCGGATCGGCATGCGCTGCGCTGCTCGCAGCGACGACTGCAAAAACACTGACGACGAGTTTCTTCATGCTGTTCATTGAGTCTCCTCCGGGCTATATAGTCCATTTGGCCCGTGTGGTCCATATGGTCCATATGGTCCAACGGATTCGGCATTGAATCTTGCTGCGGGTCAGGATTTAATTCAGGCGCGGGCGCGGCGCTCCTTAAGGAACTTCGCAATCAGTTCGGCGCTATGTTTCATCGTGCGTTTCTGCGTTTCATAGTCGACATGAAACACGCCGAAACGCCGCTCATAACCGAAGGCCCATTCGAAGTTGTCCATCAGCGACCAGATGAAATATCCGCGCACGTCCACGCCGGCTTTGATGGCGCTATCGACGGCAGCAAGATGGCGCTTGAGGAAGGAGATGCGCTGCTGATCGTCGACGCGGCCGTCGACCACTTTGTCATCCGACGCCATGCCGTTCTCGGTGATATAGATCGGCGGCAATGAAGCATAGGTCTTGTTGAATCCGATCAGCAGGTCGCGCAGGCCATCGGGATGAATCTCCCAACCCATCTGTGTACGCTCGACACCTTGCAGCGGCACTTCCGTAAAGCCGTGCCCGCCATCGCTTTTCACGTTCGTACGGAAGTAATAGTTGATGCCGAGGAAGTCGAGCGGTGTGCCAATGATCTCCATATCGCCATCGAGCACGAGCGGTTCGGTGCCCGGCCATAGTTCGAAAAGGTCCTTCGGATAGGCCTTTTTCAGCAACGGGTCGAGGATCCAGGCGTTGTGCTGGACTTCAAAAAGATGCGCGGCGCGTGCGTCCGCTTCGCTGTTGGTGTCGGCGGTTCCGCGGCCGACGTTCGCGACAATGCCCTTGAGCGACGCGGGATCGTTCGCGCGCAAGACCGGTACTGCGCTGCCGTGCGCGAGCAGCAGATGGTGCATCGCCTGCGTAGCGTAGCGGTCGTTGGCGAGACCCGGTGCGTGATGACCATTGCCGTAGCCAAGATACGCGGAGCACCAGGGTTCGTTGAGCGTGGCCCAGGCATCGACCTGGCCTGCGAGTTCGCGGCTCATCAGGTCGGCGTAATCGGCGAAGCGATACGCGATGTCGCGATTGAGCCAGCCGCCGCGATCTTCCAGATACTGCGGCAAATCCCAGTGATAGAGCGTGACAAAGGTCTTGAGCCCCTTCTCTTTCAGCCGCCCGATAACCCGCTTATAGAAGTCGATACCCTTCTGATTCGGGCGCCCTGCTTCGTCCATCACGCGCGGCCATGCAATGGAAAGACGGTACGCGTCGACGTTAAGCGCCGAGAGCAGATCGAGGTCCGATTCCCATCGATGATAGTGATCGCAGGCGACCTCGCCGGTGTCTCCGGCCAGCACTTTGCCGGGCGTAGCCGAGAACGTGTCCCAGATCGACGGGAGGCGGCCATCTTCGTGCGTGGCGCCTTCGATCTGGTAGGAAGCGGTTGCGGCGCCGAGCAGAAAGTCTCGTCGCCAGAGGGCTGAATCGGAGGGTGGGGAAAACGGATCGCTGGAGACAACAGATGCGTCGAGTGCCACGAGAACTCCTGTTGAGCGGTGGAGTGGAAGCGCTTCCACAAGCGCTCGCGAACGATAGCAGCGCCGAATTGACGCGGACAATCCGGGTTTGTATGGAGGTGAATCGGGGAGTGGCTGCAAGGAGCGATCCCGCACCGGTTCATCGTGCGCGCTGTGCGTCAAAGCATTGACCAGCAAGTTGGACAGCAATTGCTGCATGCGCCGCGGGGTTCTGCTGCAAACCGCGAGCGAAACCAACCTTGGCGCGCGCCAACCCTTCACCCGTAATCTTTCGAATTGCACGCCGCGAACCACAATGCCAAGATGCGCTGTCGCCGTCGACCAACCGGCGCGGGTCATCCAGCACAGGTCGGCTGGTGCCTTTCCTGTTAAACCTTACGAAGAACAATAATGACTGGAGCAGCGCTTTCAAAATCGCCGACAGGCATTTCAGGCTTCGACGACGTCACACTCGGCGGCTTGCCCGCCGGGCGTCCCACCCTGATGTGCGGTGCGGCCGGATGCGGTAAAACCCTCTTTGCCATGACCTTCCTCGTAGAAGGCGTGCTGAAGTACGGCGAACCCGGCGTGCTGGTGAGCTTCGAGGAATCGGCGGAAGACCTGGCCGCGAACGTGGCCTCGCTCGGCTACGACGTAATGTCGCTGATCGAACAAAAGCAACTCGCCATCGACCAGGTCAAGATCGACCCGGCAGGGATCGAGGACACCGGCGAATACGATCTCGAAGGCCTGTTCGTGCGGCTCGATTACGCCATCAAGAGCGTGAACGCAAAGCGCGTGGTGCTCGATACGCTAGAGGCGTTGTTCGCCAGTTTCCCTGACGCCGTCTTGCTGCGTGCCGAGTTGCGGCGCCTGTTCGACTGGCTGAAGGAGCGTGGCGTCACCGCCATCGTGACCGCGGAACGCGGGACCGATAACCCCAACCAGCTCACGCGGCACGGTATCGAGGAATATGTGTCCGACTGTGTGATCCTGCTCGACAACCGCGTCGAAAACCAGGTCACCACGCGGCGCCTGAGGATCGTCAAATATCGCGGCTCGGCGCATGGGACCAACGAATACCCGTTTCTCATCGATACCACCGGCATCAGCGTTCTCCCCATCACGTCGGCTGGGCTCGCTCACCTGACGTCGAGCGAGGTCGTCTCCACGGGGATCACGGATCTCGATTCCATGCTCGGCGTGGGCGGTTATTTCGTCGGCTCCAGCGTGCTCGTGTCGGGACTCGCGGGGACCGGTAAAACCACCTTCGCCGCCAAGTTCGTGGAGGCGCGCTGCAAACTCGGCGAGCGCACGCTGTGGTTCGCCTTCGAGGAGTCGCCGGAACAAATCGTGCGCAACATGCGCTCAGTGGGCGTGGATCTTGCGCACCACCTGGGTACCGTGCTCAGGATCGAATCGGCGCGGCCCAGTTTTTTCGGGCTGGAAATGCATTTGGCGCGCATGTACCGCGACATCGGCCTGTTCAAGCCGTCCGCCGTGGCAATTGACCCGATTTCGTCGCTGCGGGGAGTGGAATCGGAAGTTCACGCGACGTTGTTACGACTCGTCGATCTTCTCAAATCGCGCGGCATTACGGCAGTTTTTACCAGCCTTAGCAGTACCGACCAGGCTTCCAGCGTGAACGACCGCAGCATCTCGTCTCTTATGGACACCTGGATTTCGCTATCGCATATCGAAACGAACGGCGAGCGCAACCGGCTCGTCTACGTCCTGAAATCGCGCGGCATGGATCACTCGAACCAGGTCCGCGAATATCAGATCAGCAATGGGGGAATCGCCATGGTGCCGGCCTATGTAGGCGCAGGCGGCGTGCTGACCGGTTCCGCGAGGCTCGCGCAGGAAGCTCAGGAACGCGACGAATCCGCCGCGCGCGATGAACTCGTGCTGCAGAAGAAGCGCGAACTCGAGCGGCGCCGCAAAGCGGTCCAGCAACAGGTCGCCGAACTGCAGACGGAGCTCGAAGCCGAAGCGTCGGAACTCGACGCGCTGATCAAGCAAAGCGACGAACGCATGCGCCTGCGCGAGGCCGACCGCGCCCGGATGGCGCAACTGCGGCGGTCCACGGAATGACCGAACAAGAATCGTCCACGTCAGGGCAGGAACCGGAAACCGCCGTGCCGGACGGGACCGTTGCGGGCTCGGAAATGCAGCCCGCCGCCGACCAGATTCTCGCGATCCCGACCGTTGTGCGGCATTTGCCCGCGCCGCTCAGGAAAGTGATCGGCGATTTGTCGGATACCGGGCGCGTGCTGGTCGGGCTCGACATCCGGCCTGGGACCCATTCGTGAGCGCCCTGCCTGTCGAAGCCGGCGGTGGAGGTGCGCCGCCACCGCCGCCACTGGACATGCTCGTGCTGCGCCTGTACGTGACGGGCAACACGACACGCTCCACGCGCGCCGTGGACAACGCCCGGCGCTTGCTGGAAACGCATGCGTCGGGCCGCTTCGAGCTTGAAGTGATCGATATCTATCTGCATCCCGAAGCCGCGATCGCAGCGCAGATCATCGCTGCGCCGACGCTGGTGAAACTGCGTCCGGGGCCGTCGCGCAGGGTGATCGGCGACCTGTCGGATTCAAACAAGGTGCTGGCCGCGCTCGGCGTGGTGGTGCCGAACGTAGCGAACGCAGCAACCGTGGCCTGCAACGCGTCTTCTGGCGCGTCCGTGAAACCCTGACGCGTATGTCCGATCAATCTCGCTCCGCTTCACTGGAAACCGCGCCCATCGAGGAGTTGCGCGAGCGGCTGCGGGAAGCCGAAGACACGCTCGACGCAATCCGCAGCGGCGCGGTGGATGCCGTGGTGGTCGGCAACGACGAAGATCGCCGGATTTATACGCTGGAGAGCGCGGACCGGCCGTATCGCGTACTAGTGGAGCAGATGCAGGAAGGCGCGGTGATGCTCTCCGGCGACGGCACCATTCTCTACGCCAACGAACGCGCCGTGCAGTTGCTCGACCGCCAGGTCGAGCATGTGGTTGGCTACGCGTTCAGCGCTTTCGTGCTCGAAGGCCAGCGCGCGCGGCTGGAAGAACTGCTCCGCGAAAGCGCCACCGGCACCGCGCGCGACGAACTCACGGTGTTGTCGGCCAGCGGGGAAACGCCGGTCTACTGCAGCTTCAAGGCGCTCGAAGCCGAGCGCGACCAGGACCGCCTGATCTGCGGCGTGATCTCCGATCTCTCTCAGCAACGGCAGATGGAGGCGCGCCTGCATCAGGCGCAGAAAATGGAAGCGGTCGGTCAACTGACCGGCGGTCTTGCGCACGATTTCAACAATCTGCTACAGGCCATTCACGGCAATCTGGAACTGGTAAAGCGCCTGCCGTCCGATCCCGAGCGCGTGTTGCGCTGGACCGGCAACGCGATGCGGGCAGTCAGCCGCGGCGCCAAGCTCACTGCGCAATTGCTGGCGTTTTCCCGCTCGCAGAAACTTGAATTGAAACCGGTCGCGCTGTCGCAGCTCGTGCATGGCATGGCCGATCTGTTTGACCGCACGCTCGGTCCAGGGATCGACCTGCGGCTGGAACTGGGTGACGACAATGCCCTCGTCATCGCGGACGCGACCCAGCTCGAACTCGCGCTGCTCAACCTCGCGATCAACTCGCGCGACGCGATGCCCTCGGGCGGCGTGCTGCGCATCAGCACGGTATCGTGGACGATCACGGACGACCCCGATCTCGCCGATGGCGACTACGTGGAACTGAGCGTCGCCGATACGGGCACGGGCATGCCGGCCGATGTCGCGGCCCGCGCGTTCGAGCCGTTTTTCACCACCAAGGAACTGGGCGCGGGCACCGGTCTCGGCCTCGCCCAGGTGTACGGAATCTGCCGGCAGGCGGGCGGCCATGCGCGGATTGAAAGCAGCTCGCTCGGCACGCGGGTGTCGTTTTTTCTGCGGCGTTCGCCTGGCGTGGTTGCTACACCAGACCCGTCGGCGGCGGCGGTCGTCAACGCCAGGGATCGGAGTGCACCGCGGATCCTGGTCGTCGACGACGATCCCGACGTGCGCGCGTTCATGGTCGAAACGCTGGTTGCGCTTGGGTATCGCGTGGACTCGGCGGCCGGTGGCCGCGCCGCGTTGCACATGATGGCAAGCGACCCGCCTGACCTGCTGGTGCTGGACTTCGCAATGCCGCATCTGGATGGCGCAAAGGTGGCGAAACTGGCGCGGTCGCAGGGCTTGCAGATGCCCATTGTGTTCGCGAGCGGTTACGCGGACAGCTCCGCCCTCGACGCCGCAATGGGTACCAACATCTCGCTGCTTCGAAAACCCTTTTCGATCGGGAATTTGTCCGCGGTTGTGGCGGCGGCGTTGGCTTGAGGCGTGGACGGAATCGGCCCTGCGCTGCTGACAGAAACTGGCAGTGGCAACGCTTACGATGGGACCGGCTTCATTCGAACACCGGGGCACCCCGGCTCCTTCCCACCGACCCTTCGCGAGCGCTCACCATGACCGATCCCAACTTCATCATCCTGTACGTAGACAGCCCTTCAGCCAGCGCCGATTTCTACGCCGGTCTGCTAGGCAAAACACCCGTCGAATCTTCCCCGACGTTCGCCATGTTCGTCCTGGAGTCGGGTCTGAAGCTGGGATTGTGGTCAAGGCATACAGTTGAACCCGCGGCGACAGCGGCGGGTGGCGGCGGCGAGATCGCCTTCTCGGTGAACGACAACGACACCGTGCATGGCGTCTTCACCGATTGGGCCAAGCGCGGCCTGGAAATCATCCAGCGTCCAACGGAAATGGAATTTGGCCTTACCTTCGTCGCGCTCGACCCGGACGGCCATCGCCTGCGCGTTTATGCGCTTCCCCAGCAGTAACGCGACTCCGTCAGCCGTTTTTCAGAGCGGTTACCACCTTCTCGATGGCGTCATCGTCCTGGCCGTGGCAAGCAAGTGTGGAGGGGTTTCGTCGGCGGCGCCGTCCCCTCTGCGCCGCGTTTGTTCGAGCTCTTCCGCCAGCCGTTTCGCTTCCCAGTCGCGTTGCCAGGCCTCCGCCTTATGCCGGCGTTCGATCGCGCGCCGAGCCTCGTCCTCACGATCGATCCACGCAGCGAAGATCGCAAACGCGCGTTCCATCGCTTCGTATTTTCCCGCCGGGCCAGCCACCGAAAACAACAGGCGATCGCCTTGGCCCGGGTGCACCCAGTACACGTCAATTTCGCGTTCGCCGACCGGTGTCGCGTTCGCGCTAGCGGGCTCTCGTGCTGCCGTATCGGAAGAGATCGTTACCGCCTCGCCCGTCCAGCGCTTTGACGCCGCGCGCGCATTCGCTGCAGTCAGCTCAGGCTCGACGGCCAGCGCACGGAACGGCCACTCGAAGCGACCGGAGCGCAGGCGTTGAAATTCACCGGGGGCATCGGGCGAGACGAACCGCCTGGCCACTTTGTTCACAGTGAGCGTTCGTGATGGGAGATGCAAAACGAGATCGAGACCGCCGCCGGCCACGCGGATCCGGCCCTCCTCCTCGCGGATCTCGGCGTCGCATAACGCCGACGCATACGACAACCTCCGGCTTTCCCGATAACCATGCAGCCAGAGCGCCACGATCACAGCCAGCGATAGTCCAATCTGGGCACTCGATGGCGGTGTCGAGGCGAGACCGTCATAAAACGCGACGATTGCCGCGCCGCACACGCCCGTCTTGAAGATCCGGCCTAACGGGGTTTCAGCCTGGAAGAAAGCGAACAGCCACATGAGTTTTCCCGAAGTCGTTTTTTCTTGGTTTTAGGGTCGAACACGCGGCAGGTCTCATGTCGATGACATGTTCCCGCGAGGCGTTTTTTGCCGTGAAGCGCCTTGATGACGCTTTCTCTCTCAGCCGGCGATTCCTGTACTTTGTAGCGCTCAGGCGTGGTCAGGCCTGGGCTTGTGGATGGGCATGGATGCCTCTCCCACGCTTCGCCGCAGCCCGTCCGCTACCGCGTTCGCGATAGATGATGCAGCGGCGTAGCAACATCCGTGCCGCGCGGGGCGCACTTTCGTAGCCGTGCTGGTCGATCAGGGCCACCTCGGCGGCGCTTGTCGGGAACGCACACGAGCGATCCTTGGCGTTTGCGTTCGATGCACAAGACCGTCCGTCAAAGTCCGCACATGATGCCCTCGACGCGCCCTGCCGCCCTCTCATTCCGTCCGCTCTTTTCGCCCATTTCGTTCCGGGATGTCGAGGAAATGTCTACTTCCTTTTACGCCCCCTGCATTCATTACGTACTCGTTACTCGCCCTTTACTCACCCATTACGTTCTCAGGCGCGCAGGTCGCGGATCTTCGCGGCGGTCATGGCGCCGACGCCGCGCGCATCGCGCGGGTGGCCGCCGCCGTTCACCGTCGCCGTCACGCCGAAGCCCGCAAAAAAGCCGCCGGCGCGGCGTCCCCGCGCTTCTGTCGGCGTACAGCCGAAACGCTCCTTGAACGCACGGTTGAACGTCGACTCGCTCATGAACCCGACCGCACAGGCAATCGCGCCGATGAGATCACGCGCGTGCAGCGGCGACTCGAGCCGGCGCATGGCTTCATCGAGCCTGCGAGCCCGCACATATTCGGCGACGCCGCCCATCGGTTCAAAGAGTTCGTAAAGCGCCGTTCGGGATACTTTCAGGATTTCGCGCAGCCTCGCCGGGCCGAGGCTCGTGTCCGCCAGATTGCCTTCGATATAACTCAGCGCCTGAGCCCGGATCACCGGCGTCAGGCGCGGGTCGCCGGATTCCGCCCAGCGCTCGGCGCGCCGCAGCACGCAAGCTGCGATGAAGTCGAGCGTGGCTTCGCCGGCCACGAGCGCCTGCTCGTCGTCCATCGTGGTAGCGACGCTTGCGAGGGTACGCATGTGCGAAGCGATCAGCACGCCGATGGGGTCGGTGGGGTGCCACGATAAACCGTGCATGCGCAGCGCTCCGCCCGTGCGCCGGTCGATCGCGTGGCGCGGAATAGTGAGCGTGAGCATGGGTGCGTCCCGGGTGAAGCCGATGTTTTCCACAACGAGGTCGCGCACCACCACCGAGCCGAGCGGCACTTGCTGGATGTCGCGGCCGAACGTCGACATCAGGGTGCCGTCGAGCAGGCAATGCACCAGGTAATGATCGATACCGGAGATCGCAATCCTGCGGCGGGTGCGCTGAAACTCGACATCGCCGCCGACGACGTGCGACATGAGCAGCATTCCGCCCACAGCCCAACTTTCCATCTTTGCGCGAAACGGCACGGGTGGATCTTTCGGACGCTGGATCTCGAATATGGCGTCGATTCCTTCGCGCCAGATTTCCTCAGCATCGTTCTCCGCGAACTCGGCACTGTCGAATCTGATGGGCGGGGACATGGCGTTACTCAGCCTCCATAGCAGCAGGGTTCGACATGACTTTCCAGATCTTCTGGACCGGGCTTGCATGCCTTTATCCGACATCTCAAAGAAATTAACGGCGCTTTAGCACTAAAACTTTAGCATGTGTTTAAAACGATCCTGAGGGAACCGGGGGTTATCGCTATTTTCAGGTTTATTTTTTCGTTGAACGGGTCAATCGGAGCACCGGCTTTCCTGACATCGCCGTCCGCCGATACACCAGGGAATTCGGCTAAGTGCCTATTAATAAAGGCGATGGAATCGATAATGCGACTCGCGAGGAATTGCGCGCCTATCGGTTACTGGTTTTTGTCGCGGTTCGCCTAGCCCCTCGATCAGAAACCCGTAGCCGGACTGGATTAATAAGGGACGGGGTTCGATAAACGCGTTTACGATTTCTAGATTTGTTTTACGCGGTAAGTTTTATCAAGGAAATCAGCGTTTTATAGTGAATCTCTTCCGCATTTTTTCAGCGGCTCATAACCATCGGCGAACTCGGCATACGGTCGAAACTGCGTCTGACGAGATGCCAGCGCACGCGCTCTTGCGACTCGGTATCGAGTTCTACTAGAAAGCGCGTTTTTCCCGCGATAACCGCCCCCACCGGCAAACCATCGCGATATAACACGCGATTGCCCGGCAGCGCCGGGACCTTCTCCCCAGGCAGCAAGGTGCCCGCGAGATTCAGCGGATCGACCGCGCTTATCGCGATGAAGCTGCCGTCGGCGGGCCGCTTGCGCATGTCGCGCAGAAGCGGCACGGCTTCGGGCAACGCAAATTGTTCGCCCGCCAGCCCCGCGACAAAACGGCCGCCGCGGATTTCACCGCGCGCTTCCAGCCGGTGAAATACCCGCAGCAGGTCACGCCACGGCGGTAGCCAATCAGCTTCGCGTTCGAGCAGGCGCCAGAAGACCACGCCGTATCGGCGCAACAGGGTCATTGCGACATGGTCGAGGGAATCGGTGCCGGGCTTAGCGCGATCATCGGACTCGGAGCGACGCAGCAAGGCCCAGCGCCCGGCGTCGTCCATGCCGCCGATAAACCGCCCGCCGCGCCGGGGCCGCCGGCCAAAACTGTTGCGGCGCGCGGCCGGCGCGAGCAACGCGCGCAGGCCGGCGAAGCCGTCGGCATTCACCAGTCCCAGCGACACCAGTTCGCCCAGCGCGGTTTCGAGTTCGGTATCCAGCAGGCGGACGTCCGAGCGCAGTTCATCGAAGAACATGGCGCCGTGTTTCGTGAGTGCGTCGAACACGAGTTGGGCGCGCGATGACGGTTCGGGCGTTTGCATCGATTGCATCAGCGGGTTCCACGCCGGCAGGTTGCGGCGCGGCAGCAACACGATCGGCGTGGTGCGCACCGGACCGCCCGAACTGCGCGAACGTGCGCCCGGCCGGCTCCAGACAACCTTGCCGGAGCGGCACAGATCGTCGAGCCAGGTCATCGAATATTCAGTCAGGCGTGCGGGCAGGATCTCGTCTTCCCATGCTACGGCGGGCGCTTCGTAACCTTGAAGTTGCTCGATCGCCTGCATCAGCGCGTCGTGCCCGTCGCCGTGCGGATCGGCTTTGGAATCCGCGCTGAGGTGTTGCCAGTCGAACAGGAAACGCATGAAATCCTGCAACTCGACCGGCTCGATTTCACGCCGCAAACGCCGCACGGTGTATCGATGAATACGCGCAAGCAGATGCCGCTCGCACCATTCTTCTTCTGCAGCGCCCGGCGTGAAGCGGCCACGCATGACATAACCTTCGGTTTCGAGGCGCGTGAGTGAAAGCGCCACCGATGAGACCGGCAACGCCAAAGCCCGGGCGATAACAGGCGCTGGCAACGGACCGAAACCGCTCAACCGCGCGCGCACGATTTCGACGAGCGCATCGTCTTCTGTCCAGGCTTCATCGAAACCGGGAAGCGCTTCGAGCGGCGGCTGCATCGGCGCGACCGGGTGGATGGCGCGCAAGCAGGTCAGGCGTTCGACCGGCACCCACAAACCATCCGCCGATGTCACCTGCAAGCGCGTCGCGCGCCCTGAACCTGCGAGCGTTTGAAGCAAGGCTGGCCAGCCGTCGTTCGCTTGCGCCTCGGCTTCGGTGATGCATGACAGTCCTGATAGCGCCTCATGCATTTCATCGGCGTTGCGCACCGACGGCCACGCTTCTTCGCGCACGCCCGCGATGGCATCGGCATCGAGCGCGCCCAGGTCATCGCTCGATTGAGGATCGGTCCAGCCGCGCGCCAGCACGGCCTGGGTGCGGCGTTCTTCGATAGGGGCATCGTCGAGAAAGGCGTACGGACGCGCCGATAGAACTTCAGCCGCCAATGGCGACGGCGCGGGTAAATCGCGCGTAACGAGCCGCACGTCGCCGCTTTCTATCCGCCGCAGCAACGCGATCCACGCGTCGCAGTCCATGGCGTCGTGCAGACAATCGTCGATCGCCTGATCCACCAGCGGATGACGCGGCACATCGCGTTCGCCAACCACGTTCTCGACGCACGCAACCTGATCGGGGAACACGGTCGCAAGCAGATCCTCGCTTTTCATGCGCTGCAATTGCGGCGCGACCCGGCGGCCGCCCACGTAGCGCGGCAACGCAAGCGCGTTGGTCGCGTTCCAGCGCCAGCGCACGCCGAACAGCGGCGCGTCTAACAACGCCTGGATCAGCACGTGTTCCGCCGTGGCTGAACGCAGATAACGCCAGACTTCATCAAGCGGAAAACTGTGGCTGCCCGTTAGCGACAGCACGATCGCGTCCTCGGTCGCCGCCGCCTGCAATTCGAAGTTGAACGTGCGGCAAAAACGCTTGCGCAGCGCAAGCCCCCACGCGCGGTTCACGCGGCTGCCAAACGGTGCGTGAATGACAAGCTGCGTGCCGCCGGAGGCATCGAAGAAACGCTCCATGACCAACACATCCTGCGTCGGCAGAACGGAAAGCGCCGCGCGCGAACGCGCCAGATAATCGACGATCTGCCGCGCCGCTTCCTCGCCGATACCGGTTTGATTAGCCAGCTTGGTGATGGTGATGTCGAGAGAGAATTCGCCGAGCCACGCGTCTATGTCAGCACGCAAACGCGCGATCGCCGCCGATAACTCGTTGCTCCGTCCCGGCGCTTCCCCAAGCCAAAACGGAATGTTCGGCGGCTGGCCGTGTGCGTCTTCCACACGCACTCGCCCGCCTTCCACACGCAGGATCTTGTAGGACGCGTTGCCGAGTTGAAACACATCGCCGGCGAGACTTTCAACCGCAAAATCTTCGTTCACCGTACCAATCTGCAAACCCTGCGGTTCCAGCAACACGGCGAAGTCGGCGTTGTCGGGGATCGCTCCGCCCGATGTCACCGCGGTCAGCTTGCCGCCACGCCGGCCGCGCAAACTGCGCGTCACCGCGTCACGATGCACGTACGCCCCACGTACGCCGCGCCGGCTCGTGTAGCCCTCGGCGAGCATGCGCACCACTGCGTCGTATTGCTCACGGTCCAGCGCTGCGTACGGCATCGCACGGCGCACGAGTTCGAACAGCGCATCCTCGCTCCATTCGCGGCACGCCACTTCAGCGGCGATCTGCTGCGCGAGGATATCGAGTGGCGCTTGTGGAATATGCAACGCATCGAGTTCACCGCGCGCCACGCAATCGAGCAGCGTCGCACATTCGATCAGATCGTCGCGTGATTCAGGAAAGAGCCGCCCCTTCGGCGTGCCGCGCACCTGATGCCCCGAGCGCCCGACACGCTGCAGGAAACCGCCAATCGATCCCGGCGAACCGAGTTGACAGACCAGTTCGACGTCCCCGATATCGATACCCAGTTCCAGCGAAGCCGTTGCAATCAGCACCTTCAGTTCGCCGCGCTTGAGCCGCTGCTCGGCATCCAGTCGCTGCTCCTTCGCAAGACTGCCGTGATGCGCCGCGACCGCGGGCTTGCCGAGCCGTTCCGTGAGATGGCGCGCAACACGCTCGGCCATCCGGCGCGTATTCACGAACACGAGCGTGGTGCTGTGCTGCGCGACGAGATCGGCGAGGCGGTCGTAGACACGCTCGCGCACATCATTCGACATGATGGCGTCGAGCGGTATGGGCGGCAGTTCGAGTGCGAGATCGCGCTTGCGCACATGGCCGACATCGACGATCGAACACGGGCGCTTGCCCGTCAAGAATTCCGCGACGAGTTCGACCGGCTTTTGCGTTGCCGACAAACCGATCCGCACGGGCGCTTCGTGTTTGTGTTCCATGCACAACGCGTCCAGCCGTTCGAGACTGAGCGCGAGATGCGCGCCGCGTTTGTTGCCGGCCACGGCATGAATTTCATCGACGATCACAGTGCGCACCGTCGACAACATCGCGCGGCCGGAATCGGAAGTCAGCAGCACATAAAGCGATTCCGGCGTGGTGACGAGAATGTGCGGCGGCCGTTTTTTTACGGCGTTGCGTTCTTGTGGCGTGGTGTCGCCGGTGCGCACGGCCGCGCGAATCTCGATGGGCGGCAGGCCGAGCCGCTGCAGTTCATCCAAGATGCCGGCAAGCGGTTCCTGCAGGTTGACGCGGATATCGTTGGAAAGCGCCTTGAGCGGCGACACGTAGACCACGGTCGTCTCGTCGGGCAGCGGGCTCTTGAGACCTTCGCGAACCAGTTCGTCGATGGCCGCAAGGAACGCCGTCAGCGTCTTGCCTGAACCGGTCGGCGCGGCGACGAGCGTCGAGCGGCGCGCTTTGAGCAGCGGCCACGCGCGCGCCTGCGCCTCGGTGGGCGCAGCAAAAAGCCGGCTAAACCAGTTCGCGACGGCCGGATGGAAGCCGTCGAGCGGGTGGGAAATCGATGATTTTGCAGCGGTCATGACGCTAGTTTATTAGCGGCGGGGAAAGCGTGTTTGTGCGCGTTCAATCTGCAGGGTGACGGTCTGTGCCCGAGCCACGGGCAGCCGGTAAATCCGGGTGCCGAGGTCGCAGAAAACGCGGCGCTTTGCATGCCCGCTCATTTCACAATCGCCCTCACAATGATCGAATCAATCATTCAAACGATCGATTTGCGCATTTTCCTCCGCAGGACTACACTCCAGTTTGACTGTTTCAATCAAACACGTGACCGATTCGAGCATCGCACTCGAACTCGCTCGTCAAACAGGAGACCCGTATGGCCCAGCTTCCCATCAAGCGCTCGATCGAGCGCGTTCCCGGCGGCATGATGATCGTGCCCTTGCTTCTCGGCTCGCTAGTCGCGACGTTCCTGCCCGGCATGCCGAAGTTCTTCGGTTCGTTCACCAACGCGCTTTTCACCGGTGCATTGCCGATCCTCGCCGTGTTCTATGTATGTATGGGAGCGAGCATCAACATCAAGGCGACGCCCTATCTCCTGAAGAAAGGCGGCGCGCTGTTCGCGGCGAAGATCGGCTCGGCGATTGTCGTAGGTGTCGTGCTGGGGCATTTTCTCGGTGAGCAGCCAATCTCTTCCGGTCTGTTTGCGGGCATCTCGACGCTCGCTGTCGTCGCCGCGATGAACGACACCAACGGCGGTCTCTACATGGCGCTGATGGGGCAATACGGGAGGTCCGAAGATGTGGGCGCGTACACCATCATGTCGCTGGAATCGGGACCGTTTCTCACGATGGTCACGCTCGGCGTGGCCGGGCTATCGGCGTTTCCGTGGCCCACGCTGGTCGGCAGTATCCTGCCGCTCGCGGCCGGCATGCTGCTCGGCAACCTGGACCGTGAAATGCGCGACTTCCTCGCGCGCGCCGTGCCGGTGATGATCCCGTTTTTCGCGCTCGCGCTGGGCGCCAGTCTCGACCTGCACAAAGTCTGGCAAGCCGGTTTGCTCGGCATCGGACTGGGGTTGGCGGTGGTTGTCGTGACCGGCATTCCGCTGTATTTCACCGACCGCCTGACGGGCGGCACGGGCGTGGCCGGCGTAGCGGCAGCCAACACGGCGGGTAATGCAGCGGCGGTTCCCGCGCTGATCGCGGCGGCGAATCCGGTCTACGCGGAGGCTGCAAAAAGCGCGACACTGCTGGTCGCGGCATGCGTGGTGGTGACTGCTATTGTGTCGCCCATCCTGACGGCGGCCGTCGCGAAACGGGTGAACGCCCGGGCCGAAGAGCGCCGTACCGTGCCGAAGGTGCAGAAGGAGGCCACGCGATGAACCCCCGCAGCATCCTGATCGTCGCCGACGATCTCTCCGGCGCGGCCGACTGCGCAATCGCGTTCGCCGGCGCGGGACGTCGTACGATCGTGACGCTGGAGACATCGGGCGTGATGAAGGCCGGTGACGTTGCTGGTGCCGATCACGTTGATGTGATCGCCGCCGATACCGACACGCGCCGACTCTCGCCACAAGACGCGGCGCGCCGCACCGCCGACACGTTCGACACACTGAACGCGCCCGGCCGTCGCCTGTTCAAGAAAATCGATTCGACGTTGCGCGGCAACTGGGCCGCCGAAGTAGCCGCGTTGCAGCCGCTGGCCGGGCTGGCGATCGTCGCGCCCGCGTTTCCTGCCACCGGCCGCACGTTGCAGGACGCACGCGTGCTGGTGCATGGCGAACCGCTGGAAAGCACGGACACGTGGAAGCTGGAAAACGCCGGCCGGCCGGCGAATGTCCTGACGATGCTCGAGGAAGCGGGCCTGCAGTGCGAGTCCATCGATGTGAACACGCTGCGCGGCGACGCCAACGTGCTGCTGGATCGGATCAAGGCAATGGCGACCGAAGGCACACAAGCGCTGGTCGTCGATGCTCATTCCGGTGACGACCTTCAACGGCTCGCGCAAATCACTGCGCAACTTGACCACCCGTTGTTCTGGGTCGGATCCGGCGGACTGGCGCGCGAACTGGCGTCGCTGCCCGATCTCTTCGATGCCCCGCCCCGCGAAACCCTTGTCCACGAGAAACAGGATGGCGCGATCCTGGTCCTGGTCGGCAGTCTCTCCGCCGTGTCCGAACGCCAATGTGCGATGTTGCGCGAGCGTGCCCGCGTGAGCGAACTGATCGTGCCACCGGCGGTTTTGCGCGTGGGCAGCGAACGCGCGGACTGGCGCGAGTGGCAAGTGAAGATTGGCGATTATCTCGAACGGCATCTCGACTTGCTGGTGCGCATCGGTCGCGACGACGCGTTCGATCCCGCGGAAGGCGCGCACCTGTCCACCGCCCTCGCCGCGCTGGTATCGCCGCATTTCAGGCATGTCGGCGGCTTGATCGCGACGGGCGGCGAAACCGCCCGCGCGATGCTGAGCGCAGCCGGCATCGGCAGTCTCGATCTGCTGGCCGAAGTTGAAGCGGGTGTCGCGGTAGCGCGGCCTTGCGCGCCGCATCCGGCCCGTCCCGCGATCGTCACGAAAGCTGGCGCGTTCGGCAGCGAGCATGCGCTGTTCGGCGCGTGGGAGCATTTGCAGAGACTGCCGCTGCCCGCACCGCCACCGCCGCGAACACCGGCCGCAGCCACTAACACGCATTAACGCAATGAGCGCGAACACGACATTTACCTCGCCTCAAAGCGCCCCCACCTATACGGAGTTCAACGAACCATCATGAGCAACACTCTTCCCGTAATCGGCATCACGATGGGCGATGCTTCCGGCGTCGGCCCCGAGATCGTCGTCAAGAGTCTCACGCATGACGTGGTCTACCAGCAGTGCCGTCCGCTCGTTATCGGCGATGCCCGCAGGCTCGAGCAAGCCAACGACATCGTGCATGGCAGCGCGAAGATCCGCCGCATCAAGGATGCGTCGGAGGCGAAGTATGAGGCGGGCACGATCGACTGTATCGACCTGGACCTGATCCCCGACGACCTACCCTTTGGCCAGCTCTCGGCGGTCGCCGGTGATGCCGCGTATCAGTACATCGCGCGCGCCGTCGAGCTGGCGCAAGCGCAACAGATCGATGCGATCTGCACCGCGCCGCTCAACAAGGAAGCGCTGCACGCGGGCGGCCACAAGTTTCCGGGGCACACCGAAATGCTCGCGCATCTGACGGGCGTGAAGGAAGTCTCGATGATGCTGGTCGCGCCGCAACTGCGCGTGATTCACGTGACGACGCATATCGGCATCATCGATGCGATCAGGAAAATCGAGCCCGGCCTCGTGCAGCGCACGATTGAACGCGGCAACGCGACGCTGGTGAAAGCGGGGATTGCGAAGCCGCGTATCGGCGTGTGCGGCATCAATCCGCATGCGGGCGAGAACGGCTTGTTCGGTTATGGCGAGGAAGAAGAAAAGATCATCCCGGCGGTCAAGATCCTGCAGGAACGCGGGCTCGATGTCACCGGTCCGCTGCCCGCCGATACGCTGTTTTTCCGCGCCGGCCGTGGTGACTTCGATCTCGTGGTGGCCATGTATCACGATCAGGGACACGGTCCGGTCAAGGTGCTCGGGCTTGAAGCGGGCGTGAATGTGACGGTCGGGCTGGAAGTGATCCGCACGTCGGTGGATCATGGGACGGCGTTCGATATCGCGGGCAAAGGGATCGCCGATGAACGCAGCCTGCTCGAAGCACTACGCCAGGGCGCGGAACTCGCGACGCGGCGCGGGTGAGCAGATCAGTACCCCCGCTCGTGTAACATCGGCGGCCTTGTTATCCGCATGAGCTTCCACCGATGAAAGCAGCCGACCGTCACCGCGCCATCCTCGATCTCGTCCTCACACGCGATGCCAACGTAGAGCAGTTGAGCGAAGCGCTGGGGGTATCGGAGGCGACGGTGCGACGCGATCTCACCATGCTCGCGAAGGAGCGCCGTCTCGTGCGCACGTATGGCGGCGCAACTGCGCTGGTCGGTGCGCATGAACCGGAAGCGTCGCTGGAGGAACGCAAGTCGGCGCAGCGCGAACAGAAGGAAGCGATCGCCCAGGCTGCCGCGCTGCACGTCAAGGATGGCGACACCGTGCTGCTCGATGGCGGCACGACCTGCGCTGCGCTCGCGCGTCATCTGAGCGCGCATCGCGACTTGCATGTGGTGACCAATAACCTGCTGGCGGTGATGACGCTCGCCAATGTGCCGGGCATGCGGATCACGCTGATTGGCGGCGATCTAAGGGCATCGAGCATGAGCACGCTCGGGCCGCTGGCGGAACTCGTGCTGAGCCGGTTGAGCGTGGATATTGCGTTTCTCGGCGCCGATGGCGTGGCGGCGGATTTTGGTTTGTGCGAGGCCAGTGCGGAACAGGCTTATCTCAAGGACTGCATCATTCGCCGTGCAGCGAGTGTGGTGGTGCTCGCCGATGCCGACAAGCTCGGACGCACGCGGCAACAGCACTGGACACCGCTGGAACGGGACTGGCGGTTGATCACGACAACGCTTGCCGATGAAGTCAGGTTGGCGCCGTTCCGGGCTCTGGAACGGGTGATCGTAGAGGTCGCGCCTATGGGGGTGGAGTAGCTTTTGATACGACCAGGTCGATCGCCACGTCCCGTCTAACTTGCCGCCGCGAAAGCCTGCTTCATTCCCTCATCCCCTTCATCTCCGCCGCCCGCTCCAGCAACAACTCCCGCTCACGCCCGTTACGCGCCATCCCCGCGGCCTTCTCGAATTCCACTCGCGCTTCTTCGCGACGACCCAGCTTCGCCAGCAAATCGCCCCGCACGCTCGGCAGCCAGTGGTAATTCGCCAGCACCGCATTCGAACCCAGCTCGTCGACTATCTCCAGCCCTGCCGCCGGGCCAAACGCCATCCCCACCGCCACCGCGCGATTGAGCTCCACCACGGGCGACGGCGCGACCATCGCCAGCGCATCGTATAACGCCACGATCTGCGCCCAATCGGTATCCTCCGCCCGCCGCGCACGCGCATGGCAAGCCGCCAGCGCGCCCTGTAACGCATAAGGTCCGCGCGCGCCGTTCAGCGCCTCCGAACGCTCCAATGCCGCGAGGCCGCGGCGGATCAACAACGGGTCCCATCGGCTGCGGTCCTGGTCCATCAATAAGACCGGCCGGCCGTTCGCATCGGTTCGTGCATGGGTGCGCGATGCCTGTATCTCCATCAATGCAACCAGCCCGAACACCTCGCTCTCATCAGGCGTCAAACCCGCGAGAATCCGGCCGAGACGCAACGCGTCGTCGCACAACGACGGACGCATCCAGTCGTCACCGGCGGTCGCCGAATACCCCTCGTTGAAGATGAGATAGATGACTTCGAGCACCGATGCGAGCCGCGCCGCCCGCGCATCGGCTTTCGGCACCTCGAACGGCACCCGTGCCGCCGATAAAGTCCGCTTCGCCCGCACGATGCGCTGCGCGATGGTCGGCTCGGGCTGCAGGAACGCACGCGCAATCTCGTCCGTGGTCAGCCCACCGAGCAGCCGCAACGTCAACGCGACCCGCGCATCGACGGACAGCACCGGGTGACACGCCGTGAACACGAGCCGCAGCAAATCGTCGCCAATATCGTCCTCACGCGCCGCATCCAGCGCATCCACGAAATCCGGCGTGACGTGCTCCTCGCGCGCATCCATGTCGAGTCCCAACTCCTCGTGCTTGCGGGCGTGCAGCGCATCCTGCCTCAAACGATCCAGCGCCCGATGTTTCGCCGTGGTCACCAGCCACGCCCCCGGGTTGTCCGGCACGCCATCCACACGCCAATGCTCGAGCGCCGCGATCAGCGCATCTTGCGCAAACTCCTCGGCGAGCGAAACGTCGCGCACCATTCGCGCCACGACCGCAATCACCTTCGCCGATTCCATCCGCCACACCGCTTCTATCGCGCGGTGCGTGGCCTGTTCCTGGCTGCCGGACGTGCCGGAAGCTGCGCTCACGGCGCGCCCGCCGCGTTCGGGTCCATGTACACGAACTCCCAGGTGTGGCCGTCGATGTCGTCAAAACCGTGGCTGTACATGAAGCCGTAGTCCTGCGGCGGTCGCGGTGTCTTGCCGCCCGCGCGCACGGCCTTCGCCACGATTTCGTCGACCTCGGCGCGACTCTCGCACGACAGGCACGTAATTGCCTCAACCTGCTGTTTCGGGTCGATGATCGTCTTCGTGGTGAAGGTCTGGAAGAACGGCTTCACCAGCAGCATGGCGTAGATGTTCTCGCTGATAACCATGCCCGCACCTTGGTCGTTACTGAACTTCGGGTTGAAGCTGAAACCGAGTTCGCCGAAAAAGGCGCGCGATTTCTGCAGGTCCTCGACCGCCAGGTTCACAAAGATTTGCTTATGCATTTTGTTGTCCTTCAAGAATGGATAAATGGTGTTAGCGGGCTTCCGCCAGCGTCTTCAGATTGTTCAATCCGTCTTCGACGTCACCGCCGACGATGCGGTCCATGCTGAAAAATACCGGCAGGCGAAATGATCTTGAGCATGGATGCCGCCTTCGGGTGCGTGACTCGATGCGTGACTGGACGCAAGATGGAACCGCTGCCGTCCCTCATCGCCGGGCCTTTTCGAGTTCGCGGAAACGCTCGATCGATTCCCCCGAACCGATCTCGTCCAGTTCATACAACTGCCGCACTTCGATTTCGCCGCTTTCGCCTTCGCCCATCGGCGATGGAAAACGCCGCGCCCATTCCATTGCTTCTTCGCGCGAGCGCACCTGGATCAAGGTGTAGCCCGCAATCAGTTCGCGGGTCTCGGGAAACGGCCCATCGATGACGGTTCGCCGGCCGCCCTCATAACGCACGCGCCAACCCCTGGCGCTTGGCTGGAAACCGCTCGCGTCGAGCAGCACGCCCGCTTTCGCGAGTTCTTCGTGGTAGGTCGCCATTGCGCTGATCAGCGCGTCCTCGGGCAACGCTTCCGCTTCGCTTTTTTCGGTCGCCTTGACCAGGATGATGAATCGCATCGCCGTTCTCCTTGTGCTGTGAAAACGAGAACGCTGGTTACGCTCTCATCCCCACGACGAATGACGCACGGAGAAATCGACAATTTTTCTGCAACTGAGGGTTAACGCGAAGCAAAGCCGCGAAGCAAAGCCGCGTAGTAAATCTGCGTAGTAAAGCCGCTTGGCAAGACGGCGTACCGAGACCGCGCAGTAAAGCGGCGTGATAACGCCGCGAAGTAAGCCGGCGCATAAAAACCGCGGCGCAAGCCCGCTTACTCCCAGCAGGGACCGACCTTGCGCACCTCGACCTCGCACCACTCGGCGGCCGGGCACGCCGTTGCAATCTCGATAGCCTGTTCCTTCGACGTGCAATCGAGCATGTAGAACCCGCCGATCATCTCTTTCGCCTCCGCGTACGGTCCGTCGATCATGCTCGCCTGGCCGTCGCGTTTCTTGACCCGCACGCCGCCCGTTGCCAGCGATTCACTCGCGATCAGCAGGCCACGCTCTTTCAGTTCCGCGCCGAATTCGACCATGCGCTCGTAGAGGAGCTTGCCTTCGGCTTGCGAGCGCTCGGCCCGCTGTCCAACAGGTTCGGCGATGAGCAGCAGATAAGACATGACGTCTCCTGGAATGAGGT